>Ga0302299_10000609_pt1 | contig 19944 bp, 19 predicted proteins | sample III_Fen_N3_4_FD_198795 | JGI IMG/M metagenome (GOLD analysis project Ga0302299, IMG submission 198795) | Peat permafrost microbial communities from Stordalen Mire near Abisko, Sweden - III_Fen_N3_4 | ecosystem: Environmental > Terrestrial > Soil > Wetlands > Permafrost | place: Sweden: Abisko... | reverse complement strand
CGCGGCGCGGGAGCTGCTGACGGAGCACTTCGCAGGCCTCGCCGCCGACGGGCCGCGGCGGTGGGTCGTGATCGAGCCGGGCCCGCCGCTCAGCGTCGGCGTGGCCCGGAAGGCCTGCAGCACCGGCCGGGGCTGACGCGCGGCGGCGCCTCAGACGACGAGCGAGACGAGCCTGCCCGGCACGACGATCGTCTTGCGCAGCTCCTTGCCGTCGACGTGCGCTTGCACGCGCTCGGACGCGAGCGCCAGCGCGAGCAGGTCCTCGTCGGAGATCGAGGCGGCGACGTGGAGCCGGTCGCGCACCTTGCCGTTGACCTGAACCGCGACCTCGACCTCGTCGTCGACGAGCAGTGCCGGATCGGGCTCCGGCCACGGCTGCTCCCACAGCCTTGCCGTGCCAGCCGAGCCCTTCTGGCCCAGCACCCCCCACAGCTCCTCGGCCACGTGCGGCACGTACGGCTGGATCAACGAGACGGCCGTCTCGGTGGCGAACCGCGCGGCCGGATCGTCGGGGTGCCGCTGGATCTCGTTCACGAGCTCCATCACGGCGGCGATCGGCGTGTGGAACGAGAAGCGGCGGTCGATGTCGTCGGTCACCTTCGCGATCGTCTGGTGTGCCTTGCGCGCTAGCGGCCCCGTGCCCGGGTCGCCCGCGGGCTTGCCGGCCCGCTCGTGCGCGATCCGCCAGATGCGGTTGAGGAAGCGCCAGATGCCCTCCAGGCCGTTGTCCTGCCAGTCCATGTCCTCGTTGGCCGGGCCCATGAAGAGCGTGTACATCCGCACCGTGTCGGCGCCGTAGCGGTCCGCGAAGTCGAGCGGGTTCACGACGTTGCCCTTCGATTTGGACATCTTGGCGCCGCCCGCCGTGATCATCCCCTGGTTGAAGAGGCGTGCGAACGGCTCACGGAAGTCGCACATGCCCATCTCGTTCATCACCTTCGTGAAGAACCGCGCATAGAGGAGATGGAGCACCGCGTGCTCGATGCCGCCGATGTACTGGTTGACCGGCAGCCAGTAGTTCGCGATCGCCGGGTCGAATGGCGCCTGGTCGTTGGCCGGGTCCGTGTAACGGATGAAGTACCAGGACGAGTCGACGAACGTGTCCATCGTGTCCGTCTCGCGCTTGGCCGGGCCGCCACACGCCGGGCAGGGGACATTGACCCAGTCCTCGGCGGCGGCGAGGGGCGAGCGACCCTTCGGAGCGACCTCGGTGATGTCGGGCAGCACGACGGGGAGCTGGTCGTCGGGAACGGGCACCTCACCACAGCCCGGACAGTGGACGATCGGGATCGGGCAGCCCCAGTACCGCTGCCGCGAGAAGAGCCAGTCGCGCAGGCGGTAGCCGATCGTCGCCTCACCGAGCCCGCGCTCGGCGAGCCAGGCGACGACCTGCTCTCTTGCGTCGGGGCTCGAGAGGCCGCTGAACCCGCCGGAGTTGACCAGCACCTCGTCGCCGCTGTGCGCAGAGTAGGCGCCGCGCTCAGGCAGCTCGCCACCTCGTGGCACGACGACCGGCCTCACCTCGATCCCGTAGCGCTCCGCGAACGCGTGGTCGCGCTCGTCGTGCGCGGGCACGGCCATGATCGCGCCGGTGCCGTAGCCCATCAGCACGTAGTCGGCGACCCAGATCGGGATCTTCTCGCCGTTGACCGGGTTGACCGCAGAGCGCCCGGTAAAGACGCCGTCCTTCTCCTTCGTCTCGCGCTCGACCTCGGAGCGCGCGGACGTGCGGCGGACGTAGTCGAGCACCTCCTCCTCGTGCTCGCTCCCGGCGACCAGCTGGGCGACGAGGGGGTTCTCGGGCGCCAGCACGAAGAACGTGGCTCCGAAGAGCGTGTCGGGACGGGTCGTGAAGACCGGCAGCTCTTCCCCGCTCCCCTCTACCGCGAAGACGACACGGGCGCCGTGGGAGCGGCCGATCCAGTTGCGCTGCATCGTCAGCACGCGGTCCGGCCAGTCCTCGAGGTCGTCCATCTCGTCGAGCAGGGCGTCCGCGTAGTCGGTGATGCGGAAGTACCACTGCGTCAGGATCTTCGCCTCGACATCGGCGCCGCAGCGCTCGCAGCGACCGTCGACGACCTGCTCGTTCGCGAGCACCGTCTGGTCGTTCGGGCACCACTTGACCGGCGCCTCCTTGCGGTAGGCGAGCCCCTTCTCGTAGAAGCGCAGGAAGAGCCACTGCGTCCAGCGGTAGAAGCGCGGGTCGTGCGTGGAGATCTCGCGGCTCCAGTCGATCGCCCAGCCCATCCGGTGCATCTGCTCGCGGATGTTCGCGATGTTGCGCTCGGTCACCGGGCGTGGATGGCCACCTTCCTTGATCGCGGCGTTCTCGGCCGGCAGACCGAACGCGTCGTAGCCCATCGGCCGCAGCACCTGCATCCCCCTGCGCCGGCGCAGGTGTGTGATCACGTCCCCGATCGTGTAGTTGAGCGTGTGCCCCATGTGGAGGTCGCCGGACGGGTACGGGAGCATCTCGACCACGTACGACGTGTCGCGGTCGGAGTGGGCGAGCTCGGCCAGGCCCGGGTTCGGCACGTGGAACGACTTCTCCTCGGCCCAGACCTTCTGCCACTTCGCCTCGATCGCCTGTGGGTCGTAGCGCTCCATCGTCCTCATCACTCCGCCGGCTCGTTGTTCTGGATACAAAAAAGCCTCTCACGCGAGAGGCCCAGGGGAGGTCGCCGCGGCTCGCGCCGCGCGTCTCCCTCGGTCACGTAAGAAGCAGGTACATCTACCTGATCGTACCATCGCCGTCCGCTGCCGACCACCTCCTCCGGTGGCGGCGAGTACGCTGGCGAGACGACATCCACGAACAGGAGAACCGCACGATGCCGCTCGTCTCGATGCGCCAACTCCTCGACGAAGCAGCCCTTGGCGGCTACGGCGTCGGGGCCTTCAACGTCAACAACATGGAGCAGATCCAGGCCATCATGGAGGCCGCGCGCGAGACCTCCTCGCCCGTGATCATCCAGGCCTCACGGGGTGCCCGCTCCTACACGAACGACCGCTTCCTCTGGCACCTGATGCAGGCCGCGGTCGAGCTGTACCCGGAGATCCCGGTTGCCCTGCACCTCGACCACGGCAACGAGCCGGCAACGTGCATCTCTGCGATCGACCTGGGCTTCACCAGCGTGATGATGGACGGCTCGCTCGAGGCGGACGGCAAGACGCCCGCCTCCTTCGAGTACAACGTCGCCGTCACGAAGGAGGTCGTCGCGTACGCGCACGCGCGCGGCGTCACGGTCGAGGGCGAGATCGGCACGCTCGGCGGCGTCGAGGACGGCCACGGCTCGGGCGAGGTGCACCTGACCGACCCGGGCGAGGCCGTCGAGTTCGTGCAGCAGACGGGCGTCGACGCCCTCGCGGTCGCGTTCGGGACCTCCCACGGCGCCTACAAGTTTGCGCAGGAGCCCACAGGCGAGGTGCTGAAGATGGACCTGATCGAGGAGATCCATCGCCGCCTGCCCGACACGCATCTCGTCATGCACGGCTCCTCGAGCGTGCCGCCGGAACTCGTGGCGCAGGTCAACCGGTACGGCGGCGCCCTCAAGCCCGCGTGGGGCGTGCCCGTGAAGGAGATCCAGCTCGGGATCCGTCACGGCGTGCGCAAGATCAACGTCGACACCGACTCGCGCCTCGCCGTCACCGGCGCGATCCGCAAGGTGTTCGCGGAGTCGCCGGAGAAGTTCGACCCCCGCGACTACCTGAAGCCGGCCCGGGCCGCGATGCAGGAGCTGATCGCCGGACGCATGCGCGACTTCGGTCAAGCGGGGCACGCCGGGGACTACGAGGCGCTCACGCTCGAGCAGATGCGTGAGGGCTACGCGGCGCAGGCGGTGGCCTGAGCGTCACTTGCCCCGTCGCTCAGCCGGGCAGCACGACCGACATGCCGTCAGCGGGAGTGGGATTGCGCGGCGCTCTCTCACTCCCGCTCCAGGCGATCAGCTCACGACCCGTCCAGACGATCGCGCTTCCATCGCGGTCGTTGAACGGCGACGGCCCCGGCACGATCGTGCGCCAGCTCCAGGCATTCCCGGCGAGGCCGTAGATCTGCAGCCCGTCGGCCGCACAGGCGGCGACGAAGCGGTCGCCTAGCCACGCGGTCTGGGTGGCCGCCTCGTAGCAGGGAGCCCTGGGAACGAGGCGCCAGTCGCGGCAGCCGTGCCCCAGCGCCGGGTCGGCGACGACGTGGCAGGGCCTGCCCTCCTGACCGGGCCACGACCCAACCGTCGGGTTCCAGCGGAGGAGCTGGATCGTGCCCTCCGCGCCCGCCGTGAAGACGACTTCCGTGCCGGTCCACGCGAACGCTCGCAGCCCCGCGGCCGTGTCTGAGCCGAAGTCCGTCGAGGGAGCCGGGAGCGGGATCGAGCGGGCCGTATCCGCGCGCGGGTCGAAGGCGACGACCGTCGCGGAGAACCGGTCGCACGCGACTCCGCGCTCGGGGCAGAGCGAGACGTTGCCCGTGAGGATCACGTCCCGACCGTCCCAGACCGCCCCGCTCGGGCCGCCGAAGTACGAGATGCCGTCAAGCCCGTGGAGCACGCGCCAGTTGCGCTTCGCCGGGTCGAGCGCAGCTGCGACGGGCGTTCCGGGCGCCTCGCCGCGATGCCCACCCATCACGACCAGCTCCCTGCCCGTCCAGATCGCCGCGTAGCCCTCGCGCGGCCCGAGGGGGCCGTCGGGCAGGCGCGTCCAGCGGTCGGCGCGCGGGTCGTACGCTGCGGCCACGACGGGACCGTCGAGCCCATTCCCCGCCCAGACCAGCATCACGCGCCCCGTCCACACTGCCGGGGCGTCGACGAGCGGCCCGGGCAACCGGGCGGTGGGGCGCCACGCGCGGAGCGCGGGGTCGTACGCCGCCCCGTCGAGATCCGGTGAGCCGGACGTCAAGCCACCGGCGACGATCAGTTCCTTGCCCGTCCAGGCGACACTCTCGAAGCTCCTCCCACCGATCGGTGCAGCCGGCAGGGATCTCCACGGCGGAACGGAGCTGACCCCCGGCGTGCCAGCCGGCGACGTCTCGCGCCCGACGAGGAGACCGACCGCCGCCGCGAGCACGAGGGCGATCACCGTGACGATGGCGAATGCTCGTCGGGAACGACTGCTCCAGGACCTGGCCGGCGGCACGGACGGGCCTGCCCCGGCGGAACGCACTCCGTGAACGGGTTCCGTCACCGGTGACCACCTTCTGATGCTCGATTCCATCGTGCGCCTCCCTGCACGCGTCGCGCATCGTGGCCCACGCTGACTGGAACTGCCTCCATCCACGGAAGACGTGGCCACCCCGCATCCACTCGCCTCCGCGTCTGCGCTAGCGTCGTGTCCGATGCTGAGCCTCTTTCCCGACTCCGCACGCGTCGACGGTCGCGACCTCGCACTCGGCGGCGTCCGCGCGGATGCCCTCGCGGCCGAGTTCGGCACGCCGCTCGTCGTCTACTGCGAGGAGGCGCTGAGGGCACGGGCGCGGTCGCTGCGCGAGGCAACCGCCGGCGGGCACGTCGCCTTCGGGACCAAGGCATTCGCGAACGTGGCCGTGCTGCGCCTGCTCCGCGAGGAGGGGATCGGCGCTGACGTCGCGTCGGTCGGTGAGCTCGCCTTCGCACGCGCAGCGGGCTTCTCCGCCGAGGAGATCGTCGTCCACGGGAACAACAAGGACGACGCCCTGCTGGGCGACGCCGCCGCGGAAGGCGCGACCGTCGTCCTCGACGCCCCGGACGAAGCGGAGCTGGCCGCCGCCGCCGGCGTGCGGCGCGTGCTCGTGCGCGTCACGCTCGGCGTCGACGCCGACACCCACGAGGCGATTCGCACGGGCCATCACGGTTCGAAGTTCGGCCTACCGCCGGCGCAGGCACGGTTGCTCGTGCAGGACGCGCTTGCTCGCGGCCTGGACGTGCTCGGGCTCCACGTGCACGTCGGCTCGCAGCTCGCCGACTTCGACGCCCAGGCAGAGACGATCGTCCGGCTGGCGTCGTTCGCGGCGTCCTGCCGGGATGCGTTCGGCTGGGTGCCCCGGGTGGCGGACCTCGGCGGCGGCTTCGGCATCCGACACAACCTCGCCGAGCACGCTCCGGATGCAGCCGTCCTGGCGGCGACTGCCGTCGAGACGGCGCGCACGGCGTTCGCAGAGGCGGGCCTACCGGAACCTGAGGTGTGGCTCGAGCCCGGGCGCTCGCTCGTGGGCAGCGCCGGCGTGACGCTCTACCGGGTGGGCGCTGTGAAGCGGCTGCCCGAGCGGACGTGGGTCGCCGTCGACGGCGGGATGTCCGACAATCCGCGCCCTCAGTTGTACGACGCCGTCTACACGGCGCTCTCCGCTACGCGCGCGGACGAGGCCGCGGACGAGCGCGTGAGCGTCGCCGGAATGCACTGCGAGTCGGGCGACGTCCTCATCGACGACGTGCTCCTGCCGGCGCCGCGCCGCGGTGATCTGCTCGCCGTGCCGGCCACCGGCGCCTACACACTCGCCATGGCCTCGAACTACAACGGCGTCACGCGCCCCGCGGCCGTTCTGGTCGGCGGAGGGGCCGCGCGGCTGATCCGCCGCCGCGAGACGCTCGCCGACCTGCTCCGGGCGGAGGCCTGACCACGGCCGCGCTCGCTGACGCGGCCGTCCTGGCGCCCGTCTTCCGCGACGTCGACGGGGTGCTGCGGATCCTGCTCCTGCTGCGCACCGACGTCGGCCGCCACGGTGGCCAGCTCGGCCTGCCCGGAGGCCGGCCGGAGCCGGGCGACGGCGACTTCCTCGCGACCGCGCTGCGCGAGGCCGAGGAGGAGGTGGGCCTCCGGCCGGAGCACGTGGAGGTGCTCGCCGCGCTCGACCCGCTCGAGACGCAGGCGACCGGCTGGCGCGTGCATCCTTTCCTCGGCCTCGTCTCCGGGAACGTCGAGTGGCGGCTCCAGCCCGACGAGGTCGTCAAGCTCCTGACGCCGGCGGTCGAGATGCTCGGAGACGCGACCCGGCGACAGACCCTGCCGTTCACGTCGAGCCAGTTCCCGGTACCGCTCGAGGTCGAGGGCATCGACGTCGACGGTCACGTGCTCTGGGGCATGACACTGCGGCTGCTCGACGACCTCGTCCCCCGGCTGCTCGCCGGGGAGTGGACCGTCTAACGGGCGACGCCGAGGATTGCTGTGACTCGTTGGCGGGGAGACAAGACACCGATGCGGCGTTGACACGGGCTGAGAGAATTCCCAGAATCGCTCCTACCACATGGTGCAGCTTCCGTCCGATTACCTACAGGAGGTATACGACCGGCGAGCCCGGTTGAGCTACGCCGCGCCTGTTGGCCTTCCCGATCCGACCGTCGATCGGAAGTTCGCCCGCATTGTGGCGTTGGTGTCCGAGCAGCTTCCCGCTCGAAATCTCCTTGACGCGGGGTGTGGCGATGGGCGATTCCTGGCAGCGATCTCCCGCCTGCCGAGAGCACCCGAGCGACTCGCCGGCTGCGACATCTCGGGCCGGATCCTCGAGACCGCGGCCGAGACGGTCGCACGGGAAGGTAGCGCGGCGGAGTTCGTCCCAGCAAACCTGGAGCGGCTGCCGTTCCCTGATGAAGCGTTCGACGTGGTTCTGTGCGTCCAGGTGATCGAGCATCTCGTCGCCCCGCAACTTGGCGTCGACCAACTGGCGCGCGTGTTACGTCGCGGCGGCACCCTTGTTCTCTCCACCGACAACGCCGACAACCACGTCAGCAGGGCGCTGAACATGCCGCGCTCCGCGATGGTGCGGGCCCTGGGCCTCGCAGGGCGACGCCAGAAGGTGTCGTTTCCGCATACGAGTTTCACTCGGGCGAGCGTCCGCGAACTCTTGTCCAGATCTGGGCTTCTGGTCGAGCACGAGGAGACTCTCAAGTTCCACATCGACAATCTCGACATCGCACCGGTGAAACGTGTGCTGAACATGCTCGACCGAGCGATGTCGCCCCACGGCGTGGGCGACATAATCGCGGTCGTTGCTCGCAAGGTCGCGCCTCACAACTCGCTCGCCGCCTAGCCCATCGACTGTCCTTCGGCTGGCGAGGCTCGCCTCACTGTCGCCCGCTCCGCGACGACACGCCAGAGCCACGGCGCGAAGCGTCAGGCCACCCACGCCGCCCTCGCGGTAGTGTTCCCCGGCCGATGTCTCCGGAGTCCGCAGACGAAGCGCTCCTCCTCAGGGCGATCGAGCTCGCACGGCTGTCGCGGGAGCACGGGAACCATCCCTTCGGCTCGCTGCTCACCGACGGCGCCGGGAAGATCCTGCTCGAAGCCGAGAACACGGTTGTCACCGAGCGCGACGTCACGGCCCACGCGGAACTCAACCTCGTTCGCGCCGCCTCGATGGAGCTTGACGCCGAGGTTCTCGCCGGCGCAACGGTCTACACGAGCACCGAGCCTTGCGCAATGTGCTCGGGAGCGATCTACTGGTCGGGGATCGGCAGGGTCGTCTACGCGCTCGGCGCCGACGCGCTGACGGAGCTCGTGGCCGGGATCTCGGACGAGCCGACACTGCAGCTCCCCTGCCGCGAGGTGCTCGCCCGCGGCGGGCGCGCGATCGAGGTCAGCGGGCCGCACCTCACCGAGCCGGCAACGGCCGTGCACGAGGGGTTCTGGGGCTAGCCGGAGGCCTGGTGCCTGCGGCGCAGCTCCTCCTCGACCCGCTCCGGATCGAGGCCGCGGGCGGCGAGCAGGACGTAGCTGTGGAACCAGAGATCGGCCAGCTCCTCCACGAGCCGCTCGTCGGTTTCTCCGACGGCGGCGAGGGCTGCCTCGACGCCCTCCTCCCCCACCTTCTGCGCAGCGGCGGCAACGCCCTTGTCGAGGAGCGCGACGACGTACGACCCCTCCGGCCGCGTGGCGGCGCGCTCGGCAACGATGCGCCAGAGCCACGGCGCGAAGCACGACTCGGCACCTGTGTGGCAAGCAGGGCCGGCCGGGTCGACGCGCAACAGGATGGCGTCGCCGTCGCAGTCGTCGCGGATCTCCACGATCGCGAGCGTGTTGCCCGAGGTTGCTCCCTTGTGCCAGTACTCCTGGCGGGAGCGGCTCCAGAACCACGTCTCGCCGCTCTCGCGTGTGCGCCGGAGCGCCTCGTCGTCCATCCACGCGAGCATGAGGACGCGACCCGTGGCGGCGTCCTGCACGATCGCGGGCGTCAGCTCACGCGTGCTCAGATCCTGACGTTCCATCCCGCCTCCTTCAGCTCGGCCTTCAGCTCGGGCAGCCGTTCCGGCCGCTCGTGCACGATCGAGGCGATGATCGCCGCCTCGGCTCCAACGGCAAACGCGTCGGCGATGTGCGACGCCTGTCCCGCCCCACCGGATGCGATCACCGGCACCTCGACGGCCTCCGCGAACGCGCGGGTCAGCGGCAGGTCGAAGCCTGCCCGGGTGCCGTCGGCGTCGATCGAGGTGACGAGCAGCTCCCCCGCCCCCCTGGCGACCGCCTCACGGCCCCAGTCGACGGCGTCGCGCCCGCGCGCGCGCTTGCCCGCATGCGTGAAGACCTCTCCCAGCTTCGCGTCGATCGCGCACACGACCGCCTGGGAGCCGAACTCGTCGGCGAGCCCGGTGAGGATGCTGGGGTCGTCGAAGGCGGCACGGTTGACGGCGACCTTGTCGGCTCCGGCGCGCAGGAGGGAGCGGGCATCGTCGAGGCTCGTGACGCCGCCGCCGACCGTGAACGGGATCGTCAGCTGTGCCGCGGCGCGCTCGATCAGCTCGAGGATCGGGCCCCGTCCCTCGAGCGTCGCGGTGATGTCGAGGAAGACGAGCTCGTCGGCTCCGAGCTCCGAGTAGCGGGTGGCGAGCTCGATCGGCTCGCCCATCTCGCGCAGGTCGACGAAGTTCACCCCCTTGACGACGCGGCCGTTCGCGACGTCGAGGCAGGGGATCACACGCTTCTTGACCATGCCAGCGCGTTCTCGAGGAGAATGGCTCCGGCACGCGCGCTGCGCTCCGGGTGGAACTGGACGCCGGCGACCGGGCCGTACTCGACCGCTGCGACGATGGGGCCGTCGTGGTCGGTGAGGGCGACGACGGCCGTGTCGTCCTCCGGCTCGACGGCAAAGCTGTGCGCGAAGTAGACGTTCTCCCCGGCCAGCCCGTCGACGAGGGCGGACGGTCGAGGCACCGTGAGATCGTTCCAGCCCATGTGGGGCACGGTGTGGGCGCGGATCCGGCGCACGGGCCCGGCGAGGAGCTCGAGCCCGGAGCCGCCTTCCTCGCTCGCGCCGAAGAGAAGCTGCATCCCGACGCAGATCCCGAGCACGGGACGGCCGGCGGCCACACGGTCGCGGATCGCCTCGTCGAGGCCGGTGGCCGCGAGCCCGCGCGCGGCGCTCTCGACGTGCCCGACGCCCGCGATGACGGCGAGATCGGCCTCCTCCACCTGCGCCGGGTCGATCGAGACCGACGCCTGCGCCCCTGCGCGCTCGAGCGCATACGTCACGGAGAACAGGTTGCCGGCGCCGTAGTCGGCGAGGACGACCTTCACGCAATTCCCTTGGTGGAGCGGATGCCGCCGTCGCCGGCGGCGACTGCCTGGCGCAGCGCCTGGCCGAGTGCCTTGAACGCGGCCTCGGCGACGTGATGGTCGTCGGCGCCCGCCGACTCGACGTGCACGGTGCAGCCGGCCTCCATCGCGAAGCGCTCGAGGGCGTGCGGCAGGAGCGAGAGGGCGAGCCCGCCGACGCGCTCGCCCTGGAACGCGAGCGAGATCTCGGCGTGGGCACGGCGGACGAGGTCGACCGCAGCCAGCGCGCGCGCCTCGTCCATGGGGACGACGGCGGAGCCGTAGCGGGTGACGCCTTCACGCGATCCGAGCGCCTGCTGGAGCGCGCTCCCGAACGCCGCGAGCACGTCCTCCACGGTGTGGTGCTCGTCGACGTCGAGATCGCCTCCCGCGACACAGTCGAGGTCGAACCCGGCGTGGAAGGCGAGCAGGGTGAGAAGGTGGTCGAGGAAGCCGATGCCGGTGGCGACGTGTGACCTGCCGGCCCCGTCGAGGCCGAGTGTGATCCGCAGCGCCGTCTCGGTGCTCGTGCGGATCAGGGTCGTCTCGCGGCCCGGTGCGGGCCCCGCCGCGGCTCCCAGCGCACGCAGGAGGACGTCGTTCTCGCTCGGGCGGCGCAGCGTCACGCGGATCCCCTCCGGAAAGCGTCGGACGATGAGGCCCTGCTCCTCCAGCCGCGCGCCCAGGTCGTCGTCGCTGCGCACCCAGACGAAGTTCCCGGCGCCGACGGGGACGTCAAAGCCGGCCGCGGCGAGTGCCGAGCGAACACGCTCGCGCTCCTCGAGCTCCGGGCCCAGGTCGTAGCGCGGGTCGCGGAGCGCGGCCGCCGCGATGCGCGAGGACGGAGCGCTGACCGGCGCGGGCGCCCGGCGCGCCTCCAGCACGGCGGCCGTCTGCGGCGCCGCGACGGCGAAGCCGACGCGGAGGGCGGCGTAGCCGAAGGCCTTCGACAGCGTGCGCAAGACGATCAGGTTGGGGCACTCCGCCAGCCACGGCACGACCGACTCGCCGCCGTACTCGATGTAGGCCTCGTCGATCACGACCGCAGCGTGCGGGTGGCTCCGCGCGAGCTCGAGGAGCTCCGCCGCCGGCGTCAGCTCTCCGGTCGGGTTGTTCGGGTTGCAGCGCCAGAGGACGCTCGCCTCGTCCGGCTCGCCGCCCGGCTCGGCGCCGGTGAGCAGGGTGGCGATGCGGTAGAGCGAGTACGTCGGCGGCAGAATCGACGAGCTGCGGCCGGGCCCGAGGTACGTGCGGGCGCAGAGCAGGATCAGGTCGTCGGCTCCGGCGCCGACGACGACCTGCTCCCAGCCCACCTCCGCTCCTTCACGCGAGACATACGCCGCCGCCGCCTCTCGCAGCTCGCGGTACTCGCCCGAGGGGTACTGGTTCAGCGTGGCAAAGCTCTCCGCGAGCGGGATCTGCGCGACGCCGGGCGACGGCGGCGTGTTCTGGTCGAACTTCAGCACCTGGGCGGGCCGGAGGCCGTGCCGTGCGGCGACCTCCGCCACGGAGGCAGCCCAGACGTACGGCCCGAACTGGTCAGGCAGGCGGATCGCCTCCGGGCCCACCTCGCTCACGACACCTCGCTCACGACTGCTCCAGCGCCCGCTCGGCCGCAGCGGCGTGCAGCGGAAGCCCTTCCGCGCGAGCAATCGGCCCCACGACGCGCGCGGCGGCGGCCGCCCCTGCCGCCGTCGCCCGGACGATCTGCAGCGGCTTCATGAACATCTCGAGGCCGAGGCCGCCGGAGGAGCGCGCGAGGCCGCCGGTCGGCAGGACGTGGGTTGCGCCCGCCGCGTAGTCGCCGACGACGGCTGAGCCGCCGACGAAGACGGAGCCTGCATTGCGAACGGAGGAGAGCAGCGCCTCCGGGTCGGCGAGGTGCAGCTCGAGGTGCTCGGGTGCGAACGCCTCGGAGCGCGCCAGTGCGTCGGAGAGCGAGGCAACAGTCTCGACCACCACGTTGTCATATTCGGCAACCAACCGAGCCACCGCCTCGGACAGCGCCGCGTCCGTGCTGAGGAGAAGCGCCTCGCTCTCGCTCCCGTGCTCCGCCTGGGCGAGCAGGTCGGCAGCGCATGCCTCGGGGTCGGCGGTCTCGTCGGCGATGACGACGACCTCGCTCGGCCCTGCAGGGAGGTCGATGCCGACGCGGCTCGAGACGAGCAGCTTGGCGGCGGTGACGTAGGCGTTACCGGGGCCTACGATCCGATCGACCGGGGCGATCGTGTCGGTGCCGTAGGCGAGCGCGGCGACCGCCTGCGCTCCCCCGACCGCATAGACCTCGCCCAGTCCCAGCTCACGGGCGACGGCGAGAGTCGCGTCGACCGGGTTCGGCGTCACGACCGCGATGCGCCGGACGCCGGCCACGAGCGCGGGAACCGCCGTCATGACGAGGGACGAGGGCAGCGGAAAGCGGCCGCTCGGCACGCAGATCCCGACCGAGTCGAGCGGGCGCCAGCGCCGCTCCGAGACGATTCCGGGCGCCGCTTCGACGGACGTGTCTGCCGGCCTCTGCGCCTCGTTGAAGCGGCGGACGGCGCGGATCATCGCACGCAGCGACTCGAGCACGTCGTCCGCGACCACCGCGCCCTCGATGCGCGAGGCAGGCACGCGGAAGCCGCGGGGGCGCGGGCCGTCGAACCTCTCCGTCCACTCGAGCAGGGCAAGGTCGCCGCGCTCCCGCACGTCCGCCACGATCGGAGCGACGACCGCGAGCGCCTCGTCCAGCCCCGCGCCCCTCACGGCACGAGCCGCTCGATCGGGACGACGAGGATCGACGTCGCGCCCGCGTCACGGAGGGCCGGGAGCAGCGCCCAGACGTCGTCGGCCGCGACCGCCGCGTGCACGGCGATCTCGCCGTCGCCGGCCAGCGGCAGCACCGTGGGCGCGCCCATGCTCGGCAGCACCGCGCGGATCGCCGGCAGCGTCTCGGTCGTCGCGTTCATCATCACGTAGCGGCGGCGGCGGGCCGCGACGACGCCGGAGAGCATCAGCTCGAGCCGCTCGACGAGCTCGTGCTGCTCCTCGACCGCGCCACGCCCGCCGATCAGCACGGCCTGTGACGAGAGGAGCGTCCCGATCAGGCGGAGCCCGTTCGCGCTCGCCGTCGACCCGGTCGAGACGAGGTCGACGATTGCATCGGCGAGCCCGAGACGCGGCGTTGCCTCGACCGACCCGGAGACGGAGACGATCTCTGTCTGGATGCCCCGCTCCGCGAGCAGCATCCTCGTCGAGACGGGATACGCGGTCGCGACGCGCAGCCCCGCCAGGCCGGCGATATCGGCCTGGGGAGCGTCGTTCGGCACCGCCGCCTGGAGGGTGCAGCGAGCGAAGCCGAGCTCTGCAAGCGTGGCAACGTCGGCCTGCGCCTCGACGACGAGGTTCGCCCCCGTGACGCCGAGATGGACGACCCCGTCCTGGACGTACTCGGGGATGTCACTGGGCCGGACGAGCAGGAGGTCGACCGGCGCGTTCGCGCACGGCACGACGAGCGAGCGCTCCGTCGTCTCGAACGAAAGCCCCGCCTCCGAGAGAAGCCGGAGCGTCGGCTCGGCCATGCGGCCCTTGGCCGGAACGGCCACGGTGAGACGACCGTTCTCGCCGGCGCGCGTGAAGACGCTCATCGCCGCTTCGCCCTCTGGAGCGCGACCCGGTACCCACCGGTGCCGTGCCGCACCCACTGAGCCACGCGCGTGACGGTGGCCGTCGACGTCGGCACCCGCTCCGCGATCTCAAGATACGGCACCCCCTCGTCGATCAGCCTGGCCGTGCGCCAGCGGTGGGAGAGCGCCTCGAGCTCGGCCCGCGTGCAGAGGTCGCGCAGAAAGCGGGTCACCTCGTCCTGCGTGCGAAGCGTGCGGATCGCCGCCGCAAGCTCGTCGACCCCATCGACGGAGTCCGGGTCGATCGGAATGCCCGGGGCAGTGATGCCAAGCCTGGATGCAGTCGATGCGCGAGCCATGGAAATCATGATAGCATGATAACGTGTTAACACAAGAGCACTTCGAGCTCCTACCCGCGATCGATGTCCTCGAGGGGCGAGTGGTGCGCCTCTCCCAGGGCCGGCGCGAGTCGGTGACGATCGAGGGCGGCGACCCGGTCGAGCTGGCCCGGCGCTTCCGCCGCGAAGGAGCGCGACGACTCCACCTGGTCGACCTCGACGGGGCCTTCAGCGGCGTGCCGACGCTGGATCTCGTCGAACGTGTCGCCTCCGCCGGCGGCCTGCCGCTCCAGGTCGGCGGCGGCTACCGCTCCCTGGACGCGGTCGCGGCCGCGCTCGACGCGGGAGCAGACCGGGTCATGGTCGGCACTGCCGCCCTCTCCCCCATCTTCCTCACCGAGGCGGCAGCCCGCTTTGGTGAGAGCCTCGTCGTCGCGATCGACGTCAAGGACGGCGAGGTCGCCGTCGACGGCTGGACGCGAGCCTCGGGAACCACGGCGGCCGTGCTGGCTGCTGACTGTGCGGCGGCCGGCGTGAGGCGTCTCCTCGTCACGAGCACCGTGCGTGACGGCTCGCTCGCCGGGCCTGACGTGGCGCTGCTCTCGGAGGTGCTCGGGGCGGGTCTGCCGGTGATCGCCGCGGGCGGAATCTCGTCGGTGGAAGACCTCCTGCGGGTGCGCGAGCTCGGCTGCGCGGGCGCGGTTGCCGGTAGCGCCCTCCTCGCCGGGCGTTTCACGCTCGCGGAGGCCCTCGCGCGTCTCGACGGCTAGAAGACGTTCGGGTGAGGCTGAAGCCTCACCCCCGCACGCAACGGTCGTCTCCGACTCGACTCCGCGAGGCAGGGTCAGCCACCGCCCCCGCCGGGAATCGGCGGATCCTAGGCAGGCGTCTTCTGGAGCCCGCGGACGAGCTCGTCGCGCTCTGCGCTCGAGAGCCGGCGGGGCCGACCGCACTCCCCGGTGTGAAACGACCCAGTGCCTCGCCCGCCCGCCATCGACATCGTGCATCGCCGGCCGGGACACGGGGCGATCGTCGTTCCTCACGGCCACATCGTCAGGTTGGAGTGGCATGCGAAGGCATCGTCTGCAGCATGAGCGACGGGGCAGATCGATGCCGCGGCTACCCTCACTCGCGAATGGGCTTCCGTTTCTCCGACGACCTCGGTGCGGCCGGCTTCTCGTGGATCGCGGAGGAGCGGATGACGCGCACGTCCCACGCGCTCGCCTCCGGCGGCAAGGTCTGGCTCGTCGACCCCGTCGCCTGGCCGGAGGCGCTCGAGCGCGCCCGGAGCCTCGGAGAGCCTGGCGGCGTCCTGCAGCTCCTCGACCGCCACAACCGCGACTCGGCGGCGATCGCGCAGCAGCTCGGCGTCCCGCACCTCGTCGTCCCCGCGGCCCTGCCGGGAACGCCGTTCGAGGTGCTCGAGGTCAGGCGCTCGCGCCGCTGGCAGGAGATCGCCCTGTGGTGGCCGGAGAACCGGACGCTCGTCGTCGCGGAGGCGCTCGGCACGAACGCGTTCTTCCCCGTAGGCGACGACCGAGTGGGTGTCCACGGGCTCCTGAAGCCGTTCCCCCCGCGCATGCTCGCGCGATACGAGCCGGAGCACCTGCTCGTCGGCCACGGCGAGGGCGTCCACGGGCCGGAGGCGGCGGCCGCTGTACGGCAGGCGCTCTCCCGCTCGCGGCTCTCGTTCGTCACGTGGGGGCTGACGCTGCCGCTCCGCGCCCTCAAGCGGGCGTAGCCCCGCCGAAGGCTAGGTCGTGGCGCCGGCGAGGCCGGGGCGCACGAGCCGTGCCGGGCGCGTCAGGCCTGCTTCCCGCACGGGCGGGTTGAGCGGCTCCAGGAGCGGCTCTGCCCCGAACGATCTGCGCACCTGCTCCTCGGGCGGGATGCCGTACGTCGTCGTGCGCTGGCGCGGAACCCGCCCCGCGGAGCGGATCACGGCCTCCATCTGCGCGGGTGACAGCTCCTGCCCCCACTCGGAGCCGGCCGCGCGCGAGATCGACTCGTTCATCAGCGTGCCGCCGAGGTCGTTGACGCCCGCAGCGAGCGCCTGGCGCACCCCTTCGGGGCCGAGTTTGACCCATGACACCTGGACGTTCGTGATCAGCGGATGAAGCGCGAGACGCGCAACCGCGTGCACGAGCAGCACCTCGCCGAACGTCGGCCCACGACGAGCGCGACCCTTGAGGAACATCGGCGCCTCCATCGGCACGAACGGCAGCGGCACGAACTCCGTGAACCCGCCCGTCCGGGCCTGTTGCTCCCGCGCCCGCAGGAGGTGGTTCGCCCAGTGCACCGGCTGCTCGACGTGCCCCATCATCATCGTCACGTTCGAGCAGAGCCCTGCCCGGTGGGCGGCGTCGTGCACCTCGAGCCACTGCCCGGTCGAGACCTTGTCGGGACAGATGATCGCCCGCACGTCGTCGTCGAGGATCTCGGCCGCGGTGCCCGGCAGCGAGCCGAGGCCGAGGTCGCGCAGGCGCACGAGGTACTCGTCGAGGGAGACGCCGAGAGTCGCGGCTCCCTGCCACACCTCGAGCGCGGAGAAGGCATGAACGTGGATCTCCGGCACGGCGGCGCGAATCGAGGAGACGACCTCCGCGTAATAGTCGCCCGTGAACGACGGGTGGATGCCGCCCTGCAGGCACACCTCGGTGGCGCCCCTGTCCCACGCCTCCACGGAACGGCGCACGATCTCATCCATCGGCACGAGGAAGGCGGGGCCGCGCAGGTTCTCGGCCAGCTTGCCCTTCGAGAACGCGCAGAATCCGCACTTGAAGTAACAGACGTTCGTGTACTGGATGTTCCGGGTGACGACGTACGTGACCTCGTCGCCGCACACCTCGCGCCGCAGTGCGTCCGCGGCGGCGAGGACCCGCTCACGCTCCGTCCCGCGGGCCGAAAGCAGGCGCACGATCTCCTCCTGCCCGAGCTCCTCCCCGCCGAGCTCGAGCGGCAGCGCGTCGCGGCGGACGATGAACGGCACCTCCACCGGCGCACCCGGCGCCCAGCGGTCCTCGCGGGCGAGGCCCATTGCGTCGGAGGCCCGGCGCACCGCGGGCGCAACGGCCGGATCGACCCACCGGGCGAGATCGGCCACGTGCTCCGGGTAGAGCGGCAGGCGCGGAGCGAGCGTGAGCCCCCGGGACGCGGTCGCCTCGCACAGCCGCTCGATCTCGGGCCAGGGGGCCTCGGGGTTGACGTGGTCGACGGTGACCGGCGAGACCCCGCCCCAGTCGTCGATGCCGGCGTCGAGGAGCAGCGGGAAGTCGTCGTAGGCGAGGTTCGGGGGCGCCTGCACGTGCCACGCGGCACCGAGGACGACGCGGGCTGCTGCGACCGTCCACAGCTGTTCGTCGAAGCTCGCGTCCGGGTGCTGCTCCATCCTGGTGCCGGGCTTGGCGCGGAAGTTCTGCACGATCACTTCGCCGAGGTGGCCGTACTCGTCGCCCAGCTCCTTCAGCGCCAGCAGCGCGTCGAGCCGTTCCGCTCGCGTCTCCCCGATGCCGATCAGGATCCCGCTCGTGAACGGGATCGCGAGCTCGCCCGCGAGGCGAATCGTCTCCAGCCGCACCGCCGGCTCCTTGTCCGGCGAGGCCCAGTGCGGGCCTCCCTTCTGCGAGAGCCGGTCGGAGACCGACTCGAGCATGATCCCCATCGACGCCGAGACGGGCCGCAGCAGCTCGAGCTCGGCACGGCTCATGACGCCCGGGTTCAGGTGCGGCAGCAGCCCGGTCTCCTCGAGCACCCGCCCGGCGCAGTGCGCGAGGTACTCGATCGTGCTCGAGCAGCCGAGCTCGGCGAGCTCCTCCCGCGCGACCCTGTACCGCAGCTCGGGCTTGTCGCCCAGCGTGAACAGCGCCTCGGTGCAGCCGGCGGCGGCTCCGGCGCGGGCGATCTCGAGCACCTCCTCGACCGGCATGTAGGCACGCTCACCTCGCCGCGGCGGCCTCGCGAACGTGCAGTAGCCGCAGACGTCGCGGCAGAGCGTCGTCAGAGGGATGAAGACCTTGGGCGAGTAGGTGACGAGGCTGCCGCCGCGGAGCGACCTCGCCTCGGCCATGAGGTCGGGTAGAGACGCATCGAGGATCTCGGGGAGGAGGTGTGCCATCGGTGACCGGGTGTTCGTCGCCGGGCGGTCTCCTCGCGCCGGAGGCATCAGCATAGACGAGCCGTGCGGGCCGGGCGTCAGATGGGGCAGCGCGCGGACGCCCTCACGTCAGGCGGGAACGATGCGCTGCGGGCCGTGCGTCGGGCGCGACTCGCTCGGGTTCTGCTCCCGATCGACGTCCACGATCTTGACGGGCAGCTGACCGGTCTCGAGCTCGAGCTCGTAGCGGGCCTCCGTCGCGTCACCTTCGCCGTAGTCGCCGCTGTCGTAGCGCGCCCAGAGCGCGTCGAAGCGTCCGACGTCGACGCGGATGGTGTCGCCGCCGCGGCCGCGCTCCACGATCGCGTCCGCGGCGAGCAGCAGCTCGCCCGCGATCTGCCGCTCGAAGCGCCCCTCGCTGTTGCGCTCGAAGCGCTGGGTCACCATCGAGCCGGCGACAATCGGGCCTTCCACGGTCGCGAACGACGAGCGCGGCGCGGTCGTGGATCCCTGGTGGCGCCCGTGCGTCGGAAGCGACCGTCCGGTTGGGTTCGACTGCGCGGGCGGCTTGTTCGAGTCGAAGTCCATGCGACCTACCCTAGCGGCGGCCGAAGCCCTCAGTGTGATCCTCGAGCCGCTCCCATTCGACGAGCAGCAGGTATCTGTGCAGCGTCTCGAGGCACCGCAGCAGCCGCAGCGACTCGAACCCGGGCATCGAGGCAATGATCGCCCTCGCCTGCGAGAACGCTGCCTCGAACTCCGCCTCGGTCCCCGGCCTCACGTGCAGAACCGCCTGCTCCGTGATCACGACGGTGATCATCGCAGCTCGCGCCCGGCACGAAGGTGGAGGGCCTGCCGTGCCCCTCCACCTGGTCGATCCGGTCAGCGTCAGCGGCCCAGCGCGGGCGATCCCGGCGGCATTCGCGGGGATGCTCTGCACCCGCCTGAACCTTGACGGACCATGAACGCGCGCTCAGTCGTCGTCGACGAGGACATCGATACCCGCCAGCGACGCGAAGAGCACCGCGTTCTGGAGGACGTCGTTCCACGGCATGCGCGCGCCGCGCAGCGCCTCGGCGCCGTCGAGGCCCGTGAGATCGCAGCCGCGTAACTCGACGCGCTTCAGCCGCGCACCGGCGAAGCCCGCCCGGTTGAGGTCGCACCGCTCGAAGAGGACGTCGGTCAACGTCGCGCCGGTGAGGTCGCACTCGCCCATGCGGCAGTCGCGGAACGCGACGCGCTCGAGCCGGGCGTGGCGGAATCCGGTCACGTCGAGGCGGCATTCGTCGAACGTGACGTCCGCGAGCTTCGCCTCCCCCAACTCGGCTCCTGTCAGCCGGATGCGTCGCAGCCATGAGCGCTGCAGCGAGAGGCCGAGTCCTCGTTCGCCCGCCCAGTCGAGGTCGACTGCCCGCGC
>Ga0302299_10000607_pt1 | contig 19953 bp, 20 predicted proteins | sample III_Fen_N3_4_FD_198795 | JGI IMG/M metagenome (GOLD analysis project Ga0302299, IMG submission 198795) | Peat permafrost microbial communities from Stordalen Mire near Abisko, Sweden - III_Fen_N3_4 | ecosystem: Environmental > Terrestrial > Soil > Wetlands > Permafrost | place: Sweden: Abisko... | reverse complement strand
CCGAGGGCGGCTTCCGGGCCGTCCGCGGACGTCACGGCCCGTGCGAAGCACTAGTCCTGGTGCTTGCCGTGCCATCCCAGATGGGTGTGGCGGAAGTCGTCGTCGTGCTTGAGGCCGTAGACGAGCGCCCGGTCCACTCCGATGTGGGCCAGCCACACGAGGGCCAGCGCGACGGCGAGGTGCTGGGCCTGCCAGAGGCCGACGCCGAGGAGAGCGAGCGGCAGCGAGGTGGTGTGGGCGAGGTTGTAGGCGAAGGCGCCGGCGCGCGCGCCGGCGAGGTAGCCGACGGCCGCGAGGTCGGGGAGCAGCAGCGTCGCGGGAAGGAGCCACCAGGTCTGGCCGGTGAAGGAGAAGGCGACGAGTGCGGCCGCGAGCAGGGCGAGGCCCTCGACGCGCAGCCAGGTCCGGGGCCGGCCGGTGACGACGCCGCAGTCGTCGGCTGCGGTCAGCGTCTGCTCCGTGAAGGTGGACATGGTGGCTCCCGATCAGGTCGTGGGCGTATGGAAGGTGCTCAGGGCGGTGACGAGGCCGTCGACGAGTCGGCCGAAGCTGCGGTCGATGTCGACGGGGAGGCCGAAGCCGCCGGCCGCCTCGAGGGTGATGAAACCGTGGAGCATCGAGCGCAGCGCGCGGGCGGCGTCTATGGCGTCGTCGCCCCGGAGGTCGTATCCGGCGAGGATGTCGAGCACGACGCCCACGACGGCGGAGCTCGCGTCCTGGTCGTCGACGTCGTCGGGTGCGGGCGCCCGGACGGTGCTGGCATAGCGACCGGGATGCTCCGTGGCCCAGCTGCGGTAGGCCACGGAGATCGCGCGGATCGCGTCGTTCTTCGACCTTCCGACCGCGGCGCGCCCGAGGACGTCGGCCATCTCGCGCTTCGCGCGCACGGCGATGCTGCGCTGGAGGTCGTCCATGCCGTCGATGTGCTTGTAGAGCGACGGCTGCCGCACCCCGAGGCGCTCGGCGAGCGCCGCGAGGGTGAGCCGCGTGAGCCCGACCTCGTCGGCGAGGTGCTCGGCCTCGTCGACGACGCGCTCCTCGGACAGCCCGGCCCTAGCCACGACGGGCTGCCTGGGCCAGGAAGGAGATGACCGCGGCCGACACGATCTCGGGCTGCTGTGACTGCGGATAGTGCCCCGCCTCGGGCACCATCACGACGGTGCCGGACAGCGTGGTGGCGATCCAGGCGGCCTCGGCCGCCGGGTCGGAGAAGTCGGGGTCCTGGTCCCCCATGACGACGAGCGCGGGCACGCTGAGCCGGGCCAGGCGCGCCTCCACCGCCGCGTGCGACGTGCGGGTCGTCAGCGAGAAGGCCTTGGTGTAGCCGGGGCGCCGGATGCTGGCGACCACCTCGCGGAGGTAGTCGTCGAGGTCCTCGGGCTTGCGGCCGGCGTAGAACTTCGGCGCGTAGGACTTCCAGGCCAGCGCCGCCCAGGGGGTGGCCATCGCGACCCGCATCATGATCCGCGTGGCGGCACCGATCTCCCCGTCGCGCACGAACGGCCCGACGAGCACGAGGCCGGTGACGAGGTCGGGCCGCTCGGCGGCGGCGTAGGCGGCTGCACCGGCGCCCATCGAGTTGCCAACGACGACGGCCGGGCCGCCGAGCGTCTCGATGAGGGCGATGATGTCGCCCGCGGTGTCGACGTCGCCGTAGGAGGCGAAGCCGGCGTCGCTGTCCCCGTGACCGCGCAGGTCGGTGCTGGCGACGCGGTAGCCGGCCGCGACGAGCAGCGGTGCCAGGAAGCGGTAGGTGCCGCGCAGGTCGCCCATGCCGGGCACCAGCAGGACCAGCGCGCCGCCGTCGTCGCCCGCGACGTCGTAGGCGATCCGCCCCTCGGGGCGGGACAGGAACCGGGTCGGGCCGGGAGCGTGCTGTGAAGTAGCCATGGGGCTAAGGTACATAGCCAAATGGCTACTGTCAACAGCCAGCAATGCCCCCTGCGTCGGAGGGGGGCGGGCGGCTCTCGCAAGGACCTTCTCCATCACATCTCCTTGCCAGCACGCTGGACCAGACCGACAAGGTCGGGCTCAGCGAGTGACGTGCCGTCCCTGCCCGTTGACCTTGGTTGAACGCGGTTCGATACTCGGGCCAGCCAGAGGGGATGCGATGAGACTCTCCGAAGTTGTCAGCCCGGCAGGGGCCACCCCACCCGACGATCCTGCGCTGTTCGTCGTCTCCTACCGAAGTCTCCGGCGTTGCATCGGCATCGTGGGCCTTGCACTTCCCTTGGTCCTGTTGGCGTCCCACGTGCTCGGGCTCGTGCCGGGCGCGCTCCCCGGGTCTATGAGCGCCTTCTACTACACCCGGATGGGGCCGTACTTCGTCGGCACCTTGTGCGCCTTGGGTGTCTTCCTGTTCTCGTACCGCTACGCGCCGCGCGACAACTGGCTCAGCAACATCGCCAGCTTCTTCGTGATCTTCGTGGACCGCAGGCCGACCCCCGCGCCACGAACTCCACGCTCACCCGTTCGGAGCAACTGACGCGCATCGTGTGAGCGCCCGAGCACATCCTGTGCTTGCTGTCGTTGGGACCACCCCGGCGTCAGCCGGAAGTGACGCGGTGTCCAGCCCGCACCGACCCGTGGCGCACCGAGCATGGACGAGCGGCCCGGCCACCCGGTCGAGGCGCTCGTCATCGTTGCGGGTCTGGTGGAACCGGTCGCCGTCTCGCTCGCCACCCTGCGACCGTGCCGAACGAGCGTCAGCCGGCGCGCCGCCACGTCTCCTCCTGGGAGCGTGCGCTTCTAGTGGGCGCGTCATTCGTCGGAGCGTGGTGCTCTGCCTTGCGATCCAGCTCGCCTGACTCACCAACCGTTGGGGGTGGCTCCCCCCACCACCGTTTGGCCTTCGGGCCTCAACGGGACTCAGATCCACACGTCACGGACAAATGCGGCTCGGTCCTCGTCGCAGGCGAAGCCCAGATCGGTGAGATCGACCCCGGAGGCCTCGGCATACCTCAGCCACTGATCTCCCCAGGCCGCTTCGTCGCCGGGGAGCAAGCCGCAGCGCTCCATGCGCCCGAGCCACCAGCCGTAGCCCGCGCCGCAGTCGAACCTGACCACCGGGTACTTCTCCACGGTGACTCCCGAGTCGTCGTCTGCTGACCGGACCGGTCACGGCTCTCTCCCCGTGCATCGCCGGGAGCCGTCAGGGAGAGGGTAGGAGCGCTCCCATAGTCGATGCGCGCCGAGGGGATCGCGCGAGTTCGGCACCCTTGCCGCGCCACGGGCATCACGGTCACGACGCAACGCAAGGTGGGGAGAGGAGCTACCCCTACTGACTCACGAGTTAGTCCGCGGATAGCCCGCAAGAAGTCCGCAAGCGACCGTGCCCAACCAACGCCAGCCAACGGCGTTTACGCAGGTCAGAGCCTGTCTGACCCAATCCCGAGCACAGCGGATCCACGCACGAGGGGTTCGAGCTCTACTACGACATCTAGGCCACTGAGGCCCCTGGCCTGCGACGAGACGCGTCGCCGGTCGCGCCAGCTCCCAACGAGTCCGCACGAGCCGCCAGCACCAGCCCCACGGCGGCGCGTGCGGACACCGTCCGCGTGCGGTCCCAGGCGTGCGGATGACCCGGCGCGCCGCTTGTGCGGTGCGGAGCCGTCCGACAGAGTCCTGGCGTGCGACTTCGCGACACTGCCCGGCCGACCGGGACCCAGACCGTGCTCGGCGTGGCCAGTGCGCTCTGCTACGCGCTGGGCTACCCCATCGCGCTCGGTCTGGACTCGCCCTGGGGATGGCTCCTGGTGACTCTGGGTGGTGTCCTGCTCGCCGCCCTCCTGGTGGTCACGATCCGGCGCATCGATCGAGGTCGTTGAACTTCCTGCGCCGGCGATCTCGGTCGTCGGACCTCGACACGTCCGGCGCCGTCGTAGCATCGCCGCCATGTCACCACGCAGTCGTTCGCAGCGTTGGCGGCTGCACGTGACGCTCGCCGTCGGCCTCACGATCTGCCTGGTCGGGTTCGCTGTCGAGCTGCACCGAGGCCTCGGTGGTCATCTCCCCGCATGGGTCTACGTCGCGGAGTGGCCGACCTTCGCGATCGTCGGCGCCGTGATGTGGTGGCGGCTGCTCCATGAGGAGGTGGACGCAGAGTCGGTGTCCGCGCCCGCACCCACGGTCGCAGCGCAGCCGACGGACCCCGGGCTCGACGAGTGGCAGGCCTACGTCGCCCGGCTCGAGTCGGGGGAGCACTCGGATCCCGTCTGACCGGTGCGCACGTCGACGTCGTCACCGAGGCCCGCCACGGAGCCGGGGTGCCCCTGGACGGTCAGTGGACGAAGAAGGTCGTGCAGGCAGCCAGAACCGCGGTCAGGGCCACCCAGTACCAGAAGTAACCGACGAGGACGGCGTGGTTGACGTTGCCGTCGTCGAGCAGGCCCTTCATCCCCCGGTTCACGATCCCGATGGCCACGATCAGCAGCAGCACCAGGTGGACGAACTGCACCCCGGTCATCACGATGAACATCGAGGCGTAGCTGCCGTCACTCATGAGGATCGGCCACGTCATCGCCTGGTAGATCATCAGAGCGATCGCGACGACGACGAGGACGAGTCCGCCGAGAGCACCGGTACGGAAGCGCGAGAGCTGTCCCGCTCGGATGCCGGTCTCGGCGGACCGGTAGGCCAACGCGCTCAGCACGGTCACGCCGGTGATGAGCCACACCTGCCACGTCGCCGCCGTCGGCACGCCGTCAGGGAGCCAAGCGTCGTTGACGTTGAGCGAGCGGAGGTAGAAGTAGGAGAACAGCAGGCAGGCGAAGAACACCGCATCGGCCAGGATGAAGAACAGGACGGCACGTCGCTGCTGGTGCGCGACGAGCGCGGGCGGCAGGTGGTGCGATTCCGGCTTGTGCTCGAGCGTGCTCACGCCTGCACCTCCTCGTCCGACTCGCCTGGGGTGCCGCCACCCACGGTCGCCGGCACTCCCGTGTGCGACGTGTGCCGCGTGTCGGGCTCGCCGTAGCCGTACGGGTCCCCGGTGACCACGGGAAGCACTTCGAAGTTCTCGAGCGGAGGTGGCGACGGGACGAACCACTCCAAGGTCTTCCCGTGCCACGGGTTCGCCCCGGCCGGCTTCCCCGAGCGCCACGAGCTCACGATGGCATAGAGGAAGACGAGCATCCCGATGCCGATGACGTAGGCGCCCAGGGTCGAGATCATGTTGCCCACCGCGAACTGGGGCGGGTAGTCGGCGACGCGGCGCGGCATGCCTGCCAGCCCGTTGTAGAACATCGCCAAGAACGTGATGTTGAATCCGATCATCACGGCCCAGAACGCCACGGTCCCCGGGCGCTCGTTCAGCATGCGCCCGGTCATCTTCGGGAACCAGTACACGAGGGCTCCCATCGCGCCGATCATGGCGCCGCCCAGCAGGGTGTAGTGGAAGTGGGCGGTGACGAAGAGGGCACCGTGCAGCTCGTTGTCTGCGGGGACGTCGGACAGGAAGATGCCCGTGACTCCACCGATCATGAAGTTCCAGAGGAACCCGTAGATGAACAGCATGGGCAGACGGGTCCAGATGTTCCCGCGCCAGATCGTGCCGACGAGCACGAGGAAGATCAGTCCGGTGGGTATCGAGATGAGCTCGGTCGTGAGCATGAACGGTCCGGCGAGGGTGGGCGCCCAGCCGCTGACGAACATGTGGTGCGCCCAGACCAGGACGCTCAGCGCCACGAGGGCGATGATGCCGATGACGGCGAGTCGTGCGCCGAACAACGGCTTACGGGCGAACACGGGTGCCATCTCGAGCACGGCCGCCGTGCCGGGGATGAGGATCACGTAGACCTCGGGGTGACCCATCAGCCAGAACAGGTTGGCGTAGAGCCACTGGCTGCCGCCCTGGTCGGGGACGAAGAAGGATCCCGCCATGCTCCGGTCGAGCAGTGTGTAGAGCATCGCCACCTCGAAGCAGGGCAGCGCGATCAGCCCGAGCAGCGACGTGGCGACGACCCCGATGACGAAGATCGGCGTGCGGTTCCAGGTCATGCCCCGGGCGCGCATCGTGAGCGCGGTGACGATGATGTTGACGGCACCGATCCCCGCCGAGATGACGAACAGGATGATCGCGATCGCGAAGGCGTCCATCCCGGGCGGAGCCTGGTCCGACAGCGGCGCGTAGGCGACCCAGCCGGTCGGGATGCCGCGAAGCACCGCGATCGACAGGAAGATCGGGACCGCGGGGAACAAGGTCCAGAAGCTCAGCGCGTTCAGTCGCGGAAAGGCCATGTCGCGCGCGCCGATCATGATCGGCATGACGAAGTTGCCCCACGGTCCGACGACCATGATGATCGTCGAGACGATCATCACGATGCCGTGCACACCCACGAGCGAGTTGTAGATCTGGCCCCCGAACAGCTTCTCGCCCGGTACCGCCAGCTCGGTGCGGATCATCATCGCGAGCAGTCCGCCGACGCCGAACGTGGTCATCGCGAGGACGAGGTACTGGACGCCGACGACCTTGTGGTCGGTGGTGAAGCGGAAGTAGCGGGCGGTGCCCTGGTCCTTGCCGGCGAGGAACATCTCGTCGTCATGCGTCAGGTCGCGACCCAGCATCCAGTTCACCGGCGCGACGAAGGCACCGACGCCGATGAGGAAGCCGAAGACCCAGCCCAGCTCGGCCGCGATCACCGCTTGGTCCTCACCCTGGTCGTTGCCGCCCCAGACCAGGTTGCCCACGACGTAGGCCACCGCGGCGAGCACGACTCCGAGGGCGATGCCGGTCCACATGTTCAGACGGCGCATGATCCCGCCACCCGAGGTGGGTGCCGCCTCGGTGCGCACAATCGTCGACTCAGCCATTGGTCCCCCCAGCCGGTGCACTCTGCCCGGGAACGCCGCCCTGGGACTTGACCCAGGCGGCGAAGTCGTCGGCGCTCACGACCGTGACGGTCGTCTGCATGTAGGAGTGGTTCAGTCCGCACAGCTCGGCACACCGGACGTTGAACGTCCCCAGCAGGGTCGGCGTGGTGCTGACCGTCGTGGTCACCGAGGGGTTCGCATCGACCTTGATCCCCATCTCCGGCAGCCAGAACGAGTGGATGACGTCGGTGCTCGTCACCTGGAAGACCACGGGGCGGTCCTTGGGAAGCACCAGAGTGGCACTGCTGACCCCTCCGTCCTCGGGGTACGAGAACGACCACACCCACTGCTGACCCGTCACGTCGATGATCTCGGGTTTCGCCCCAGCAGCCAGGGTCGTGGTGGAGGCGAGCGCGGACAGTCCCCAGATCAGCAGGAACGCGGTGAGGACCGAGCTGACCACGAGCCAGATGATCGCGACGCGGTTGTTCCCGCGGAGCGCCGGCCCGTCCTCCGGCGGGGTCTCGCCGCTCCCCCGCCGCCAGTGGCGCAGGCTGTAGTAGGCGACGCCCCACACGAGCGCCATGACCGGTGCTGCAGAGATGGCGAAGACCAGCATGGTCGTCTTCACGGCGTCCTGGGTGTCCGACGCGGTGGTCGGCATGAGGTTCGGCCACCAGGCTCCGAAGACCAGCAGCACTGCGGTCCCGACGACGAACACCACAACGACGCCGGCCGCGATCTTGCCCGCGGGCGTGCGCAGCCGCTCGCGCACAGGTGGTCGCGGTACCTCGACGGGCAGTTCGTCGGTATCTGGTGTCACGACTGGGGCCTCCTCGGCCTGAGCTTCAGGATCAGACGACGTGGAGCGTGCCGGACATGTACCCGTAGGAGCTCATCGCGCCGCCCATGCTGGCGTAGTTGTCACCGCACGGGAACTGGCAGTTCCACGCGTAGGTGCCGGCGCTGCCGGTCATGAACTGGAAGGTGACCACGTGCGGAGCGGGGAAGTCGCTGCCGGGTGCCGCCGGCGCGTCGTCTGCCACGGCCGGGAGCGGGACGCTCACGAACAGCGGGTCCTGCTTCGTGCTCGGGAAGTTGTGGATCGTGAAGGTGTGCCCGACGTGCTCGGCATCGATCCCCTTGACCTGCTTCCCGTCCACCGTCATCGTCCCGCCGACGGTGCCGTGGACCTCGGCGAGGAACGGGTTGGGGATCGCCTCGCCGGTGTCGTACTGCTTGATCGTGACCGTGACCAGTGTGTGCGCCGGCACCTGCAGGTTGGTGGTCGGGCCGTAGCTGACCCAGTCCGGATGCGGACCGACACCACCGTTCGTGCGGCGGTAGGTGATCGCGCTGCTGTCGGGATACGTCGACAGCTCGATCGCGGCGGTGGTCGTACCCGTGACGGTGGCGGCGAGGAGCGGCGGCTCGGTCGGAGCCGAGTGGAGCACCAGCGCCGCGGCCCCCACGGTCAGGGCTCCGAGTGCGACCGTACTGATGGCGCCAACAACGGTGTTCACGCCGCCGCCCTTCCCCCGAGGAATGGGACCCTTGCTGCGCCGAAGGGTGGACCTGTCGTGACCCTCCGTCAAGCACAATGACCAAAGCCGCGCCGACGGGTTTGCGAGGAGAGTCGTTGCGCCGATGCAGGTAAGGGCACCCTCACGACATGCATGCGCGCCGGACGAGGTCAGTTGCGCATCGACGCGCCGCCGCTGGTCGCCACCCAGACCGGCAGTGCGAGCGCGTGGGTCGTGGCCGTCGTCGCGGTCGGGAGCGTGACCCGGAGAACCCGGCTGGGGTCGTCGTCGGCTGCGTAGGCCTCCGTGTCGGACACTGGGGCAAGGCTCGAGAGATGCGCGTCGAGACTCCCGCGCATGGTCCACCCGCCGCCCGGATCGGCGGTGGCCAAGGTGTCCGAGCCGGCACCGTGCACCGCGACCCAGACGCGATGAGAGCTGCAGCCGACCACCGGGGTCCCAGGTGCGGCGAGGTCGGGCCCGGCTGTCCACGGGCCCGAGGTCGTCGGTGCCGTGAACACGTGGAGACGACCCTCGCTCGTCACCGGCGCCACCCATGTCGAGCCGACGAGGCAAGGGGGCAGTGCGGCCGCGGTGCCGGACCCGGAGAGGTGCAGGTCGACCGCGCTCCAGGAGCGGCCCTCGTCGGCGGTCGTGAACAGCACGGGGTGGTCGCCCGGTCCGGTCGCCGTGACGAAGCCGGTGCGTCCGTCCGGGAACACGACTCCGGTCCTCGCCCCCTCCCCTGGGGCTGCCGGCCCGAAGGCCGGGAGAGGCGACCAGGTCGAGCTTCCGTCCGGCGAGCTCAGCACGCTGCCGTCAGCGAGCACGGCGTACGTCGTCTGCTCCGAGCGACCGACCGACCACGGGGTCGAGGCGAGCCCCGACGGCAGCTGCGACGGGGACCAGACACGTCCGGTACCGGCCGACCGCAGCACCGGGGACACGGTGAGCTGCTGATGCGGAAGCACGCCGACGGCGACGTGACCGCTGCCCGCCGTCATCACGAGACCTCCGTCCGTGGGCACCGCCACGGGAGTTCGGTTCTGCGCCGTGCGCCACCCGTCCGTCGTGGCCAGGACGATCCACCGGACGCCGCTCGGCCACACGGCGAACCCGTCACGAGCGTCCGTCATCACGATGTGCGCCGCTGGTGCCGTGCTCGTCGCGGGCGGTGCCTGCCCAGCTCCGCACCCGGCGACGGCGAGTGCGACGACCGCGACCGCCGCCGCTCTCCGGGGCCCTGGGCTCACAGGTGGGCACGCAGTTCGCCGGTGATGAGGGCGACGTAGCCCTCGGTCAGATCGTCGTTCGCGGTGTCGTTGAGCACCGACAGCTCGGAGCCGTCGCGCCCGAACAGGTAGACCGTCTGCGGGTGCCCGATCATCCCGACGTCGGGCACCGAGACTCCTTCGCCGAACGCAGCGAGGACGGCCCCGACCTGCGCCGTGCTCCCGGTGGCGAAGTGCCAGCCAGGGAGGTCGTCGAGACCGTGCTCCCGGGTGAAGGTGGCGACGTCGGCCACCGTGTTGAACACCGGGTTGACGTCGACCGCGAGGATCGACACCGAGCCGGAGTCCGGTCCGAGGGCTCGCACCGCGGCGGCGAGCTGGTTCGCGAGGAGCGGGCAGCTGTCGAAGCACTCCGGATCGAGGAAGACCACGAGAGTCAGCTGCCCACGCAGATCGCGCATGGCCAGGGGACGACCATCCTGGCCGGTGAGCACGAAGTCCGGAGCCGCGGTGGGGGCGACCTCGACCACCCCGCCGCTGTCCCCCACCGCCGCCTGCGCCGACTGCGGACCGAGGAGCCCGACGCCGGCGACGAGAGGCAGCAGGATCAGGCAGCTGAGAGCAAGCACGCCCGCGATCACATGGCGCGAGCGCGGTCGCGTCCGCTCCGTTGCGTCGTCGACCGGCGGCTCGTCGCTCGACGACGCCGTCGCCACCTGCGGCCACGGCCAGCCCGACAGCAGCAGCAGGATCGACACGAGTCCGGAGTTGGGATCGGTCCCGGTGCCGCCGAAGACTCCGAAGCCCTGGCCGAACCACCAGCCGAACAGGCAGATCACGATCCCGGCGACGGACATGGCTCGCGGGAAGGCACCGAGGACGAGTCCCGCACCGACGACGGCGAGAACGGCCACGAGCACGGCGTTGGACAGCCCGGCGTGAGTCGGCACCGCGGTCGCAGCAGCCTGGATGGGAGCGGCCACCGGGGCCGGGACTCCGCCGACCGCAGTGCCCGACAGGATGGTGAACAAGCCGGTCGGCGACCAGTAGCCCGCCCGCGGAAGGGCCTGCAGGACGGCGCCGAGGACGAAGGTGGCGCCTACGGCCCCACGCGCCCAGCGACCGGCGACACCGCCGACCCACGCACCCGCCGGGAGCAGCAGGAGCAGGCTCGCGACGACATAGAGCAGCGCGGCCCCCGGCGCGCCGGTCAGCCAGGAGGCCTGCGGGTCGGTGAGGCCCCCGACCAGCTCACCGACGACCCAGACGAAGGCGGCCCAGGCCGCAGACGCCACGAGCACGGACCGCGCGAGACGTCCCGAGCCGCCGACGAGGATCGCGAGCCCGAGCCCGACCTGGATCCAGACCGTGACGGCGTCGGCGGCGACCGGGTGCTGGAGCCACAACCGGCTGAACGGATCGACGACCGCGAACAACCAGTCCGGCGCCGCCGCGAGGCCCGGAGCGATGGTCTCCGGGACGAAGGACGCCGGCATCGCCGGCTGCGCCTGAAGGAGCCCGTCCACGATCCACAGCGCACCCAGGGAGATCCGCAGCACGCGCCGACCGGTCGGCTCGGGGACGACCCACCCCGGTGGCCCTGTGGTTCCTCGGCGCCGCAGGACCACTGTGACCACAGCCCCGCTCACGACGAGCAGCAGCGCGAGCTGCCACAGCAGCACGGAGTAGAGCGCACCGGCCAACGCCGTGTTGCCTCCCGGCGCCATGCTCCCCATGACGCGGATGCTAGGCGGAAGTCACCGTCGCGAGTCGCCGTTCGACCTCACGATTGCGACTCGTCTCGAGGTCATGCACGAGGATCGGGCCCGGCGGTGTCCGACCGGGTCTAGCGTGCGCGGCGTGGGACACGTCTGGGACCTCGCGACGAGCTGGACCCTGGACCTCCCCCTGCTGCTCGTCCTCATAGCCGTCACTGCGCTGTACCTAGCAGCGGCTCGGTCGGTCACGCGCAGGCACCCGACGCAACCGTGGTCGGCGCTCCATTCGTGCTTCTTCGCCGCCGGCATGGGCGTCGTCCTGGTGAGCACCCTGGGACCGTTCGGAAGCCTCGACGACACGTTCTTCTGGGCCCACATGACCCAGCACATCCTGCTCATGATGCTGGCAGCCCCGCTCCTGCTGCTCGGTGAGCCGGTCCTGCTCGTCCTGCGACTGTCGACCCGGTCGTTCCGGCAGCGCGTCGTCCTCCCGGTGCTGCACAGCCGCATCGTGCGCTTCCTGACCCACCCGGTGGTCTCCTGGGCGATATTCGCAGCGGTGCTGGTCGGCACCCACTTCACCGGCTTCTTCGAGTACGCGCTCGAGCACGAGTCGGTCCACAACTACGTCGAGCACCCGCTCTATCTCGGCGCCGGGCTGCTCTACTTCTACCCGTTGCTCGGCACCAGCCCCGGCGGCTCGGCCATGGCCCCGTTCGCCAAGGTCGTGTCGCTGTTCCTCATGATGCTTCCCGAGGTCATGGTCGGCTTCGCCATCTACACGGCGGGCGCCGTCCTCTACCCGCACTACTCCGGTGTCGACGACAGGCCATGGGGGCCCTCGACGGCGCTGGCCGATCAACGGGTCGGGGGCGCGCTCATGTGGTCGTCCGCCATGCTCTTCGACGTGCTGTGGATCAGCGTCGCCGTGTGGGAGTGGATGAAGTCCGAGGAGCACAAGGCCAGACGGGTGGACGCCGCGATCGCGACGGGACGGCTGTCAGCGTGACGCGGGGCCCTACACCGGGACGTGGACGACGACGTCGACGATGACGGCGAGCGAGATCAGGCTGAGGTAGCTGATCGACCAGTGGAACAGACGCATCGACCGCGGCTCGACGCCGTCGAGGACCCGTCGGCGCAGCGCGAACACCTCGCGCAGGAAGAGGGCTCCGAGCAGTGCCGCGGACCCGGTGTAGACGAGCCCCATCGGCGCCACCGGGACCAGCAGGAGCGAGCAGGCGACCATGGCCCAGGAGTGGGCCAGCATGTGCGACGTGACACGACGCGGCGAGGCGACCACGGGCAGCATGGGGACGCCCGCTGCGGCGTAGTCGTCGCGGAACCTCATCGCCAGGGCCCAGAAGTGCGGCGGTGTCCAGAAGAACACCACCAGGAACAGCAGCCAGGCCGGCCACGAGAGAGTGCCGGCGACGGCCGCCCAGCCGATCAGCACCGGCATGCACCCCGCTGTCCCGCCCCAGACGATGTTCTGCGACGTTCGCCGCTTGAGCCCGAGCGAGTAGCCGACCACGTACAGCACGATCGCCAGGACGGTGAGGAACGTCGTCAGCCGGTTCGTCGTGGCCCAGAGCAGCGCCGTCGAGACCAGCCCGAGGAGGACGCCGAAGACGAGGGCGGACCGCGGCGAGACGGCCGGCTCGTCGCCGCCCCTGGCGAGCGGGCGCATCGCGGTGCGCCGCATGAGTGCGTCGATATCACGGTCGATGTAGCAGTTCAGGGCATTCGCGCTGCCAGCGGCCAGGGTGCCGCCGACCAGGGTGGCTGCGGTGAGCCGGAGCGACGGCATCCCGCCGGCGGCGAGGACCATCGCAGGGAGCGTGGTGACGAGGAGCAGCTCGATGATCCGGGGCTTCATGAGCGCGACGTAGGCGCGAAGCGTCCGCGCGACGCGCCCCTCCTGCGTGCCTGCCGGCGTGATCGCTACCACTGTCACCGCCTCCGGAGCGCGGTGCCGAGGCACCGGGTCGGCGCCGAGCGTAGGCCGTGGGCGACGCGAAGGCGGGAGAACACGCGGATGCGTTCGCGGCGCCCTCGGTGCGGCGGTGCCGTCACGACGCGGCGGGCGAAGCCACGGTTCCCGCCACCGCCGTGACCAGGCGCTCGAAGGTCGTCTCGTCGACCGCCCCGATGACGCGAGCTGCGACGTGACCCGTTCCGTCGATCACCAACGTGCTGGGGATGCCCGAGCTCGGGACCAGCCGGAGGCTCGCGAGCATCGTCCCGTCGGCATCGACCAGGTGGGGATACGTCGTGCCCGCAGAGGCCGCGAACGAGCGGGCGGGCTCCGGCCGGTCCTGCTCGTCCACGCCCACGAACCTCACACCTGCCGCCGCGGTGTCGCGGGCGACTCGGGCCAAGGCCGGCGACTCCGCCCGGCAGGGCTCGCACCACGACGCCCAGACGTTGAGCACCACGACCTTCCCGCGCAGGCTGGAGATCGCGAGCGAGCTGCCGCCGAGCGTCGACCCTGACAGGTCGGGGATGGTCGGCCGCTGCCCGACCGGATAGGTGGTCACGCCCACGCCCGATCCCGCAGGATCGCCGGATGCAGGTCCCGAGACGCGCGCACCGGCTCCGGTGGCCGCGCCGCACCCGGCGAGCACGGCGCAGGTCATCGCGATGATCGCGACTCGTGTCCGATCCCGGCGCAGCACCGGCGCAGCGTACCTGTCCGACGTACTGTCACCCCATGTCGCAGCCGCGTACCCGGACACCTGGGGCTCGCGACCTGCCCTCTCGTGCTGTGGCGGGCCGCCGTCGAGGCCGGCTGGCCATCGTCGCGGCGATCGCCGTCGGACTGGTCGGGTGCTCGACGGCCGCCCCCGCACCGACCCCCCCTGTGCGCACGCCGGCCAACGGAACGACGCTCGACGTGGCCGTTCCGGCGGCGACGGCTGCCCTCCCGCTCGTGGACCAGTCCGGGCGCACGGTCACGCTGGCGTCGCTGCGGGGCACGACGGTCGTGCTCGTCGACTTCCTCACCCTGTGCCAGGAGGTCTGCCCTCTGACGAGCGCCAACGTGAGGGAGGTCTCGGACGCGCTGGACGCAGCGCATCTCTCCGGAGGCGTCCGGATCCTGGAAGTCACCGTCGATCCGGAACGCGACACGCCTCAGCGGCTGACCGCCTATCAGAAGCTCTACGGCGCCAAGCCCGGCTGGTCCCTGCTCACCGGCACGACCGCGGACATCGCGGCGCTGTGGAAATCCTTCGGCGTCGGGTACGAGAAGTCGTCGACGACCGCGGCTCCCCCGCCCAAGGACTGGCTGACCGGGGCGCCACTGACCTACGACGTGGATCACCAGGACGTCGTCATCATCATCGGACCCGACGGCCACGAGCGCTGGCTCGTCGACGGCACGCCGAAGGTCTCCGGTCCATCGGCGGTGCCCTCGTCGATGCAGGCGTTCCTCAACGAGGACGGCCACCACAACGAGAGCGCGCCCGCAGATCCCAGCTGGGCGGCCACCGACGTGGTCTCGGCCGTCCGGTTCGTCGTCACGAGCCCATCGTCAGGATCGAACTGAGGGTCGGGTGTACCGGCGACCGGGAGCGGCGCACGGTCGGCTGAAGACTCCCAGCCGGACCTGCTGCCGTCCGACGTCGTGATCACCGGACGACCGCACCGAACTCGCGGCCCGCGTCCGACCTCCGTGCGAGGCCCCGGTTAGGGTCTGTCCCGTGAGAGTGACGGGGGATCGCGTCGCCGCGGTTGTGATGGGCGCCGTCACGTTCGCCGCGCTCGTTCCCGTAGCTCGAATCGACTTCGACCGCCATCACGACGGCTACATGCTCGCGCAGGCCATCGCGGTGCACGGGGGTGACGCCATCCAGCGTGACGCCTTCGCCCAGTACGGGCCGGTCACACCCTGGCTGCAGAGCCTCGCGCTGTTCCTGCCGATCGGACCCGCCCTCAGCCTGCGGCTCCTGAACGTCGCACTGATCAGCCTCAGCGTCTTCCTGATGGCGGACTTCGGGCATGTGGCTCCGACGTCCTGGCCGTGGGGCAGGTGGACGGGCTTCTGGGCCGCGGGAACGTGGGTGGTCCTCGCCGACGTGTGGCTCGGCGTGGCGATGCTGCCCTGGTCGTCCGTGCTCGCCGGCACCCTGACGATCGCGATGCTGTACGCCGCGGCGGCGAGCGTTCGCCATGCGCAGCTCGGCCAGGAACGACCGGCTCTCATCGGCGCCACGGTCGCGGGTGTCTGCGCCGGTCTGCTCCCGTTCACCAGGCTCAACGTGGGGCTCGCCTCGCTCGCCGTCATGGCTGTCGTCGCCGTGTCCCTGTTCCGAGGCAGCACGGGCCTGCGTCGCGCTGTGCTCATCCGGGCCGCTGTCTCGACGCTCTCCGCGACGGCCGTCGTCATCAGTGTGCTCGTCGTCACCCGGTCCCTCGGACCGTTCGTACAGCAGAGCATCATCTGGCCCATCGCCTGGGGCCAGGGGGCGACGGACCAATGGAAGACGTCCGAGAACCTCGGCCGCATATTCGGCACCGTTGCTGTGCCGGTCGCGCTCTGCCTGCTGGTGTTCCCGGTACGGCACCTCGTCCGACGGTTGTCGTCCGCAGCCGGTCGGCCGTTGATGCTCATCGCCTACGCCTACACGATCGCCGTCGGGCTGTACCTCGTGGAGTCGCTCGCGCCGGGTAGCCTCAGCTCGCCTCTCGGCCTGGCAGGGACCTGGCGCGAACGGGTGGCGCTGCTCACCAGCGTGCTGTCGCGCATGTCGGTCCAGTACCTGAGCTTCATCTTGTGCCTGTCCGTGACGCTCGCGTTCATCGTCGCCCTCGGCTTCGTCGCCCGAAGCGCGTCGACCCGAACCCTTCACCGGCCGGCCCTGGCCTGGCTGGCCCTGGCGGGTCTCACGGTCGCAGGGTTCACCCAGGTCGTGCCCACCTGGGACGTCCGGCACGTCTGGTGGGGGGCGCCGATCGGACTCGTGCTCGTCTTCTCGGTCATCGAACGCCGGGGGCGGATCAACGTTCCCCAGGGGAATCAGCTCATGTTCGTCGTCGCGGCCGCGACCGTCATGGCTGTCAGCTGCAGAACCGCGTACCTCGCCTTTCCCCGAGTACCCGGGCCGGAGGGCACGATCATCGTGGGGATGTACCAGCCGGCCGACGCGGCTCAGGCGATCGCGGAGGACACGAGACTCCTCCACGACAACCTGGTGAGCGGGCAGCGGGCCGTGTTCCTCGTCTACGACGGCGACATCAGCGTGCTGTCAGGCAGTTACGACTCGATCGACGCCTCCTTCGTCGACTGGGGTCCCGTTCCCGAGCTCGCCTCGCGGCTCGACGAGAACCCACGGATCGTCGTGCCCGCCGTCAGCGGACAGCCGGACCCCGTGGAGGTCGCTCGCGCCCTGGGCTACGTCGTCGCGGCGCGGGATGCCCGGCTGGCGGTCCTGGCGCCGTCAGGGCAGTAGCGCTCGCGCTGTCAGGGGGCGGGCGTCGACCGGCGCGTGAGCGCCGGACGGGCGGAGGCGAGCTCGCGATAGCGCTCGAGCTGGCGCAACGTCTGGTCTCGGGCGTCGGCCCCGTCGTGCACTGCCCGGTACCACTCGACGGTCCACTCGACCGCCACGTCGAAGGACAGCAGGCTCTCCCAGCCGAGCTCCCGCCGCGCCTTCGTCGAGTCCAGCGAGAGGACGGACGACTCCCGGAACTCCGACGGGCCGGCCTGCCTCGGCGCCGGTGCCCCACCCCAGAGAGCGGCCACGAGCGCGGACAGGTCCGCCACGGTGACCAACGGGAGGTCCGGGCCGAAGTTCCACGGCTCCCCCGGTGACGCGGGAGAACCTCCCGCAACCAGAACGTCGGCCAGCATGAGGTATCCGTTGAGGCAGTCCAGGACGTGCTGCCAGGGTCGCAACGCCTCCGGGTGCCGCAGCTCGGGTACCCGACCCGCCTCGAACGACCGGACCAGATCCGGAACGAGCCGGTCCGGACTGACGTCGCCTCCGCCGATGACGTTGCCGGCCCTGGCGACGGCGGTCGGCGGACCATCCAAGCTCAGCGCCCACGACTGCGCCAGCAGGTCGGCCATCGCCTTCGACGCGCTGTAAGGGTCGTGCCCCCCGAGCGGGTCGCCCTCGACGTAGCCCTGAGTCCGGCCGTCGTTGCGGTAGACCTTGTCCGTGGTGACCACCACGTGACCGCGCACGCCGCCGACGGACCTTGCCGCCTCGAGGACGTTGAGCGTGCCCAGGACGTTGGTCTCCACCGTGAGCCGGGGGCTGAGATAGGACTCGCGCACGAGCGGTTGCGCCGCCATGTGCACGATGACCTCAGGTGCAGCCCGCTCGACGGCTCGGACGACTGCCGCTGCGTCTCGCACGTCAGCGCGAACATCCAGCTCGAGGAGCTCGGTGACGCGGGCCGCCTCGAAGAGCGCTCCCGGCACAGGGTCGAGCGCGAATCCGCACACGTGGTTCCCGGACGACGCCAGCCACATGGCCAGCCAGGCGCCCTTGAACCCCGTGTGGCCGGTGATGAGATAACGCGTCACGAGGTCTCCAGGAACTCGATGAGGGAGTCCGCCACATAGTCGAGCATCTGCTCGGTGAGCCCCGGGTACACCCCCACCCAGAAGGTTCGACGCATCACGATGTCGGTGTTCGAGAGATCACCCACGACCCGGAAGTCCACGTCTCGATAGGCCGGCTGCTTGAGGATGTTGCCGCCGAACATCAGTCGCGTGCCGATGTTGCGCGACGCAAGGAACCTGAGGAGCTCCTCGCGCTCCCGCCCGACCTCCTCGGCCAAGGTGATCGGGAAGCCGAACCACGCCGGCTCCGAGTGTGGCGTCGGCTGCGGCAGCAGGAGACCGTCCACCCCCTCGAGCCGCTTCGAGAGCTGGGCGAAGTTCTCGCGTCGGCGGTCCACGAAACGGTCGATCTTGGCGAGCTGGGAGCCGCCCAGTGCGGCCTGCATGTCGGTCGCCTTCAGGTTGTAGCCCACATGGCTGTAGACGTACTTGTGGTCGTAGCCGTGCGGAAGGTCGCCGAGCTGCCACTCGAACCGCTTCAGGCAGGTGTTGTCGTGGCCCGTCTCGCAGTAGCAGTCGCGGCCCCAGTCGCGGAAGGACTCGACCTGCTTGCGCACCAGCGGGGACTTCACGAAGACGGCGCCGCCCTCGCCGGTCGTGATGTGGTGCGCGGGGTAGAAGCTCACGGTCGCCGTGTCGCCGAAGCTGCCCGTGCGCTTGCCCCGGTAGGTGGAGCCGAGAGCGTCGCACGAGTCCTCGACGAGCCACAGCCCGTGCTCGTCGCACAGTTGGAGAACCGTGTCGAGGTCGAACGGGTTCCCCAGCGTGTGGGCCAGCATGATCGCCCTGGTACGAGGTCCCACTGCCGCGCGCAGCAGGTCCGGCGCCGCGTCGTACGTCCCGAGGTCCACGTCGACGACGACGGGCTTCAACCTGTTCTGCAGGATGGGGTTGATCGTGGTCGGAAAGCTCATGGCGACGGTCAGCACCTCGTCACCCGGAACCAAGGCACGTTCGCCCAGCTTGGGGCTGGTCAGGGCGGAGAGCGCGAGGAGGTTGGCGCTCGAGCCGCTGTTGACGAACACGGCCGACCGTGCGCCGACGTAGCGGGCGAGTTCCCGCTCGAAGTCCTGGGTGAAACGTCCCGCCGTGAGCCATCCATCGAGGCTGGCGTCCACGAGAGCGGCGAAGTCGTCCGGGTCGAGAACCTTCCCGGACACCGGGACCGGCGTCTCACCGGGGACGAACGCAGGCAGCCCTGCGTTCGCCAGGACGTAGTCCCTCACCCTCGCCAGGATCTCCTGCCGTCGACCGTCGTCCGGCGCCGTCAACTCGCGCTGCATCCGCGTCCCCGATGTATAGGCTCCCTGGTAGAACAACTTGACTCTATCGGGGGGGTCCTGCACGTGAAGGCGATCCTGCTCGCGGGCGGCCTTGGCACGAGACTCCGGGAGGAGACTGAGTTCCGCCCCAAGCCCATGGTCGAGGTGGGCGGGAGACCCGTGCTCTGGCACATCATGAAGCACCTGTCGCACCACGGCATCGACGACTTCATCGTCGCGACGGGCTACAAGAGCGACATGATCAAGGAGTACTTCCTCAACTACGAGGCACGCAACAACGACTTCACCATCGAGCTGGGCAAGCACGACTCGCTGCGGTTCCACGACGCGCACGACGAGGCCCGCTGGACCGTGACCGTCGCGTTCACCGGGATGGACACGAACACCGGCGGCCGGGTGCACCGAGCCGCGCGCTACCTCGACGATGAGCCTTTCCTCGTGACCTACGGCGACGGGATCTCCGACGTCGACATCGGCGCGCTGTGCAGCGCGCACGCGGAGTCCGGGACCGTCGCAACAGTCACGACCGTGCAGCCAACGAGCCGTTTCGGGGTCATGGACGTGGAGGCTGACGGCATCGTGCGGCAGTTCCGAGAGAAGCCGGTGCTCGACGGGTGGATCAACATCGGCTTCTTCGTGCTGGAGCCGGGAGCACTCGCCTACATCGACGAGAACTCGGTGCTTGAGGAGGAGCCCCTCGCCCGGCTGGCCGCGGACGGACAGCTCTCGGCGTACCGTCATCGCGGCTTCTGGCAGCCCATGGACACCTACCGAGAGTCCAGGATCCTCAACGAGCTGTGGGATTCCGGCGCT
>Ga0302299_10000605_pt1 | contig 19995 bp, 16 predicted proteins | sample III_Fen_N3_4_FD_198795 | JGI IMG/M metagenome (GOLD analysis project Ga0302299, IMG submission 198795) | Peat permafrost microbial communities from Stordalen Mire near Abisko, Sweden - III_Fen_N3_4 | ecosystem: Environmental > Terrestrial > Soil > Wetlands > Permafrost | place: Sweden: Abisko... | reverse complement strand
CGATGTCGAGCGGGGGCCGGAAGCGGTGCTCCGCCGTCTTCTGCTCGGCGACGTGGAGCGGGTCCTCGTCGGTGACCCAGCCCGTGTCGGCGCTGTTCATGTGAATGCCGTCACCGTGGTAGTCGGTCGCGGCCGTTCGGGTCATCATGTTCAGCGCCGCCTTGGCCATGTTCGTGTGCGGGTGGCGCGTGGTCTTGAAGCGCCGGTAGAACTGCCCCTCCACCGCCGACACGTTGACGATGTGCTTGTCGCGTTCGGCGGTTCGCAGCATCAGCTGCTTCAGGCGCGCGTTGAGCACGAAGGGAGCGACGGCGTTGACGAGCTGCGTCTCGAGCAGCTCCACGGTCGGCACCTCTGCGAGGAGGAATCGCCACGAGTTGCGGTCGCGGAGGTCGACTTGCTGGAGGTCCTGGTCGAGGCGTCCCTCGGGGAACAGGTGCCCCTGGTCGGCTGCCTCCTCGGGCAGGAGGCGCACCTGGGAGAGCTCTGCGGAGCTCGTCGGGGCCTCGCCGAGCATCGCGAGCCCGGCGGGGTCGAGGACGGTCTCCTCGCTCTCGAGCATGTCGTAGCGGCGCACGCCCGCGTAATCGCCGAGCAAGCCTTGCACCTGCGGGTCGAGCGCGTGCTCCGACGCCAGCTCGGCCTCCAGCATGTGCCGGTAGAACTCCGGCGGCCGGCGCACCGTCTGGCAGGCGTTGTTGACGATGTAGTCGAGGCGGTCATGCGTCGTCAGGAGGTGGTGGCAGAAGGCCTCCACGCTCGGCGTGTGACGCAGGTCGAGGCCGTAGATCTCGAGCCGGTCCTCCCAGTCGGCGAAATCGGGCTCGCCGGCGTAGCGGGCGGCGGAGTCGCGCGGGAATCGGGTCGTGACGATCAGGTGGGCGCCGGCCCGAAGGAGCTTGATCCCCGCCTGGTAGCCGATCTTCACCCGGCCGCCGGTCAGCACTGCCACGCGGCCTGCGAGGTCGGCGGTCTCCGACCGCTTCGCGAAGTTGAACGCCGCACACGGTGGGCAGAGCTGGTCGTAGAAGGAGTGCAGCTCGCGGTAGGGCTGCTTGCAGACGTAGCAGTGCTGCTCCTCGATCGTCTCCCGGGCCTCGCTCTCGCGGTCGTCCGGCGCGAAGCCCTTCGGCGGGTAGACGTTCGGCGTCGTGAAGACCGAGCGCTCGCGCAGCACGCGGATGCCGGTGTCGGCGAGCAGCGACTCGTCGGCCCGGATGCTCGCGTCGCGCTCCTCCTTGCGCTTGGCCTTCGTGAAGCGGCGGCGCTGCACGACGTCGGGGTTGAACACGTCGGCCGCCGCCGTGAGGAGGCGCGTGCGCTCCTCGACCGTCAGGCTGCCGAGCAGGCCCCGGTTGCGCGCCACCGATTCGAGCAGCTCGGTGGCCTCCCGCAGCTTCGCCGCGGTGTCGTCTCTCAGGGGCTGCGCGTTGCTCGATTCCGCCGTCGACATCGCCCGGCAGGGTATCTGGCGGCAGCGTGCCGGGAAACCCGGGCGACCGGCTGAAGCCGGTCTCCGGCGCCGCTAGGCTGATGCGAGCGTATGAGTCACGAGCTCCCCGACAGCGACCCCGTCGAGACCAGGGAATGGCTCGAATCCGTCGACGCCGTCGTCGAGTCCGACGGCCGCGAGCGGATGGGCTTCCTGCTCGACCGGGCCATCGATCACGCCCAGGAGTACGGCGTCAAGGTCTCGGCCGGGCTCAGCACCCCGTACGTGAATACGATCCCGGTGGACGAGGAGCCCGAGCTGCCCGGCGACCCCGAGCTCGAGCGGCTCGCGACGGCGCTCGTCCGCTGGAACGCGATCGCAATCGTCCTGCAGGCGAACGCCGAGTCGTCGGAGCTCGGCGGCCACATCGCGAGCTACCAGTCGGCGGAGACCCTGTACGAGGTGGGCTTCAACCACTTCTGGCGCGCCCGCTCGGAGGAGCACGACGGCGACCTCGTCTACATGCAGGGGCACTCCTCGCCCGGGATCTACGCCCGCGCGTTCCTCGAGGGGCGGCTGACCGAGGAGAACCTCCATCGCTTCCGTCAGGAGGTCGACGGCGGTGGGCTGTCGTCGTACCCGCATCCCTGGCTGATGCCCGAGTTCTGGCAGTTCCCGACCGTGTCGATGGGCCTCGGCCCGCTGATGGCGATCTACCAGGCGCGCTTCATGAAGTACCTCGCCGCCCGCGACGTTCTCGATCCGGGCGACCGGAAGGTCTGGGCGTTCATGGGCGACGGTGAGATGGACGAGCCGGAGTCGATGGGCGCGATCTCCCTGGCCGGCCGCGAGAAGCTCGACAACCTCGTCTTCGTCGTCAACTGCAACCTGCAGCGCCTCGACGGGCCGGTGCGCGGGAACGGGAAGATCATTCAGGAGCTCGAGACGAACTTCCGGGGTGCCGGCTGGAACGTGATCAAGGTGATCTGGGGCTCGGGCTGGGACCCACTGCTCGAGGCCGACAGCGAGGGCTGGCTCCACTTCCGCATGGAAGAGGCCGTGGACGGCGAGTACCAGACCTTCAAGTCGAAGGACGGCGCGTACGTTCGGGAGCACTTCTTCGGCAAGTATCCGGAGACGCGCGCCATGGTCGCCGACTGGAGCGACGAGCAGATCTGGGCGCTCCGCCGCGGTGGCCACGACCCGCAGAAGGTCTATGCCGCCTACGCGGCCGCCGTGCAGACGACCGGCCGGCCGACCGTGATCCTCGCGAAGACGATCAAGGGCTTCGGGATGGGCGTGGCCGGCGAGGGGCGCAACATCACCCACCAGCAGAAGTCGATGAACGACGAAGCCCGGCTCGCGATCCGCGACCGGCTCGGCCTGAAGTTGACCGACGAGGAGGCGACGGGAGCGTTCTTCCACCGGCCCGCGGAGGACAGCCCCGAGCTCCGCTACCTGCTCGAGCGGCGGGCGGCGCTCGGCGGCAGCCTGCCGGCACGCCATGCGGACGCCGCTCCGCTGCCGACACCGCCACCCTTCACGACCGTCCTCGAGGGCAGCGGCGAGCGCGAGAACTCCACCACGATGGCGTTCGTTCGCATCCTCAACACGCTCGTCCGCGACTCCGCGCTCGGCGAGCGCGTGGTGCCGATCGTGCCCGACGAGTCACGGACGTTCGGGATGGAGGGCATGTTCCGGCAGCTCGGCATCTTCTCGCAGGTCGGCCAGCTCTACTCGCCGGAGGATGCCGAGGACTTCATGTTCTACCGGGAGGACGAGCATGGCCAGATCCTGCAGGAGGGGATCAACGAGCCCGGGGCCTTCTCCTCCTGGATCGCGGCCGCGACGTCGTATGCGAACCACGGCGTCACGATGGTGCCCTTCTACATCTTCTACTCGATGTTCGGCTTCCAACGCGTCGGCGACCTCGCCTGGGCGGCGGGCGACAGCCGCGCCCGCGGCTTCCTGATCGGTGCAACTGCGGGGCGGACCACCCTCAACGGTGAAGGGCTGCAGCACGAGGACGGGCACTCGCACCTGCTCGCGTCGGTCGTGCCGAACTGCCGCGCCTACGACCCCACGTACGCCTACGAGCTCGCGGTGATCGTGCGCGAGGGGCTGCGCCGGATGTGCGAGGAGCAGGAGGACGTCTTCTACTACCTGACCGTGATGAACGAGAACTACGCGCAGCCTGCGCTGCCGGAGGGCTCGGAGGAGGGGATCCTGCGGGGGATGTACCTCCTGCGCGAGGGTGCCGGGGAGGGCCCGCTCGTGCAGCTGCTCGGCTCCGGCACGATCCTCCGTGAGGTGATTGCGGGCGCAGACCTGCTCGAGAGCGACTTCGGCGTCGCGAGTGACGTCTGGAGCGTCACGAGCTTCACCGAGCTCCGCCGCGAAGGGCTCGAGGTCGAGCGCTGGAACCGCCTGCACCCGGTCGCGGAGCAGCGGGTGCCGTACGTGACGGAGGCCCTCGCCGGCCGCGGCGGGGCGTTCGTCGCCGCGACCGACTACATGCGCGCATTCGCGGACCAGATCCGGCCGTTCGTGCCCGGCCGCTACGCCGTGCTCGGCACCGATGGCTTCGGGCGGAGCGACTACCGGGCCAAGCTCCGGCAGTTCTTCGAGGTCGACCGTCACCATGTCGCCGTGACCGCGCTCAAGGCGCTCGCCGACGAAGGGGTTGTCGCGCCGACGGTCGTACAGGATGCGCTCGAGCGCTACGGCATCGACGTCGATGTCGGCGCCCCCTGGACACGTTGAGCCTCCCCGACGCATAGGTAGTTAACGCGGAGCACGGTCGGTGTCCGACACGATGCGGCCGCCGGGGCGCTCTGCGAGCCTGGGTCCATGACGGGCGTGTGGTCCCCGGGCGACGCGCGCGACGGGCCTGTCGAGCTGCCCGTCGAGCCAGAGCTGTGGGAGCGCGTGTTCATGGTCGCCCCGCTCGTTCTCGTCGGCACGAAAGAGGGCGACGGGTGGGACTTCGCGCCCAAGCACCTGGCGATGCCGCTCGGCTGGGAGGGGTTCTACTGCTTCGCCTGCACGCCTCGCCACGCCACCTATCGAAACGTGAAGGCGCACCCGCAGTTCACGGTCAGTTTCCCGCGCCCGGACCAGGTCCTGGCGTCGAGCCACGCCGCCGGAGGCAGGTTCGAGGGCGACGAGAAGCCGACCCTGGCCGCCGTGTCGACGGTTCCGGCGCGGGTCGTCGACGGGCGCCTGCTCGAGGACTGCGCGTTCTCCCTCGAATGCGAGCTCGACCGGGTCGTCGACGGCTTCGGGTCGAACAGCCTCGTCGTCGGCCGCGTCGTCGCGGCCACCGCGGCCCGCGATGCGCTCCGCGGCGCCGAGGTGGACGATGCCGACCTCGTGCACCGGTTCGGGCTGCTCGCCTACCTCGCTCCCGGCCGCTTCGCCGTCGTCCGCGACAGCCTCTCCTTCCCGTTCCCGAGCGACTTCCGGCGCTGACGAGATGGCGGCGACCCCGGTCGAACCGCTGCTCGAGCTCCTGGAGGGGCATCGCCACGAGATGGTCGACCTGCTCGAGGAGCTCGCACGCTCCGAGTCGCCGTCGCTCGATGCGGCGACCCAGGCCGGGCCCTTCGCGATTCTCGCCGCCGAGCTCGAGCGAGAGGACTTCGTCGTCCGGCCGGTGCGGGGCAGCGGCGTCGGCGATCATCTCTACGCACGGCCGCGGCAGCGCGCTCGAGGCGACGCCCGCCAGCTGCTGATCGGCCACATGGATACCGTCTGGCCCGTCGGAACGCTCGCCGGGATGCCGCTCCACGACGAACACGGGATGCTCTACGGCCCGGGTGTCGCCGACATGAAGGGCGGTCTCGTCCAGATCGTGTTCGCGCTCCGGGCGCTGCGCGAACTCGACCTGCAGCCGTCGCTCGTGCCGATCGTGTTCGTCAACACGGACGAGGAGATCGGCAGCCGCGACTCGAGCCGCTTCCTCCGGCTGCTGGCCCGCGGCGCCGCACGAGCGTTCGTGCTCGAGTCAGGCGAGGGCGCGGACGGGAAGTTGAAGATCGCCCGCAAGGGCCTCGGTCGCTTCACGGTGACGGTGCACGGGCGGTCGTCCCACGCGGGTGCCGACTTCGAGCACGGGATCAGCGCGATCCTCGAGCTCTCCCACCAGGTGCAACAGATCTTCGCCCTCAACGACCCGGTCCGCGGGATCACCGTCAACGTGGGCACGATCGACGGCGGCCTGCGTCCCAACGTGGTCGCGCCCGAAGCGACCGCGATCGTCGACGTCCGGGTGCCGACGGCCGCCGCGGCCCGCAGGGTCGAGGCCGCCGTGAGGGGGCTGACGCCCGTCCTCGAGGGCGCCGGCGTCGAGGTCGAGGGTGGCTGGAGCCGGCCGCCGATGGAGGCGCTGCCCCGCAACCGCACGCTCCTCGCGACCGCGCTGCGGCTCGGCCACGACCTCGGCCTCACACTCGAGGACGCAGGCCTCGTCGGCGGCGGGTCGGACGCCAACACGACGAGCCTCTTCACCGCCACGCTGGACGGGCTCGGCCCGGTCGGCGAGGGCTCGCATGCCTCGGACGAGCGCGTCGACACCCTGCAGATGCCGGAGCGCGCGGCGCTCCTCGCCCTGCTCCTGCTCGAGCCCGATGCCCGGCGAAAGGTGACCCGGCGCGCAGCGGGCCACGCCGTCGCCGTACCTGCGCCCAGGACTGCGACGCGGGTCGCCGTGCTCGGCACGGATGCGAGCACCACGAACGGCAGCCTCGTGCGGGCGTGGTGCTCGTACGGGATCGAGGCAGTGCTCGTCGCGCCCGGCGAGATCGAGGCGTGGCTGCGCGAGGGCGACACGGTGCTCGGCCGGCTCGACGTCATCCCGACGCTCGACGGTGTCGAGAGCGGCCTGCTCGAGCTGCTCTTCCTCGAGCGGCGCGGGGTCCACGTCCTCAACCCGGCCGCAGCCGTGATCACCGCCCACGACAAGCTCCTCACGGCGCGCACGCTCTCACGCGCGGGCGTCCCGCATCCGCAGACAGTGCACTGGCGTCCTCGGGGTGACTTCCCCGACATCGGCCTGCCAGTCGTGATCAAGCCGCGACTGGGGAGCTGGGGGGTCGACGTCTTCCGATGCGAGAGCGAGGAGGAGCTCCAACGGGCCCTTGCCGACGTGCGCGGCAGGCCCTGGTTCCAGCGCTACGGCGCGCTCGTACAGGAGCTCGTGCCGCCGGCCGGCTACGACCTCCGGCTGGTCGTCGCGGGCGGACGAGTCGTCGGAGCGGTGCGTCGGGTCGCCGCGCCCGGGGAGTGGAGGACGAACATCAGTCTCGGCGGCACGCGCCGCAAGGCGCGGCCCTCGGCTGCTGCCTGCGCGCTCGGGATCGCGGCAGCGGCGGCAGTCCACGCCGATCTCGTCGGCATCGACCTCCTTCCGGCGGGGGACGGCTACACCGTGATCGAGCTCAACGGAGCCGCCGACTTCGACATCGACTATTCGCTGTCCGGGCACGACGTCTTCCGCGAGGCAGCGGTCGCCCTCGACCTCCTGCCGGCCCGGCTCGGACGACCGGAACGGCACCTCGCGCCGGCCTGATCGTGCCGCTCGCGTCACGAAGCGTCCACACCCCCGCTTGAAACCGGGCGTGCCGGCGGGACTGTCCCGAGTGGACACTAGGCGACGTAACCGGGTCGCGGTACCTCTGTCGGTCTTCCCACCGACGCAAGAGGAGGATCGACGTGAATCGACACACGATCGCGATCGCGGGTGCCGCGACCGCGGTGCTCATGGGCGCCGCGGCGATGGCGACCGCAGCTGGAGACGCCCCCACGACGATCGACGCGTGCCGTGACTTCCGCCACGGCCTCGTGCGGATCGTCTTCGACGATACGTCCTGCAAGCGCAACGAGGCGCACATCTCATGGGACGTGCAAGGCCCCACGGGTCCTGCAGGCCCGGCGGGCGCCGACGGCCCGGCCGGAGCGAAGGGCGCCACAGGCCCCCAGGGCCCTGCCGGCCCTCCCGGCCCGAAGGGAGATCCCGGGTCCGCGCTGAGCTCCGTCGGCGATCTCGAGGGCACGTCCTGCACGACGTTCGAGGGCACCGCCGGCCACGTCTCGGTGGGCTCGTCGGCCACCTCGCTCATCATGCTGACCTGCGAGACGGGCACGCCCCCGCCGCCCACCGGCAATGCCCGCCTGGTGATCAACGAGGTCGACTACGACCAGGTTGGTGCGGATCCGGGGGGCTTCGTCGAGATCGCGAACACCGGCTCGGCGGCGGCGACGCTCGACGGAATCGCGCTCGTGCTCGTGAACGGTGGCGACGGGGCCGAGTACGGGCGCAAGGCGCTGACGGGCACCCTGGCCGCCGGAGCGAAGCTCGTCGTCAGCGTCGATCCGCAGAACGGCGCCCCCGACGGCCTCGCGCTCGTCGACACGAGCAAGGAGGTGCTGCTGGATGCCCTCAGCTACGAGGGCGCGATCCACGCCGCCACGATCGGGACGAAGGTCTTCGACCTCGTCGAGGGAACGCTGCTCCCTGTCGACGTGGCGGACTCGAACACGGTCGAGGGGACGCTCGTGCGCATCCCGGACGGTGCGGACACGAACGACGCCGCCTCCGACTGGGTGTTCACGACGACCTCGACCCCGGGAGCCGCGAACGTCAAGACGCCGTAGGCGGACGACGGCGCACGGCCGCCCGAGACGGCCGTGGGGTGTCTCCCGCAAGAGCAGCAGAGACACCCCACGGCTGTTCGTTTCCTATCTCCCTTTTAGGCGCATGTTGGCCCGGCCCTCGGCGCTGAGCGCCTTCCACTTCTTGCGCTCCTCGGAGGCGGCCCGCTTGTCGAGCTTGCGCTCGAGGTGCGCCAGCTCGGCCTGCAGCTTGAGATAGCTGTCCCAGCGCTCGGGGGCGAGCGTCCCGTCCTCGAACGCGGCCCGGACCGCGCAGCCGGGCTCGGTGTCGTGGGCGCAGTCGGAGAACCGGCAGTGCGCGAACAGCTCCGCGACGTCTTCGAACGCCTCGCCGATGCCCTCGTCGGCAACCCAGAGCTGGACCTCGCGGATCCCCGGCGTGTCGATCACGAGCCCGCCCGAGGGCAGCTGGACGAGCTCGCGCCGGGTCGTCGTGTGGCGGCCCTTGCCGTCGTCGCGGATCTCCTGCGTCGCGAGCAGCTCCTCACCCGCGAGCGTGTTGACGAGCGTCGACTTCCCGACGCCCGAGGAGCCGAGCAGCACGGCGGTGTGGCCCGGGCCGAGCAGGCTCGTCACCTCGTCGAGGCCCTGGCCCGAGACGCTCGAGATGGCGTGCACGGGAACCCCGCCCGCGATGGTCGCGACCTCTGCCACGGCGGCCTCGGGAGCGGGGTGGAGGTCGGCCTTCGTGAGGACGATCACGGGGCGGGCGCCGCTCTCCCAGGCGAGGATCAGGTAGCGCTCGAGTCGGCGCAGGCTGAGATCCTCGTTCATCGAGGCGACGAGGAACGCGATGTCGATGTTCGCTGCCAGAACCTGCTCCTCTGCCGCCTGCCAGGCGGTCTTGCGGGAGAACTTGGTCAGCCGCGGCAGGACTGCCGTGATCGTGCCCGTCGCTCCTTCGGAGCCGGTGCCGGGCGAGACGACCACCCAGTCGCCGACGACGGGCAGGTCGGCGTTCGTCACGGCGTCGTGGACGAGGCGGCGCGGCACCTCGCAGCGGAGCTCGCCGAGCTCGGTGAGCACGTCGTAGGCACCGCGATGTTGAATCGAGACCCGGCCGGCGACGACACCGTCGCCGGCGAAGGGCTCGTACAGGCTGCTCAGCCGGTCGTTCCAGCCGAGCGAGTCGAGTGCAGGCAAGCGAACTCCCTTTCGTCCTCGGGTACATGAAAGCTGCGCACGGGGTTCCGCGCCAGTCGGCGAGGCCCGGTCGGGAGGTCGGAGCGAGTTCCGGTTAGCCGACGGACCGCGCGACGCGCGGAATGGAGGAAGCGATGTCAATCATGTGAACAGCCTCCTCTTGTCGGGTAGCCGGGAGAATCTGCGGTTGGAGCGTATCGCAGATCAGGCGAGAGCGCTATCCGCGAGCACGGCCTCCGCGGCGCGACGGCCAGAGGCGAGGGCTCCGTTCAGTGACGGGTGCTCGCGGTGGTCGCCACAGGCGTAGAGGCCGGGCGCGAGCCGCACCGGCTGCTCGCCGAAGCCGCCGACCGGGTACGCGGGAAGGGCCCGGGGAATGCGGTACGTCCGCAGATGGCGCCACCCGGCCACGCTGCTGCCGAACCAGCCCCGCAGCTGGCGGCCGACCGCCTCGAGGTCGGGGTGACCCGCGCCGAGGATCGTCACCGAGACGAGCGCGCGGCCCGGGGGCGCGTAGCCCGGCACCACCTCGCTCGGGACCGCGAGGTTGTTGACCGGGCCGCCTTCTCCGTTGACGACGAGCCACGGCCCCGGGACCGGGCTCGCAGGTGCGTCGTAGTACACGCACGAGACGCCGTTCCACCCGTGGGCCGGCTCGTCGATGATCCCGGCCGTCGCGACCACGACGGCCTCGGCGCGGAGTTGCTCGCCGGACTCGAGCGAGACGGCGTGCGGGCCGACCGTGGCAACCGCCGTTCCCCGGCGCACCTCGAGCCCTTCTGCGAGCTGTGTCGCGATCGCGCCCATGCCGTGGCGTGGCAGGGCGGCCGGCCCGCCGGAGAACGTTCGCAGCACGAAGTCGAGGAACACGCTCGACGTCGTCAGCCGCTCCTCGAGGAAGACGCCGCGGAGGAACGGTGCGAAGAAGCTCTCGGTCGTCGCGCGTGAGACGCCGGCCCGGCGGAGAGCCTCGGCGGCCGTCGTCTCGTTCCGGCTGCCCCGCAGGAGGCGGAGCACGGCCGCGCCGTCCCGGACGCCGACGACGCCCCCGGCAAGCGCCCGCAGGCTGCGGACCGGCGCGTGACGGGGATCGGCGAGACGCCTGAAGCGACCCTCGGACCGGATGATCGCACCCCGCTCGAACAGTCCGAGCTCGAGCCGGTCGACGTCGAGCGCCGCCCGGGCCTCGGGGTAGGCGAGCGGCAGCACCTGGAAGCCGTGGTCGAGCAGGAAGCCGTCGACGGCGTCGGTCCTGACCCGCCCTCCGATCGTGTGGGAGCGCTCGAGGACGAGAGGCGACCGCCCGGCGGCGACGAGCGCGCGTGCACAGGCGAGCCCGGACAGGCCTGCCCCGACGACGATGACATCGTGGCCCCCGGTCACGACCGCGAGCGTAGCGCGGCGGCCCTCACGTGGCGAGGGCGTGCGCGAGAGCCGAGTCGATGTCGGGCTGGGCGAACACGAACCCGGCCGCCTCGAGCTTCCTCGGCGCCACCCGCTGGCCGGCGAGGAGCATCTCCTCGCCCATCTGGCCGAAGGCGGCCTTCACGGCCGTGGCGGGCAGCGGGAAGACGGCGGGGCGGTGCACCGCACGGCCGAGCGCCTTGACGAAGTCGCGATTCGTGACCGCGCCCGGCGCCGTCACGTTGACCGGCCCCTCGAGCTGCTGCTCGAGTGCGAAGAGGTAGGAGGCGACGGCGTCGTCGAGCGAGACCCAGCTCCACCACTGGCGGCCGCTCCCGACCCGGCCGCCCGTACCGAGCTTGAACGGCGGCAACAGCCGCGCGAGCGCACCATCGTGGCGGGAGAGCACGATCCCCTGGCGCAGGTGAACAGTCCGCAGCCCGGCCGCCCGCGCCGGCTCGGCCGCGGCCTCCCATGCTTCGACGACCTCGGCCAGGAAGCCTCGGCCGGGCACCGAATCCTCGTCGACGATCTCGTCGCCGCGGTCGCCGTAGAAGCCGGTCGCCGACGCGCAGAGGAGAACGGGCCGGCCGGGCAGCCGGGCGGCCGTCTCGGCGACGAGGCGCGTGCCCTCGACGCGTGAGTCGAGCACCCGCCGCCGCACCGCATCGCTCCAGCGCTGGCCGATGTTCTCGCCGGCCAGGTGCACGATCGCGCCCACGCCCTCGAGAGCGCTCTCGTCGATCGTGCCGGCGGCGATGTCCCAGCGGGCCTCGGCCGGCCCCGTCGGCTCGCGGCGCACGAGGAAGACGAGGTCGTGACCCGCCTGCGCGAGCGCGGCCGCCAAGGCGGTGCCGATGAGACCGGACGATCCGGTGAGGGCGATACGCATGGTGTAATCTTATACAATATCGGGACAAGGTGGAGCCGGTGAGCTTCCCGCCGCCCGACGTGAGAGGATCGCATGATGGACGTCGAGGCGATCGTCGCCCGTATCTGGCCCGATCAGCAGGCACGGGTCGGGGTGCTCGGCGGCGGCATCACCAACCACAACTTCAAGGTGGAGGTTGCCGGAGGCCCCTTCGTGCTTCGTGTCGCCGGCCGCGACACCGCCGTTCTCGGCATCGACCGGGCCGTCGAGCACGAGGCTTCGCTGGCCGCCGCCGCCGTCGGTGTCGGCCCGGACGTAGTGGCGTTCGTCGAGCCCGAGGGCTATCTCGTCACGCGGTTCATCGACGGATCGATCGTCCCGGTCGAGCGGATGCGCGAGCCCGCGTGGATCAGGCGGGTGGCCCACGCGCTCCGGGCGGTCCACCGCGGGCCGTCGCTCCCGGGGCGCTTCATCTCGTTCAGGGTCGTCGAGGACTATCGGACGGCGGCGTTCGCCCACGGTGCGGATGTGCCGCCGAGCTACGCGTGGGCCCGGCAGGTCGCCCGGCGGGTCGAGCGAGCGCGTGGAGCGTTCGCCGAGCGGCCCTGCCACAACGACCTCCTCAACGCGAATTTCATCAATGACGGCGAGCGGCTGCGGATCGTCGACTGGGAGTACGCCGGGATGGGGGACGTCTTCTTCGACCTCGCGAACTTCTCCGTCAACCACGGCCTCGACCGCCACGAACGGCATGCGTTGCTCGAGGCCTACTTCGGTGAGGTCGCGCCGGCGAGCGAGCGCGCGCTCGAGCTGATGCTCTTCATGTCCGATTTCCGGGAGGCGATGTGGGGCGTCGTCCAGAGCGCGGTCTCGGAGCTGACGTTCGACTTCCGCCTCTACGCCGCGGAGCACTTCGAGCGAATGGAGGCGACTGCAGCCTCGCCCGCGTTCGTGGCCGCCCTGGGGGAGTAGGGCCCGTCATCGGTGCCAGAACACGGCGGCAGCTGCAGTCGCCTCCGCAGCGAGGCTGACGACTGCAACGAGCTTCAGCCAACGGGATGTGTGCCGCATGTCACGAGGTATCGGCTCACCAGGCGCGCCGCTTGAGTGCCGCGGGCGGCCGTCAGCCGATCCAGGCCTGCCCGTTCCAGAACGCCCGCAAGCGCCCCCGCCGGTCGAGCTCGACGTGGATCTCGTCGGGCTCGGCGAGCCCCGACGTCGCCCAGAGGGCGATCCCCTGCTCCTCGTGGAGCCGCCGGAACGCCCGCTCCGGTCGCTCGGTCGCCGCCTCGAGCACGTACGACCGGCCGGCGCAGCAGCGGGTTCCCCGCGGCCAGAGATAGAGGTCGCCGCCACGGTCGGCGACGTGCTGGAGCGTTCGCTGCTCGGCCACGAGCCGCACGCGCGGACCGTAGCAACCGGCGGCCCGCGAGGCGCAACGGTCTAGACAATAGGGGCGCGGACGGCATACGCTGAGGGCATGGACCCGGCCCTCGACCTGGTGCTCGAGCGCGGCGCGAAGCCGCTGCACGTCACGATCGCCGAGCAGCTTGCCGCGGCGATCGCCTCCGGCGCGCTCGCGCCGGGCGTCCGCCTGCCTCCCGAGCGCCGTCTCGCCGAGTCGCTCGGCGTCAGCAGGATGACCGTGCGCCAGGCGCTCGGCGACCTGGAGCGGGACGGGCTCCTGCGGCGCGTCGTCGGCCGGGCCGGCGGGACCTTTGTGTGCGAACCGGAGCCCGGCCGTCACGGTGGCGGCACCGCCTCCGGGCTGTCCGCCGGGCTCCGCCGCGAGGGAGGCGCCTCGAGCATCGAGGCGATCTCGGCCGAGGTCGAGCCGACCGGCCGCAGGACGGCCGCCGCGCTCGGGCTCAAGCGGTCGGAGCGCGTCGTCGTGATCACGCGCCTGCGGCTCGCCGGGGGCAAGCCCCTGTCGGTCGAGCGATCGTCGCTTCCGGCGCGCCGCTTCTCCGACATCGAGGACATGGATCTCGGCGGCTCGCTCTACGACCTGATGGGCGAGGGCTTCGGCCTGCGGCCGGTCCGCGCCGTGGAGCGGCTCGAGCTCGTCGAGGCCCGGCCCGCCGACGTCCGCTCGCTCGGCGTCCGGCGTGATGCACCGCTCCTGCTCGTGGAGCGAATCGCGTACGCCGCCGACGGCACCCCGGTCGAGTTCGCGCGCGACCGGTTCCGTGCCGACCGCACGCGGCTCGTGATCGAGTCGGCCGGGGTGGGCGAATGAGATCTCAGGCCCGCGCCGTCGTGATCGGCGGCGGCGTCGGCGGCTGCTCGATCCTCTACTGGCTGGCGCGACTCGGCTGGGACGACGTCGTCCTCGTCGAACGGGCCGACCTGACGAGCGGCTCCACGTTCCACTCTGCCGGCCTCGTCGGCCAGCTGCGCAGCTCGCTCGCGCTGACACGGATGATGATGAACTCGGTCGAGCTCTACCGCACCCTCGAGGAAGAGGTCGGGCTCGAGACGGGGTGGCGCGAGGTCGGCTCGCTGCGACTCGCATCCTCGCCCGAGCGGCTGGAGGAGATCACCCGCCAGGCCGGCTGGGCGAAGACGTTCGGCCTGCCGCTCGAGCTCGTCTCCGCGGCGGAGGCGCAGGCCCTCTTCCCGCCGATGTCGACCGAGGGCGTGCTCGGCGCCGCGTTCCTGCCGAGCGACGGGTACATCGACCCGAGCCAGCTCACCTTCGCGCTCGCGGAGGGCGCGCGGCGGCGCGGGGCCGAGGTCAACACGAGCACCCGCGTGACGGGGATCACGGTCGAGCGCGGGGCGGTGACGGGCGTCGAGACCGACCGGGGCGCGATCGAGACCGGCATCGTGATCAACGCGGGCGGCATGTACGCGCGCGAGATCGGCGCGCTCGCCGGCGTGAACGTGCCGATCATCCCGATGGCGCACGAGTACCTCGTGCTCGAGCCGTCGGGCCTGCCGACGGACATGCCGACGATGCGCGACCCGTCGCTGCTCGTCTACTTCCGGCCCGAGTCCGGCGGGCTGATCATGGGCGGCTACGAGCGGAACTGCGCGCCTTGGTCGCTCGACGGGATCCCGTCCGACTTCAACGGCCGCCTGCTCGAGGAGGACTGGCCGCGGTTCGAGGAGCTGATGGAGAACGCGATCGTCCGCGTTCCGACGCTCGAAGGCATGGGCGTCGTCAAGCTGATCAACGGCCCCGAGGCCTTCACCCCCGACGGCGAGTTCATCCTCGGGCCCTCCGACGTGCGCGGATTCTGGGTCGCAGCGGGGTTCTGCGCCCACGGCCTCGCCGGCGCGGGCGGGATGGGCCGGCTCGTCGCAGAATGGGTGATCGAGGGCACGCCGTCGCTCGACGTCTGGCACATGGACTCGCGCCGCTTCGGCGCCGCGTACCGGTCACGCGAGTACACCCTCGCCCGCACGGCCGAGATCTACGAGACGTACTACGACGTGAAATACCCGGGCCACGAGCGCTCGGCCGGCAGGCCGTTGCGGGTCTCGCCCGCGTACGAGCGCCTCGTCGGGCTCGGCGCCGCCTTCGGCGAGAAGTCGGGCTGGGAGCGCGCGAACTGGTTCGAGCCGAACGCCGCTCGCGGTGACGAGGCGCTGCGGCCGAAGGGCTGGGCGGGGAAGCTCTGGTCGCCGGCCGTCGGGGTCGAGCACCGCGCCTGCCGCGACGCGGTCGCCGTGTTCGACGAGTCGTCGTTCGCGAAGATCGACGTCGGCGGCCCGGGAGCCGCGGCGTTCCTCGAGGTGTTGTGCGCAAACCGGGTCGCCCGCGAGGTCGGCGCGGTCACGTACACGCAGATGCTCAACGACCGCGGCGGGATCGAGTGCGACTTCACCGTGACGCGGCTCGCCGAGGAGCGGTTCCGGATCGTCACCGGGACGGCGTTCGGGCAGCACGATCTCGCCTGGATCCGCCAACACGCGCCGCGCGACGGGTCGGTGCACGTCGCCGACGTCACCTCGGCGCTCGCCTGCTTCGGCATCTTCGGCCCCGGGGCCCGCGACCTCCTGCAGCCGCTCACGACGGCTGACCTCGCGAACGACGCGTTCTCCTACATGCGGGCGCGCGAGCTCTCGATCGGCGCCGTGCCCTGCCTGGCGGTCAGGGTCACCTACGTGGGCGAGCTCGGCTGGGAGCTGTACTGCCCCGCCGAGTTCGGCGGGCGCCTGTGGGACACGATCTGGGCCGCCGGCGACGGGCACGGCCTCGTCGCGGCCGGGTACAAGGCGATCGACTCGCTCCGGCTCGAGAAGGGCTACCGGGTCTGGGGCGCCGACATCACCCCCGAGGACTCGCCGTTCGCCGCCGGCCTCGGCTTCGCCGTGAAGCTCGACAAGGGCTCGTTCGTCGGGCGCGACGCGCTCGGAGACGGGAGCGAGCCGGAGCACGTCCTCCGCTGCCTGACGCTCGACGACCCCCGCGCCGTGGCGCTCGGCTCCGAGCCCGTGCGGGTCGGCAACCGCCTCGTCGGCCGCGTCACGAGCGGCGGCTACGGGTACACGGTCGACCGCTCGATCGCGTACGCCTACCTGCCGGCCGCCGACGCGGCGGTGGGCACGCGCGTCGCAGTGGAGATCTTCGGAGACTGGATCGGCGGCGAGGTGGCGGCGGAGCCGCTGTTCGATCCCACGGGCGAGCGGGTGCGAAGCTAGCCGGTCCAGGGAGCGCGTAGGTCAGGCGGCCGCAGGGCGGCGAACGGATCGGTGATCTCGAGGGCTTGCTCCGAGAAGGCAAACTCCTCCGCGGGACGGCCGCCTGCGCGTCCGGAGTGGCGGCGGCCGCCGGTCGAGACGAGCGCGCCGCGGCGCAGGAGGACGCGCTTCAGGTTCGTCGCCGAGACGTCGTAGCCGAGCGCGGCCGTGTAGACGTCGCGCAGCTCGGTCAGGGTGAACGTCGCGGGTGCGAGCGCGAACCCGATGTTCGAGTACGAGAGCTTGCCGCGGAGCCGGTCACGCGCCGAATGGACGATCGCGCCGTGGTCGAACGCGGTCGCCGGCAGGTCGTCGACGGGATGCCAGCTCGTGTCCGCGGGCACCGAGGGGTCGACGCCGAGCGGCACGAGCCCGAGATACGCGGTCGCGATCTCCCACTCGACCGGGTTCCGGCCGGGATCGCCGTAGGTCGCGACCTGCTCGAGATGCGCAACCTCGGAGAGGTCGACCTTCGTGGCGAGGTGGCGCCGGATCGAGGCCTCGAGCGTCTCGGCTGGGGCGAGGACTCCACCCGGCAGGGCCCACTGCCCGGCGAACGGCTCGAGGGCCCGCTGCCAGAGCAACGCCTCCAGCACGCCGTCCCGGACCTGCAGCACGGCGGCCAGGGTGACGTGTGCCGGTTTGGTAGACTCCATCCGAGGTTTACGACTCATAGGCAAAAACTAGCGAAAGGTTCGGACGATGACGAAGCGAGCGGTCACTGCAGCCATCGTCGTTGGGCTCGCGGTAGCGCTCGCGTTCCTCGCTGCGGGTTGCGGCAGCAGCAGCGACGGCGCGGCCGGGACGACGGATACGACGGCCGCCACCGGCACGACGACGGCGACCCCGGTCAAGGTCGGACTGATCACCGACATCGGCCAGCTGAACGACCACGGCTTCAACGAGCTGGCCTACAACGGTCTCAAGAAGGCCGAGCGGGTGCTCGGGATCAGCGGCCGGGTCGTCGAGTCCAAGTCGGCCGCCGACTACGTCCCCAACATGTCGACGCTCGCGCGTCAGGGCTACGACCTGATCATCGGGGTCGGCTTCGCCCAGGGCGACGCGATCGCGAAGGCGGCGAAGAAGTATCCCGACACGAAGTTCGCCATCGTCGACGTCGACCAGGCGTCGCTGCAGGGCAAGCCCGCCAACGTCCGCGGGCTCCTGTTCCGCGAGCAGGAGGTCGGCTACCTGGCGGGCTACCTCGCCGCCCTCGAGGCGAAGGGGGAGGGTGCGAGGCAGATCAGTGCCGTCGGCGGCTTCAAGGAGCCGCCCGTCGACCGTTACATAGCCGGCTACAAGGCAGGTGCCGACGCGGCCGTGCCCGGGACGGTCGTCAGATGGGGCTACTCGCAGGACTGGGTCGACCAGGCGAAGTGCAAGGAGCTCGCGCTGAACCAGATTGCGGCCGGCTCGAAGGTCGTCTTCCAGGTGGCAGGCGGCTGCGGCCTCGGCGCGTTGCTCGCCGCGAAGCAGCAGAAGGTGTGGGGCATCGGCGTCGACGCCGACCAGTCGTCGCTCGGCCCGCACGTGCTGACGAGCGCGCTCAAGGGCGTCGACAGCGCCGTGTTCTTGACCGCGAAGGCGGTCCAGGAGGGCACCTTCAAGGGTGGCGGCAACGCCATCTTCGGTCTCAACCAGGATGGAGTCGGCCTCGGCACCTTCAGCCCGAAGGCGAGCAAGGCCGACATCGCGGCGACGAAGAAGATCGAGCGGCAGATCGCGAACGGCACGATCGCGAACATCCCGACGACGTTGGGCTAGGAGATGACCCGGGGTGTCTCCCTCGGGAGACACCCCACGCCGGTTCCGCTCTGTCAGGCCGTTCGCACGGAGTGCACGGGAGGCAGGTGCGCGGCGACCTGCGCCCAGCTCACGCCCGCGTCGCCCGAGCCGAACACCTCGCCCGAGGTGGCGCCGAAGTAGAGCTCGAGGCCGGCGCCGGCACCGGCCGAGTCGAACGCCTCGCGGAGCACCGTCAGGTACGCATCGCGCTCGGGCAGGCCGTCACCGCGGGCAGACCAAGTGGCTCCGGCATCGCGCGTCTCCCAGACGCGGACGGCGCCACCCGGCGTCGTCCGGTCCTCGGCACCGATCAGCGGGATCACGTAGGCACTGTCGGGATCGGCGGGATCGACGACGATCGGAAAGCCGAAGTCCGAGGGGAGATCGGTCCCGTCGCCGACGTCGATCCAGGTCGCGCCCGCGTCGTCGGAGCGGTAGACGCCGCCGTGGAACTGCATGAACAGCCGCTCAGGCCGCCCACCGGAGCGGCGGACGTTGTGCACGCAATGCTGCGCCGGGACGTCACGCGCCTCCTCCGGGAGGTACTCGGGCACGATGCCGCTGTTCGAGTAGCGCCAGGTGGCGCCACGGTCGTCGGAGAGCCAGACGCCGACCGCCGAGATCGCCACCATCAGCCGGTCGGGGTCGCCGGGCCAGGGGACGATCGTGTGCAGGCAGAGCCCGCCGCCACCCGGCGTCCAGTCGGGGCGCGTGGGGTGATCCCAGAGCCCCCGGTTGAGCGCCCACGTGAGCCCTCCGTCCTGGCTCTCGAACAGGCAGCCCGGGTCGCCCCCGGCGTAGAGCAAGCCGTCCGCCTCGCCGGCGGCGATGACCCAGATCCGGGCCAGCGACGCGTCACCGTCCTCCGGCAGCACGACGCCTTCCGCCTCCTGCCAGTCGCCGGCCGGGTCGTCGGTCACCCAGATCCGGCCGCCGTAGAACCACGACGTGACCGACGCCAGGTAGCGGCCCGAGCGCGGGTCGCGCATGGCGTACTCGACCGCCTGGCCCGGGAACGCGCGCGCCGCCACCTCGAACCCCGTGCCGACGTCGCCGTCGAGCACGAACAGCCCCTTCTTCGTCCCGACCAAGAGCTCCGTCATCCTCACCCTCCCGTGATCGCCGGCAGGACGTGGATCCGGTCGGGCGCACCGACCGCCGTCCCCGCCTGCGCGAGGTCGCCGTTGACATAGACATTGACGTGCGTGCGGATCGCCCGCCGCTCGTCCAGCACCCAGCCTGCAATCGGAGGGCACGCGCTCTCGAGCGCCACGAGCACGTCCAGAACCGTGTCCCCCTCGAGCGCGTGCTCGCGCCCACCGGCGAGCTCCGAGAGAGGTGCGCGCAGGAGGACGAGCGCCATGGCGAGATCCTACGTCCCGCGGGAGACTAGGGTTTGAGAAACCGGTCGGCACCAGGTGAGCACCACGACCGCTTGCTCTCACCCCTCGAACGGCAGGAGAAAACCGTGGCTCAGCTTTCGGATGCGCAGCGCGCGTTCTTGCACGACAACCCCTTCGTGGGCACCGTGACGACGCTCAGAGGCGACGGGTCACCGCACTCGACCGTCGTCTGGATCGACGCGCCGGACGACGCGGTGCTGTTCAACTCGCCCCGCAGCGGGGCGAAGGTCCGCCACATCCTCGCCGACCCGCGCGTGTCGGTGGTCGTGATCGATCCCGCGGAGATGTACCGGTGGGTCGGCGTCACGGGCACGGCGGAGATCATCGAGGAGGGCGCCGACGAGCACATCGACCGGCTCGCGAGGAAGTTCCTCGGTGCCGATACCTACCCGTTCCGGCGGCCGGACGAGCAGCGCGTGACGGTTCGGATCAGGCCGGAGAGGATCGAGAGCATCGGCGTCGACGGCTGAGGCCGGGCAGGGAAGGCATATCCTTCCAGCCGATGACGCGGACGATCGGCCTGTCGGCCCTCACCGAGATCGGCACGCTGACGCTCACATCGAGCGCGGAGGCGATCGAGGCGATGTGCGCGCTCA
>Ga0302299_10000603_pt1 | contig 20031 bp, 13 predicted proteins | sample III_Fen_N3_4_FD_198795 | JGI IMG/M metagenome (GOLD analysis project Ga0302299, IMG submission 198795) | Peat permafrost microbial communities from Stordalen Mire near Abisko, Sweden - III_Fen_N3_4 | ecosystem: Environmental > Terrestrial > Soil > Wetlands > Permafrost | place: Sweden: Abisko... | reverse complement strand
GCCGGGCGCGCGCTGCGCGGGCGGCGCGGCTGGTCTGCGTGAACCTTCGCTCGAGCTTGCCGAGCAGCTCCTCCGCGGCGACCGCGCGGCACACGCGACTCTCGTCCTCCTCGACGACGATCGCCCCCTTGTTGTGCAGCGACTCGAGCGCCTTGTAGGTGTTGGCGACCGGCTTGCCGAGCGCCTGCGCGACCCGGTAGCCGGTCGCGTTCGGCTGGCCGTGCAGCCAGGTGTACGCCTCGGCCTCGAGCGCGGTGAACCCGAGCTCGACCAGGGCGTCGATCGCGGGAGCCGCGGGCTCGGCGTTGGGCATATTTTAGATAGTATCACGTGCTACTACTATGCGCCACGCCGGAACAACGGCGCGCGGCCGCCGACCGCGCGCTCAGCGGCGGAGGAACGCGACCACGGCGTCGAGCACGTCGCTCGACGGCTCGGCGAGCGCGGCCACCACGCCGAGGTGATCGCGGCCGCGGGCGATCACGACCGGGACCTGGTGCCCCAGCTTGCTCGCCCGGGCCGCGAACGCGCGCGCGTCGGCGGCGAGCATCGGAAAGTCGCGCTCGCCGACGACGAGCAACGCGGGCGGCAGCGCGGGCCCGACGTGGGAGAGCGGGCTGGCGTCCCGCATGGCCACCGGATCGCGCGAGAACACGTCAGCGCCCTTGCCGGCGAGCAGGCGATCGCCGAAGCCCTGGCCGTCGGGCGCAGGCGCCAGCTCGACCGGCGCGCTCAGCCCGACCACCCCGGCAACGTCGCCCGGCGCCAGCTGATGTGCGGCGAGGTAGCGCGGGTCGGTCGCCACGATCAGCGCGAGCTGCGCGCCCGATGAGTGACCGGCGAGGAACACGCGCCGCGGATCGCCGCCGTGGTCGGCAACATGCGCCCGGGTCCACGCGAACGCCGCGGCGACGTCCTCGGCGTGCGCCGGGAACACCGCGGGCGGCGTGAGGCGATGGCTGACCAGCACGCAGCCGAACCCGAGCGCGACCAGCCGGCGCGCGATGTCCGTGCAGCACTTGCGGCTGCCGGAGTGCCAGCCACCACCGTAGACGAACACCACCGTGGAGAACCCGCGCGCAGCGGGCGTGTAGACGTCGAGCTGCTGCGTAGGCTCCCCGGACGCGACGTACGGGACGTCGAGGATGACCTCGCCCGTCGATCGTGCTGGCGCGTCGAGTCGCACTGGAGACGGAGCGACGCGGCCCGCGCTGCACGCGAGTCCCAGCGCACCCAGCCAGGCCGCATGGCGTGCGCTCACGCGCCGCTCCCGAGCAGGCCACGGACGCCCAGCCCGAACATGGCACCGAGCCCCGCCGGGATCAGCGCGAGGCAGGCCTCGAGCGGCGTCGTGGACGTGGCCCACGGCGGCGCTGCGCCGGCCGCGCGCGCGACCAGGTGGGTCACCGGGATCGCGATCCCGACCAGCAGGGCGCTGCGCCACGCGCAGGCGGGCCGCACCGCTGCGAGCGCGAATGCGCCGGCTCCGACGACGAGCACCGAGGCCTGGACCTCCTGGGAGTCGAGATCGACCAGGCCCGCGAACCCACCGATCAGCGCCGCGACGATCGCGAGCCCCACGTGGCGCTCCGCGGCCGCGGTTCGCACCAGATCCGCCAGCGCGTGCGCGAGCTCGCCGCGCGCCCCGCCTCGACTGCGGGTGAGCACCGCGTCGCGGCAGCGATCGCCGAACACCTCGACGAGCTCGGCGCCGAACCGGTGGCGGAAGCCGCGCGGCAGGAGCCACAGCGCGGCGCGATACAGCCGTACGGCGCGCGCAGGGGTCATCGCGCCCCCCGCGGCGACGGCGAGCGCAGGGCGCGACGGCGACGAGCGACCTCGACCAGCGCGGCCAGCCGGCGGGTCTCGGCCTGGCCGGCCCGGGTGCCCGCGGCGGTGAGCCGGTAGGTCCGGCGCCGCTGGTCGGCCGCACCGACCTCGCCCGCCTCGGTGACGAGGCCGGCCTCGAGCAGCTGCTTGAGCGAGCGATACAGCGTGGTCGGGCCGAGCCGCGTCCCGGACACCGCCTCGACCTCGCGCAGGATCGCATAGCCGTGGCGCTCGCCAGCGGCCAGCACGACGATGATGTGGAACATCGTCGGGGTGAGCGGCGGGCCCGATGTATCCGCGGTGGGTATAGCCATTGTGGCTATAGTGCGCGCGCTGGCATGGCGCGGCAAGCCCGTGGTCGAACCCGGTTCGGGGGCCGCGTAACTGCGCGAAACCCGCGAGGAGACCTGGACCGGGGAAGATCACGGAGCCTGCGCGTCGAATAGCGAGTGACCGCAGAAGCCGAGGAGCGCCGTGACGCCAGGATGCGGGTTCGTCGCGAGGATCCGCGCGACGCCCCGGAGCCAGCGCCCGGGCGGGTGACGCTGACCGGGCGCATGCCGGCCTCGGCAGGAGCGATCGCCCGCGCGCTCGCGAGCGAGCGGGCGCCGGTCCAGGCGCGCGGCGAGCTCACCGGCCCCGACGTCCACGCGATCGCGGCGCGCGGCGTGGCCGCCGGGGGCGACGCGCTGCCGTTCCTGTCCGAGATCCAGCGCGCGTTCGGCCACCACGACGTGTCGGGGGTGCGCGCGCACGTCGGAGGCGAGGCCGAGGCCGCCGCGCACGAGCTCGGCGCGCGCGCCTATGCGTCGGGCGATGCCGTGGCGTTCGCGAGCACACCCGATCTCCACCTCGCGGCGCACGAGGCAGCTCATATCGTCCAGCAGCGCGGCGGCGTCCGGCTATCGGACGGTATCGGCCGCGCCGGTGACGACTACGAGCGCCACGCCGACAGCGTCGCCGACGCGGTGGTGCGCGGTGAGAGCGCCGAGGCCCTGCTCGATCCGTTCTCGCACCGCGGCCCGGCCGGCGGCCCGGCGGTGCAACGCGATCCGCTGCATGACGATCCGTTCTTCATGCATGGCGGCCCCGGGCCCGAGCGCGCGGCGCCCGAGCCCGAGCCCAGCCCGCTCGCCGTCAAGCTCGTCGCGGTGATCCCGGGCCTGTCGCCCACCCGCGCGCGGCAGCTCGCGCCGCAGATCGAGGCCGCGATGCGGCGGTTCCACGTCGAGTCCCCGGCGCAGCAGGCGATGTTCATCGCCCAGACCGCGCACGAGACCGGCGGCTACGCGTCGTTTCGCGAGCGCGGCTCCGACGCTCACTTCGACGCGGCCTACGGCGGCCGCATGGGCAACACCGAGCCGCACGACGGCTCGCGCTACCGCGGGCGCGGCGCGATCCAGGTCACCGGGCGCGACGCGTATCGCCGCCACGGCGCCCGCATCGGCGTCGACCTCGAGGCACACCCCGAGCTCGCCGAGCGCGACGACGTCGCGTTCCTGGTGTCCGCGTCGTACTGGACCTCGCGCCAGGGTCCCCCCCTGTCGTGGTTCCAGACGCACCGCCCCGGCCACGACTGGTCGTGGATCCCGCCCTCGCTGGTCGGCCAGGAGATCAACCAGATCGCCCAGGCCGGCACCGGCGTGGCGTACGACTACATCTCGCTCGCGATCAACCCCGGGATCCCGCTCGACCGGATGACGCGTCGCCACGAATGGTTCACGCGGGCGGCCGCCGCGTTCGGCCTCAGCGACGAAGGCGGCGCGTCGACCGCCCACCACGACGAGGCGCCGCCGCGCGCGCACGGCCTCGCCGAGCACGCCACCGCGCTGGGGGGCTAACGGTGACGATGCACGACCACCACGATCCGCGCCATCGCGCGCGCGCCGCGCTCGACGCGACCGCGGGCGTGCCCGGGCGCCGCCCTGCCACCGCACGCCTCGCCGCGCCGCCGAGCGCACACGCCGCGGTCGTCCAGCGGCTGGACTCGCACGACATCGTCGGCAACGTCATGTCGACGAGCGGCGACACCCGCACCGGCGCGCTCGACGCGCGCAGCGAGCGCCGCACCTACGAGCGGCTCGCCCAGCTCGAGGGCCACGACGCGGCGACCGCGGGCCGCGAGTACGAGGCGATGTTGCCCGAGGAGCGCACGGCGGCGCTCCACGACGCCGTCGAGCGGTTCCAGCACAGCGACCAGGGCAGCGCGCTGATCGGAGAGATCCGTGACGACAACGCGGTCGAGCGCTCCGACGGCACGCCGTTCTACGAGCGGCCCGAAGCCGGCGCGCGCTCGGCCTACAGCGCGCCGCGCGCCGGCTACACCGAGGGCGCGGCGCTGCTCAACGACGCCACGATGCAGGCGCTCGCGGCAGCGTGGCCGCAGCCGTTCCTGGGCCGGCTCGTGACCGAGGCGCAGGCCCGCGAGTTGCTGCGCAGGCTCGTCGTCGGGCGCGGACTGCCGTTCGACGACGCCGGGATCAACGTCGTCGGGATGCGCGCATTCCAGGGCGGCGAGATCCACGATAACGGCGAGCCCGAGGGCCGCGTGTTCACCGAGCACAACCGGTACGACGACACGATGTACCTGGTGTCGCCCGACGGTCGCGTCCAGCCGACCCGCGCCACCGTCGACCCCGGCGGCGAGTCGCACCTCGAGTTCCAGGTCGCCGCCGATCAGCAGTGGGACTACACCGGCAACGCGCGCGGCGATTCGGCCAAGTACGATCGGCCGATCTACTCGCCCGCCGACCCGCTCGACGTTCGCCGCGGGCGGTACTGGGAGGCCCACCCCGAGGAGGTCGAAGCGGCGAGCCCGCACGGGGGCGGCGGCCGGCTGGTCCGGCACGGCGGCCGCACGGAATTCGACCGCGACGCCGACGGCGACGCCCGGATGGTCTCCGCGGTCCACAGCGGCGGGCGCGGCGACGGCCCGCGCGGCCACGGCCACGGCGAGGAGACCGGCGGAGACTCCACGGGCTGCAGCGTGGTCGAGGGCGCGTGGTTCCCGCACTTCAACGAGTCGCTGCGACGCGCGGCCGGCGGCGACGGCGTCCGGTTCACGTACTCGCTGATCGATCCGCGGACCTATACCCAGACCCAGCTGCGCCAGATCCTCGACAGCGTCGTGCCGCTGGCGCCTGCGCCACGGCCCGAGACGTCCGAGCCCCCCGGCGAGGCCCGGCGGATGGTGCCGTACGAGGTGATCCCGCCCGAGACCCGTGAGACCACGGTGCACCCCGACGGTGGCATCGATGCCAGCCTCGAGCCTGCGGCGGTCCAGCGCGCCGCGCTCGCCGGAGTCGCGAGCGATGGCGGCGAGCTGCCGCACCGCGACGCCATCCAGGCGAGCTTCGGGGCCCACGATCTCGGCGGCGTGCGGGCGCACGTCGGCGGTGCGGCGGCCGAGGCGTCGCGCGCGATCGGCGCGCGAGCCTACGCGACCGGCGAGGACATCGCGTTCAGCCAGGCTCCGGATCTGCGTCAGGCGGCGCACGAGGCCGCGCACGTCGTCCAGCAGCGCGCCGGGGTCACCGTCGACGGCGGCGTCGGCCGCGCAGGCGATCGCTACGAGCAGCACGCTGACGCGGTCGCCGACGCGGTGGTCCGCGGCCAGTCGGTGCAGGCGCTGCTCGATCCGTTCGGGCACGGCAGGGGCGCGGGCGGCGCCGCGATCCAGCGCACGCCCGAGGACGCGGTGCGGCGGTTCGAGCAGCTCGTCGAGGCGAACGCGCACCCGACGCTCACCATGTTGACCACGCTGGTCGAGCCGATGCCGCCCGAGGATCGCAGCGCGGTCATCGCGGCGATCGAGAGCCGGCTCGGCGCCGAGCTCGCCGGGCGCGTCCGCGCGGCCACCGCCGGCCGGCTCGCTCCGATCGCGGTCGCGCCGTCCGAGATCACCCATGCCGACGACGATCCTGGGCGGCTCGCCGACCTCGAGCTACGCGACGTGTTCGCGCTGTACGCGATGCGCGGCCACTCGGGGGGCGAGCACCCTTCCGGCTTTCATCGCGTCCCGAACGGCGCGGTGTTCAGCTACGCATGGGTGCGCGGCCCGGCGGGCACCGCGATCCTGCGCGGCGAGGTCCGCTCGCGCTTGTTGCGGGGCGCGACGCCCGGTGCGCCCGGCGTGACGTCGGCGCAGCGCGACGCCTACCGCGCGGCGCTCGATGGGCTCGACGGGGCGCCCGATCGGCTCGCCGAGCTGCGCGCGATGGTGGACGAGGCGGCGGAGCGGAGCGCGAACGGCGAGACCGCGACCGCCCCCTCGCTGGTCGACACCGGCCGGCAAGGCCGGACGTACTCTGCGCGCGGCGCGTCGCGGCTCGACGGTGAGGACATGACAGGGCGGATCCACGCCGCGATGGACGTGCCCGGTCCGGAGGGCACCGGCGTGTATGCACCCGTCGCCGGCACAGTGGTGTCGTCGGGGATGTCGCGCGGCTACGGCAACCTGATCACGCTGGTCCACGACGACCTGCCCGCGCCCTACGTGGGCCGCCGGTTCGAGACCGCGTATGCCCACCTGTCGCAGCGGCTCGTCGAGGGCGGCAGCGTCGCCGCCGGTCAGGCGATCGGCCTGATGGGCAACACTCACACCGACGAGCATGGCCACGGCGGGCGGGTCGCCGCGGGCATGGGGGTGCACCTGCACTTCGGCGTGATCGAGCTGTTCGGCGGGGCCGCTGCCCACGCGTGGAGCTCGGCGGGAGAGGAGGCCTATGCGGCCCGGCGCGATCACATCCGGCCGGACGACTGGCTCGCCGCGCTCCACTCGCATATCTCCGAGGCCCCGTACGACGCCACCGCCGGAGCGCACCGCGACGACGCGCCGTCCCACGGCGAGCGCGTGCAGCGCAGCGCGAGCGGCGACGCACCCGCGGACAACGCCGACGTGGTCGCGACCGCGCAGGCCGGCGTGTCGGGCGGCGGCGGTGTCCTGCCACACCTCGACGCGATCCAGGCCAGCTTCGGCGGCCACGACGTGTCCGGGATCCGGGCGCACGTCGGCGGCGCCGCGGCCCAGGCCGCGCGCTCGATCGGCGCGCGCGCCTATGCCACCGGCGACGCGGTCGCGTTTGGCCAGGCACCCGATCTCCACGAGGCCGCACACGAGGCCGCGCACGTTGTCCAGCAGCGCGCCGGGGTCGACGTCGACGGCGGCGTGGGCCGCACCGGCGATCGCTACGAGCAGCACGCCGACGCGGTGGCCGACGCGGTGGTGCGCGGCGAATCCGCACACGCGCTGCTCGATCCATTCGGGCACAGCGGGCGCACGGCGAGCGCGGCGATCCAGCGCACGCCGGAGGAGGCGCTCCACCAGTTCGAACAGCTGCTGATCGAGACCCGGCAACACCCCACCCTCGAGATGCTGAGGTCGCTCGTCTCGCCGATGCCCCCCGCGGACCGCGCCGCCGTACTCGACGCGATCGACCACCGGCTCGGCGAGCGCGTCGGCGAGCAGGTCCGGACAGCGATCGCAGGGCGCGTCGCACCGTTTGCGGACGTGGCCCCCGAGATCACCCATGCCGACGACGACGCGGCTCGGCTCACCGACGTCGAGCTCCGCGACGTGTTCGCGCTGTACGCGATGCGCGGCCACCCCGCGCCGGCCACGAGCCCGGCCGACGGCGACGCGACCAGCCCTCCGGCGAGCGCTGGCCGCGCGACCGGCTTTCATCGCACGCCGAACGGCGCGACGTTCAGCTTTGCGTGGGTCACCAGCGGGGCCGGTACCGCGGCGCTGCGCAGCCTGATCCGGACGCGGCTGCGCGCGATGCCCGCCGATCAACTGCCCGACCTGGTCGCGGACCTCGATCAGCTCGACGGCGCGCCGGCCCGGATCTCCGAGCTGCGCGCGCTGATCAGCGCGACGACCGCGCCCGCGACCGACGGGGAGGACGTCGCTGCGCGCCTGCCGCCGGGCGTCACCCAGGACCAGGTCGCCGAGGCGGTCGCGTTCGACACCGGCCTTCACCTGCGGATCGACTGGGTGCGCCGGATGCAGACCCGGCTGCGCGCCGACGGCCGGATGACCAGCCTCGACGGTGCGCTCGACACCGCGACCGTGACCGGCCTGATGTGGTTCCAGCACGACGCCGGGCTCACCGTCGACGGCCGGGTCACCGGCGACACCCGGCGGGCGATCGAGGCTGGGTTCAGCGACCTGCACGACGGCCTGCTCGGCGACCACCTCGAGGCCCGCGTGCTCGTGCCCGGCGATGCCCCCACCCCCGAGCGCTACAACTACTACCGCGACATCGTCACCGGCGCAGGCGGCGTGTTCCTCGCCGGCCCGCGCGAGATCAACATGCTCGGCATCCGCGGCGTCGAGGTCACCGGCGAGCCCGGCCACCTGCAGATCGCGCAGAGCAACTCGGCCGCCCAGTTCGCGGAGGCGCGGGCCGAGGCCGGCGATCCGCTGCCCGGCATCGCCGCGCCCGAGGGCACCACACCCGACCGCAGCCACTTCTCGGGTCGCACGAGGCGCGATCACGGGTTCGACGACGTGATCATCACCCTGTGGTTCGAGCAGGACGAGGCGGGCGCGCGCGTCTATCACGTCACCGAGCACCGCGGCAGCGTCGACCCGCAGTCGCACTGGAGTGAAAGCCGTCCTTCGGAGGGCACCTCGCACCTGCGCGATGGAACGTACCGCTACGAGCTCGGCACGCACACCACCGACTACGACCACCATCGCACTGCCGTTGCTGGCTTCGCAGGCGATCCCACGATGGAGTACCACGACCACTCGCACGACCTGGTGGACCCCGAAGACACCACGAGCTACGCGGCGCTCGTACCGACCGATGGGCTCGAGGTCCTGCGCGATGATCCGCACCACGACGATCACTTCCTCACCAGCGACGAGGAAGCGCGGTCGGAGCGCCACATCGACGATCTCGGCGAGTTCGACCACCACCACCCCGGCGACGAGCGCGACCCGCGCTACACCGCCGGGTCGATCGCGATCCACATTCACTCGGCGCCTGCCGGCGCGCCGGCATCGCAGGGCTGCCAGAACGTCCCGGTCAACGCGGGCTACCAGGACATGATCCACGAGATCGCCGGCAGCGCGAACCGGGACAGCGTGTACTACACGCTGATCGACGCGTCGCGCATCCCCGGCGAGCTGGTCACCGAGCAATCGACCGAGATCGCGGCGCCCGACGCGGCGCACTGAGCCGCGTCGCCAGTTGCCTCGAGCCCGCTACTCCATCCGCCCGCTGGTCGACAGCTTGCCGATCTCGCGATACTCGAGCTGGATCGCGCGCACCAGGTGAGCCTGGGCGAGCGGCTGCTCCTCCTGCGCGGCCAGGAACGCCGCGCGCAGCGCGCTGTTGCGGATGTAGCCGCCCGACAGCGGGAACCGCCGCGCGAGATCTGCGAAGTCGAAGTCGCCCAGCGTCGGGGCCTCGGGCGGCACGTGCGCGGCCCACAGCCGGACCCGGGTCTCCTCGTCGGGCTGCGGGAACTGCAGGCGGACCGACATCCGGCGCTTGAACGCCGGGTCGATCGAGCCTTCGAGGTTCGTGGTCAGGATGCAGACGCCCTCGAACGAGTCGAGCCGCTGCAGGAGGTAGTTGACCTCGAGGTTCGCGTAGCGATCGTTCGACGACTTGACGTCGGTGCGCTTGGCGAACAGCGAGTCGGCCTCGTCGAACAGGATCACGACCTGGCCGTCCTCGGCGGCGTCGAAGATCTCGGCGAGGTTCTTCTCGGTCTCGCCGACCCACTTCGAGACCACGCGCGCCAGATCGACGCGGTACAGCTCGAGGCCGAGCTCGCGCGCGACCAGGCCGGCCACCATCGACTTGCCGGTGCCGGGCGGCCCGTAGAACAGCGCGGACAACCCGCGCGACGTCGTCAGCTTCGCGTCGAAGCCCCAGCGCTCGTACACCGTGCGGCGGTGGCGCGCCCGCGAGATCAGCTCCTTCAGGCTATCGAGCACGTCCTCGGGCAACGCGACCTGCTCCCAGCGCGCGAGCCGCGGCACGCGCGTCGCGACGTGGGCCAGCCGGCGGGCGACGTGCTGGCGCGCGGCCTCGGAGATCGCCCGCGCCGGGTCGTCGCCCAGCGCGTCGGCGGCGTCCGCGATCACCTGGACGATCACGCCGGGCGCGATGCGAAACTGCTGCGCGAAGCGATCGATCCAACGGGGGTGCCCCCCCGCCCCGCCGCCCGAGCCGTCCCCACCCCCCTCGATGCGGCTACGCCGATCGGGGTCGACGTCCGCGATCCCGGCGCGCGCGAGCTCGGCGGCCCACACCGCGGCGCGCTCCGATTCGGTCAGCGCCGGGAACCCGATCGAGACGTGCCCGGGATCGAGCGGCAGCGTGGCCTCCGGGGTCGCACGGAACACGATCGGCCCCGGATGCGCGCGCACGACGCGTACGATCGCCGCGCGCGCGTCGGGATCGCCGGCGTCGAGCGTCTCGAGCCCCGACACCACGGGCACGGCGTGGCGCAGAAACGCGCGCGCCAGCTGCTCGCGCAGCAGGCCCGCGAGCTTCTCGTGGTCGCGTGACAGCTCGCCGGCATCGATCGGCGCGATCTTGCGGCCGACCTGCGCCGCGAGCGCGGCCATCGCGGTGTGGCGGCCGCTGCCCCGCCGCCCGCGCAGCACGAGGCGGAGCGGCGCCTCGGCGGTACGCGCCCGGGTCACGGCGAGCACCAGCTCGCGCTTGACCGCGTCCGGAACATGCAGCTCGGACAGCGGCCGCGTCGCGCCGCGTAGCCCGTCGGGCGCGAGCCCGCACAGCCGGTCGACCAGCGCGGGATCGACGGTCAGCGCGCCGAACAGCGAGCCGCCGTGGCGCACCACGCCGTGGCGGACCAGCGCACCGCTCGCAGCCAGCTCGCCGGCGACCTCGGCGCGCAGCCGGCGGTCGCTGCCCGCGATGACCTGCTCGACGAGGAAGCGATCGACCAGCGGCCGGTGCTCGTCGTTCGCCAGGATCCCGTACAGCCGGGCGATCTCGCCGCGCACCTGCGGGCCGACCACGACGAGCAAGATCTGGGTCGCGATCGGCGACAGCCCGAGCTCGCGCGACAGCTCGACCAGCGGCAGCGAGCGCCCCCCCGCGACCGTGGCGGTGGCGCGCGCGGCCGCCCGCTGGGTGAGCTGGCGGAGCCGCTGCTCGGCCTCGGCGACGAGCTCCGCGGCATAGCCGCCCGACGTGCCGACGATCGCGAGCACCTCGCGCTGGAACGGCCGCGCGTCGTCGGCCGGGATGCTGAGCTGCCCCGAATTCCAGCCGTCGGCGATCGCGCGCGCCGCCAGCGCGGCGACGATGTCGAGCAGCTCGTCGACGTGCTCGCGCGGCGAGCCGTAGGGCGGCGCGTCGCCCGGCGCCGCCGCGACCACCAGCGGCGGCAGGGGTTCGCCGAGCGCCCGCGGCACGGCGTCGGGCACCTCCACACGCGCCGGCGCGGGGCGCGGTTCGTCTACCACCACCTCGCCGTCGTGGGCGTCGGCGGCGTCCGCGGCCGGCGCTGCTGCGCGCGGCGGCTCGTCGGGATCCGGCGCGACCACGCTGGGCCGCACCATGACGAGCTCGGGGAACGGCGCGTGGATCACGCGGCCGGAGTCACCGGCCAGCGCGACGAACTGGCCGTCGGCGTCGATCGCGAGCTCGTCGATCGCGAACGGCGCCTCGACGTCGGCGGACACCCGCCCGTAGCGCAGATCGACCGCGATCAGCCTGTGCTCGGCGGTCGCGAGCAGCGCGACGCCCCGGCTCTCCGCGATCGCCACGCCGATCGCCGCCGGAACCTCGATCGCGTGGACCAGCCCCTTGCCGGCCGCGAACACCGCGAACCGACCGCGAGGCTCGCCGGCGAACTGGACCGCGAGCGCGCGCCCCGCGAACAGGCTCGCCGCCGCGGCCACCGCGCCGGCGACGGGGCGCCGCATCCGTGCGATCTCGCGCCCGCCCTCGACCACGTGGAGGTCGTCGCGCGCGACCAGCACGCGGCGCCCGACCAGCGGAAACACCGAGCCAGGCGGGCCGTCGACCCGTGCAGCCTGGACGTCGCCGTCCGGCGCGTACACGAGCTGGGCCCAGCGCCCGCTCAGCACCGCGGTCACCGCGCTCGCGCCGCCGGCCGCCTCGATCCGCGCCGGCTCGCCGTCGAGCTCGATCGCCGGCCCGAGCGAGCGCAGCCCCTCGAGCAGGTAGCGCTCGAGCCGCGCGCCGCTCAGCACCCAGAGCGCCGCGCCGACGCACGCGAAGTCAACCGGCTGGCAGGCCACGAACCGGCGCGCCGCCGTGCCGAGCGCGTCGACGATGTCGAGCCCGTCGGGTCGCCGCGTCACGACGTAGCGCCCACTCCGCGACATCGAGAGCGATCGAGCGACCATGAAACCTCGACGCGCGACGCATCGGATCTTCCCGTGGGCCCGCCGTGACCTACTCGAACACGGCGATCCGGCTGACCCAGGTCCCCGCCTCGCGCGCGACCGCGGCGGCCCGCACGGCGGCGACCGCGGCCTCCGGCGGCTCCCCGCGCTCGATCCGCACGCGGATCTCGTCGAAGACCGGACCGGCGGTCGCGTCGGGAACGTCGAGGTCGGTCGCGATCACGGCGCGCGCACCGGCGGTGAGGAACGCGTCCGGCAACGTCCACCGGCGGTGCAGGTAGGGCGCGAGCCGGGCGCCGCGGCACGCGGCGAGCACGACGACCGGCCCGTCGAGCCGCGCCTTCACCACGGACGCGGCGTCGAGCATGAACCGACCCGACGGCTCCGGCGACAGCGCGAGGAACGACGCGTCCGCGGCCTCGACGTCGGCCACGCCGTGCGCGTCGATCTCGACGTAGGTCGCGTCGGCGAGCTCGGCCAGAACGCGCGCGGGGGTCGCCGCGGCGCCGCGCACCACGACCGCACCGTCGGGAAACGCCGTGCGCGGCTCGAGGCGCGGTACGCCGAGCGCGCCGGCCGGGGGCTCGACGTCGGTCACGATCACCGTCCGAGCAGCGCGACCGGGTGGCCGGTGCGGCGGGCCGCCGACGAACGCCCACGGCAGGCTCGGCGACAACAGGTCGGTGCGGCCGTGCAGCGGAGGGCGCGCGAGGACCTCGACGCGGGCGCACCCGGTGAGCGGCGCCACCAGCGCGGGCGGGATGAACGTGCGCGACTCGAGTTCGCCGAGCGGTGCACGCCGCGCGCTGCCCCGCCAGCGACCATCGTTGCCGCGTACCGCGACGGTCTGGCGGTCCTGATCGACGCTGGCCACGACCAGGCAGGCCGCCGCGTCGCGCTCGACGCCCGCGTCGATCTCGGTGCGGGCGGCCGCGTCCGCCGCGGCCCAGTCGGCGCGCTCGCCGGCCGCCGCGATCAGCGCGCTCGCCGCCCACTCGCGACCGGCACGCAGGTTCGCGTCGCCGCTGGCGTGCGCGGCGAGCCACGCGGACAGCCCGGCCGTCGCCGACGGGTCGGCCGCGATCGCGATCCGGGCGGCGCCGATCTCGGCGAGCCCTGCGAGCGCGGGGTCACCTGCGACGCGCGACGCGTCGAGCCACGTGGCCGCGCGCACGCGATCCGCGGGTGCGCCGCTCTGGCGCGCGAGGTCCACCGCGATCGTGACCGCGATCGGATCGGGCGGCCGGCCGCACGCGTCGGGCGCAGGCAGCAGCTCGCGCGCCTGATCGAGCTTGCCGTCGACCAGCGCGAGCTTGGCTCGCCCGATCCTCGCGTAGGTCACGAGCGTGCAGTCGCCAGCGGCGAGCTCGACCTGACGGAACATTGCCCGGGCGAGCGCGCGGCGGTCGCGGTAGCGCGCGAGCTCGCCGAGGTACGCCAGCGCGCGATCCTCGAGCAGCGGCGCGCCCGCTGCGGCGTACTGGGCGCGCGCGCGCGTCGCGTGGCGCAGCGCCTCGTCATCGAGCCCGCTCGCCGTCGTCGCCTCCGCGGCGTCGAGCGACAGCTGCGCGCACCGGTAGGCCCACGCATCACCGCAGCCATCCGCGGCTGCACGGAGCCGGCCGGCGACCGCCGCAGCGCCGTGGTCCGCGCGCTCGATCGCGAGCCGCTCGCGCACGGCCACCAGCTCGAACCAGGGATCGTGCTCGACGCGCGCTTCGAGCTGATCGATGCGCGCCCGCAGCTGGCCCGTCCAGGTCAGCGACCCGACGAAGATGTCATCGACGTCGTGCCCTGCGCGCTCGAGCTCGGCGACGAGCCGCTGCGACGCGGCGGGATCGAGCGTACGGGCGACCAGCGCGCGGTACCTCGCGTTGAACCGTGCCCGCACGTCGAACCGCGCGGACGCGACCCGGTCGAGCGCCGCGCGCGCGGTGGCCTCGCCGCTCGCGCGATCCAGCGCCTCGGCGATCGGCGCGAGCGCGAGCGCCGCGGCGCGATCGCCGGCCGTGCGCAGCGCATCGAGGAAATAGATCCGCGCGAACGCCGGGAATCGCGCCACGTCCGCCTGCGCGATCGCGGGGCCGGTCCCGGCGATCATCGCGAGCCCGCGGGCCTGGAACGCGCGAAACTCCGCGCGCTCGCGCTGACCGTCGCCCAGCGCCCCGGCCAGGCGTTGCGCCTCGTCGCTCCACCCGCGCTCGCCGAGCTGCGCGAGCTGGAGGAGCTCGGCGCGCGCGACATCGCGAAAGCCGAGGTCGCGAAACGCGAGCGCTGCGTTCCACCGCGCCGCCGGCGTGGTGGCCTTGCCGTCGAGCAACGTCAGCGCGTCCTCGGGGCGCCGCCCGGCGAGCGCGAGCGCCGCCCGATCGGCGACCGACAGCGCGGCGGTCTGCGCCACCGCCTCGGCGCGCGCGAGGTCGCCCGACGCCGCGAGCGCCGCCACCAGCGCGGACGTCTCGCCGTGGCGCTGGAGCGCGGCGAGCGACTCGAGCGCGATCGGCTCGTGCGCCGTCGCGCCGCGAACGACCCCGTACGGCCGGTGCGCCGCGAACGGCGACGCCTCGAACCGCGCCTCGAGTGTCCGGGTCGGCGCGAGCGCGACCTGGGGCTCGCGGTCGGGCGCGGTGCGATCACGCAGCGACCACACGAGCGCGGCGCTCGCCGCGAGCGCGAGCGCCGCACCGGCGACGGCGTAGCGCCGCCAGCCCGGAGCCACCGACCGTCCGGCCCGCGGCGCGCGTCCCGCGATCGATGCGACCTCGGGCACCGAGCGGGCGACGCTGTCCGGCGCCGCGCGCTCGGCGTCGCGCACCCCCGGTCCCGATGCGAGCATCTCGTGGAGCCCGATCGCGCCTTCGAGCTCGCGGTCGCACTGCGCGCAGCCTGCGAGGTGCTCGAGCAGGGCGGGCTCGTCCTCGCGCGGCAGCTCGCCGTCGAAGTACAGCGACAGGCGCTCCGACCACGGCTCGTGATCGCTCACTGCAGCCTCCGCTTCTCGAGCACGGCGCGGAGCCGGCGGCGCGCCCGCACGATCCGTGTCCCGACCGTGGCCTTGGGGATCGCGAGCGCCCGTGCGATCTCCTCGTAGGGCTGGTGACGGAAGGCGAAGCGCTCGAAGGTCTCGCGCAGCTCGACCGGAAGCTCGCTCATCGCCTCGCGCACGTGGTCGCCATCGAGCCCCTGCCACCACGGCGCGTCACCCGATTCTGGCTCGAGCGCCGCCTGATCATACGTCTCCCGGGTCTTCGCCCGCCGCAGCTGATCCATGAACAGGTTCTTCATCACCGTCGTCATCCAGGCCCGGTGGTTGCGGACCTCTGGCAACCGGTCGCGGTTCGCAAGCGCCCGCAATAGCACCTCTTGCACGAGATCCTCTGGGTCGAAATGGCGACCGCAGAGCTTGCGAGCGAGCGTGGAAAGGAAGTCATGATGGTCGCGGGTCAAGCGCTCGAGCGTCGTCGATCGCTGATCCGCTTCTTCCGGAACGACGGAAGGAGTCGCCTGATCTTCCCGTATGACCTGCGATTTCGACATGCCAGGGGGAGCGCACCAGGGAGCGCCCGGAATCCACGATCAAGGCCGGGAAGCTTCGTCGATTCGTACGTCGTCAGCCTGTAACCAAGGAGCATATCAGATGAGGACCTTAGCCGTCATCGCGATCACCCTGTTCGCCGGGTGCCAGACCGGAGCACCCTCCGCCCCGGTGCAGAGCGAGGAACAACCGCTGAGCGATTGCTTCGGCCAGGGCAACTTCTGCGGCCAGACGTCGCCCAAGACCAGCGGGTGGACCAAGGGCATGCCGTTGCCGGCGAGCACGCCGACGACCGTGATCATGCTGATGCCCGACAAGCAAGGTGTGTGGTTCGCGGCTGGCGCGGATCCGGCGGCCGGCAAGGTGCTCTGGGTCGTGTCGCTCAAGGACTCGCAGCTGAGCGACTTCATGCCGCTCGTGGGGTCGTCGAACTACCAGTTCGGCGGCGTCCGTCCGCCGCCACCGGTGGATTGCCCGCCGATCTGCGGCAACCCGGACGGCGCGCTGTTGCTCGAGATGGCGCTGCGGGTCAGCCCGACCCAGGGCCAGTCCGAGGCCGCCGCGATGAGCTGCAAGATCTAGCGCGAGCGCGCGACTCCATCGCACGGCGCAAGCTGGCGCGGCGCTACCCGCGCCGCCACGCGTCAAGGCTCCACGGCCCGGCGCCGGACCAGGTGAGCAGCAGCGCGGCGCCCAGCATCGCCAGGTTCTTGGCGAACATCGCCTGCTGGACGTGACGTAGCGCCTCGTCTGGCACGCGCCAGAACGCGTGCATGCCGAGCGTGACCGGGACGAGGAACGCGACCAGCGCCCACGCGCCCCAGCGCGCGTGGAAACCGAGCGCCACCGACAGGCCACCGACGAGCGCGAGCACGCCGGACAGCGGCACCATGACGCCGGCGAACGGCACCCCCAGCTCGTCGGCGTGGTGGATGCCTTCCGCCGAGAAGTGGCGCGGCGCCGCGGCGAGGAAGATCAAGGCGAACAGCAGGCGACCGATCGGGACAGCGAAGTTCGACATGCCGTCACGCTGTCATGCTGTGCGCGTGGCCGCGTTGATGCACATCAAGGCGCCCGCTGCCGCGAGGGGTGACGATGCCGCCATGCCCAACCTCTCGCATCGCACCACCGCCCTCGCGCTCGCGGCGATCGGCTGCCTCGTCGCGATGGTCGCCATCACGCTCGCGACCGGCGTGTCGCAGGAGACCTTCGAGATCGTCCGCAGCCCCGCGGACTATGCCGCGCGGCTCGCCGCGCACCCCGACGCGCTCCGCGCGCTGTTCGCGATCGACGCGGCGTTCCTCGTGCTCTACGCCACGTTGTTCGTGGTCGCTGGCCGCGCGCTCGAGACCCCCGCGACTCGCGCGCTGGTATCCCTGGCGATCGCCGCCATGCTCGGCACCGCGGTGCTCGACATGATCGAGGATCACCACATCCTCGCGATGCTGTACGGCGTCGAGTCGGGCATCAGCCCTACCGGCGGCGAGCTCGTGTTCCAGCACACGCTCAGCCAGGTCAAGTTCAACCTCAGCTACCTCGGCCTGTTCGGGCTCGGGCTCGCCGTGCCGCGCGCCACGCTGGCCGGCCGCGCACTCGCGCTGCTGCTCACCGTCGGGACGCTGGTGCAGGGCGCCGTGCTGTACGCGGCGCCGGTGGCGCTGCTGCCGATCGGGAACTTCTCGCGCTGGCTCGGGTTCGTGGTCGGGTTCGCATTGTTGATCCCGGTGGCTCGCCAGCGAGCCGCCGACGCAGCCGCGACAGGTGCTCTGGCGTGATCCCGACGTACGACGCGACCTGGCGCAGCGCGATCTCGGGCTCGAGCGCCGCGTACTGCGCGCGGAACCGCAGGTAGCGCGCCTCGGCGTCGAGCGCGAGCAGCTCGTACTCGCGCCCGGCCTTCGCGAGGTACAGCCGCTCGGTGATCCGCGCGAGCAGCCGTGCCCACGCCGGCCGCTGGTCGGCGATCGCGCGCAGGCGGAGCCACGGCAACATCACGATGCGGGTGTCCGCCTCGGCCACCACCGACGAGCGCGCCGGCGCGGCGAGCAGCAGATCGCTCAGCGAGCCCACGTTGTCGCCCGGCCCGGCGAACCCGCGCGTGACCTCGCGGCCATCCGCCAGCACGAAGAACTCGCGGACCAGGCCGTCGAGGATCGTCCCGCAATCGACCGCGCGGTCCCCCGGCACGAGGAACGCCTCGCCGCGCTGGAGCAGCCGCACGCGCGCGTGGGCCTCGACGGCGGCGAGGTCGGCGTCGGCGAGCGGCGCGACCCGGCGGATCAACCCGCGAAACGCGGCGCGGTCGGTCTCGGTCAGCGGCGAGCTGGACATCGCGCCAGCTTCGCACCTCCATCCGCTCCGCGCACCAGGGGCCGGAGCGGGGCCCGGACGGCCCCGCCGCCCAGCGGGGTAACTGCGCACGGACTCGACCCACCCCACGCCGGCTGCCCGGTGAGCGGCTGCCGGTCGGGCCCGCGGTTCTTCACGCGTTGCCCACTCGGGCCCCCGGTCCACCTGTTAGGCTGGTCGATGATGAAGGTCCTCGTGATCGGCGGCAATCGCTTCATGGGGCTCGGCCTGGTGTGGCGCCTGATCTGCGCCGGCCACCGCGTCACCGTCGTCAACCGCGGCAACCTCGCCGATCCGTTCGGCGACCGCATCGAGCGGCTGTCCGCCGACCGCGCGACCGACGCGTTCGACCGCGCGCTGGCCGGCCGGACGTTCGATCGCGCGATCGACTTCGCCGGGTTCTCGGCCGACGACGCGCTCCGCACCGTGCGCGTGCTGGCCGGCCGCGTCGGGCACCTGGTGTTCATCTCCACCGGCCAGGTCTACCTGGTGCGCGACGGCTGCCCGGTTCCCGCGCGCGAGGACGACTACCACGGCCCCACCCTGGCCGCGGCGCCGACCCCGGCCGACGAGGAAGACTGGGCCTATGGCATGGGCAAGCGCGGCGCCGAGGACGTGCTCGCGGCGGCCACCGAGCTGCCATCGACCCGGCTGCGCATCCCGATGGTCAACGGCGAGCGCGACCACAAGCGGCGGATCGAGGGCTACGTGTGGCGGCTGCTCGACGGCAAGCCGCTCGCCGTGCCGCGCGCCGACGCGATCGCGCGCCACGTCTACAGCGGCGCCGTGGTGCGGGCGATCGCCGCGCTCGTCGAGGCCCCGCCCCGGCCGGGCCAGGCGTTCAACCTCGCGCAGCCCGAGCAACCCACGGTGCGCGCGCTGATCGAGCGGATCGCCGAGCACGTCGGTGCGCGCGCCGAGCTGGTCGAGCTGGCGCCGACGGCGCTCGAGCAGGCCGGGCTCTCGGTGCGCGCGGCGTCGCCGTTCTCCAATGCCTGGATGTCGGTGATCGATCCGGCGCGCGCCGTGACCGAGCTCGGGTTCGCGCACCCGCCGCTCGACGTCTACCTCGCATCGATCCTCGCGAGCCTGTTCTCGGCGTGGCCGGCGGAGCCCCCGCCGGGGTACGCTCAGCGCTCCGGCGAGCTCGCGCTGCTCCGGCGCGTTGCCCCTGCGCGCCAACCGGCCGGGCCGGCTCACGAATGAGGCAGGGCGCTTGAAGTTCTCCGCGCGCGGCCGAACCCACGTCCAGGCCCCCACGATGCAAGGTCCGCAGCTCGCGCGCACAGCCGGCGAGGTCCCGACGTGATGCCGCGCCCGGGGATCCGCGCCTATCTGTTCGTCGGCTTCGCGGTGATGGCGGTCGTGCCGGTCGCCGTGCTCGGCGTCTACGAGATGGAGCGCTGGCGACGAGTCCAGGTCGAACAGGCTGACCAGCAGGACCTGTTCGCCGCCCGCGCGGTGGTCAGCCAGCTCACCCTGGTGCTCAACGCCAACGTCAGCGCGGTCGAGGAGGTGTCGGACCGCGTCCGCCAGCTCGACGCGATCGCCCCCGAGTCCGCGCAGCGCATCCTGGCCACCGTGCGCGCGCGCCACCCGACGCTCACGATCTACCTCACCGGCGCTGACCTGGTCTCGGTCGTCGCGGATCCGCCGCTGGCCAACGGCGCGCCGGCCGCCGGCAAGTACTACGGAGATCGCGCCTACATGGAGGAGGCGCTCGCGCGCCGCGCGCTGGCGATCTCCGGGGTCGAGGTCGGCCGGATCACGCAGCAGCCCAACATTCACATGGCGCTACCGATCTGGCGCGCCGACGGGAGCTTGCTCGGCGTGGTCGGCGCGGCCATCGATCTCGTTCCGATCGAGCAAGCCGGCGTGCGATCGGCCGCGATCATCCCCGGCCTGCAGCTCGTGGTGACCGACTCCACCGGACGCGCGGTGATCCACCCCG
>Ga0302299_10000601_pt1 | contig 20038 bp, 16 predicted proteins | sample III_Fen_N3_4_FD_198795 | JGI IMG/M metagenome (GOLD analysis project Ga0302299, IMG submission 198795) | Peat permafrost microbial communities from Stordalen Mire near Abisko, Sweden - III_Fen_N3_4 | ecosystem: Environmental > Terrestrial > Soil > Wetlands > Permafrost | place: Sweden: Abisko... | reverse complement strand
CCGAGATGGAGTACCAGCACCTGGTCTTCGAGGAGTTCGGCCGCAAGATGGTGCCGGCGATCCGGCCCTTCCACGTCTACTCCCCGGACATCAACCCGGCCATCGACGCCGAGTTCGCCCACGCGGTCTACCGCTTCGGCCACTCCATGCTCGACGACGACGTGGCACGCAGCGACACCAAGGCGGACGGCTCCAGGCTCGACAACAGCCTGCCGCTGCTGAAGGCGTTCCTGAACCCACCCGAGTACTTCGACAACAGCGTCGATCCGACCCACCCGGTCTACACGCCCCAGGAGGCGGCGGGTGCCATCGTCATGGGCTCCTCGGACCAGGTCGGCAACGAGCTCGACGAGTTCGTCACCGAGACCCTGCGCAACAACCTGCTCGGTCTTCCGCTCGACCTCCCGACGCTGAACATGACCCGGGCTCGTGACGCCGGTGTGCCGAGGCTCAACGAGTTCCGCCGCTCGGTGTTCGCGGCGACCAACGACGGACAGCTCACGCCGTACGACAGCTGGTCGGACTTCGGCCAGCACCTCAAGCACCCGGAGTCGCTGATCAACTTCGTGGCCGCGTACGGCCAGCACCCGAGCATCACCAGCGCGACGACGCTCAAGGCCAAGCGGGATGCCGCACGCGCGATCGTCGACCCGCGACCGGTGCAGCCGGGCCCCGACGGCATCCTCGGCACGGCCGACGACATCCCGGCTGACGTCCAGCCGGCCGACGCCGCCGACTTCATGTTCAGCGCACCGAGCACCCCGTGGGCGAAGAACGCCAACGGGAGCACCACCACGGGCGTGGACGACATCGACCTCTGGGTCGGTGGCCTCGCCGAGGTGACCAACCTGTTCGGCGGGCTGCTGGGGTCCACCTTCAACTACGTCTTCCAGACGCAGCTGGAGAAGCTCCAGGACGGCGACCGGCTCTACTACCTGGCCCGCACGCCGGGCATGAACCTGCGCACGCAGCTCGAGGGGAACTCGTTCTCCGAGATCATCCAGCGCAACACCGACGGCGCCAGCTCGCTCAAGGCCGACGCGTTCGCGACCGCCGACTGCAAGTTCCAGCTGTCCAGCATCACCGCGTACAGCGGCCTGCCGACCATCACGGCAACGCCGATCACGACCGCCGGCGCGGTCAACGACGACCCCAACACGACTGACTGCGACGAGAACCAGCTGCTGCTGCGCTCGTCGGACGGCACGATCTCGTACCGCCAGCGCAACGCCATCGACCCGACCGGCATCAACGGCCAGTCCGTGTACAACGGGACCCCCGCGGCCGACCGGGTCAAGGGTGGCAACGACAACGACACCTTCTGGGGTGGCGCCGGCAACGACGTCATCGACGGTCAGGGCGGCGACGACATCGCTCTGGGCGGCGAGGGTGACGACATCATCACCGACCTCGACGGTGCCGACGTGCCCAAGGGCGGAGCCGGAAACGACGCCATCGACGCCGGTCCCGGAGACGACATCCCGATGGGCAACGACGGCCAGGACTTCATCAACGCCGGCGCCAACGACAACGAGACCTTCGCCGGTCCGGGCAATGACTTCGTCATCGCCGGACAGGGTGCGGACGCTGTCTTCGGCGATGGTGGCGACGACTGGATCGAGGGTGGCTCCGGGCAGGACCTGCTCCAGGGCGACCACGGAGCACCGTTCTTCGACGACCCCGCCGAGACCGCTCCGGGCAACGACGTCTTCGTCGGCCAGGTCGGTGAGAACGACTACGACGCCGAAGGTGGCGACGACGTCATGGCCCAGAACGCCGCGGTCGACCGCAACGCGGGCGCCGGCGGGTTCGACTGGGCGATCCACCAGTACAACACCGTGCCCGCTGTCGACGACATGATGATCAACAACAACCTGGGCGGCCTGCCGATCCAGCTCGTGGTCAACCGCGACCGCTGGCAGGAGACCGAGGCCGACTCCGGTGGTGTCTTCGACGACAGCATCAAGGGCACCGACGGCGTGCTGGCCACCCCGCGGCTCATCGACGCGAGGACCGGTGGGTTCTCCGGCTGTGACGCCATCGACCAGGCAGGGATGGCCCGGATCAACGGGCTGTCGGCCATCCTGCCGCCGGTCGCGCAGTGGCAGGGCACCGCGGCAGCCGTCGCAGCCCTGTCGGCCTCCGGCAGCTGCCCGCTCACCGGCCCGGTCTGGGGCGAGGGCGACATCCTCCTCGGTGGAGGCGGCAGCGACACCCTCGAGGGACGCGCCGGTGACGAGATCATCGACGGCGACCGTTACCTCACGACGCGGATCAGCTACCGCAGCAACCCGGCTGACCCCGCCACCGAGACCGGGACGACCGACCTGATGGAGAACAAGGCGATCCCCACCACCGCCACGGACCCGTGGGGACCGGGAACCACCGGCATGACCCTCCAGCAGGCCGTCTTCGCCGGCATCGCCCACCCGGGCAACCTGGTGACCGTACGCGACATCAAGACGGCCGCCGCCGACCCCGCCGCCGTGGACACCGCGGTGTTCTCGGCAGCCTCGACCAGCTACACGATCACGCCGAACGCCAACGGCAGCATCACGGTCGACAGCAACGGTGGGACCGACGGTGTCGACACCGTCTGGAACATCGAGCGGCTGAAGTTCAGCGACACGACGCTGACTGTCGCGGTCCCCGCGGCGCCCAGCATCACCAGCCTGGTCGCTGGCAACGCCTCGGTGACGGTCAACTTCACCGGGCCCGCATCCGCCACCAGCTTCACGGTCAGGGCGTTCCTCGGGACCGACCTGACCGCGGCACCGGTGCGGACGCTCACGGGCATCTCGCCCACCGCGACCTCCGCGGTCGTGACCGGGCTGACCAACGGCACGCTCTACACCGTCACGGTGGCCGCGGTGAACCTGTTCGGAAGCAGCGCCGCGGCATCCGGCACGTCCACCCCCGTCGCACCAGCGACACCGACCGCACCGGCGGCGCCGACCATCGGCACGGCCACGCGGGGCAACGCCTCGGCAACAGTGACGTGGACGCCCAACGCCACGGCAACCGCGCCGCTGACGTCGATCACCTCGTTCCGCGTGCAGGTTCGGATTGCGGCCACCGGCACCCTGGTGCGCACCGTCACTGTCACCCCCGGGACGGCACTCTCCACGGTCATCACGCCCCTGACCAACGGCACGGGTTACCAGTTCCGGGTCGCCGCGGTCAACGCGGTCGGTGTCGGCACCTTCTCGGCGCTGACACCCACGGTGACCCCGGCCACGGTTCCCGGCGCACCCGTCATCGGAAACGCGACCGCCGGTGCTGCCGGTGGGGCGATCACCGCGACGGCCAGGTGGACGCCGCCGGCGACCAACGGCGGGTCGCCCATCACCGGGTACCAGGTGAACGCGCTCCGGATGAGTGCCGCCGGAGCGGTGCTCGGCACCACGAGCTCGGCAGTCCAGCCGAACACCGCCAGGGCCCTCGCGATGACGCTGCCGGTGGCCGGTAACTACCGGTTCACGGTCGTGGCGATCACCGCGGTCGGAACGGGCGCCGCGTCGGCCCGTTCGAACCTGGTGGCCGGCCGGTAGGCCGGCTCAGCAAGCCGGAGGGTGGTGGCCGTGTGGTCACCACCCTCCGGCTGTGCCGGGGCCCCCGACTCACGGATGCGGCACGCCGCCGCCCTCGGGCTCCTCGAGCCGCCACTCGACCTCTCCGTCGACCAGGAGCGGGGTAGGCACCAGGCCGAGCGAGGCGGCGACCCGCTGTGACGCGACGTTGTCGGGGTGCACGTGCGCGACCACCCGGGTGACGTCGCCCCGGGTCAGCACGTCCTCGAGCACCAGCGCGGCGGCCTGCCGGGCGATGCCACGTCCCTGCCAGGAAGTGCCCACCACCCAGGCCAGCTCGGCCACCCCCGGCGCCGGGCCGAGTGTGGCCTGCAGGTACCCCACGGCCGGACCGTCGGCACCGAGCCGCACGACCCAGTTGTGCCACTCCTGCGCAGGGTCGGCCGGACCGGCGACCTGGCGCGCGTAGCGCTGCTCGAGCACCGTCCGGCTGGGCGGTGAGCCACCGGTGAAGGTGAACAGGTCGGCGTCCGCGAGCACCGTCGCCATCTCGGTGGCGTGCTCGACACGCAGCGGCTCGAGCACCAGCCGGCCACCGCGCAGCGCCGGCGTGGCACTCACCGCGCGGACGCCTCGTGCACCAGCTCGACGACGCGGGTCAGCACGTCGGGGTCGGTGTCGGGGAGCACGCCGTGGCCGAGGTTGAAGAGGTGGCCCGGCGCCGCCGACCCCTCGTCGACGATGGCCCGCACCCGGCGCTCCAGCGGCTCCCACGGCGCGAACAGCAGGGCCGGGTCGAGGTTGCCCTGCACGGCGTACCGGCCACCGAGCCGGTCCAGCGCGTCGGTCAGCGACACCCGGTAGTCGACACCGACGACGTCGGCGCCGGCCTCCCCCATCAGCGCCAGCAGCTCGCCGGTGCCGACGCCGAAGTGGATGCGGGGGACGTCGAGGTCGGCGACGGCGGCGAGCGCCGTGGCCGAGTGCGGCTGCACGGATGCCGTGTAGTCGGCCCGGCTGAGCACGCCGGCCCACGAGTCGAAGAGCTGCACGACCGACGCCCCGGCCTGCGCCTGCACGCGCAGGAACGCGCCGGAGATCTGGGCGAGCTGGGCGCACAGGTCGTGCCACAGCTGCGGGTCGCCGTGCATCAGCGCCTTGGTGTGCTCGTGGTTGCGCGACGGGCCGCCCTCGACGAGGTACGAGGCGAGGGTGAAGGGCGCACCGGCGAAGCCGATCAGCGGGGTAGCACCGAGCTCGGCGGTGAGCAGCCGCACCGACTCGGTGATGTCGGGGACGTCGTCCGGGGTCAGGTCGCGCAGCTGGGCGAGGTCGGCCCGGGTGCGGATCGGACGGGCGACGACCGGGCCCACGCCGGCGACGATGTCGAGGTCGACGCCGATCGCCGACAGCGGAACCACGATGTCGGAGAAGAAGATCGCCGCGTCGACGCCGTGGCGGCGCACCGGCTGCAGCGTGATCTCGGTGACCAGGTCGGGCCGGCGGCACGACTCGAGCATGCCGACGCCCTCGCGGAGCTTGCGGTACTCCGGCAGCGACCGCCCGGCTTGGCGCATGAACCACACCGGCGTGTGCGGCACGGGCTGCCGTCGGGCGGCGCGCACGACGGGCGAGTCGGCGGTGAGGGCGCGGGCGGCATCCCCGGCGGTGCCGTCGGCTGCGCTCGGCGAGGGGCAGTCCGTGGGATCAGGGGTGGTCACGAGGCGACATCCTCCCACTCCGGCGCGCCCCGGCCGACCCGCGCGTCGAGGGTCCGCTGTCATGGCGAGCGCAGCGCGCGGGGCAGGACTACAGCGCGGTGAGGGCCGCACCGCCGACAGCCAGGGCCACCCCGACCTGCTGCACCCGCTTGAGCCGCTCGTCGAGCAGCATCCGGGCCCAGAGAATCGTGACCACCGGGTACAGCGAGCCGAGCACCGAGGCGATGCTCACCTGGCCGCGGGACGACGCGACGGCGAACAGCCCGTTGGCGGCGAGGTCGCCGCAGCCGATGGCGAGCAGGGCCGGCGTCTCCCGGACGGTGACCCCACCGGCGGAACGGAAGACCAGGCCGACGACGAGGAGGATCGCGACCGACGTCAACCGCATGCCCCACAGGGTGAGCAGCGTGGACTCCCGGGCTCCACGGTCGAGGCAGAACAGGGCCAGCCCGAAGCCCAGCGCGGCGCAACCGGCGAGGACGACCGGCCGCGGCGAGACGTCGCCGGCCAGCTCGGGCCCCGACGCGAGGGTGACCCCGACGATCGCGACGAGCATCCCGACCCAGGCCCACGGCGAGGGACTGTCGCCGGTCGCGACCCCCAGGACGACCGGCACGACGACCCCCAGGGCGGCGATGGGCGCGACCACGCCCATCGTCCCGGCCGACAGGGCCGAGTAGAAGCAGATCAGCCCGGCCATGCCGCTCAGCCCGGCGGCGACCGCCCACGGCGGCCACCCCGACCAGGAGACGGTGTCCCACCGCACCGCCACCAGCACCGAGACGACGAGCAGGGCCAGGGCCTGGGTCCACGCCACGACCGCCACGGCGGGATGCCGTCGCGAGGCCACCCCGGCGAAGAAGTCGGAGGTGCCCCACGCCAGGGAGGACGCCAGGGCGAGCACGCTCAGCACCGCCGTAGCCTAACGACGCCGCGTTCCGCGCCCGGCGTGGCCCCGTGCCGCGCGGGCCGGCACCGCTTACATTGACGGGGTGTCCAGCCGCACCGTGACAGGTCGCGAGTCCCCGGAGTTCACCCGGGCCCTCGAGGACCTCCATCGCGCCCGCCTGCGCCCCGAGATCCGTCTCACCGAGGTGCCGGCCCCCCAGCGCATCGCGCCCTACGCCGTCGCACTCACCGCCGACGTCGTCGACCCCCGCGACACCGACGACGACCTGGCATCCGGGCGGTTCGTCCTCCTGCACGACCCCAGCGCCCCCGAGCCGTGGGGCGGTGAGTGGCGGGCGGTCACCTTCGCGCGCGCCGAGCTCGAGCCCGAGCTGGCGACCGACCCGATGCTCGGCGAGGTCGGCTGGAGCTGGCTGGTCGACGCGCTCGCCGGCCGTGGCGTGCGCTATGCCGCCGAGGCGGGCACGGTCACCCGCGTGGTCTCGCAGAGCTTCGCGGGCCTGGCCGACCGGCCGGCGAGCGTCGAGATGGAGGTCCGCGCGTCGTGGACCCCCCTCGGCCCCGAGGTGGGTGACCACCTGCTCGCCTGGTCCGACCTGCTGTGCACCATCGCCGGGCTGCCCCCCTTGCCCGAGGGCGTGGTCGCCCTTCCCGGACCTCGACGCTGAATGGGCGCCGACATCCCCGCTCCGGTCACCGAGGGCCCCCCGCCGCCCGCGGTGGTGCCTCTGATCGAACCCGCCGACGGGGTTCCCGTCGTCGTCGAGACCGAGCGTGGGCTGGCCCGTGCGGCCGCTGCGGTGGCCGCGGGCGAGGGGCCGGTGGCCATCGACGCCGAGCGTGCCTCGGGCTACCGCTACGGCCAGCGCGCCTACCTGGTGCAGATCCGTCGTGAGGGCGCGGGCACCTGGCTGATCGACCCCGTGGGCTGCCCCGACCTGCGCCCCCTCGACGAGGCCATCGGCGCGGCCGAGTGGATCCTGCACGCGGCAACCCAGGACCTCGCCTGCCTCGCCGAGCTGGGGCTGCGACCGCGCCAGCTCTTCGACACCGAGCTCGCCGGGCGGATCCTGGGGTTGCCCCGGGTCGGCCTCGCTGCGGTGGTCGAGCACTACCTCGGGCTGAGCCTGGCCAAGGAGCACTCCGCGGTCGACTGGTCGACGCGGCCGCTGCCCGAGCCGTGGCTGCGCTACGCGGCACTCGACGTCGAGGTGCTGAGCGAGCTGCGCAACCTGATGGGCGTCGACCTCGCTGCGCAGGGCAAGTCGGAGTGGGCGCGCCAGGAGTTCACCGCGCTGCTGCGGTGGGCCCCCACCGAGCGGGTCGACCCGTGGCGGCGCACGTCGGGCATGAACACCCTGCGCTCGCGCCGCTCGGTCGCCATCGTCCGCGAGCTCTGGTACGCCCGTGACGACATCGCGCGCGACCGCGACACCTCGATCGGCCGGGTGCTGCCGGATGCCGCGCTCGTCGAGATCGCCAAGGCCGTGCCGAGCACCACTTCCGACCTGCCCCGAGGGCACCGGGCGATCGCCCGCTACGGCCGTCAGTGGGTCGACGCGGTGAACCGGGCCCTGGAGATCCCCGAGGACGACCTGCCGCCCCGCACGCTCCCCTCCGACGGGCCGCCACCTCCTCGGGTGTGGGCCGAGAAGAACCCGCTGGCGGCCGGCCGGCTCGGAGCCACCCGTGCCGCGCTCACCACCTTCGCGCTGGAGCATGTCATCCCGGTCGAGAACGTCTGCTCCCCCGACCCCCTGCGCCGGGTGGTCTGGCAGCCGCCCGCCGAACACGACGAGGCTGCCTTCGGGGAGGCGCTGCTCGACCACGGCTGCCGCCAGTGGCAGGCGCAGATCGTGGCACCGATGCTCGTCGCCGCGTTCGAGCAGTTCCCCGCCCCGCAGTGATCTCCGGGCCCTCGCGGGCGTGGTCGGGCAGACTGACGCGGTGCTCCTGACCATCTCGACGACCCACCAGCCGGCGACCGACCTGGGGTACCTGCTGCACAAGCACCCCGACCGGGTGCAGCAGTTCCCGCAGTCCTTCGGCGTCGCGACCGTCTTCTACCCGGCGGAGACCGCAGAGCGCTGCACGGTCGCCCTGCTGCTCGAGGTCGACCCCGTGCGCCTGGCCCGCTCGCGGGCCCGAGGCCTGCCCGACTTCAGCCTGGGCCAGTACGTCAACGACCGGTCGTACGCGGCATCCTCGCTGCTCGGGGGTGGCGCTGGCGGACGTGTTCAGCACCGCGCGCAGCGGACGCTGCGCCTCCCGCCAGGAGCTCGCGGACTCGGCCATCCCGCTCGAGATCACCGTGCCGGTGCTGCCGTGGCGGGGCAGCGGTTGCGCACCGGCTGTTCGAGCCGCTGGGCTGGACGGTCGTCGCGGAGCCGATCGCCCTCGCCGACGGCTTTCCCGACTGGGGCGACTCGCGCCACGTCCGGCTCACCCTCAGCGGCACCCTGCGCCTCGCGGACGCCCTGAGCCAGCTGCACGGCCTGATCCCGGTGCTCGACGAGTCCAAGCACCACTGGCAGGGCCCGGAGGAGGTCGACAAGCTGCTGCGCTCGGGTGAGGGGTGGCTCGCGAACCACCGGCACCCGGCTGCGTCGTGGCCTGCTCACCGTGGTGGACGCGACCAGAGTCCAGGCCAAGGCCCGCGCCGCGCTCGTGGCCCTGGCCCGCAGCCACGACCGCGACGTCGGCAGTCATGTCGTCCGGCGCCAGCGCCGGGACCTGAAGCGGTCGCTCGGGCGGCTGCGCAAGGAGGGCTTCCGGCGCGTGCACGTGCTGACGGACGCCGAGCAGGTGGCCGCCGTCGAGATCGTCCGGGAGCGCCCCTGGAACGACCGCGCCGAGCTGCACGGTCCCTTCGACCTCATCGGCGACGTGCACGGCTGTGCCTCGGAGCTGCGTACCCTGCTCATTCGGCTGGGCTGGCAGATCCGGTACGACGAGGGGCTGGCCGTCGGCGCGACGCACCCCGAGGACCGCACGGCGGTGTTCGTCGGTGACCTGGTCGACCGGGGCCCGGACACCCCGGGGGTCCTGCGCCTGGTGATGGGCATGGTGGCCGACGGCACGGCCCTGTGCGTCTGCGGCACCACGAGTCCAAGCTGGTGCGGGCGATGCGGGGGTCCGCGGTCACCGTGTCGCACGGCCTGGCCGAGTCGCTGGCCCAGCCGGGCCACGAGCCCGACGACTTCCGGGCGCGGGCCCTGACCTTCATGGACGGGCTCATCGCGCACTACGTCCTCGACGACGGACGCCTCGTCGTGGCACACGCCGGGCCGAAGGAGGCCTACCACGGCCGCACCTCCGGCCGGGTCCGCGCTTTCGCCCTCTACAGCGACACCACGGGCGAGACCGACGAGTACGGCCTCCCGGTGCGCTACCCGTGGGCGGAGGAGTACCGGGGTGACGCGGTCGTGGTCTACGGCCGCACCCCGGTGCCCACCGCCGAGTGGGTCAACAACACGGTCTGCCTGGACACCGGCGCGGTGTTCGGCGGGTCGCTCACCGCCCTGCGCTACCCGGAACGCGACATCGTCTCGGTGCCGGCGGAGCAGCAGTGGTACGAGCCGGTGCGGCCGCTCGCGCCCGCGACGGCCGAGCGTGAGGCGTCGGTGCTGCGGGTCGACGACGTCGCGGGCACCCGGTGGCTCGACAGCACCCATGCCGGCAGGATGAAGGTGCCCGAGGAGAACGCCGCGGCCGCGCTCGCGCTGATGAGCCGTTTCGCCGTCGACCCGCGCTGGCTGGTCTACCTGCCGCCGACCATGTCGCCCGCTGCTGCGCCAGCGGCAGCTCGGCACCAAGCGCCGGCCGGCCCAGCGCGAGCACGGTCTAGGGCTGGACGCCCTGGCGGCCTACGTCGCCGGCGAGCCGCTCTGGCGCGTCCACCAACTCGTCTTCGCAGTGCTGGCCCTGGAGTCGGAGCCGGTCGACCCCAGGCTCTGACCCGGCGGCGCTGGCCACGTCGAGTGCAGGCAACACGCAGGCGCGCCGGCATCCGGCCTGGGCGTGTCTCCTGCACTCGACCACGCGTCATCCGTTGACAGGCAAGCGTTCACTTGCCTATTGTCGAGGTCATGGACGATGCGGATGCCGTGTTCAAGGCACTCGCCGACCGCACCCGCCGCGCCCTGCTCGACGCCTTGGCCGAGCGCGACGGCCAGACCCTGTTCGAGCTCTGCGCCCGGATGGCCAGCACCCATGGGCTGACCTCGAGCCGGCAGGCGATCAGCCAGCACCTCGACGTGCTCGAGGGGGCCGCCCTGGTGCACCGGCGGCGCGAGGGCCGCTACACCTTCCACGACCTCGACACCACTCCCCTGACGCCACTGCGCGAGCGGTGGCGTCGCCCCGACGAGAGGACCCCCCGATGAGGATCACCCTGACCAGCGTCCTGGTCGACGACCAGGCCAAGGCACTCGACTTCTACACCCGGGTGCTCGGCTTCGAGAAGAAGTACGAGGTCCCGATGGGCGAGTACGCCTGGCTCACCGTCGTCAGCCCGGACGCCCCCGACGGCGTCGAGCTCGTGCTCGAGCCCGACCAGCACCCCGCGGCCCGGTCGTTCAAGGCGGCCCTGGCGGCCGACGGCATCCCGTTCACGGCCTTCACCGTCGACGACGTCGAGGCCGAGCAGGCCCGGCTCAGCGCGGCGGGCGTCGTGTTCACCCAGCCGCCGACGACCATGGGCCCGGTGACGACCGCGGTGTTCGACGACACCTGCGGCAACCTGATCCAGATCCAGTCGCCCGCACCGGCGTGACGCCTCTCACCCCTCCCCCCCTAGGGCACTAAGCGTCCGCTTAGTACCGTGGACCTTCAGGGCCCGGGGCGACCGGGCTCGATCCACCCCCACCCCACCCCTACCGGGAGGCCCTTCGTGCCACGCGAGCTCCAGGAGGTCGTCTTCGTCGACGGCGTCCGCACCCCGTTCGGCAAGGCCGGCGAGAAGGGCATGTACGCCCAGACCCGCGCCGACGACCTCGTCATCAAGTGCATCCGCGAGCTGCTGCGGCGACACCCCGAGCTGCCCAAGGACCGGGTCGAGGAGGTGGCCATCGCCGCGACGACCCAGATCGGCGACCAGGGCCTGACCCTCGGCCGGCTGGCCGCCCTGCTCTCCGGGCTGCCCAACACCACGCCGGGCTACTCCATCGACCGGATGTGCGCGGGCGCGATGACCGCCGTGACCACGATCGCCTCCTCGATCGGGGTCGGCGCGATCGACATCGCGGTGGCCGGCGGCGTCGAGCACATGGGCCGCCACCCGATGGGCGAGGGCATCGACCCGAACCCGCGGATCATCTCCGAGCGGGTCGTCGACGAGTCGGCCCTGGTCATGGGCAAGACCGCCGAGAACCTGCACGACCGCTTCCCGCAGCTGACCAAGGCCCGCTGCGACGCGTACGCCGTGGGCAGCCAGCGCAAGCTGGCCGAGGCCTACGCCACCGGCCAGGTGCAGCGCGACCTGGTGCCGGTCGCCACCCGGCACGTCGAGAAGGGCTGGGGGCTCGCGACCGCCGACGAGCCGCCGCGCCCGGGCACCACGCTCGAGGAGCTCGGCGCCCTCAAGACGCCCTTCCGCGCCCACGGCAACGTGACCGCCGGCAACGCCGCCGGTCTCAACGACGGCGCCACGGCCTGCATCCTCGCGTCGGCTTCGGCCGCCGCCGAGCTGGGCCTGCCCGTGAAGATGCGCCTCGTCTCGTACGCGTTCGTCGGTGTCGAGCCCGAGGTCATGGGCATCGGACCGGTGCCGGCCACCGAGAAGGCGCTGCGCAAGGCCGGCCTCGGCATCGAGGACATCGGCCTGTTCGAGCTCAACGAGGCCTTCGCGGTGCAGGTCATCGCCTTCCTCGACCACTTCGGCATCGCCGACGACGACGAGCGGGTCAACCCCTGGGGCGGTGCCATCGCCACCGGCCACCCCCTGGCCTCCTCAGGCGTGCGCCTGATGACCCAGCTCGCCCGCCACTTCGAGGAGCACCCCGAGGTGCGCTACGGCCTGACCGCGATGTGCATCGGCATCGGGATGGGCGGCTGCGTCATCTGGGAGAACCCGCACCACGCCGACTACGGCCAGGAGGCCTGAGCCATGACGACCACCACGTCCCCGGTCACCGCACCCGGCCTGCCCGAGGAGGTCGTGACGCGCACCCCGGTGCAGGACGTCGCGCTCCCCGGCGGCGCCGGCATCCTCGCCCTGGTCACCCTCGACAACGGGCACGACCACACCCGGCCCAACACCTTCGGCCCGCAGACCATCGCGGGCCTCCAGGCCACCGTCGACGGGCTGCGCGTCCGTGCCGAGGCCGGCGAGATCGCGGCTGTCGGTATCACCGGCAAGCCGTTCGTCTTCGCGGTCGGCGCCGACCTGTCCGGCGTCCCCTACGTCACCGAGCGCGAGCAGGCGCTGACCATCGCCCGCGCCGGCCACGCCGCCTTCGCGTCGATCCAGGACCTGCCGGTGCCGACGTTCGCGTTCGTCAACGGTGCCGCCATGGGTGGCGGCGTCGAGATCGCGCTGGCGTGCGACTACCGCACCGTCTCGTACGGCGTGCCCGCCTTCGCCCTACCCGAGACCTTCCTCGGCCTGGTGCCCGGATGGGGCGGCTGCTTCATGCTGCCGAACCTCATCGGTGCCGCTGACGCCCTCACGGTCATCATCGAGAACCCGTTGTCGCAGAACCGGATGCTCAAGGCGAAGGAGGTCGGGGCGCTGGGCATCGCCGACGTGCTGCTCGAGCCGGCCGACTTCCTCGAGGACTCGCTGCGCTGGGCCGCGGCCGTGCTCGCCGGCGCCGTCTCGGTGCAGCGCCGCGAGGTGGCCAAGGACGCGACCGCCTGGGATGCCGCGTGCGACGCCGCCCGCAAGGTGGTGCTCGCCAAGACCGGTGGCCGCGCTCCCGGCGCGCTGCGAGCCGTCGCGCTCGTGCGGGCCGCCCGCACCGCCTCGCGCGACGAAGCCTTCGCCGCCGAGGACGAGGCGCTCGGCGACCTGATCATGACCGATGAGCTTCGGGCCGGGCTCTACGCGTTCGACCTGGTGCAGAAGCGCGCCAGGCGACCCGCCGGTGCGCCGGACAAGTCGCTTGCCCGGCCGGTCACCAAGGTCGGCATCGTCGGCGCGGGCCTGATGGCCAGCCAGCTCGCCCTGCTCTTCGCCCGCCGCCTCGGGGTGCCGGTCGTGCTCACCGACCTCGACGAGGAGCGGGTGGCCAAGGGCGTCGGCTGGGTGCACGCCGAGATCGCGGGCCTGCTCGGCAAGCGCCGGATCTCGCCCGACAAGGCGTCCTTCCTCACCGGCCTGGTCACCGGGTCGACGTCCAAGGACGGCTTCGCCGACGCCGACTTCGTCATCGAGGCGGTCTTCGAGGAGATGGCGGTCAAACAGCAGGTCTTCGCCGAGGTCGAGGCCGTGGTCTCGCCCGAGTGCGTGCTCGCCACGAACACCTCCTCGCTGTCGATCACCGAGATGGCCAGCCGGCTGGAGCACCCGGAGCGGGTCGTGGGCTTCCACTTCTTCAACCCGGTCGCCGTCATGCCGCTGCTCGAGATCATCCCGGGCGAGGCCACCGACGACGCGGCCCTGGCCACGGCGTTCGCCACCGGCCGCACCCTGGGCAAGACGACGATCCGGGTCAAGGACACCGCATCCTTCGTCGTCAACCGCCTGCTCGGCCGCTTCATGGGCGAGTTCTCGCGGATCGTCGACGAGGGCACCCCCGTGGCCACGGCCGACCGCGCCGTCGCCGGCCTCGCCCCGATGCCGCCGTTCGTGCTGCTCGGGCTGGTCGGCCCCGCCATCGCCCTGCACAACAACGAGACGCTGCACCGCGCGTTCGGCGACCGGTTCTACGTCTCGGCGAGCCTGAAGCGGCTCGTGGAGGCCGGCAAACGCGGCTACTACCTGATGCAGGACGGTCGCCCGGTGCCCGACCCCGAGGTGCTGGCCCTGGCCGAGCAGCCCGAGCACCCGGTCGAGCTCACGGTCGAGCAGGCGCGCGAGCGCATCCTCGGCGTGCTCGCCGAGGAGGTCGGGCGGATGCTGTCCGAGGGGGTCGTCGCGGCGCCGATGGACCTCGACCTGGCCATGATCACCGGTGCCGGCTTCCAGTTCTGGAACGGCGGCCTCACCCCTCTGCTGGACCGCGAGGGTGTCTCCGAGCGCGTGCTCGGCCGGCGCCTGCTGCCCGCCGGGGTGGCGAGCGTCCCGGCCTGAGCTGCGCGCAGGCGCACGGCCCGCATCCCGGACCTACCTCCCGGGATGCGGGCCGCCAATCCCCGATATATCTCACAGGTGATATACCCTCGACCGGTGACTGTCACCACCACGTCCGACACGTACCTGACCCGGATCGGCACGCTGATCCGGGACGCCCGACGCCACCAGGGCCTGACCCAGAGCGAGCTCGCCGACCTGCTGGGCACCAGCCAGAGCGCCGTCGCCCGCATCGAACAGGGCAAGCAGAACCTCTCGCTGGAGATGCTCGCCCGGGTGGGCGAGAAGCTCGACAGCGAGTTCGTCTCGCTCGGCCACAGCGGCCCGCAGCACCTGCGCATCGTCGGCGGGCGCAAGCTCTCCGGCTCGATCCCGGTCAAGACCAGCAAGAACGCCGCGGTCGCGCTGCTCTGCGCCAGCCTGCTCAACAAGGGCCGCACCACCTTGCGCAGCCTGGCCCGCATCGAGGAGGTCAACCGGATCATCGAGGTGCTCACCTCGATCGGGGTCCGGGTGCGCTGGCTGCCCGACAGCAACGACCTCGAGATCACGCCCCCGGCCCGGCTCGACCTGGCCGGCATCGACGTGGATGCCGCGCGCCGCACCCGCACGGTCATCATGTTCCTCGGCCCGCTGCTGCACGAGCAGTCCCGCTTCGAGCTGCCCTATGCGGGTGGCTGCGACCTCGGCACCCGCACGGTCGAGCCGCACCTGTCGGCCCTGAAGGCCTTCGGCCTCGACGTCGCCGCGACCCACGGGTTCTACGAGGCCACCGTCGACCCCGGGCGCCAGCCCACCCGGGCCATCGTGCTCACCGAGCGCGGCGACACGGTCACCGAGAACGTCCTGCTCGCGGCCGCCCGCCATCCCGGCCGCACCGTCATCCGCAACGCCTCCCCCAACTACATGGTCCAGGACCTCTGCTTCTTCCTGCAGGCGCTCGGCGTGCAGATCGAGGGCATCGGCAGCACGACGCTCACCGTGACCGGCGTGCGGGACATCGACATGGACATCGAGTACTACCCCTCCGAGGACCCGATCGAGGCGATGAGCCTGATCGCCGCCGCGGTGGTCACCGAGTCGACGATCACCATCGAGCGGGTGCCGATCGAGTTCCTCGAGATCGAGCTGGCGACGCTGGAGGAGATGGGGCTGAAGTTCGACATCACCGAGGAGTACTGCGCGAAGAACGGGCACACCCGGCTGCTCGACCTCACGATCCACCCGGGGCCGCTCAAGGCTCCGGTCGACAAGATCGCCCCGATGCCGTTCCCGGGCCTGAACATCGACAACCTGCCGTTCTTCGCGCTGATCGCGGCCTGTGCCGAGGGCACGACGATGATCCACGACTGGGTCTACGAGAACCGGGCGATCTACCTCACCGAGCTGACCAAGGTCGGTGGCCAGGTGCAGCTGCTCGACCCGCACCGGGTGATGATCACCGGCCCCACGCCGAAGTGGCGCGCCGCCGAGGTCATGTGCCCGCCGGCGCTGCGCCCCGGCGTGGTCATCCTGCTCGCGATGCTCGCCGCCCCCGGCACGTCGGTGCTGCGCAACGTCTACGTCATCAACCGTGGGTACGAGGACCTCGCCGAGCGGCTCAACGCCCTCGGGGCCACGATCGAGACCTTCCGCGACATCTGACCCTCGACAGCACGTGGGCTGATCCGGCGTCGTGCCGGGTGTCACGCACGGTTTCTCGGCGCTGGCGCAGGCCAGGCTGGTAGGACTGGGGTGAGGTGATCGGACGTGGCCCCCGAGCCCGACGAGGCAGCAGTGCGCCGGACCGGACGGCACCGGCCCCCGCCGCGCCACCGCGCAGCCGGGACCGCTGTCGCCGGTCCGGCCATCGTCGACCGCAGGCCCCTTCCCGGCGCCGCCCTGGCGACCTTCGTGGCGCTCACGTTCCTCTTCTCCTGGTCGTACTGGGTGCCGATGGCTCTGCGCGGCCAGGTCACCCGTCCCGGGGTCGGCTGGCCGACCCACCTCCCCGGCCTGATGGGCCCGGCCTTCGCCGCGGTCGTCGTGACGCTCGGGTGGCAGGGCACCGGCGCCCTGCGTGACCTCGGCCGCCGCGCCGTGCGGTGGCGCGGGGTCGGCCGGTGGTGGTGGTCGGTGCCGGCCGTCCTGGCTCTGGGAGCCCTGGGTGTCGCCATCTCGGCGGCCACCGGCAACCCGGTCGACCTCGGTGGGCTCGCCGAGTACAGCGGAGCACCGGTCATCTCGGTGGTGCTGCTCTTCGGCTACGTGCTGGTCATCAACGGCTACGGCGAGGAGCTCGGCTGGCGCGGCCTGCTCGCCGACGCCCTGGTCGACCGGGTGGGGGAGGTGCGGGCCGCGCTGCTCGTCACGGTGGTCTGGGCCACCTGGCACCTGCCCCTGTTCTGGGTGGTCGAGGGTTTCCGCTCGATGGGGTGGGCCAGCATCGGCTGGCTGCTGGGGCTCCTGGCCGGCTCGGTCGTGCTGACCCGCCTCTACATCGGCTCCGGGCGCAGCGTGCTGCTGGTGGCCCTGTGGCACACCGCCTTCAACTTCACCACGGCCACGACAGCGACCCAGGGCCTGTCGGCCGCGATCACCTCCACCGCCGTCGTCGTCGCCGCGGTGGTCGTGCTCGTGCGGGCCCGGATGCGTGACCGTGCCGACCAGGCGGCACGAGCCGCCACCCGCCGGGCTGCCCGCGGGGCCGAGACGGCCTCCGGCTGAGCTCAGGCACGGCCGAACTCAGGTGCGGCGCGCCACCCACAGCTCCTCGGCCGGCCACCGGCTGGCCCAGTGCGGGGAGACGATCTCGTAGAACGGGTGGTCGGCGTGGTCGGCCGGCGCGAACAGCTCGTGCAGCGCCTCGACCACGAACCCCGACCCGCCGAGCAGGCGCAGCCAGTCGCCGTGCGAGGGGTGGAACTCCACTCCGCCACCGGGCCACCGCACCCGGTAGGCCTCTTGGTAGCCGCGCAGCAGCCGCTCCTCGGCCACACCCTCGTCGGGCGGCACGCACAGGGCTGACAGGTGGCTGTTGGTGAGGAACACCAGGCGTCCCCCGCGGCGCAGCAGCCGGGCGACCTCCGGCAGCCAGGCTTCGGGGTCGCACCAGGCCGCCGCGCCGTGCTCGCTCACGACGAGGTCGACGCAACCGTCGGCCAGCGGCAGCCGCTCGCCGTCGCACTGCAGCAGCGGGAAGACCGGTCCGAGCCTGCGCTGGAGGCGGCGGGCCGTCGCGAGCTGCTCACCGGAGAGGTCGACCGCCACCACCCGCGCCCCCTGCCGGGCCAGCCACGCCGAGACGTAGGCCGTGCCGCAGGCCAGTTCGAGCACGTCGAGCCCGTAGACGTCGCCCAGGACGCCGAGCTCGTGCTCGGGCACGCCGAAGAGCCCCCAGACCGCATCGCCCCGGGCCCACAGCCCGTCGGCCGCGGAGTCGGTGAAGCGCTCGTTGACCAGGGCCCACAGCGCCCGGTTGGTGGCCACCTCGTCGGCGCGGGAGTCGCTCACGGGCCCCATGCTAGGCGGCGGTCAGCCATCCCCCCGGGCGAGCAGGTGCTCCTGCACCCGGCGCTCGTCGTCGTCGGACAGCCCGGCCTGGCGCGGCACGGTGCGGGTCTCCTCGAAGGCCAGGGTGTCGCGCAGGGTGTCCTCGAGCGGCCGAGCGCCGAACCCGGCCGCCCGTGCGCGTGAGGTGTCCATCGTCGCGAAGCCGCGCCAGTCGGCGTCGTCGATCCACAGCGGCAGGGATGCCGGCCCCATCCACGCACCGACTCCGAGCCCGGCCAGCACCTCGCGCCCGACCGGGAGCGGCTGGGCGCTCGAGCGCGCGACCCGTGCCGCGACGGCGAGCACGTCGCGCAGCGCGACGGTGGGACCAGTGGCGTTGAAGGTTCCGTCGAGCCGCTGCTCGGATGCCGTGACGAGCCACGCCGCGAGGTCGCGAACGTCGACCAGGGCGCACGGGAAGTCGAGCTCGTCGGGCACCACCACGCGGTCCCCCACCGGGTGGGCGAACCGCCACGGCCAGTACCCGGTGCGTCCCGACCAGTCTCCGGGGCCGCCGATCAGGCCGGAGCGCACGATCGTGGCCGTCCCGTCGGCGCTGCGAACTGCGTTCTCGCAGGCCACTTTCGCCTCGCCGTAGACCTCCATGTCGGCCATCAGGTCACCGTCGAGCGGGTCGCGCAGCGGGGAGTCCTCAGGCTGCTCCACCGTGTCGAACCGTGCATAGACGTTGCCGGTCGACACGAGCGCCCGGTGCCGCGCCGCGAGGTCGCGCACGGCTCGGCGGGCGTGGACCGGATGCCGCGTGACGTCGACGACGGCGTCCCAGGTCGGGCCGGACACGGCATCCAGACCGTCGTCGAGGTCGCGGTCGGCCGCCACGAAGGTGGCGCCGGGGGGCGGGTCGTCGCTCCCCCGCGCCAGGCAGGTGACCTCGTGGCCGCGGCGCAGCGCCTCCTGCGCCACCGTGCGACCCAACCACGCCGTTCCGCCCAGCACCAGCATCCTCATCGGGTCAGCCAACCGTCCGGAACCGCCGCGGGTCCAGCGGGTTCGCTCCGGGCGTAGCGGTCGAGCGCGCTGTCGCCCGGCGGCCCGCTGGGCTGATGTCGTCCGAGCCGCGACGGGCGGCCGGGGCACGGGAAAACTCCGTCGACGCGCGCACCCCGGCTGGGGAAGGCTGTCGGCCCATGACGAGCAGCGACCTGTGGGACGAGGCGGCAGCGCAGCGGTACGACGATGCGTCAGCGGACATGTTCGCGCCGGAGGTTGTGGAGCCGGCGGTCGACCTCCTGGCCCGGCTCGCCGGGCCCGGGCGGGCGCTCGAGCTGGCCGTCGGCACCGGACGGGTGGCGGTCCCGCTGAGCGCACGCGGCGTCCGCGTGGCGGGCATCGAGCTGTCCGAGCCGATGGTGGCGCAGCTGCGCCGCAAGGTCGACCAGGACACCGTGCCGGTCGTGGTCGGGGACATGGCCACCGCCCGGGTGCCCGGCCAGTTCGCCCTCGTCTACCTGGTGTTCAACACCATCGGCAACCTGCGCACCCAGCACGAGCAGGTTGAGTGCTTCCGCAACGCTGCGCGGCACCTGGCGCCCGGCGGGCGGTTCGTCGTCGAGGTCGGGGTGCCGGCCCTGCGCCTGCTGCCTCCCGGCCAGGTGGCAGTGCCGTTCGACGTCAGCGACCAGCACGTCGGCTTCGACACCTATGACGTCGTCACCCAGCAGGCCACGTCGCACCACTACTCGCGCGAGGCCGATGGCTCGTTCCGTCGCGGCGCCCACCACTTCCGCTACGTCTGGCCCGCGGAGTGCGACCTGATGGCGCAGCTCGCCGGGCTCGAGCTCGAGGAGCGGGTCGCCGACTGGCACGGCAACCCCTTCACGGCGCAGAGCCCGAGCCACGTCTCGGTGTGGCGCAAGCCCTGACCATTTGCCCGCCAGCGGCGCGGCGTTCCGTACGGTGGGCGCAGGCGTTGTTCGAGGGAGGGGACTTGCATGACCAGGTACGTGATCCGGCCCGATGTCGCGATCCGGCTGGCGCGCGACGAGGCCGTCATCCGCGACGAGCACGAGCTGCTCGCTCCCACGCTGCTGCGCTCCCAGGTGCTGTCACAGCTGTACCAGGCCGTGCGCAACGGGCAGCTGACCTCGCAGGAC
>Ga0302299_10000599_pt1 | contig 20048 bp, 20 predicted proteins | sample III_Fen_N3_4_FD_198795 | JGI IMG/M metagenome (GOLD analysis project Ga0302299, IMG submission 198795) | Peat permafrost microbial communities from Stordalen Mire near Abisko, Sweden - III_Fen_N3_4 | ecosystem: Environmental > Terrestrial > Soil > Wetlands > Permafrost | place: Sweden: Abisko... | reverse complement strand
CACCAGCAGCCGCGGCTCGGCGACGAGCGCCATCCGACCGCGTGGTCCACCGTGCGCGCGGGTGCCGTCGTCGCGGTCGCCGTCGTCCTCGCGGGAGCGCTCCTCGTCGAGCTGGTGCCAGGCGCACGCGACCCGGGCGCCATCGCGGTGCGCAGCCTCCAGCGCGACCACGGGCCCCGCACGGTCATCAGCCCGCTCGTCGACATCCGCCGCCGCCTCGTCGACCAGAGCAACGCCCAGGTGTTCACCGTGCACAGCACGCGCGCCGCCTACTGGCGGCTGATGGCGCTCGACGACTTCGACGGGACCGTGTGGTCGTCGAACCAGGACTTCGGCGGCGGCAGCGGGAAGCTCGACGGCAACCCGCCCAGCTCCTTCGCCACCACCTCCGTCACCCAGACCTTCAACATCGCCGGGCTCGACGACCCCTGGGCGCCCGCGGCCTACCGCGCGACGAGCGTGCACGGCACCAGGGACCTGCTGTGGGACGGTGCCAGCTCCACGCTCATCGTCGACAAGGCGCTCGGCACCATCGACGACACCCACTACACGGTGGTGTCCGACGTCCCGGTGGTCGACCGCCAGACGGCGGCCGCGGCGCGCGGGCGGGTCCCGGGCGACATCGCCAAGCGCGACACCGCGCTTCCCGACTCGCTCCCCTCCGACGTCGGCCAGCTGGCGCGAGGCGTGGTGACGCAGGCGAACGCCACCACCCCCTACGAGATGGCGCTCGCCCTGCAGGGCTGGTTCCGCACCCAGTTCCGCTACTCGCTCGACGTCCCCGAAGGTCAGAGCACCCAGGCCATCGAGGCCTTCCTGCTCACGAAGGAGGGGTACTGCGAGCAGTTCGCCGGCACCTTCGCCGCCATGGCCCGGTCGCTCGGACTCCCGGCGCGCGTCGCCGTCGGCTTCACCCCCGGCGAGCAGGACCCCGCCGACCCCTCGGTGTTCCGGGTCTTCGGGCGCAACGCCCACGCCTGGCCCGAGGTGTTCATCGCGGGTCTCGGCTGGCTGCCCTTCGAGCCCACGCCGGGCCGCGGCGACCCCAACGCGGTGCGCTACACCGGGGTGAAGCCGCAGCAGGCCGTTCCGGGCGACCCGCAGGCGGCCGGCCCCTCCCCGACCGTCGCACCGCCCACCACCGCGCCCGCCTCGCTGCCGCCCACGGGGCCGACCACGACACTCCCCGCCCTGGCGCCGCAGGACCGCTCGCCCAACCCGCCGCACCGCGGCTCGTCCGGCCTGCTGCCGTGGTGGGCCGGCGTCGGGGGGCTCGTGGCACTCGCCGCCGCGGGCGCGGGCATCATCGCCGCCACCCGGGCCCGGGCCCGTCGCCACCGGCGTGCCGGCGCCCGCTCACCCGCCGATCAGGTGCTGGTGGCGTGGACCGAGGTGCAGGAGGCCTGGGCGCCACTCGGCCTCGGCCCGCGCCCCTCGGAGACCCACCGCGAGTACGCCGCGCGGCTGGCGGCCGGACCGCTCGCGCAGGTCGCCGCGGCTGCCACCGCCGCTCCCCCCAGCCCCGACCTGCTCGCCCGTGTGGCCACCACCGCCGCCTGGGACCCCGACGGCGTGTCGGCCGAGGCCGCCCTCGAGGCGCGGGAGCGCGCCGCGACCCTGGTGGAGGTGGCCCACACCCGGATGGGACGGGCCCGCCGGGTCCTCTACGCCATCGACCCCCGGTCGCCGGGCCGGCGCCTGGGCGGCGTCGAACGCAGGCGTCCGGCGCGGCGGCGCCGCGGCACTCCGGTGCTGGGGCCCCGCCTGAGCGTCAGTCGTCGCGGTTGAAGCGGTCGCGCATGCGCTGCTGGGTGCCACCCAGGTAGTCGCGCAGCCCGCCGGTTCGAGCGGAGCCGCTCACGTGCTCCCAGCCGGCGCGGCCCAGCTTGCGGGCGTTGCGCTCGAACCAGAGCGTCGCGGCGAGCATGACCACGAAGCCGCCGAACGCCACCACGAACGAGGTGGCCGTGGCGAGCGCGACGATCAGCACCACCACACCGAGGACGAACGCCGCGGTGGCCCACTTCATGCGGTTGAGCGCGTGCCGCCAGAGCGTGGTGTTCTCGAGCTCGCCCGCGAGCACGGGATCGTGCTCGAGGAACTGCTGCTCGATCTGGTGGAGGATCTTCTGCTCGTCTTCGGAGAGTGGCACGCTTGCTTCCCCTTCGCCCCGCGTTCCCGTCTCACAGACCGATCAGTCGGCGTTGGACGACGCGAGTCTCGCACAACCGTTCCTCGTCGACAACGTGGGGGCACAAGCCGTCAGCGGATGTTCATGAGGCATCCTGCGGGCCCCACTGCTGGGCCCCGCGGCGCTTCACCCCGAGCCCGTCCGGTCCCGCCAGCACGGCGGGGCCGATGGCGGAGCTCCCGTAGCGATCGCGGATGCGATCGACGGCAGCTTCGGCCTCGGACCACGCATCGTCGTCGTCCGGCTCCAGGGTGAGCTGGTGCCCCCCGGGCGGCTCGAACCGGGTCACGCTCACCCCGAGCAGCCGGACCCCGCCCGAGACGTCGATCTCGTCCAGCAGGGCACGGGCCACGCGGCCGATCGCGCGGGCGCTGTCGACGGCCGCGGGGCGGGTGGACGAGCGGGTGATGGTGCGGAAGTCACCGAAGCGGACCTTCAGCGTGATGGTGCGCCCGGCCAGCGAGGCCCGCCGCAGTCGCCGGGCCGTGGCGTCGGCGAGGCGGACCAGCTCGCGATCGAGGTCGTCCCGCTCGTGGAGGTCGTGGGGGTAGGTCTCCTCGTGACCCACCGACTTGGGGACCTGGTCGGGCACCACCGGCCGGTCGTCGATGGCGAGTGACAGCTGGTGGAGGTGCCGCCCGGCCGCGTCGCCCAGTCGCGCCACCATGGCGGCCTCGGGCAGCCGCGCCACGTCGCCCACCGTCGCCACGCCGATGCCCTGCAGCTTCGCCAGCGTCGCCGGGCCGACGCCCCACAGCGCCGAGACCGGGAGCGGGTGCAGGAACGCCAGCTCGGACCCGGGGCGCACCACGAAGACCCCCGGGCCCGGTCGGGGCGGCTGCCCCGGTCGACCCGCTCGGGGCTTCGCCGCCTGCGACGCCAGCTTGGCCAGGAACTTGCTGGGTGCCACGCCCACCGAGCAGACCAGCCCCTCACGTTCGAGGACCCCCGCCCGGATGGCGGCCGCGATGTCCTCGCCCGACCCCGCCGTGCGGCGCGCGCCCGTGACGTCGAGGAAGGCCTCGTCGAGCGACAGCGGCTCGACCAGGGGCGTGAAGGACTTGAACAGCTCCATGACCCGCACGCTCACCTCGGCGTAGAGCCCGTGGTCGCCCGGCAGGAACACCGCGTGGGGGCAGAGCCGGCGGGCCCGCGACGACGGGAGCGCCGAGTGGATCCCGTAGGCGCGCGCCTCGTACGACGCCGCCGCCACGACCCCCCGGCCACCGGTGCCGCCCACCACCACCGGTTGGCCGCGCAGCTCCGGGTGGCGCAGCAGCTCGACCGACACGTAGAACGCGTCCATGTCGACGTGGAGGATGGTGCGCGCCGCGTTCACAGCGGGGTCACGGCCCGGCGAGACGGTTCACCGAGGCCTCCCGCAAGGTGGCGCCGTCGATGCGGTAGTCGAAGCGGCGCGGCTGGGCCCAGCGCTCGGTGAGCCACTCCACCAGGGGCTCACCGACCCACGGGTGGCCCCGCGAGAGGCGCTCGGGGCAGGCGTCGAGGTGCACCCAGCCGGCGTCGACGACGATGCCGTCGGGATCCTCGACCACCAGCTCGCCGGTGTACTCGGCCGCGCGGTGCACCGAGGCCTCGAGGTGCCAGCCGAGGTCGGGCGCCTCGATGATGACCTGGTAGAGCGGCGGCTCGTCCCACGCGGTGACCACGAAGCCGGTCTCCTCGAGCACCTCGCGCGCCAGGCCGTCGAGCACGCGCTCGTCGGCATCGATGACGCCACCTGGGGGCGACCAGTCGAGCGACCCGTCACGGCGGCGGTTGCACACCAGCAACACCCCCTCGGGTGCCTCCAGCACCGCCCCGGCCACGCGCCACTCCTTCATCCACCAAGTGTGCCCTGTTGCTGTCGAGCGCGCGCGGCTCGCAGGCTCGCCTCCGCACTCGGCGCTCCGCGCACTCGCGTCGCCGCACGTGGGCTGCTCCGGCTGGTGCCTCCGCAGCGTTCCTCCGACGCGGCACGTGGCTCGCGGGTTCTCGGGACCGAACGGCCCGCCTCTACGCTCGAACCGTGGCCACGACCGACGAACGCTCCCTCGACGCTGCCGTCGCGCCGCGCTCGGCGCGGATCCTGGCGTTCGTGTCGGTGCTGATCGGCGGCCTGTGCGGTGGGCTCATCGGCTGGGCGCTGGTGCGCATCCAGGACACCGACCGTCGCCTCCACGTGGTCCGCCACAACCCCGTCGGGCAGGGCCTCGGCCTGCTCGTGGGCGCCGTCATCGGGGCGGTCGGCGTGGCCGTGGTGGCGGTGCTGGTGCTGCGGGCCATGCAGGAGTGGCACACCATCCAGGAGGGCGGCAACCCCCGCACCGACGGCCCCCGCCGCACCTCGCGCTCCTAGCCTCCGCCAGCCCGCGGCGACACGGGGTTCGGCGGTCAGTGCGAGGTGATGCGGCGGAAGGCCTCGGCGGCGTCGATGCCCGCCTCGTGCCCGGCCTCGTGCGCCCGGCCCTGGACCAGGTCGTCGACCCAGTCCTCGGCACCCGCCAGCTGGCTCGCGTGGCACCGCAGCGCCGCCGCCTTGGCGGCGAGGGAGGTGCTGATGTCGACGTAGCAGTCGGCTTCGAGGGTGCCCGACAGCAGCAGCGCCCCCACGCGGTGCGGAGGGCCGGCGTCGGGGAAGTAGAGCGGGCTCGCCGACGCGGGTGACACCGAGTCGAGCAGCGCGAAGCCCACCACCCGGTGGTCGCGGTGGTTCACGTAGCCGTCGCCGAAGAACACCGCGGTGGGGTCGTGGCCCAGCACCACGTCGGGACGCCAGGTGCGGATGCGGCTGACCAGCGTGGCCCGCAGCTCGGCGGTGTTCTCGATCTCGCCGTCGAGGTGGCCCAGCACCTCGTGACGCGCCGCGCCGAGGGCGGTCGCGGCCGCCTCGACCTCGTCGGCACGTGCCGCGGCCACCGTGGCCGGGTCGGCCGCGGGGTCGTGGCTGCCCTTGTCGCCCCGGGTGCACACCAGGAGCGACACCTCGCAGCCCGCCGCGGCCCACCGGGCCAGGGTGCCTCCGCAGGCCACCTCGGCGTCGGCGGGGTGGGCGTAGACGGCGAGCGCCCGATCGGGCACCTCGCTGAGCAGCTCGGGCACGGGCGGCAACCTAGTTGCGCGCCGGCTGCTTGCTGTAGTTCCCGCCAGAAGTGCCCGTCTTCCGGGGCTTCCCACAGAACATTCGCCGACGGGGGGGTCAGGGGGCGGCGCGGATGGCGTCGAGCGCTCGGGCGACGCCGTCGTCGTCGACGTCGAGGTGCGTGACGAAGCGGACCAGCCCGGGCCCGACCGTGCCGGCGCGCACGCCGGAGGCCTGGAGGTGCGCCAGCAGCGCGGCCGCGTCGGGATGGGCGAACAGCACGATGTTGGTGCGGACGTCGGTGGGGTCGATCGCGCCGGGCCACCGCTCGGCCACCGCCCCGGCGAGGCGCGCGGCCCGGCGGTGGTCGTCGGCCAGCCGCGCGACGTGCTGGTCGAGCGCCACCAGCCCCGCGGCGGCCACGATGCCCGCCTGGCGCATGGCGCCGCCCAGGCGCTTGCGCTCGGTCCGGGCCCGGTCGATGAGCTCGGCCGAGCCGGCCAGCAGCGACCCGACCGGCGCGCCGAGGCCCTTCGAGAGGCAGCACGACACCGTGGTGGCCGCCGCCGACAGCTCGGCCGCGGGCACGCCCAGGGCGACCTCGGCGTGGAACAGGCGGGCCCCGTCGAGGTGGACCGGCAGGCCGGGTGCGGCCAGCCGCTCGAGGTCGGCCGCCCCCCAGGGCGCGCCCCCGGCCATCAGGTGGGTGTTCTCGGCGAACACCGCGCTCACCTCGGGCCAGTGGTGGTCGCGCGCCTCGATCAGCCAGGCCAGCTCCTCGTGCGACGGGATGCCGCCCGGGTCGTCGACCGCGTGCAGCTGCGCCGAGGCGTTGACGCCCGCCGCACCGGCCTCGTGCGCGATGACGTGCTGGCGGCGGCCGGCCACGACCAGCGTGCCCGGCCGGCCGAGCAGGCGGAGGGCGACCTGGTTGGCCATGGTCCCGGACGGCACGTACATCGCGGCCTCACGGCCGAGGCGTGCCGCGACGCGGGCCTCGAGGGCGTTCACCGTCGGGTCCTCGCCGTAACCGTCGTCGCCGACCTCGGCCTCGGCCATGGCCCGGCGCATGGCGTCGGTGGGTCGGGTCACCGTGTCGCTGCGCAGGTCGACGGGGGCCAGCGGGGCATCGGTCACCGCGTCGAGGCTACCGAGGCACGATGGAGGCGTGACCGACGCCGAGACGCACCCCCCCGACCCCGCCGACCTCCTCGACCTGGCCCGGGGCCTCGCCACCCGCGCGAGCGACCACCTGACCGTGGCCGTGCAGCAGGCGCACCACGAGTCGAGCACCAAGACCAGCGCCACCGACCTGGTCACCGAGACCGACCGGGCCGTCGAGCAGCTCATCGTCGAGGGCCTCCGCCAGGCCCGCCCCCACGACGGCATCGACGGCGAGGAGGGGGCCCGCACCGAGGGCTCCTCCGGCGTCCACTGGTTCGTCGATCCCATCGACGGCACCACCAACTTCTGGTACGGCCTGCCGGGGTTCAACGTGTCGATCGCCGCGGCCGTCGACGACACCGTCGTGGCGGGGGTGGTGGTCGACGTGCTGCACCGCGAGGTCTTCACCGCCACGGCCGGTGGCGGGGCGCACGTCAACGGCCGGGCCATCCACTGCACCGACCGCGACGACCTGGCCCTCGCGCTCGTCACCACCGGCTTCTCGTACGAGGCCGAGCGCCGGCGGCGCCAGGCCGAGGTGCTCACCCGGGTGCTGCCACGGATCCGCGACATCCGCCGCCTCGGCGCCGCGGCGTCCGACCTCTGCCAGGTGGCGTGCGGCCGCGTCGACGCGTTCTGGGAGAAGGGGCTGTCGACCTGGGACTATGCCGCGGGTGCGCTCATCGCGCGGGAGGCGGGCGCCCGGGTGGGCGACCTCTCGGGCGGCGCGCCGTCGTCGGCCATGACCGTCGCCGCGGCCCCGCCGATCTTCGACGCGCTCGTTGCGCTGCTCACCGAGTCCGGTGCCGCCGATGCTTGACGGCACCTCTCGCCGTCCCCCGGTGGCGTCACGCAGCGGATCACCCCGGTGCGCCACGTAGCCGTTGCCCCATCGACACGCGAATGACACGTGTCTGAAACCGCGCTGTGGTGAACGCCGCCGAAGGTTGAAGCGTGATGGCTGCCCCCCCGCCCACCCCTTCTTCCGACGCGCCCCCAGGCCCTGACCCCAACGGATCCGCCCCCGGCGAGGTCCGTTGCGAGGAGGTCGACGGCACCGTCGTGCTCTCCGTCAGCGGTCCCCTGGACGACGTGGCCGGCCGCTCCCTGGTCGCCGCGCTCCAGTCCACGGTGGCCGATGCCCCGCCCCGGGTCGACATCGACCTGGCAGCGGTCTGCCGCTTCACCTCCGCCGGCGCGGCCGCGCTGGGCGAGTGCCGCAGCTACGCCGACCACCTCCCCGAGGGCCTCCACTACCGCACCGTGCAGGGCCCCGGGCAGGACGCGTTCCTCGCCGCGTTCGAGTAGTTCCGGAAGACGTTTGGGGGGCGTCCCCCATCGACCCCCTCCCATGGGGCACGATCTACGTCGTGGGAACGCGCATCTTGACGGTCGAAGACGACGAGCGCATCCGCACCGCGGTGAAGCTGGCACTCGAGGCCGAGGGCTGGCAGGTCGAGGAGGCAGCCGGCGGCGAGGAGGCGCTCGAGTCGTTCGAGCAGCGTCCGAGCGACGTCGTGCTCATCGACATCATGCTCCCCGACATCGACGGCTTCGAGGTCTGCCGCGCCATCCGCCGCAACAGCGACGTCCCGATCGTCATGGTCACCGCCCGTGACGACACCCACGACGTGGTCGCCGGTCTCGAGGCGGGCGCCGACGACTACCTCACCAAGCCCTTCGCCCCCAAGGAGCTGTCGGCGCGCATCCGCGCCCTGCTGCGGCGGGTGCGCCCCACCGAGCCCGGCAGTGCCCACCTGCGCTTCGGCGACCTCGAGATCATCCCCGACGAGGGCGTCGTGCGGCGCTCGGGCGTCGAGGTGCACCTCACCAAGACCGAGTTCCGCCTGCTGGTCGAGCTGGCCTCCAGCCCCGGCAGGGTGTTCAGCCGCGAGGTGCTGCTCGAGCGGGTCTGGGGCTACGACTACTTCGGCGACGGCCGTCTCGTCGACGTGCACGTCCGTCGGCTGCGCACCAAGGTCGAGCACGACGCGGCGAACCCGCGCCACGTCGTCACCGTGCGGGGCCTCGGCTACAAGCTCCAGACCTGAGGGTGGCACGGCGCGTCCGCCTTCGCTCCCTCCGGCTCCGCACGAGGATCACCTTGTCGTTCGCGTTCGGCGCCGCGGTGCTGTCGCTGCTGCTCGCCGGCGTCACCTACGGGTTCACCCGCCAGAACCTGCTCAAGCAGCGTGAGGCCGCGGCGGTCAGCCAGAGCTACACCAACGCCAAGATCCTGCAGTCGCAGCTGTCGCAGACCGACATCTCCACCCAGCAGCTGCTCCAGGACCTCACCTCGCTCGAGACGCCCACCGGCTCGCGCCCCGTGCTGCGCGCCACCGACAAGAACGGCACCGCGCAGTGGGCGCAGGTCAGCACCCAGTTCGGTGAGGACGCCATCCCGGCCGCAGTGCGCCGCGAGGTCACCGCGGGCCGCGCCGCCAAGATGCGCTACCGCCTGGGCGGCGAGACCGAGCTGGTCATCGGGCTGCCGCTCCCGTCGGTCAAGGCGTCGTACTTCGAGATCGTGTCGCTCGACGAGGTACAGAGCACGCTCGACTCCCTGGCCACCGTGCTGCTCGGAGCGGCCGCCGTCAGCGTCCTCGCGGGCACCGCGCTGGGCGCCTGGCTGAGCCGCCGCATCCTGCGACCGTTCACCGAGGTGGGCCTCGCGTCCGAGGCCATCGCCGGGGGCCACTTCAGCACCCGGCTCGACGCCGACGACGACCCCGACCTCGGCGTGCTGGTCACGTCGTTCAACCACATGGCCAGCGCGCTCGAGTCGCGCATCGACCGCGACGCGCGCTTCGCGTCCGACGTGAGCCACGAGCTGCGCTCCCCCCTCATGACGCTGGCCGCCTCGATGGAGGTCCTCGAGTCCCGGCGCGACGACCTCCCCGAAGGGCCGCTCCGCTCCGCGCTCGACCTCATGTCCGCCGACCTGCAGCGCTTCTCCCAGCTGGTCGAGGACCTCCTGGAGATCTCGCGCTACGACGCCGGAGCGGTGCGCCTCGAGCTCGACGAGGTGCGACTGCCCGAGCTCGTCATCCAGGCGGTGTCGTCGTACAGCAGCACCGAGGTGCCGGTGGAGCTCGACGCCGAGCTGGCGGGCGTCGTCGTGCGCGCCGACAAGCGGCGCCTGGTGCGGGTCATCGCCAACCTGCTCGACAACGCGGCCAAGTACGGCGGGGGCGCCACCCGGGTGGCGCTGCGCCGCGTCGACGACCGGGTGCAGATCATCGTCGAGGACAACGGCCCGGGCGTGCCGGCCGACGAGCGCGACCTGGTGTTCGACCGGTTCTCGCGTGGCTCGGGCGCCGGGCGGCGCAGCGCCGGCAGCGAGGGCGTGGGCCTGGGCCTGGCGCTGGTGGCCGAGCACGTGGCGCTGCAGGGCGGGAGGGCGTGGGTCGAGGACCGGCCCGACGGCGAGTCGGGCGCACGCTTCGTGGTGGAGCTCCCGGTGGCCACGCCGTGAGGCGCCGTCGCGGTGGCGTCGCCGTGGTCGTGCTGGCCGTGGGGCTGCTGGTCGTCGGCTGCGGGCTGCCCACCGACCACCGACCGCGCACCATCGATCCCGAGCAGATCCCCGACCTGCTCTCGCCCAACAACGGGCCGAGCACCACCCAGGCCGCGCCCGGCGCCCCCGTCGCCCAGCTCTTCTACGTGAAGGACGGCAGCCTGGTCGGCGTGAACCGGCGGGTCAACCAAGGCGTCGAGCCGGCGGCGGTGCTGCGGCTGCTGCTCACGCCCCTCACGGCGTCGGAGAAGGCCCAGGGGTTCACCACGCTGATCCCACCGCGCACCCGGCTGCTCAAGGCCGTCCTGGGGCACGACCAGATCCTCACGATCGACCTGAGCAAGGAGATCAACGGCATCGGCGGCCAGAACGCCAAGACCGCCTACGCGCAGCTGGCGTTCACGGCCATCGACCTCTCCGACGTCCAGGCCGTGCGCTTCGCCACCGAGGGTGAGCCGGTCGCGGTGCCCACCGACGTGGGGCCGCAGCTCCTCGTCGACCGGGCCAGCTACAACACCCCGTACCAGGTCGTCGGCGGCGGCACGCCCGAGAGCGGCCCGTCGACCACGATCGCGGTCGGCGTGCCCCCGGTCCCCAGCAACTGACGCAGCGGTCGGTCCGCGGGCGCAGCGGCTACCTTCGCCCAGATGTCCCTGGTCATCGCCCTCGACGCGGGCACCACCGGTGTGCGCGCCGTCGCCATCGACGGCGCCGGCTCGCCGGTGGGCTACTCCTACCGGGAGTTCACCCAGCACTTCCCGCGGCCCGGCTGGGTCGAGCACGACGCCACCGAGATCTGGGATGCCATCGTCACGGTGCTGCGCGAGCTGCTCGCCACCCTCGACGGGCCCGTCGCCGCCATCGGCATCACCAACCAGCGCGAGACCGTCGTGGCGTGGGACCGCCGCACGGGCGAGCCGCTCCACCGGGCCATCGTGTGGCAGGACCGTCGCACCGCGGCGCGCTGCGACGAGCTCGCCGCCGCGGGCCACACGCCGCTGGTGCGCGCCACCACCGGGCTGGTGCTCGACCCCTACTTCTCGGGCACGAAGCTCGCCTGGCTCTTCACCGAAGGGGGCATCGAGCCCTCGGCCGACGTGGCGGTGGGCACCATCGACACCTGGCTGCTCTGGAAGCTCACCGGTGGCGAGGTGCACGCCACCGAGCCCTCGAACGCCAGCCGCACGATGCTGTACGACATCCGTGCGGGCGCCTGGTCCGAGCCGCTGTGCGACCTGCTGGGCGTCCCGCTCGCCGTGCTGCCCGAGGTCCGCCCCACCAGCGGCCGCTTCGGCATCACCACGGTCGACGGCCTCCCCGCGGGCATCCCCATCAGCGGCATGGCGGGCGACCAGCAGGCGGCGCTGTTCGGCCAGGCCTGCTTCGAGCCCGGCATGACCAAGAACACCTACGGCACCGGCTCGTTCGTCCTCATGAACGTGGGCACGACCTGCCCCGAGCCGGTCGACGGCCTGCTCACCACGGTGGCCTGGTCGCTCGGCGGCGAGGTCACCTACGCCTTCGAGGGCGCCATCTTCGCCACGGGCGCCGCGGTGCAGTGGCTGCGCGACGGGCTCGGCATCATCGCCGAGGCATCCGAGGTCGGCCCGCTGGCCGAGTCGTGCCCCGACAACGAGGGCGTCTACGTGGTCCCGGCCTTCACCGGCCTGGGCAGCCCCTGGTGGGACCCCTACGCGCGGGGCACGGTGCTGGGCATCACCCGCGGCACGGGTCGCGCTCACCTGGCGCGTGCGGTGGTCGAGTCGATGGCGTACCAGACCCGCGACGTGGTCGATGCCATGAGCGCGGCGTGCGGCTGGCCGGTGCGGCGCCTCCTGGCCGATGGCGGTGCCTCGGTCATGGACCTGCTGCTGCAGCTCCAGGCCGACCAGCTCAAGGTGCCCGTGGCCCGCCCCACCGTGCAGGAGACCACCGTCATGGGCGCCGCCTACCTGGCGGGCCTCGCCGAGGGCGTGTGGACGTCGCTCGACGAGATCACGGCCAACTGGCAGGTCCAGCACGAGGCGCAGCCGGTGGCCGACACGTCGGAGGCCGACGCCCGCTACGTGCAGTGGCGACGTGCCGTGGAGCGGTCGCAGCACTGGGAGCCGAGCGACTGACCGTCGCCCGTCCGCAAGGCGTCCTGGGTGTGCTCGCAGCTGCGGGGGGACAGGGTCGAGCACACCCAGGACGCTGACCTTGGGGACCTGGGGGGACCTGGGGGGCTGGTGGGGAGGAGATCGGGGCCTGGCGGTGGCGGTGGCGGTGGCGGTAGCTCAGGCGGTGTTGCTGGGGTGGGCTAACCGACACTGCTGCTGGACGAGCTCGCGGTAGCGCGTGTCGACGATGCGGGCGAGGGCGGCGACCTGGCGGCGCTCCCGGGCACGGAACACGGTGTGCTCGCGCCCGAGCACCACGGCGAGCCCGGCTCCCGCGAGCGGGGCCCAGGCCACGTCGTCGGGCCCGGCCACGTCGGCGCCAGAACCGGCCGAGGCACCCGCCGCCAGGCGGCTCCCCGCCACGAACGCCGTGAGCCACTCGATGCTGGGAGGTGCGCCCGCGGCGGCCCGCAGGTCGCCTGCTTCGGCGTCGACGACGGCCATCCACGACGCGCCCAACGTGCGGCTGGCGTGGAGGCACAGCGCGTCGAGCAGGTCGCCGGGCGTCGAGGCACCGACGAGCACCGCCGCCGTCTCCAGCGCGTCGAGGCGCGGGTCGTGCACCGCGTCGGTGAGCGGACGCACGTCCTCCACCTTCACGCCGTCGACCTCGTTCACCTCGCGCACCAGGAGGTCGATCAAGCCGGTGTCGGGGATGCGGACGACGAGCTCGTCGATGGCCATGCCCGCTCCCGTCTCGAGGATGTCGATGCCGGTGACGTCGCCCCGCACCGCGCCGATGCGCCCCGCCACCGCAGCCAGGGCGCCGGGCCGGTCGGGCATCCACACGCGCATGACAAACGTCGGGCTGGTGTCCTCGTCCTCGTGGAAGGGCTCCGATTCCATGCACCAGACGGTACGGACCCCGTGTGAACGGCCGGTTTCGCCGGTGAAACGGTTGCGTGAGCAGCAACGCACGTTTGCCATCGCACCCTTCTTGACCGAACAGTCAAGTTTTCCTAGCGTGCGCCCGGTGAGCCGCCGCCTGACCGACCGGGGAGAGGAACGTCGGCGCCAGCTGCTCACCTACGCCACCGCCCGCTTCGCCGAGCACGGCTACCACCCCACCTCGGTGGCCGACATCGTCAACGGCCTCGGTGTGGGCAAGGGCGTCTTCTACTGGTACTTCGACAACAAGGAGGAGCTGTTCCGCTCCATCCTGCGCGAGGCCCAGCTCGACCTGCGCCGGCGCCAGCGCGACGCCCTGGCCGGGGCCCCCGACCCGCTCAGCCGCATCGCCGCCGGCATCCGGGCGTCGGTGCGCTGGTCGGCCGAGCACCACGAGCTGTTCACGCTGGTCGCCTTCGCCGCCACCGACGACCGCTTCTCGGGCCTGGTCCGGCGCGGCCAGGAGGTGGCGGTCGCCGACGCCATGCGCCACGTCGACGACGCCATCGAGCAGGGCCTCATCCCCGACCGCAACCCGCTCGAGCTGACGCGGGCCATGTTCGGCGTCACCTCCGAGCTCACCCGCCACTTCCTGCACCAGGAGCCCGAAGCCGCGGTGTCGGTCGACGAGATCGCCGAGACGGCCGCGCAGTTCTGCCTGGGCGGGCTGCTCGGTCCCGACGCCCGGGACGCCGGCGTCCACCCGGTCGCTAGTTCTTCGAGGCCGCTCGGCTAAGGCGCTTCCGCGTTCGTCGACACGGCGGCTCCTCAGAACGAACTGCCTGTGCTTGCTGGGTCACGAGGCGATCAGGTCCGTGGCGGCTCCGCCGCGAACGCCTGTTCGCCTAGTTCTTGGAGATCGTGAAGAAGTCGCGGGCCTCGGGGCTGAGGTAGCGGCTCCCGGGGCGCGACTGCTGCGGGTACAGCGGCACGCCGTTGACGACGCTCGGGTTCGTCGAGCTGGGGTGCTCGTAGAGGTTGAACGTGACCCACTCGGGGTTGATGTCGAGCGTCATGGCCCGCACCGCGCCGACCCGCTGCAGGCTCTCGGCCAGGCTCTTTGCGGTGAGGGTGGGCCCGGCAACGTAGACCAGCGCGCCGTCCTTGGTGACGCCGATGCCCGACCGCGCCACGGCGATGCTGCCGCCGAGGGTGGACCCCCAGAAGCTGGTGTCGTTGTGGCTGATGCGGGAGTCGAGCACGCCGTTGTCGACCATGAGCGTGAGGTTCTGCAGCACGGCCCGCACGTCGGGGGTCAGGCCCACGTCGCGGCCCCACGACCCGATGTTGATGCGGCCGTCCTTGTAGATGACCATCGAGGCCGCGCCGTCGACCAGCGGGATGGCCGTGCGACCGTCGAGGTAGAAGCCGCCGTGCGCGTCCTGGAAGCGGAAGCCGCCGTTGAACGCGGCGGCGATCTTCGGCAGGGCCGGGCCGGTGATGTAGTGCGGCTGCACCCAGTCGCCACCCGGCTCCTGGTAGCCCGGCACGAGGCGCACGCGCAGCAGCTTGGGGTCGATCCACACGGCCGACGCCAGCTGGCTGGTGTAGATGTCGTCGGCACGGAACTGGGCGATGTACATGCCCGGCTGGCCGCCCACGACGGGGCCCGTGGGCTGCCACTGGCCCTCACCCGCGGTGCCGGGCTTGACCACCAGCGGCACGCTGCTGGGCCGCGTCAGGTGCGGCACGAGGGTGGTGGTGGGGCCGGCGTGGGGCACCGTGCTCTGCACCGTGGGGATGGCGTTCAGCCCCTTGAGGTTGCCACCCTTCTTCGCGGCGTTGGCCTTGAAGTAGATGTCCTCGAGCTCCTTGGTGACGATCTCGGCGTGGTGGGCGCGGAGCCAGTCGGCCCACTTGGCCTTGAAGCTGTAGTTCCCGTGGGTGCGCAGCGCGCCCACCACGGAGAAGACGAAGAACAGCACCGGGATGGCGAGGATCGGGACCAGGATCAGCAGCACCCACCGAAGCACCGGGTGCGCGGGTGGGCGACGGTGACGGCCCCCGCGGGGGGCGCGGGGTGTGGGTGGGCTCGGTCGCGGATCGGCCTCAGGGCGCGTATCCGTGGTCGGGGAGGCCATGGGGCTCCTGGGTCGGGCACGGTGCAGGTCGGCCAATTCTAGAGGGCGCCCCACCCGAAACCCGGGATCCGTCCACCCAAATCTGGGTCAGAGCTTGGTCAGGGCCTTCTTGAGGTGGCGAACCCCCTGGTGGATGCGCTGTTCGTTCTCGATGAGGGCGAAGCGCACGTGGCCGTCGCCCCCGGGGCCGAAGCCGATGCCGGGCGAGGTGGCCACGTTGGCCTCGCGGACGAGGAACGAGGCGAACTCGACCGACCCCATCTCGCGGTACGGCTCGGGGATGGGCGCCCACACGAACATGGTGCCCCGGGGCGGGGTGAGCTCCCAGCCGATGCGGTTGAGGCCGTCGCACAGCGCGTCGCGGCGGGCCTGGTAGATGGGCTGCACCTCGCGGGGGTGGTCGGGGTCCTCGTTGAGGGTGACCGTGGCCGCGATCTGGATGGGCTGGAAGGTGCCGTAGTCGAGGTAGGACTTGAGCTTGGTGAGCGCGGCGATGACCTCGGCGTTGCCGCACAGGTACGCCACCCGCCAGCCGGCCATCGAGAACGACTTCGTCATCGAGTACAGCTCGACCGCGCACTCCTTGGCACCCTCGGCCTGCAGGATGCTGGGCGGCTCGTAGCCGTCGAAGCCCAGCTCGGCGTAGGCGTTGTCGTGCACCAGGATGACGTTGTTGGCCCGGGCGAAGTCGACCATGCGCTGCATGAAGGCCACGTCGACGCACGTGGTGGTGGGGTTGTGCGGGAACGACAGCACGATGACCCGCGGCTTGGGCCACGAGTAGCTGTAGGCCTCCTGCACGCTCTCGAAGAAGTCGGCGTCGGTGCCGATGGGGATCTCGCGCACGTCGGCGCCCGCCAGGTGGGGCCCCCAGATGTGGATGGGGTACGACGGCGAGGGCACCAGGCACGCGTCGCCGGGCTGCAGCAGCACCCACATGAGGTGGGAGAAGCCCTCCTTGGCCCCGATGGTGCTGATGACCTCGCGGTCGGGGTCGAGCGTGACGCCGAAGCGGCGCTGGTAGAGCGCGGCGACGGCCTCGCGCAGCTTGGGGATGCCGCGGCTGGCGGAGTAGCGGTGGTTGCGGGGGTTGCGCACCGCTTCGCAGAGCTTGTCGACGGCCACGTCGGGCGAGGGCAGGTCGGGGTTCCCGAAGCCGAGGTCGATGACGTCCTCACCGGCTCGCCGGGCCTCGATCTTGAGCCCATCGATGATGGGGAAGACGTAGGGCGGCATGTTCGTGATCCGGCGGAACTCCATCCCGTCGACGTTAGTGGTCCGGGGATTGGCCCCCTCTTTCATTGCGGGCGGCCCGGAGGTGCGATCATGCGGGCGTGAGCCGCACCGAAACGAACATCGACGTCGTCATCGAGATCCCCCGCGGGAGCCGCAACAAGTACGAGTACGACCACGAGAAGCACGTGATGCGCCTCGACCGCCGGCTCTTCTCGGCCACGGTGTACCCCGCCGACTACGGCTTCATCCCCGACACCCTCGGCGAGGACGGCGACCCGCTCGATGCGCTGGTGCTGCTCGACGACCCCACCTTCCCCGGCTGCTGGGTCAGCGCCCGGCCGGTGGGCGTGCTCTGGATGGAGGACGAGGCCGGGCCCGACGCCAAGGTCATCTGCGTGCCTGCCGGCGACCCCCGCTGGAACCACGTCACCGACATCCCCGAGCTGCCCGACCACCTCGTCGACGAGATCGTGCACTTCTTCGACGTCTACAAGGACCTCGAGCCGGGCAAGGCCATGACCACCCGCGGGTCCGAGGGCGTCGACGCCGCCTGGGCCGAGATCGAGGCGGCCCGGGCCCGCTACGTCCCCCCCGCCACGCACTGACCCTCATTGCGTGTCCGTAGGTGGTTGCTGAGCAACCACCTACGGACGAGCAATGGGCGGATCAGGCGCGGGCGCGGGCGTCGGCCAGCAGGGCCGCGCCGATGGCCCCGGCCTGCTCCCCCAGCTGCGCCTCCACGATCGGCACCGGGGGGCGGTGGTCGTGTGCCAGCACCAGGCTGGGGTAGGCGGCACGGACGGGGTCGAGCACGAGCGGGCCCGCCGCCGAGAGGCCGCCACCGATCACCACGATCTCGGAGTCGAGGATGTTGATGAGGTTGGCCACGCCGAGCGCCACCCACCAGCCGAAGTCGCGCAGCACCCGCAGCGCGCCCTCGTCGCCCTCGGCCGCGGCTTGCGTGACGTGCTCGCCCTTCACGTCCTCGGGGTCACCGCCGGCCAGGGCGACGACGCGCGCGGCGTGCCCCGCGTTGGCCGCGTCGCGCGCGAGCCGGCCCAGCCCGCTCCCCGACGCGTAGCGCTCCCAGCAGCCCCGCCGCCCGCACGGGCACGGCGGTCCCGACGGGTCGACCACCATGTGCCCGGGCTCGCCGGCGAACCCGTGGGCGCCCCGCAGCAGCGAGCCCTTCACGGTGATGCCCGCCCCGATGCCGGTGCCGAGGGTGATCATCAGCGAGTGGTTCTTGTGACGCGACGCGCCGCGCTCGTGCTCGCCCCACGCGGCGCAGGTGGCGTCGTTGTCGACCGTGATCGGCAGGCCCGTGCGCTCCTGCAGCAGCGCGCCGAAGGCTTGATCGATGATGCCCGGCAGGTTCGGCCCGGTGCGCAGCGTCCCCGACCGGTCGACGAGGCCCGGCGCACCCATGCCCACCGACGACACGTCGCAGCCGAGATCGCGCTGCACGCGCGTCCGCAGCTCGGCCACCATGTCGACCAGCACGTCGCCCAGGGCCGAGGCGTCGCCGTGGAGCGTGGGCACCCGGTGCTCGGCGAGGATCGGGCCGTCGGTGGTGGGATCGACGACGACGCCCAACAGCTTCGTGCCGCCGAGGTCGAGGCCGCACGCCAGCCGCGTCGCGCCGCCCGCCGGCCCGGACCGGGACGGCACCCGTCAGTACCGGAGCAGGGCGCCGATGCGCCCGGCCACGTCGAGGTCAGCGTTGTCGACGCAGATCTCGACGCGACACGACTGCATGAGCGCCGTCTCCACCGCTTCCTCGACGACGTCGCTGACGGCGTGCATCTCGGCACCACACGAGCTGCACGCACGACCCTTCGCGGCGAGCAGCTTGCACGAGCCGCAGCGCCAGCCGTCGACGGCGTAGCCCTGCGACACGAGCAGGGTGTCGACGCGGTGCTCGGCCAGCGCGGCCAGGGTGTCGGGGAGCCCCGACGCGCCCTTGCCGGTGCCCACGGCGTCGCGCAGGCGGCCCACCAGCTCGGCCTCCTTGTCGCGCTCGACGCGCGCCTCGACGTCGGCCGCGGCGTGGCGGATGTCGTCGAGCGAGGCGGTGGGGCTCACGTTGATGCCGCCGCAGTAGCGCTCGCGCAGGTAGGGGTGGAGCAGGTCGCGCAGGTGCGGCACCAGCTCCTCGGGTGCCGCGGCGGTGAAGCGGTCGAAGCCGACCCGCTGGAACACCGACCAGGCCAGCCCGGCGGCGTTGCGCGCGTGCTGGTCGGCCAAGGCGTCGACGTGGCTGCTGCGGTCGCCGCGCTCGCTGTGGCCGCGCAGGTCGTAGTCGCGCGGCAGCTCGTCGACGTGCTCGGAGTGCTCGACGAGCTCGCCGAGCTCGAACACGAACATGCGGGCCCGCTGCTTGTCGACCAGGAGCACGCCGAAGCGGTCGTACTGCTCGACGACCGACTTCAGCTCTCCCACCGCGGGCTGGCTGTTGACCACCACGCGGGTGCGCACCGGGACGGGCAGCGGCACGACGTGCCACAGCTCGGGGTCGCTGCACGAGAACATCGCGAGGCCACGGGTGCGGGAGCGGTCGAAGCCGTCCTTCACGAAGCGCTCGATGCGCTCGAGGTCGCGCCGCACCGGCGCGGACCCGTCGTTGCGCGCGCGGGCGCCCCGCAGCACCGTGTCGAGCTCGTGCTCGATGTCCTGCTGCCGCAGCAGTCGCCTCCCGTCGACATCGAGGTAGCAGCTGGTGACCGGCGCCGCCCCCTTGAACGTGGCGAGCTCCCGGATGGCATCCTCGGTGATGACGGGCAAGCCGATCCTCCTTGTCTGCGGTCCCTGGAGAGGGCGTGAGTCGATGGTAGGCCCCCGCCGGAGGGTCGCGCTCCGCCCGTCCTCAGTCGACGTGGATGTGCTCGACGTCGTCGGGGGGCTCGGGATCGTCGCCGGCTCCCGGTGCGGGACGGCCCGCGGGCCCAACCCAGTCGGTGCGCAGGGCGTTGCGGGCGAGGTCGGCGAAGCCCCCCACCAGCTGCACCACGGCGTCGGGGTCGTCGACCACGCCCTCCGCGACGTCGAGCACCGTGCGGGCCGCCCGGATCAGCTCGCGGGCGGCGGCCTGCAGCGCCTCGACGCCACGCTCGATGTGCTCCGACGAGTGCAGCGGGCCGGTGTCGTCGCCGACCTCCTCGCCGAGCACCTCGTCGTCGTCCGACGGCCAGGGGCCCCAGCCCGCGTCGTCGTCGGCGCCGTCGTCGAACCGGTCGTCGCCGCTCATGCGGTCTTGCGCCCCTGACCGAAGGTGACGCGCAGGGTGCCCTCGCGTAGCGCCGCGCCCACGACCTTGCGCCGGCGGAGCGTGTCGGGGAGGAGCACGACCCGACGATAGGGCCCGACGCGCACGAGCAGCTCGTCGTCGTGGCGGCCGAGGTCGAGGTCGTCACGTTCGGCGAAGGGCAGGGGCAGCACGAGCGTGGCGCGCCCGTCGGACGCGGTCTCGACCTGGAGCAGCTCGCCCTCGTGGAGCACGGCGGCGGGATCGAGGCCCGCGTAGAGCAGCGCGCCGAACGCCCGCAGCCGCTCGAAGCCGACCAGCTCCTCGGCAGCCAGCTCGGCGCGCAGCACGGGCACCGGCGCGAAACCGTCGTCGATGGTCTCGAGGTGCTCGGCCTGCAGGGCCTTCCACCGGTCGAACCGGGGGTCGCTCACCTCGGGCGGGAGCAGGCGGTTGGCCACCACGGCGTCGACGCGGTAGCCGAAC
>Ga0302299_10000598_pt1 | contig 20055 bp, 22 predicted proteins | sample III_Fen_N3_4_FD_198795 | JGI IMG/M metagenome (GOLD analysis project Ga0302299, IMG submission 198795) | Peat permafrost microbial communities from Stordalen Mire near Abisko, Sweden - III_Fen_N3_4 | ecosystem: Environmental > Terrestrial > Soil > Wetlands > Permafrost | place: Sweden: Abisko... | reverse complement strand
CTCGACTGAGCGACGCCTGGACGGCCTCCGAGTGTGATGCTCACGCGGCGGGGTTCGCCGCCGCCCTCGCCATGGTCAGGGTGGCGCGAGTGGGGAGGTGACTTCCGGCCCTGGACCCCGAATGGCCGAGTTCCCATGACGGCGCGGTGAGCGGGTGCGACGGCGTGAAGGGTGACGAGGCGACGGCCCGCGTCTCGAAGGCCATCCGCGGCCTGCGCATCGGGTTCGGAGTGACGGTCGCGCTCGCCGTCCTCGGAATGGTGATCGCGCTCGCGGCGACCCCAGCCTCCGACGCGGATACGAGCGATGTCTCGGTCGTGAGCATCATCGGCGTCGGTCTGGCGATGGTCGCATTCTTCGCGAGCGTGTTCTGCCTCGTGGCACTGGCCATCGCCGTCTGGATCCGTTTTCGGCGCCGTTCCCGGCTCGCTCGTCGCGATCCGTGATCTGCGACGACGAGCGACGGCACGCTCGTTGGCCGAACCTTTCCTCCGGCGCGCTTCAGAAATCTGCGACCTGCGGTCGATAGACGACCTGAATCGTTCGCGGCGGCATCGACCGCTGGCCAGGAAGCGGGTTCTGCGTGACATCGATGGCGTACAACATCAACGGCGTCGCCCACACGGTCGACTGCGACCCCAACATGCCGTTGCTGTGGGCGCTGCGCGACGTCGTGGGCCTGACCGGCACCAAGTACGGCTGCGGCATCGAAGTGTGCGGCGCCTGCACCGTCTGGATCGACGGCTCGCCGGAGAAGAGCTGCGACAAGAAGGCGTCCGAGGGCGTGGGGGTGAAGATCACCACGATCGAGGGCCTCGCGGCCACGCCCGCCGGCGCGGCGCTGCAGCAGGCGTTCGTCGACCTGCAGGTGCCCCAGTGCGGGTACTGCCAGTCGGGCATGCTGATGGTGGCCACGCGGCTCGTCAACGCGAGCTCGACGCCCACGGATGCGTCCATCAGCTCGGCCATCGGGAACATCTGCGCGTGTGGCACCTACCCGCGCGTTCGTGACGCGATCAAGCTGGCCTCGACCCGCCTGAAGACCCCGGGCACCACCGCGCCGCCGACCACCGCGACGACCGCGAAGCCGACCACCACCACGACGACGGCGAAGCCGCCCGCGACCGCATCGCCGTCGCCGACCACGACCACGACGAAGCCGCCCGTGACCGCGCCTCCGCCGACGACCACGACGACGCGGCCGCCGACGATCACGACGACGCGGCCGCCGACGACCACGACGACGACCCGGCCGAAGACGACCACCACGACCGTGGACCGCTAGCCGACGATCGTCGGTGGACCTGCCGCAACGGCGACGAGAAGGGCGAGGACCTCAGTGAAGGCACGCAAGCGCGCAACATCGGCGACCGATCCGACGACCGAACCGGCGAGCGGCTGGACGATGGGACGCCGAGCGTTCCTCGGGACGGGAGCCGGCGCACTGCTGGTCTTCACGCTCGACGCGTCGCCGATCGGGAAGCTGTCGAACGCGTTGGCGGCACCCATGACGCGGGCCGCGGCGACGCCGGCGCTCCCGCCCGTGCCGGTCACGGGATGGATCGCGATCAACGCCGACAACACCGTCACGGTCGCGTTCGGCGGCGCCGAGATGGGCCAGGGCATCATGACCGGCCTCGCCCAGGCGCTGGCCGAGGAGCTGATGGTCGACTGGGCGCAGGTGCGCACGCAAGCAGCACCGGCGTCGCAGTCGTACATCACCGGGGGGAGCTATGGCGTCCGCGCCAACTTCCAGCCGATGCGGGTGGCCGGCGCCCAGGGACGCGAGATGCTGATCGCGGCGGCGGCGAAGCAGTGGGGGGTGTCCGCGGCATCGTGTGTCGCCGCGTCGGGTGTGGTCACGAACACGGCCACCCAGGCGAAGCTCACCTACGCGCAGCTCGCGGGTGCGGCCGCGGCGATCACCCCGCCGGCGTCGCCTCCGCTCACCGATCCGGCCAAGTTTCGCATCATCGGCACGACTGCGCCGCGCACCGACCTCCCCGCAAAGGTGAACGGTGCGGCGGTCTACGGCATCGACGTCCGGGTGCCGGGCATGGTGTTCGCGGCCATCAAGAACGCTCCCGCGATCGGCGCGACGCTCAACGGAACGCCCGCGGTCCCGGCGGGGGCGACCGCGGTCGTGCCGCTCGGGAACGCCGTCGCGGTGGTCGCCCCCACCACGTACGCCGCCATCAACGGGGCCGCCAACCTGTCGGCGTCGTGGACGACGCCGGCGTCGGCGAACCAGCTCGGATCAGCGGCGATCCTCACCCAGGCCCAGACGCTCATGGCGAGCGGGACACCGGGGTCTCCGCTCGCCGAGAACGTCGGCGATGCGCCGGGGGCCTACGGGGCCGCGGCGAAGAAGCTCGAGGCTACGTATCAGCTGCCGTACCTCGTCCACGTGATGATGGAGGTGCCGAACTGCACGGTGAGCCTCACGCCGACGTCGGCCGAGGTGTGGGTGCCCACCCAGGCGCCGAGCTGGGTCGTCAGCACCGTGTCGGGGATCACCGGGCTTCCGGCCTCGGCGATCACGGTGCACACGACGCTCATGGGCGGTGGGCTCGGGCGCAAGATCGAGCAGGACTACGTCGCCCAGGCGGTCAAGGTGGCCCAGGCCGTCGGCAAGCCCGTGCAGCTGGTGTGGTCCCGCGAGCAGGACTTCGGCCACGACCAGTACCGGCCCATGGGTCTCGTGCGGGTCCGGCTCGGACTCGACGGCTCCGGCAACCTGACGTCGTACGCCAACCGCATCGTCACGCCGTCACCGATCTTCCAACGGGGCTGGATGGGCCCGACCGGCAACGACAACGTGGACGGCGCCATCAACCTGCCGTACGCGATCCCCAACCGCCTCGTCGAGTACGTGCTCCACCAGGCCGCCGTGCCCGTCGGGTTCTGGCGTTCGGTCGGCGAGTCGATCAACTGCTTCGCGGTCGAGTCGGCCATCGACGAGGCTGCACTCCTCGCGGGACGCGACCCGCTCGCGTTCCGTCAGTCGTTGCTCGCCGGCAGCCCGCGCGTGCTCACCGCGCTCAACGCCGCGGCGTCGATGATCGGCTGGTCCACCGCACCTCCTGCGGGGGTGGCCCGGGGCCTGGCCGTCGGCACGGGCTTCGGGAGCATCGCCGCGCTCGCGGTCGAGGTCTCCCAGCCCACCGCGGGCACCATGGCGGTGAACCGGGTCGCCTGCGCCGTCGACTGCGGGCTCGCGGTGAACCCCGGCCAGGTGGAGTCGCAGATGCAGGGCGGGATCATCCAGGGCATCAGCGCCGCGCTCTGGGGACAGACCACGTTCACGAACGGCCGCGCCTCCAGCAGCAACTTCTCGAACACGAGGGTCCTGCGGATGAAGGAGACCCCGGCGATCCAGGTTCAGGTGATCCAGAGCGGGCTGGCCAACCTGGGCGGGGTCGGCGAGGTCGGCGTGCCGATCGTCGCCCCGGCGCTCGCCAACGCGTGGGCCCGCCTCACCGGGAACCGGGTTCGCACCCTGCCGTTCTTCCCGTCCGCCAACTCGATGGGCGGCGGCTGAACCGCCGCACGGCGGCCCCGATCACAACGAAAGGCTGACCATGAACCTCGGCCCCACCGAGCTGTTCGTCGTGTTCCTCATCGTGTTGCTCATCTTCGGCGGGAGCCAGCTCCCCAAGCTCGCGCGTTCGATGGGCCAGGCCGCGAAGGAGCTCCGCGACGGCGCGCACGCCGTGTCGTCGAGCTCCGACGGGAAGGCCGGCGCGGAGTAATCGATCGCCGTCGCCGTCGCCGTCGCCGCGATCTGGTCGGCCCGGCTCTGGCCGCATGAGCATCCCGTCCGTCCGCGACGTCGTGGTGGACCACCGCAGGAGACTGTGCGAGGCTTCCCTGCGAGGTGGGGGTGGCGGCGGTGCCGAGCCGCCCCATCCTGCCCAGGCCCGGCGCTGCCGCCCCCCTGCCCTCGCCCACGTCGCCCTCTGCGTGTCCGGAACGTTTCACGGGCCGACGTCCTGGGGAAGCACGAGTACGGAGCGACGACGCCCGGCGGGGTCTCCTGCTCAATGTGCCCCGACCACGACCGGGCGTCGCCGCTCGGCTGCATCGTCGGCCGCGCGGGCGTCGAGCACCAGGGAAACGTGCCCGCGGTCATAGCGAACGTGCCCGCGGTCACCTCGGCGCGATGGCCCACTCCGTGACGGCACGGACGGTTCAGGCCGCCCGGTCGTCCTCCGCATCGGGCACCCGCGGGTCCTCGGTAGCCTCTGCACATGGACCGCTACGCGGGTGGATTGCACGTTCAGGGCCGCGCCGAGCTCTTCGAGGTCGACATCAGCGATCCCTTGAACGACGCCGGCTGGCAGAGCCTGCCGATCCCCGGCGTGCACCTCGCCCCGGGGATGTCGGCGGCCGGTCCGTTCCCGGTGTCGTTGCGCGAGGCCGCCAGCCCGTTGGATGGCTGGTCGTCGTGGGCATCGTGGGTGTCGCCCGACAACGGTGAGACGTGGGCCTTGGCCGGCGAAGGACCGTTCCGGGCTGCCTGACCACGAGCGTGGTCGGCGCGAACACGCCGCACGTGCGCCTGAGCCCAGTGCCGGCGGTCGACCGATCTGACCTGCGGAGACGCAGGACCCGACGAGCGACTACTTGAACCAGATGCGCTGGTACTCGCGGCTCTCGGGGTGCAGCAGCAGGGCGACGAGCGCGCCATCGAAGAACAGCGTGAGGATCAGCGGGAAGCCGAACACGTCCGTCCGGAACACGGCGAACAGGATGGCCACCCGGAAGATCGCCACCACCACGGCGAGCGTGTAGCCCCAGCGCTGCTCGTTGGCGATCCCGTAACCACCGAGAGCGAGCAACGCGGCGGCGATCATGAGGAGCGGCGAGAAGCTCAGCAGGTCGAAGACCGCGTTGATGTACAGCAGCACGGTCGCGATGAACAGCGTCTGCGGCTGGAACTGGTTGACGAACTTCTTGTCGTTCACGGGGACATTCTGGCCGGTGCGGCGACCGACTCGGGCGCCACCTCGGAACCCGCCCGCTCGCGGGCGCGCAGCTGGCCGCACGCGGCGTCGATGTCGACCCCGCGATTGCGACGAATCGTCACGGTGACGCCGGGCCGGCGGACGGCGTCGGCGAACGCGCGGACGCGGGCGTGGGCCGGGGCGCGGCCCGAGAACCCCGACGTCGGGTTGAGCGGGATGAGGTTCACGTGGGCGCCGCCCACGCCCGGCCAGGCGGCCAGGAGGCGGCCAAGCGCGCCGGCGTGGTCGAGCTTGTCGTTGACGCCGTGGATCACGGCGTACTCGAAGCTGACGCGCCGGCCGTGGGCGCCGGCCACCTCCGCGGCGGCGTCGAGCACGTCGGCGATGGGGTAGCGACGGTTGAGGGGCACGAGGGTGCTCCGCAGCTCGTCGTCGGCCGCGTGGAGCGACACCGCGAGCGTGACGGGGAGCGACTCCTGCGCGAGGCGGCGCATGCCGGGGACCACGCCCACGGTGCTGACGGTGATCTGACGGGCGGAGATGCCGAGGTGGCCGTGGAGCCGCTCGACCGACTCCCACACGGGGTCGAAGTTGGCCAGCGGCTCGCCCATCCCCATGTACACGACGTTGGACAGGCGCTGGGGCGAGCCGTGCTGGGCCCGCACCACCTGCTCGACGATCTCGCCCGCGTCGAGATGGCGGTCGAGTCCGGCCTGGCCGGTCGCGCAGAACGTGCAGCCCATGGCGCAGCCTGCCTGCGACGAGACGCAGACCGTGGCGCGATTCGGGCTGCGCATGAGGACGGTCTCGATCTCGGTGCCGTCGCGTGCCGCCCGCCACAGCCACTTGGTCGTGAGCCCGTCCTGCGCGGTGGCCTCGACCGCGGGGGTGAGAGCGAGGGGGAGCGCGTCGGCGAGCCGCTCGCGCAGGGCGAGGGGGAGCGAGGTGATCTCGTCGAGCGGGAGGCGTGACTCGGTGAGGCCGGCCCAGAGCTGGTTGGTGCGGTACTTCGGCTCGCCCCAGTTGGACAGGAGCCGCTCGACGTCGGCGCGGGTCGCGCCGTAGCGCGTCAGCACGGGTGTCGTGGGGGTGGCGCTCACCCGGCATCCTCGAGGTCGGCGCCGTAGGCGCGGTCGATGCGGCTGGTGACGAACCCCAGCGCGCGGTACAGGCCGACCGCGGGTGCGTTCTTCGCGTCGACGAAGAGCATGCCGACGTCGATGCCGCGCCCGTGCAGGTGGTGCAGCCCACCGATCACGAGCCCCCGCCCGAGGCCGCGGCCCTGGTCGGCGGGGTCGACGCCGATCACGTAGATCTCGCCGAGCGCGTGCGGCTCGTGCGGTGGTGCGGGCGGGTGCACCTTCGTCCAGCAGAAGCCGGCCATGCGGCCGCGGTCGTCGGCGACGAGGAACCCCTCGGGATCGAACCAGGGCTCCGCGATCCGTCCGGCGAGGGTGGCGCGGGTCCACCCTCCTTGGTCGGGGTCGGCTGCGAACGACGCGTTGTTGACCGCGACCCACTCGTCGTCGTCGGCACCCGGGACGAAGGCCCGCACGACCACGCCCTCGGGCCAGGTGGGGGTGCCCGCCACCGGGAGCAGCACGCGCATCTGCCAGAGCTCGCGCTCGATCGCCAGGCTGCGTCCTGCGGCGAGCGCGTCGGCGTCGACGTCGGCACCGAAGACCCACAGGCTCACGTGCGCGGCGTGCGCGGCCCGGGCGTGGGCGATCCCGGCGTCGAGCAGCAGGCCCGGGACGGCGTCGTCGCGATGGTCGGGGTGCACGGTCGTCGCCAGCTCGAAACTGAGCGGCTCGCCCGGACGGGCGATCGCGCGCAGGTAGCCGATGGGTTCGTCGTCGACGATCGCGGCGAAACCGGCCGAGCCCGCGGCCGGGTGCTCGAGGTCGCGCCAGACGGCGTCGCCGAGCGCGGGGTGCTCGTCCCGGCGTTCGGAGCGGGCGGCCAGGCTGCGGGCGACGTCCGTTTCGGTGCCGGGCGCGTCGGGGGCCAGCGCTCGGACGTCGACCACAGCGGCGAGGGTAGCGTCGCCGTCGTGGCGCCCCCCGCGAAGAAGACCACCGCCCCGCAGTCCGTCGCCGAGAAGGCGGTCGCCCAGAAGGCGACTCCGAAGAAGGCCGTCGCCAAGGCCCGCAGGCCCCGCGGCGCCGCGGCCCGGGCCGACACCGTCCGCGAGCGGCTGGCGTCGGAGTACCCCGGCACCGCCCCGGAGCTGTGCGAGCTCGTGCACGACACGCCGTTCGAGCTGCTGATCGCCACGATCCTGTCGGCCCAGTGCACCGACGAGATGGTCAACAAGGTCGTGCCCGCCGTGTTCGCCCGGTACCCGACGGCGGCCGACCTCGCCGGGGCCAACCCGCTCGAGCTCGAGGACCTCGTCCACTCCACCGGGTTCTTCCGGTCGAAGGCCAAGAACCTCATCGGCATGGGGGAGGCGCTCGACGAGCGCTTCGACGGCGAGGTGCCCACCGAGCTCGAGGACCTCGTGACCCTGCCCGGGGTGGGCCGCAAGACCGCCAACGTGATCCGCTCGGTCGCGTTCGGCCTGCCCGGACTCCCGGTCGACACCCACGTGGGCCGGCTCTCGATCCGGCTGGGGCTCACCACCGAGACCGACGCGGTGAAGGCCGAGCACGCCCTCAACGACCTCGTCCCGCCCGACGAGCGGGGCGCCTTCTCGCTGCGGATGATCCTGCACGGCCGCCGGGTCTGCGACGCTCGTCGCCCCCGCTGCGACGGCGGCCTCCTCAACGACGTCTGCCCCTCCGCCTTCAAGGTCTGACGGGGCCCAGCCCGGCCCTCGTCTTGGCGCCGCCTGACCACCGCCGCCGGGGTCAGGCGGCGCCAAAACGGTCGACTGTCAGGCGAGGTGGGCGGCGGCGCGGTCGATCTGGCGGCGGGCCGACACGAGGGAGCGCTCCGCCGCGAAGAGGTCGGAGGACACGGCGGAGTCGGGCGAGTCGTCGTAGTGCTCGGCCACGGCCACGACCCGCCGGATCAGCTCCTCGACTTGGGCACGGACAGTCGAGAGCTCGGCGATGTCGGAATCGGCGGACGCGGCGGACACGGCGACGAGTATGCACGCCGGTGGGCGCCGGGGCGGCCAACTCACCGGAGCGTGCGGAACCCGCACGGTTACGATTCGGTCCCTCATGCTTGCCCGGTCCGACCTTCGCGGCGTGACGGACCTGGCGTCCGTGCTCGCCCCTCCGCCCGATGACCCGGGCCCCGTGGAAGCGGTGCGCGCGATCCTGGCCGACGTGCGGGAGCGAGGCGACGCCGCGGTTCGTGACCTCACGGAACGGTTCGACGGCTGCCGGATCGACGACCTGCGTGTCCCGACCTCCGAGCTCACCGAAGCCCTCGGCAACCTCGACCGCGGCGTGCGCCGGGCCCTCGACGACGCCCACGGCCGGATCTCGGCCTATCACGCGGCCCAGCGCACGGACGGGTTCACGATCGAGCGCGACGGCCTCCGCCTCACCGAGCGGGTGGTCCCGGTCGACCGCGCCGGGTGCTACGTGCCCGGGGGTCGGGCCACCTACCCGTCAACGGTCCTCATGACCGCGGTCCCGGCCCGGATCGCCGGGGTGGCCGAGGTCGCGCTGTGCGTGCCGCCGGGCCCCGAAGGGAGCGTCCCCGCGGTCACGCTCGCCGCGGCCGCGATGGCCGGTGTCGACGAGGTGTACCGGGTCGGCGGAGCCCAGGCCATCGCCGCCCTGGCGTACGGCACCGAGAGCATCCGGGCGGTCGACGTGATCGTCGGCCCGGGCAACGCCTACGTCGCGCTGGCCAAGCGCGAGGTCGCGGGCGCCGGCGTGGTGGGCATCGACGGGTTCGCGGGGCCCTCCGAGGTCGCAGTCGTGGCCGACGCCACCGCCGACCCGGAGTGGATCGCGGCCGACCTCCTGGCCCAGGCCGAGCACGGCCCCGGGGGTGCCGTGGTGCTGATCACCTGGGACCCTGCGGTGGCCGACGCCGTCGACGCCGCGATCGTCACGCTGCTCGCCGACGCGCCCCGCCGGGCCGACATCCAGGCCACCCTCGCCTCGGGCGGTCGGGCCGTGATCGTCGACGACGCCCCCGCCGCGCTGCGCGTCGTCGACGTGTTCGCCCCCGAGCACCTCGAGCTCGTGTGCGACGACGCCGACCTGCTCGCAACCCGGGTGCGCAACGCCGGTGCCGTGTTCGTCGGCGCGTACGCGCCGGCCGCGCTCGGCGACTACGTCGCGGGCGTCAACCACGTCCTGCCCACCGCCCGCACCGCGCGCTTCGCGAGCGCGCTCCGGGTCGACACGTTCTGCAAGCACGTCCACGTCGTCACCGCCGACGCCGTGGGCCTGGCGAGCGTGGCCGACTCCGTCGTCGCGCTCGCCGGGGTCGAGGGCCTTCCCGAGCACGCCCGGTCCGTTCGCATCCGCCGACCCCAGGAGGGATCGTGAGCCTCCCGCCGCCGCGTCCCGACCTTGCCGCGCTCGAGGGCTACCACTCGCCCCAGCTGTCGGTCGATGTCCGGCTCAACACCAACGAGAGCCCGTTCCCGCCGCCCCCGGCGTTCGTCGACGCGTGGTTGGCCGCCCTCGCGGCTGAGCCGCTGCACCGCTACCCCGACCGTGGCGCGCACGCCCTGCGCGCCGGCATCGGAGCGCACCTCGGTCAGCCGGTCGAGCGCGTCTTCGCGGCCAACGGATCCAACGAGGTGCTCCAGACCCTGCTCCTCACCTACGGCGGCCCGGGTCGGCGCGCGCTGGTGTTCGAACCCACCTACGCGCTCCACTCCCACATCTGCCGGATCACGGGCACGGAGGTCGTCACGGGCGCGCGCGACGCCGACTTCCGGATCTCGCCCACCGAGGCGCAGATGCTGATCGCGGCCGAACGCCCCGAGATCGTGTTCGTGTGCAGCCCCAACAACCCCACGGGGACGGTCGAGGCCCGGGCCACGCTCGACGCCATCCTGGCCGCGGTGCTCGACCACGGTCCCGGTCTGCTCGTGGTCGACGAGGCCTACGGCGAGTTCGCCGACCACACCGCGCTCGACCTCGTCGCCGACGACCTGCCCGTCGTGGTGACCCGCACGTACTCGAAGGTGTGGTCGCTCGCCGCGCTGCGCCTCGGGTTCTGCGTCGCGCCGCCGGCCGTTGTCGCAGAGCTCGACAAGGTGGTGCTGCCGTACCACCTGTCCACGGCGACGCAGACCGCCGGGGTTGCCGCGCTCGCGTTCCGCGACGAGATGGATGCACGCGTGCAGACCCTCGTGTCCGAACGTCACCGCCTGGTCGAGGCGCTGCGCCGGCTGCCGGGGCTGACCGTCTATCCGTCGGGCGCCAACTTCGTGCTCGTGCGCCCCGACGGCGGCGGGCACGCGCTGTGGCAGCGCCTGGTCGACCACGGCGTGCTCGTGCGCGACTTCTCGCGCTGGCCCCGCCTCGACGATTGCCTGCGCATCACCGTGGGCACCCCGGAGGAGAACGACCGTTGCGTCGCAGCACTCCGCGAGACCCTGGAGACCTGATGACCCGTTCCGCGCACACCCACCGCGAGACGAAGGAGACCACGATCGACGTGCGGCTCGAGGTCGACGGGAGCGGCGACGCCCACGCGTCCACCGGCATCCCGTTCTTCGACCACATGCTCGAGCAGCTCGGCAAGCACGGCGGGTTCGACCTCGCGATCGAGGCCCAGGGCGACCTCGAGGTCGACACCCACCACACGGTGGAGGACGTCGGCATCGTGCTCGGCTCGGTGCTGAAGGAGGCGCTCGGCGCCAAGGCCGGGGTGCGCCGGTTCGCGTCCGCGATCGTCCCGCTCGACGAAGCCCTCGTGCAGGTCGCGCTCGACCTCTCGGGCCGTCCGTTCATCGTCTACGAGGTCGATCCGGTCGCGGAGTGGATCGGCACGTTCGACCCGCAGCTCTGCGAGGAGTTCTGGCGGGCGTTCGCGTTCGGCGCCGGGATCACGTTGCACATCCGGTCGCTCTCCGGCGTGAACGGCCACCACGTCATCGAGGCCTCCTTCAAGGGTGTGGCCCGCGCGCTGCGCGACGCCGTGAAGGTCGAGGGGTCGGGCATCCCGTCCACCAAGGGCACGCTGTAGCCCGTGGACCTCTACCCGGCGATCGACCTGCGCGCGGGTCGCTGCGTCCGTCTGCACCAGGGCGACTTCGATGCCGAGACCGTGTACGACGACGACCCGGTCGCGGTCGCGCGGGCGTTCGCTTCCGCCGGCGCCCGCTGGATCCACGTCGTCGACCTCGACGCCGCGCGCACCGGCGAGCCGGCGAACCTCGCGGTGATCGAGCGGATCGCCGCGGCGGTCGACGCGCGGATCGAGTGCGGCGGGGGGGTGCGCAGCGTGGCCGCGGCCGAGGCGCTGCTCGCGACCGGGGTCGCACGGGTGGTGGTCGGCACCGCCGCCGTGGAGGACCCGGGCCTCGTCGACACCTTGTGCGACCGGCACCCCGGAACGGTGGCGGTCGGGCTCGACGCCCGGGGCCGCGCGGTCGCCGTTCGGGGCTGGCAGGACGGGAGCGGGGCCGATCTCCTCGACCTCGCGACCCGGTTCACGGCGTCGGGTGTCGACGCGCTGATCGTCACCGAGATCGGACGCGACGGCACGATGCACGGTCCCGATGTCGATCAGCTCGCGTCGGTGCTCGCCGTCACCACCACGCCGGTGATCGCCAGTGGCGGCGTCGGCACGATCGACGACCTCGTCGCGTTGGCTGCACTCGAGGTCGACGGCCGACGGCTGTCGGGCGCCATCGCGGGCCGGGCGATCTACGAGGGCCGGTTCACTGTGGCCGAGGGAATCGCGGCGCTCCAGCAGTGACCGGCCGGGGTCGGCGCGGTACCGTCGGCCCCACCAGACGCCTGCACCGCACGGCGGTGCTCGACGGGGAGGACGCCATGGGGGATGCCGGAGTCGTCGACGAAGCCTTCTTCCGGCGCTACCGCGAGCTGTGCGACGCGGAGGACAGCGCCTTCGACGAGCTCGAGCACGCGTACGAGGACGGCGACCGCGAGCACTGGGCCGACGACTTCGCCGCGTGGAAGGCGCAGGTCGAGAAGCGCGCGGCGTTCCTCACCAAGCACGGCTTCCTCGCGGGTACCGCGGCGGGATAGCCGCCCGGCGTCGCCCGCCCTATCGGCAGATCGCGGCGCAGAACGTGAACACGGCCGTGGCGACTTCGGCGCTGCGGCCCACGAAGAAGTGGGACGCGCCGGGGACCACCTCGAGCGTGGTGGACCGCCAGGAGCTGGTGACGTCCGCGGCCCGTGCGGCCCTCGTCCCACACGCCGTCGCTGCGCTCGACCCCGCGAGCTCGCCTTCGAGGCTCGTGCCGTCTCCGCTCGTGAAGCGGATCTCTTCGACGCTCACGGACCGGCGACGCCGATCTGGTCGAGCACGAACGAGAGCACGAACGCTTCGTCGCGCCAGGCGTCGTAGCGCCCCGACGGACCCGAGTGCCCGGAGTCCATCTCGGTGCGCAGCACGAGGAGGCGGTCGTCGGTCTTGGTGGCGCGCAGCCGGGCGACCCACTTCGCCGGCTCCCAGTACTGCACCCGCGGGTCGTGCAGTCCCGCGGTGACGAGCATGGCCGGGTAGTCGGTGGCCGCGACGTTGTCGTACGGCGAGTAGCTCTTCATGTAGTCGTAGACGGCGGGGTCCTCGATCGGGTTGCCCCATTCCTCCCACTCGGTGACCGTGAGCGGCAGGGAGGGGTCGAGGATCGTGGTGAGGCAGTCGACGAACGGGACCTCGGCGACGATGGCCCGGAAGTCGGCCGGGGCGAGGTTGGCCACCGCGCCCATGAGCAGACCGCCCGCGCTGCCGCCGCGCGCGGCGAGTCGCTCGGGCCGCGTGTAGCCCTCGGCGACGAGGAACTCGGCGCAGGTCACGAAGTCGGTGAAGGAGTTCCGCTTGTTGAGGATCTTGCCGTCGTCGTACCAGCGGCGGCCGCCCTCGCCACCCCCGCGCACGTGCGCGATGGCGAACACGACGTCGCGCTCGAGCAGGCTCAGGCGGGCAACGGAGAACGTCGGGTCGATCGAGATCTCGTACGCGCCGTAGCCGTAGAGCATCAACGGCGACGACCCGTCGCGAGCCAGCCCGCGCTTGTGCACGATCGAGATCGGGATGCGGGTGCCGTCGGTCGCGGTGGCCCAGGCGCGGTGCGACTCGAACGCGGTGCGGTCGTAGCCGCGCACCGGCTGCTCGCGCACGAGCACCATGGCGTGGTCGGCGAGGCCGTAGTCGAAGCTCGAAGGCGGGGATACGAGCGATGTGTACTCGAGTCGGACGACGGCGGTGTCGAACTCGAGGTTCCCGCCCAGCCCGACCGAGTAGACCTCGTCGGGCATCGTGACGAGGTGGTCGGCGCCGGTGGCGATGTCGATCACGCGCAGCTTCTCGAGCGCGTCGGCGCGCTCGGAGAGCACGAGGTGCCCGGTGAAGGCGTCGACGTCGTCGAGGCGGGTGTCGGCGCGGTCGGGCAGCACCTCGGCCCAATGCGCGCGTCCCGGGTCGGACACCGGGGCGACCGCGAGGCGGAAGTTCTCGGCCGCGTCGTTGGTGAGGACGAAGAAGCGGTCGCCGTCGGCGGGCGAGTGGTGGTGCTCGACGTGGTACTCGACACCGTCGCGCCGGGGCTCGACGACGGTCAGCGCCGCGTCGGGCGTGTTCGCGTCGACGAACCAGACCTCGGTGGTGAGCTTCGACGCCGTGGTGACGATGAGGTAGCGACCGCTGCGGGTGCGTTCGACCGACACGTAGAAGCGCTCGTCGTCGTCCTGGAACACGAGCACGTCGTCGGTGATCGGGGTGCCGAGGCGGTGACGCCAGACCTGCCACGGCCGCATCGCATCGTCGGGCCGCGTGTAGAAGAGCGTCGTGCCATCGTTCGCCCACGCGACGCCGTAGTAGGTGTCGGGGACCTCGTCCGGCAGGTCGGTGCCGGTCTCGACGTCGCGGACGCGCAGCGTGTACTGCTCGCCGCCGGTGTAGTCGGTGGAGTAGGCGAGCAGGGTCTGGTCGGGCGACGGCGAGAGCGCGCCGAGCGAGAAGTAGCCGGAGTCGCCCGCGAGCACGTTCTCGTCGAGGATCACGTGCTCGCCGGCCGGTGTGCCCGCGACCGCGTCGGGATCGGGGAGCCCAGGGGTACCCGCGGCGCGACGGCAGTGCACCGGGTACTGCAGGCCCTCTCGGGTCCGGCTGAAGTACTCGTGGGGGCCCTTGCGGACGGGCGCCGACGCGTCGGTCTCGCGGATGCGGCCGCGGATCTCCTCGAACACATGCTCGCGCAGCGGCGCGAGGTGGGCGAGCGCGGCGTCGGTGTAGGCGTTCTCCGACTGGAGGTAGGTGCGGACCGCGGGGTCGTCGCGCTCGCGCAGCCAGTACCAGTCGTCGACGCGCTCGTCGCCGTGCTGGCGCAGCACGGTCGCGCGGCGCGGCGCCGAGGGTGGGGTGGGCGCGCCGGGCGCGGCCTGGGGATCGGGGTGCGACATGGAAGGGCGGATTCTGGCACGCGGAATGCCCTGCGGGCCCAGAGAGGGCGCCGGGTACGCTCGCCCCGCGATGACGACCCCGGCCACCCCGATCACCGCCACCGACGCCGAGATCGCGGCGATCGCCTGGAACGGCGACGGTCTCGTTCCCGCGATCGCTCAGGAAGCGGCGACCGGGCAGGTGCTGATGCTGGCCTGGATGAACGAGGACGCCCTGCGGGCCACGTTCGCGGAGGGCCGGATGGTCTACTGGAGCCGGAGCCGCCAGGAGCTCTGGCGCAAGGGCGACACCTCGGGCGACTGCCAGTGGGTGCGTGAGGCCTTCTACGACTGTGACGGGGACGCGCTCCTGTTCGTGGTGGAGCAGGAGGGGCGGGGCGCCTGCCACACCGGCGAGCGGTCCTGCTTCTTCCGAGGCTTCGGATCCGGGGCCACCCCCGGGCGAGTCTGAAGCCGGCCCCGTCGTGCGCGGCATCGCCGTCCGGCCGACGCGGGCCGAGTTCCTCGACCTGGCCCGGGTGTACACCGTCGTCCCGGTGTGGACCGAGGTCCTCGCCGACGTCGAGACACCGGTCTCGGCGTTCGTGAAGCTCGTGGGCGCGGGCGTCGGCGACGCGCCCGGATTCCTGCTCGAGTCGGTGGAGCACGGCGAGCGCTGGGGCCGGTTCACCTTCCTCGGCCGCGACCCCGCGCTGCGCCTCGTGGTGCGCGGTCGCCAGGTGGAGTTCGACGGCGAGGTCCCACCCGGCGTCCCGGCCGACCAGGGCGCGCTCGCCGCGCTCGAGGCGCTCCTCGGCCAGTACCGCGCGCCCCAGATCGACGACCTCCCGCCCTTCCACGGCGGCATCGTCGGGTACCTGGGCTACGACGTCGTCCGCGAGATCGAGCGCCTCCCGAACATCCCCCACGACGCCGCCGGGCTGCCCGACGCCGCACTCTCGGTCACCGGGCACGTCACCGCGTTCGACCACTTCCGCCAGCGGCTGTCGCTCATCGAGAACGTGTTCCTCGTCGATGGCGTCGATGGCGGCGGCCGCGGCGACCCCGGCACCAAGTACGACGAAGCGGTGGCCCGGCTGGAGGCCCGCGTGGCCGAGCTGGCCCGCCCGCTGCCGTACCTGCCGTCCGCGCCGCCCGTCCTCGCCGGCCTCCGGCTACCCGACGTCACGTCGACGATGGGCGGACGCCGGTACCAGGACGCAGTGGAGGAGGCGCGCGAGTACATCCTCGCCGGCGACATCTTCCAAGTGGTGCTCGCGCAGCGCTTCGACGTGGCGGAGACGGTCGACCCGTTCGGCGTCTACCGCGTGCTCCGCCAGGTGAACCCGTCCCCGTACATGTACTTCTTGCGCCAACCCGAGGTGACGCTGGTGGGCTCGTCGCCCGAGCCGATGGTCCAGCTGCTCGGCGGACGGGTGATCAGCCGCCCGATCGCCGGCACCCGCTTCCGCGGCACCACCGAGGAGCACGACCGTCGTCTCGCCGCCGAGCTGAGCGAGAACCCGAAGGAGCGCGCGGAGCACGTGATGCTCGTCGACCTCGCCCGCAACGACGTGGGCCGCGTGGTGGAGTTCGGCACGGAGCGCGTCGACGAGCTGATGTCGCTCGAGCGCTACTCGCACGTCATGCACCTCACCAGCCAGGTGTCGGGCGATCTCGCCGCGGGGCGCAACGCGATCGACGTGCTGCGGGCCACGTTCCCCGCGGGCACGGTGAGCGGCGCGCCCAAGGTGCGGGCGATGGAGATCATCGACGAGCTCGAGCCGACCAAGCGCGGGCCGTACGCGGGCGTGGTCGGCTACGTCGACTTCTCCGGCAACCTCGACACCGCGATCGCCATCCGCACGATGGTGTGGCACGGGGGGAAGGCGAGCGTGCAGGCCGGGGCCGGGATCGTGGCCGACTCCGTCGCGGCCGATGAGGACCTGGAATGCGCCAACAAGGCCAAGGCGTTGCTCACGGCACTGGCCGCTGCCCGTGACCTGGAGTCGATTGCGTGATCGACCTGCCCGCCGTGTTCGAACGCACCCCGTGGGGGCTCGTGGTCGTGCACGGTCCGGACGCCACGTCGTTCCTCCAGGCGATCGTTTCGCAGGACCTGGGGCCGGTCGCGGTGGGAGAGACGGTCGCCGCGCTGCTGCTCCAGCCCCAGGGCAAGCTGGAAGTCGCGTTCCGGGCCACCCGGCGTGCGGTGGCCGATGGCGACGCGGGTGAGGGTGACGCGGGCGACGAGTGGTGGCTCGACACCGACCCCGCGTACGCGTCGCGCCTCGCCGACGGGCTGACCCGCTACAAGATCCGGGTGAAGGTCGAGATCGACGACCGGACCGCCGACTCCGCGCTGGTCTCGGTGATCGGCGGAGAGCCCGCGGCGGCTGCGGCCGGCGATGGTCTGGTCGTCACGCCCACGACCTGGGGAGACACCGTCGGCCACGACGTGCTCGGCGCGGATGCCGAGGTGCGTGCGTGGGCCGCGGGTGCGGGACTGCGGGTCGGCACGGCCGAGGAGCTCGAGGTGCTGCGCATCGAGAGCGGCGTTCCGAGGCTCGGGGTCGACGTCGACGACGCGACGATCCCGCAGGAGGCGTTCCTCGAGGTCGACGCCGTCTCGTTCACGAAGGGCTGCTTCATCGGCCAGGAGCTCGTCTGCCGGATCGACTCCCGCGGCCACGTGAACCGCTTCCTGCGCCGCTTGGCCGTGCCCGGCAGGGTGGTGCCGACCGCTGGGGCCGAGGTGCTCCTCGGCGACAAGGCCGTGGGCCACGTCACCAGCGCGGTGGCGGTTCCCGGCGAGGACCGCGCCGTCGCCCTGGCGATGGTGCGTCGCGAGGTGGAGCCTCCCGCCGACGTGATGATCCATGCCGCGGGCACCCCCGTCCCCGCCACTGTGTTGCCCTGAGACGCACAACCCCATGATGCGTCTCCCACCCACGCTGGGCGTGGGTTGAGGGACGCATCGTTGGTCTGTGCGTCCGCAGCCGACGGCAAGGGGGTCAGCCGGCGACGGTGACGACGAAGCGGGCGCCGGAGCCGTCGAGTGCCTCGCACCGGGCCGACCCGCCCATGGCGTGGGCGAGCTCGTTGACGATCGCGAGCCCGATGCCCGTCCCGACCGACCGCCCGGCAACCGGGCGGGCCGTGTAGAGGCGGTCGAACACCCGCTCGCGCTCGTCGGGGGGGATCCCCGGGCCGTCGTCGGCCACCCGCACCTCGATCCCCGCGGCCACGCGGCGGACGTCCACGGTCACCTCGGCACGCGCGTACTTCAGGGCGTTCTCGACCAGGTTGGCCACGATCTGCGCGAGCCGTTCGGGGTCGGCGTCGGCCGGCAACGCCCCGCCGTCGCCGTCGTCGGTCAACAGCGTGATGCCGTAGTCGCGCGCCGCGGGCTGGAAGCCGGCGACGGTGGTCGCGACCACGTCGTGCGCGTCGATCGGGCGAGGCGTGAGCGAGAACTCGTGGGTGTCGAGCCGGGCGAGGTCGAGCAGGTCGGCCACGAGCCGCTCGAGTCGACGGGCCTCGGTCTCGATGACGTGCGCGGCCCGGATCCGCTCCTCGGGGCCGGCGACCGTGCCGTCGCCGATCGCCTCGGCGTAACCCCGGATCGACGTCAGCGGCGTGCGCAGGTCGTGGGACACCGACAGCAGGAACGCCCGCTCGTGGCCGCGCGCGGTCTCGAGCTCGTCGGCCATGGTGTTGAAGCTGCGGGTGAGCCCCGCGAGCTCGTCGTCGCGCAGGCCCGTCGTGTCGACGCGTGCGGTCAGGTCGCCGTTGGCGATCAGGTTCGCGGCCTCCTCCATCGCGTCGATCGGACGGGTCATCCGCCGCGCCAAGTAGGCGCTCACGAGCGCGGCCGCCGCGAGGGCGAGGCCACCGGTGACGAGCAGGAAGGTGCCCGCCCGGCCGAGGGGTCGCCGTTCCACCTGCTGGGTCACGACCACGACCGGGGTCGCGCCGTTCACCGCGTCGAGGGGGACCGCGACGTACGCCCGGTTGCCGTCGACGCCGGACTCCGCGTCACCGGCGATGAGGCCGACGAGGTCGAGGTCGCGCAGCTTGAGGTCCTCGGGGAGGTCGAGGAGCGTGCTCGGCTCGATCGGGGCGGCCCGGCCGAGCAGCCCGGCGGCGCCCTGGGTGACGGTGCCGTCCTCGTTGATGGTGAACACCGACGTGCCCGAGGCCGCGAGGAGGTCGACGATCGTGGTCTGGAGGCGACGCGCCGCGGCGGCGGTGACCGGCTGGTCGCGGATCTGCTCGCCGAGCGTCTCGACGAGCGTCGCGAGCTGGGGCGCCCGCTTCTGGAGGCCCGACACCGCGGAGTTGGACGCCGTCTTGCGCGCGAGCGCGGCCGCGCCCACCGCGGCGAGCACGAGCACCCCGAACGCGATTGCCACCATCGCCACCAGCAGCCGGGTGCGGAGGCGACGAGTGGGCCGGCTCACGACGTACGGCTCACGACGTGCGGCTCACGACGTGCGGCTCGATCCGCCCGACTCGAGCCGGTAGCCGATGCCGCGCACCGTGCGGATCTCGACGGCGTCACCGACCTTCTTGCGGACCTGGGCGATGTGCACGTCGACGGTGCGCGGGTCTCCGTACCAGTCGTACCCCCACACGCCGTCGAGGATCTGCTGACGCGACAGGGCGAGGCCCGGTCGCTCCGCGAGGAAGCGGAGGAGGTCGAACTCCTTGGTGGTGAGCTCCACGACACCGTCGCCGACGCGCACCTCCCGCCGTCCGGTGTCGATGGTCACCTCGCCCGCCTGCACGACCTCGGGCGCGGGCGCGCCGTCGGTGCGGCGGAGCACGGCCTTGACCCGCGCGACGAGCTCGGCCGGGGAGAACGGCTTCGTGAGGTAGTCGTCACCGCCGAGCTCGAGCCCGAGGATGCGGTCGATCTCGCCGTCGCGCGCGGTGAGGAAGATCACCGGCGTCTGCGACTGCGCCCGGATGCGCTTGCACACCTCGAGGCCGTCGAGGTCGGGCAGGCCGACGTCGAGCACCACGAGGCGCGGCCGGTGCTGGTGGAACGCGTCGAGCCCGTCGATCCCGGTCGCGGCCTTCACCACCCGGTAGCCCTCGCGGTCGAGGTAGAGCGCGACGAGGTCGGCGATGTTGGCCTCGTCGTCGACCACCACGATCGTGCCCCGCTCGGTCATGTGGCTGCCATTCTGTCTCGCGGCGGACCCGGACCCACCGCATGTGACGTCATCGTTCTAGACCGTGCACGTGGGCGGCCGGTTCGGAGAGTGTGAGGGAACTGTTGCCCCGTCGGTGCATGGGCCTCCACTACGGTGCCGCCATGGCCTCCGGGGGGAACGGCTGAGATGCGGGTGCTCGACGACCGCCAGGCCGAGCACTACGCGCGCGAGGGATGGCTCGCCGTCCCGGCGCTCGTCGACGGTGCGTGGATCGACCGGCTCCGCGCCGTCACCGGCGAGTTCGTCGACCAGAGCCGGTCGCTCACCACGTCCACACCACTGTTCGACCTCGAGCCCGACCACTCGGCCACCGCCCCCCGTCTCCGTCGCCTCAGTGCGCCCACCGAGATCCACGAGGCCTAC
>Ga0302299_10000597_pt1 | contig 20057 bp, 17 predicted proteins | sample III_Fen_N3_4_FD_198795 | JGI IMG/M metagenome (GOLD analysis project Ga0302299, IMG submission 198795) | Peat permafrost microbial communities from Stordalen Mire near Abisko, Sweden - III_Fen_N3_4 | ecosystem: Environmental > Terrestrial > Soil > Wetlands > Permafrost | place: Sweden: Abisko... | reverse complement strand
TCGCCGGCGTCGGCGTCGAGGGGAACGTAGGTCGCGCCGCGCGCGGCGAACGCGTCCGCGAAGTACCCCGGACCTCCCCCGACGTCGAGCACCCGGGCGCCGGCCAGCGAGGTGTACGACGCGACCTGGGCCGCGGAGTCCTGGGCGAGGGCGCCGTAGAACCGGTCCGGGTCGTCCTGCTCGTGCCGGAAGTCCGCCAGCAGCCGCCACGAGCGCCCGAGGGTGGGGCGGAACTCCGGCGGCGTCACGGGCTGGGACGGTACCTGACGCCGACCCGTGACCGGACGCTGACGTACCCGTGGTTACCGACCGGTTAACCTTCTGTGTCGTCAGCCGTCCGTCGAAGGTGACCATCGTGCCTGCAACCGCCTCTCCCGGTGCCGCGCCGGCCTCCGCCGGCAACGGGCGGATGCGGGTGCTGTTCTGCAACTGGCGCGACACCCGCCACCCCGAGGGCGGCGGCTCCGAGGTCTACGTCGAGAGCGTGGCGCGGGCTCTGGCAGCCGCGGGCGACGACGTCACGATCATCTGTGCCCGCTACCCCGGATCGGTGCAGGACGAGGTCCACGACGGCGTTCGCTACCACCGCGTGGGCAGCAAGCTCGGCGTCTATCCCCGCGTGCTGCTCACCCAGCTGCTGCGCCGCCTCGGCCGGTTCGACGTCGTGGTCGACGTCCAGAACGGCGTCCCGTTCGCCTCCACCCTCGCCACCCGCACGCCGGTGGTCACCCTCGTCCACCACGTGCACCGCGAGCAGTGGCCCGTCGTGTACGGGCCGGTGCGGGCGCGGATCGGGTGGTTCCTCGAGTCCCGGGTGGGACCTCGGGTCTACCGCGGGTCGCATTACGTCGCGGTCTCGGACGTCACCCGCCGCGAGCTCGCGGGCCTCGGTGTCGACGCCGCGGCGATCTCCGTCGTCCACAACGGAGCGGAGCCGCCTCGACGTGACGCGCAGCCGGCCGCGGACCCCACCCTGCTCGTCCTGGGCCGGCTCGTCCCGCACAAGCAGGTGGAGCACGTCCTCGAGGTCGCCGCTCGGCTTCGCCCCGAGCTGCCGACCCTGCGGGTGCGCGTGGTCGGCGACGGGTGGTGGTCCGAGGAGCTGCGCGCCGCGGCGCAGCGGCTGCGCGTCACCGATCTGGTGGACTTCGTCGGCTTCGTCGACGAGGACGAGAAGCACCGCCACCTCGCCGAGGCCTGGGTGCTCGTGCTGCCCTCGCTCAAGGAGGGCTGGGGCCTCGTGGTCATGGAGGCCGCCGGGTACGGCGTCCCCTCGGTGGCCTACCGGTCCGCCGGCGGAGTCACGGAGTCGATCGTCGACCACGTCACGGGTGTGCTCGCCGACGATCTCGACGGACTCACCGAGGCGGTGCGTGACCTGCTCACCGACCCGGGACTACGCCGACGCCTCGGCACGTCGGCCGCGGCCCGGGCCGACGAGTTCGCCTGGGACACCACCGCGCGGCTGTTCGCGAAGGTGCTGGCCGAGGCGACCGGCCGACCCTCCCCCGTGACCGCGGTGCCTCAGGCGCACGTCCACCATCTGCCGGGCACGGACGTACAGGAGGCGGCCACCCCCGAAGGGTGACCGCCTCGACGTCTGCGTCAGTTGGTTCCGTAGACCACGATCGACCCGGTGTTCTGCGCGGGGAAAGAGCCACCGCCCTGGGAGGCCACGAGGCCCAGTGCGCCACCGATCCCGACGATCACGCCGAGCACGGCGGCGATGATTCCAGCGATCAGGACGGGCATGGGTGACTCCTCGTGGGTCGACGTCGCGCAGACCCTACCAGCCGGTAGCCGTCGTGCGTCACTCTCCGGCGGTCACGTGTCGTGCTGTGACCGTCCCGATACCGACAGCGGCGGCGGCGACCACGAGGCAGGCCGTGACGAGGTCGGCCAGCAGCACGGCGGTGGTCCCGTCGGGGACCGCGCGCGGCGCGGCCGGGGCAAGGCGGTAGAGCGCCAGGTGCTCCCCCGGCGAGACGAGCACGGCGTCCGGCGGCAGATCGTCCGTGGCCCCCGGGACGTCGGTGGCCACGACCGCCCATCCGACCCCGAGATCTGCGAGCACGGGACCGAGCGGTTCGTGCGTCGCGATGGCGGCGCTGACGCGCGCCGCGCTGGGGTCCTCGCCGCTGAGCGTGACGAGCTCGCCGTGGGCTCTGACCACCAACGTGTCGGACGCCACCACGGTGCGGGTCATCGCTCGCGGCACCGGGTCCAGCACCGACCGACCGTCGTTCCAGGGGAACCGACGCAGCGACTGCCACGGGAGGCTGATCGCGTCGCCCGGCCCGGCCGCCGCGAGGCGGTCACGGACGGTGGCGTAGTCGGCCGGGTAGTCGACCGCAGCGAGCTGTCCGGTCACGCCCCAGGCCGCGTCGGGCAGGCAGAGCACCGGCACGAGCGCCACGCCCACCAGCAGGGTTCGCGCGGTGGGCCGGTCCGTTCGCGCGACCAGGTCGCGGGCGACCCGGTCCGCGCCGAGCGCGGAGGAGACCGCCAGGAGGAGCAGCCACGGCGCCAGCCACTTCTGCGCGTCGCGCAGGACGCCCCCGCCCGGCAGCGTGCCCACGGCCCACTCGACGGCGGACGCGAGCTGCTCGACACTGCCGGCCAGGTTCCACGCCACCCCGGCGAGTGCGAGGCTCGCGAGCGTCAGCGACGCAGCCCGACCCAGCACGAGGACTGTCCGCCGTGCGCCGAACGCCGCCAGCAGCAGCAGGACCACGGTCGCGAGCGGTGCGAGGATCGTCGTACGGCTGCCGGGCACCGCCTCCGCGTTCCAGATGCCGCCGGTGCCGAGCGCGGTGATCACCGCGCCGAGCCCGTTCTCGGCGCGCAGGTGGAAGACCTCCGCCCCGGACGCCGCCTGGGGTGCCGCAGCCGAGCCGACCACGAGGGCGGGGACGAGCCAGGGCAGCTGGGCGATCAGCCCGCTGGCCGCCCACGCCCAGCGCCGTACGGGCGACAGACGGCTGCGTGGACCCACAGCCACCGGCAGCGAGACCGCAAGCGCGAGCAGACCACCCGTGACCGTGAGCGACGCGAGCAGCAGCCAGAGGGCCCAGGCGGCCCACGTGCCCCGCTCCCCCGACCGTGCTCGGCGTGCGACGTCGACGAGCCACGGCAGGACGCCGACGGCGAGCAGCAACGTCCAGTGCCCCATGAGCAGCCGCTCGACCACGAACGCCGACCACACGGCCACGCAGGTTCCGACGATGCGCGCACCCGTCCCCGCGGGCCGGAGCAGGCGCGACACCCCCGAACCCAGGAGCGCGAGGGCGGCGACCAGTGCCGCCTTCTCCAGCAGCCAGCCCGGTACCGGGCCGGAGACCAGCGCGACGACCGCGTCCTGCGGGACCGAGCGCGGCAGGCCGCCACCGAGCCCGAGCATCCAGGGCAGCAGCGACTGGTCGGGCACGAAGACCTGGTCCCGGATCAGGGTGTAGCCGGGAAGCAGCGCCGGGCCGAGGATCGTCACGACGAGCGCGGAGAGCACGAGGGCTCGCACCGCAGCGGCGTACCGAGCCACCCCGTACGCCCTCGAGGGCACCGGCACTCCTCACCCATCGGGTCCGACGTCGGCCTATTGTGGCGGGTCCCTCGCCTGCAGCACGGTAGGAGTCCGGTTGTCCCTCGGCGCAACGTCCGACGACCGTGCTTCCGCGGCGCGATCGGGGCTCCTGGCCGGCAGCACGCTGGTCGCCGCCGGCCTGGCCGTCGGCCAGGTGCTCGGTTACGTCCTCAACGTCGTCGGCGCCCGGACGCTGGGTCCGTCGGGCTACGGCGAGCTCAGCGCGCTGCTGGGTCTGGTGCTCATCGGCAACGTCGTGGCGCTTGCCGTTCAGACGGTGTCGTCCCGACGCACATCGGTCGGCTCCGACGACGCCCCGCGGCTCGATCCGCTGGGGATCCGTTTCGGGGCCGCGGAGGCGACGGTCGCGCTCGTCCTGGTACCCGTGCTCGCCTACCTCGTCAAGGTCGACGTCGTCGCGCTCGGTGCGCTGTCGTTGGCCTTCCTCCCGATGACCGCGGCGGGCGTCGCGCTCGGTGTCGTCCAGGGTGATGGTCGCTTCCCCCGGCTCGCCCTGCAGTACGCCGCGTTGGCCGGGATCCGCACCGGTCTGGCGCTGGTCGCGCTTGTGCTGTGGCACGACGTGCGTGCCGTGGGCCTCGGGCTGCTGCTGGGGGCGGTGCTCGCGTGGTGGGTGGTGAGCGGTCTCGGCGGTGCCGGGCGGTGGACGAGGGCGCGCCCGAGCCGGGTCATGACGACCGAGACGCTGCACGTGTCGCACGCGCTGGTGGCCATGTTCACCTTCACGTCGTTCGACGTGCTGGTGGCCCGGGCGCTGCAGGACTCCGAGCCCGCCGGCCAGTACGCCGCGGGCGCCATCCTGGTCAAGATCGCCTTCTGGCTCCCGCAGGCCGTCGTGGTGGCCGCGTTCCCCCTGATGTCGACGCGCGAGTCCGGTGCGCTGCGGCGGGCCGCCCTGCTCGTCGCCGCGCTCGGCGCCACCCTCGTGCTCGGTGCCGCGGTGCTCGGACCCAGCGTCGTCCCACCGGTGCTCGGCCCTGGCTACGACGTGGCGGCCTCGCACGCCTGGCTGTTCGTCCTGGTCGGGGTACTGGAGTCGTTGGCCTATCTCGTCGTGTTCGATCGGCTCGCCTCGCGCGACCGCAACGCGGTCTGGACGGTCTGGGCGGCTGTGCTGCTCGTCGCGGTGCTGGCGACGTCGGTGGGTCGCTCACCGGTGGCGCTGGCGTGGGTGCTCGCCTCGGTCTCGCTGGTCCTGTGCGTCGCCGGGCTGCTGGTGCCGCGACGCGAGGGACCGCCCGAGCCGCTCGAGGACTGAGGGGCCGCGCACGACGCACCCAGGGCCCCCCGGTCCCCGACGTGCTACTTGGCGTTCGGGTCCGGCCACGGGCCCGGGGTCCAGGCCGCGCTGAACCCGCTGCTGTCACCCATCGCAGACTGCACCCCAGCGGTCCCCGGGAACACGCCGTTCTGCACCCAGTTCGTCAGCAGGTCCACCACGGCGACGTTGGACTCCGGCGTGAAGTTGCAGTGACCGGCGCCGTAGGGCGCCCCGGGGCTCTCCGGGTAGGTACTCGGGGCGACGGTGAACAGCTGGACGAGACCGGCGGTGGCCGTGCCGGCCTTCTGCGCCGCCTGGTAGCGGTCGAGGAAGAACGACTGGTTCTGCGAGATCACCAACGGGTCGGCGGCCGTGTGCATCGTGATCTCGGGGCGCGTGATGGTCGCCTTCGGGTCGCCCCCCTCGGCCAGCGCCTTCGCCTTCGCGGCGTCGTCGGCCGTGACCTTCGTGCCCGCGGCCAGCTCGGCGTTGAACTTGTCCGTGGCACCTGCGGTGACGGTGTCGATGAGCGAGCGCTCCGAGTCGGAGATGCGGGCCGCGTAGTCGGTGCCGTCGTTGCCCGAGGGGTTGCCCCCGAAGCGCTGCTCGAGGTCATACCGGGCGAGAGTCGCGTAGCCGAGGTCGGTCGCCAGCGCCTCGACCGTGGCCTTCACCTTCGACTCGACCGAGGAGCCGTCGTAGTGCAGCGTCTGGCTCGGCGCGTCGACGAGCGCGGCGATGTAGAGGATCTTCGCCGTCCCGCCGCCTGCGGTGTCGCTCGCCGCGGCGACGAGGGCCTTCGCCGCACCCGTCCAGTTGTCGACCGCCTCCTGGTAGGACGAGTACCCGGTGAGCTTCATCTGCGGGTAGACCAGGGTCTTCACGGCGTAGGAGACGTCGAGTCCGAGGTTCATGTTCGGGACCACACCGGCCATCACCCCGCACAGCGGGGCCGCGCCGTCGACCCACTCCGGGTGCTTCTCCGCGATCATCTGCGTGATGAGACCGCCGAGCGACTCGCCCCAGACGATGGTGCGGTAGGGGTTGCCGACGTTGTCGACGAAGAACTTGTGCAGGTCCTCGGCCGCGGCGACACCGTCCTGGACGGCCCAGCCGTTGCTCTTGTAGGCCGAGCCCGCCAGGGCGTAGCCCTCCGCGAGGAGCTTCTGCGCGGTGGCGTCGTCCTTCGCCGACTGCGCAGTGGTCTTGACCGGCGCGAAGTCCGGCGGCGCGGGCTGCGCGTAGCGGTAGCCGTGGCTGAAGAGCAGCAGCGTGCCGTTCCACTTCGTGGGCATCTTGATCTCGTACGCCGCACCGTTGAGGGTGTCGGCGCACTTGACCTTGTCGCAGCCGTTGAAGGCGACGTCGACCGACGCCTGTCGCGCCCGTGGGATCTCGGGGGCCTGGGAGCCGCAGGCGGTGAGGAGCAGGAGGGACGCGGAGACGGCGGCGCCCGCGACGATGCGGCGCCCGTGGCGTGTGGTCATGGGGACGGATACTGGCACGCGTTTCCGGGGTGGGCGCCATCGGACACGGCAATTGTTACCCGCGGGTACGGCATGCCTTCCCTCAGTGACCCGCGTCCTCCCACGTGCGTCCGACACCGACGGAGACGTCGAGCGGCACGGTGAGCGGCACGGCACCGCCCATGCCCTCGCGCACGAGCACCTCGACCGCCTCGAGCTCGCCCGGGGCCACCTCGAGGACGAGCTCGTCGTGGACCTGGAGCAGCATCCGCGACTCGAGTGCGGCCTCGTGCAGCGCGGTGTCGACGCGCAGCATCGCGACCTTGACGATGTCGGCCGCCGACCCCTGGATGGGAGCGTTGAGCGCCATCCGCTCGGCCATCTCCCGACGCTGCCGGACGTCGCTGGTCAGGTCGGGCAGATAGCGCCGTCGGCCCAGCATGGTCTCGGTGTAGCCGGTGCCCCGGGCGCGGTCGACCACCTCCCGGAGGTAGTCGCGCACGCCGCCGAAACGCAGGAAGTACTCGTCCATGAGCCGGCTCGCCTCGGAAGTCTCGATCCCGAGCTGCTGGGCGAGGCCGAACGGCGAGAGGCCGTAGGCCAGGCCGTAGGACATCGCCTTGATCTTGCGTCGCATCTCCGGGTCGACCGCGGAGGGCTCCACACCGAACACCCGTGAGGCCACGGTCGTGTGCAGGTCCTCACCGGAGTTGAACGCCTCGATCAGGCCCTCGTCCTCGGACAGGTGCGCCATGAGGCGCATCTCGATCTGGGAGTAGTCGGCCGTGAGCAGGCAGTCGTATCCGGGGCCCACCACGAACCCGCTGCGGATGCGCCGACCCTCGTCGGTGCGGATCGGGATGTTCTGCAGGTTGGGGTCCTGGGACGACAGACGCCCGGTGGCGGCGACGATCTGGTTGAAGGTCGTGTGGATCCGACCGTCGTCGCTCACCGCGGCGAGAAGCCCGGTCACGGTCTGGCGGAGCTTGGAGACGTCGCGCCAGCGCAGCAGCTGCTCGAGCAGCGGGTCGCCGGTCTTCGCGAACAGGTCCGCGAGCGCGTCGGCATCGGTGGTGTGGCCCGTCTTGATCTTCTTCGTGGGCGGCAGGCCCCGTTCACCGAACAGGATCTCCTGGAGCTGCTTGGGCGACCCGAGGTTGAACGGACGGCCGGCCAGCTCCTGCGCGACGGACTCGGCTGCGCGCATCGACTCCGCGAACTCGGAGTCGAGGGCCTCGAGGTGTGCCGTGTCGACCGCGATGCCCACCTGCTCGAGGTCGGCGAGGACATGCAGCAGCGGCAGCTCGACCTCGCGCATCAGCGCGGTGCCGCCGCGCTGCTCGAGCTCACGCTCGAGCGCCTCAGCGAGGTCGAGCGTGGCCCGCGCGTGCAGCCCGAGGGTGGTGGCACGGACGGCCGCGTCGTCGGTGTCGAAGCTCAGCTGCGAGGCTGCTGCGGTGTCGACGGAGCCGAGCTCGCGGCCCAGGAAGCGCGGGGCGAGGTCCGCGAGGTCGAACGACCGTTGCCCCGGAAGCACGAGGTAGGCCGCGAGGGCCGTGTCGCAGGTGAGCCCGCGCAGGCTCAGTCCGCGGGCGCGCAGGGCGAGCTCCGGCCCCTTCGCGTCGTGGATGGCCTTGGGCCGCTCGTCGTCAGCGAGCCACAGGGCGAGCGCGGAGTCGTCCGCAGCGGTGAGCTCCGGGACGGCGGCGTAGGCGACCGCGCCATCGGGTGCGGCCAGGGCCAGCCCGTCGACGTCGCCGGTGCCGCGCCCCCAGCGGCCGTCGAGCGCGACGCCGACGCGGACGCCGGACGGCGCGTGCGCGTCGAGCCAGCCTGCCAGCGACCCTGCGCCCAGGACCTCGACGTCGACCTCGGGCTCGTCTCCCGCAGCGGGAGCCGCCTCGTCGCCGAGGGAGGCGAACAGCCGGTCGCGGAGCACCCGGAACTGCAGCGCGTCGAACACCTCGTGCACGCGGTCGCGGTCGAAGGAGCGCCGCTCGAGGTCGAGCGGGCCGAGGGGCAGGTCGACGTCGCGGACCAGCTCGGTGAGGCGACGGTTGCGCAGCACGTTGGCCAGGTTCTCACGCAGCGCGTCGCCGGCCTTGCCCTTCACTTCATCGACGCGGTCGACGAGTGCCGCCAGCGACCCGAACTCACGCACCCACTTCGACGCGGTCTTCTCCCCCACACCGGGGATCGACGGCAGGTTGTCGCTGGGGTCGCCGCGCAGGGCGGCGTAGTCGGGGTACTGCGCGGGAGTGAGACCGTACTTGGCCTCCACGGCCTCAGGCGTCATCCGCGCGAGGTCGCTCACGCCCTTGACCGGGTAGAGCACCGTCACGTGCGGGTCGACCAGCTGGTAGGCGTCGCGGTCCCCGGTGATGATGAGGACGTCGAACCCCTCGGCCTCGGCCTGCGTCGTGAGCGTGGCGATGAGGTCGTCGGCCTCGAATCCCTCGGACTCGACGTAGGGGATCGACAACGCGTCGAGGACCTCGCGGATCAGCGGGACCTGCCCCTTGAACTCGTCCGGGCTCGCCGACCTCGTCGCCTTGTACTCGGGATACTCCGTGGTGCGGAAGGTGGTGCGCGAGACGTCGAAGGCCACGCCGACGTGGGTGGGCTTCTCGTCGCGCAGGGTGTTGATGAGCATCGAGGTGAAGCCGTAGACCGCGTTGGTCGGCTGACCCGTCGTGGTGGAGAAGTTCTCCACCGGCAGCGCGTAGAACGCGCGGTAGGCGAGCGAGTGCCCGTCGAGGAGCAGCAGCCGGGGGCGATCGGGCGACGGGGTCACGCCCGTGATCCTAGGCTGGACCGGTGACGGACTACCTGGGGCAGCTGTTGGCGTTCGGTGTCGGCGAGCTCGGCGACACGATGGGCATCGAGATCACCGAGGCGAGCCCCGGGCGGGTGGTCGCGCGGATGCCCGTCGCGGGCAACCGTCAGCCCTACGGCCTGCTGCACGGCGGCGCCAGTGTCGTGCTCGCCGAGACTCTCGGGTCGATGGCGGCCGCCCTGCACGGCGGCCCGGAGAAGGCACCGGTGGGCATCGAGGTGTCGGCGACCCACCACCGCAGCGCCACCAGCGGCTACGTCACGGGCACGGCCAGCGCGATCTCCCTCGGGCGCACGCTCGCCACCTACGAGATCGTGGTCGTGGACGACGAGGGTCGCCGCACGTGCACGGCACGGCTCACGTGCCTCCTGCGCGACCGTCCCGGCACCTGAGAGCGCTCAGGGCCGGGCGGGACTGCGCCGGGGCGACAGCAGCGCACGGCGCCGCAGGGAGCGCTGGACAGGCGTCAGGTCCATGGTGACGTCACGGGGGTCGAGCCGCGGCTCCACGCCGAGCTTGCGTCGCAGCAGGCCCAACGGCGCCGAGCGGCGTACGACGAGGGGGGCGAAGCCGAGCCGGGCGTAGAAGCGGTTCACGTCGCGCGCGGTCGGCGGCACGTTCACGACCACGTCACTCGCCGCCACCTCGTCCGCGAACACGACCGCCTCGCGCAGCAGCGCCGTCCCTGCACCGCTCTTGCGCCTGCTGTCGGTCACGTGGACGACGTCGACGAGCACAGCCGAGGAGGCGGCCATCAGCCCTCGCCCGACCACGGTGAAGGACGCCAGGCCGACCGGCCCGCCGTCGAGGCAGGCGTAGACCAGGCGGTAGGTGGCACGACCACCGGCCGCCACCGAGTCGCGGGAAGCGGCCAGTTGCCTACGGACCCGCTCGAGGACCTCGGCAGTGCTTCCGGAGACGACGCCGGCGGCTGCCTGAGCGCGGCACTCGTCCCACAGCGGGATCAGGCGTTCGAGGTCCTCGTCGTGGGCGACAAGCACCTCGACGGGCGTCCGGAGCAAGGAGATCCCTTCCCGAGCGTCGCGGCAGGACCGCACCATCCGATGCCCCCACCCGGCGCAGCCCCCGCCACGCCGAGGGCGACTCTAGGCGCAGACCCTGCGTGAACGGCAGAACCCTCCCCGTGAATCTCCGTCAAGACTTCGTCAAGACCGCGGAATCCTTCGCCTGCGCACCGCACGGACGGGCGTGGAAGGCGTACGGCGACGGGCGACGTCCGCACCGTGAGGGTGCCGACGCCGCCCGTGGACGTGGATCAGACCGCTGCGGCTAGCCGCCGAGGTAGGCGCGGACGATCTCGTCGTCCTCGGCCAGGGCCGCGGCCGGACCCTCGAGCTTGAGGACTCCCGACTCGAGCACATAGGCGTAGTCGGCGATGCGCAACGCCGCGAGGGCGTTCTGCTCGACGACGAGCACGGTGGTCCCCTGCTCGCGGATGGTCTCGATGGTGTCGAAGATGAGGTCCACGAGTACCGGAGCCAGGCCCATCGACGGCTCGTCGAGGAGGAGCAGGTCGGGGCTGCCCATGAGCGCCCGGGCGACCGCGAGCATCTGCTGCTCGCCGCCCGACATGGTGCCGGCCTTCTGGTGGATACGGTCGGCAAGCCGGGGGAACAGCTCGAGGACGCGCTGACGGTCCTGCTCGATCCCCTCCTTGTCGTCGCGGAGGAAGGCGCCCAGGTCGAGGTTCTCCGACACGGTCATGCGCGGGAAGATGCGCCGGCCCTCGGGAGACTGGCAGATGCCGGCCTTGACGATCTCGTGCCCCTCCTTGCCGCTGATCTTCTGGCCCTCGAAGGTGATCGTGCCCGTCCGGGGCTTGAGCAGCCCGGAGATCGTGCGCAACGTCGTCGACTTCCCGGCGCCGTTGGACCCGATGAGGGTGACGATCTCACCGGGGTGCACCCGGATCGTGAGCCCCTTCACCGCCGCGATGTTGCCGTAGTAGACGGCGATGCCGTCCACCGCGAGCATGGGTTCGCCCTCGCGGACGTGCTCGGGTCGCGCGGCCGTGGTCTCGGTCACCGGGCACTCCCCTCTGTTCCGGTCCGGCCGAGATATGCCTCGACGACGCGTTCGTTGGTTCGGATGTCGTCGGGCCCGCCCTCGGCGATCTTCTCGCCCTGGTCGAGCACCGTGATCCGCTCGGACACCTTCATGACGACGCTCATGTCGTGCTCGATCAGCAGCACGGAGAGGTGGCGGTCGTCGCGGACGCGGCGGACGAAGTCGACGAAGACCGCCGACTCCTGAGGGTTCATCCCCGCGGTCGGCTCGTCGAGGAGGAGAACAGCGGGGCGCAGTGCGAGCGCCCGGGCCACCTCGAGGCGTCGCTGGTCGCCGTAGGAAAGGTTGCGGGCGTACTCCTCGGAGTGCTGGCCGATGCCCACGAAGTCGAGCAGCTCCTGCGCGAACTCCCGTGCCTCGCGCTCTTCGCGCCGCTGGTGCCGCGTGTGCCCGACGATCTGGAAGATGTTCGACGTCGTGTGCGAGTGCTGGGCGACCATGACGTTCTCCGCCGCAGTCATGAGACCGAAAAGACGGATGTTCTGGAAGGTGCGGCCCAGGCCCAGCTGCGCGATCTTGTGCGGGGACTGTCCGGTGATGTCACGTTCGCCCAGGATCACATTCCCGGTCGACGGCCGGTACAGGCCGGTGAGCACGTTGAAGAAGGTCGTCTTGCCGGCACCGTTGGGTCCGATGAGCGACACGATGGACTTCTGCGGGATCGTGAACGAGACGTTCTTGACCGCGACCAAGCCGCCGAAGCGGACCGTGATCCCGTCCGCCCGGAGCGCGAGCGTGGTCTCCTCGGTGGCGGCGCTCATGCTTCTCCTCCATCGAGCTCTTCGTCGTCGGACCGTTCGGCCTCTTGCAGCACCTGGCGCGTGCGTGTCTCGGGGAAGAGACCTTCGCGCCGGAAGAGCATCATGAGCACCAGGATCGACCCGAAGATCAGGAAGTTGTACGACGGGAAGTTGATGTTCGTCCCGAACTGGGTGTTGAAGGAGTCTCCGAACTGGGGCAGACCCGTCGAGTTGAACCAGGCGACGGCGAGCGCCCCGATCATCACGCCCCACACGTTGCCCATGCCGCCGAGCACCACCATCGCGAGCAGGATGATCGAGATGGCGAAGTTGAACCGGTCCGGGAACACGCTGTTGTTGTGGACCGCGTAGACGACCCCACCCAACCCGCCCATGAAGGCGCCGACGGCGTAGGCGGCGAGCTTCGTGCGCATGAGCGGGACGCCCATCATCGACGCCGCGAGCTCGTCCTCACGGATGGCCAGCCAAGCACGCCCGAGCCGCCCCTCCCGGATGCGCAGCGACACGAAGACGCAGAACGCCGCGACGATGACGAACAGCACGTACTTCGCCGAGACGTCGAACGGGCCCAGCGGAGCGCTGATCTTGATCGTCTGCCCGCCCACCGCGACGGACGCGGGGCCGAACGGTAGAGGCGCCACATTGTCGAGCGGTGCGATGCCCTTCGCGCCGTTCGTGAACGTCTCGGCGTTGAGGAAGATCTGCGGGATGATCTCGCCGAAGCCCAGCGTGACCAGCGCGAGGTAGTCGCTCTTGAGGCGCAGGGTGGGGGCACCGATCACGATGCCGGCCATGGCGCATAGGCATCCCGCCGCGACCAGCACGAGCCACCAGTTGAGGTGGATGCCTGGCTGGTTGGGGATGGCCGAGGAGAGGAAGTAGAAGCCCGGGTTCACCGCCTGGATGAACGTCGACATCAGCCATCCGGCCGTGTAACCCCCGATGGCCCAGAACGCCACGAAGCCGAGGTCGAGCAGACCGGCGTAGCCCACGACGATGTTGAGACCGACCGCGCAGATGACCCAGACCAGCGCCTCGTTGATCGAGTTGAGCGGCATCCACTGGCGCACCGTCGTGTTGACGCCGCTGCCGAGGTGCGGCAGCAAGAACGTGTAGAAGACCCACACGAGCACCGCCGCGATGACGAAACCCGACGCCCAACGGCGGTTGTGGTTGGCGACCAGGTCGGACTTCTTCGTCGGCGACGACACGACCTCGGGAGCGCGGAGCGACATCGTCACACCTTCTCGATCGTCGGCTTGCCCAAGATGCCTTCAGGTTTGAAAACCATGAGCAGGATGAGGATCGTGAACACGACCGTCTGGGACCACTTCTGGCCCAGTCCGTAGGGCAGACCGTCGTTGAAGCCTTGGATGAGACCGATGAGCACGCCACCGAGCACTGCACCCTGCAGGTTGCCGATGCCGCCGAGGACCGCAGCAGTGAACGCGATCAGACCCAGCTGGAATCCCGCGTCATAGCGAGTCGTCCCGAACGTCTCCAGGAACAGCACCCCTGCGGCGCCGGCCATCGCACCGCCGAGCGCGAACGTGAACGAGATGGTCCGGTTGACGTTGATGCCCATGAGCCGAGCCGCGTCCTGGTCCTGTGCGGTCGCGCGCATCGCCTTGCCCTGCCGGGTTCGCTGGACGATCCACGACAGCAGCAGCAGGAGCGGGATCGTCACCAGGAACACGACGATGGTCGAGTAGTCGAGGGTCACCTCGCCGAACGAGATTCCGCCTTGGGGGATGACCGTCGGCCAGTTCTTCTGCGTCGATCCGTTCAGAAGCAGACCGAACCACTGGAAGATGAAGCTCACGCCGACGGCGGTGATGAGAGGTGCGAGCTTGGGTGCTCTTCGCAAGCGACGGTAGGCCACGGCTTCCGCGGTGACGTTCATCGTGGCGCAGATCGCCATCACGAGGACCAGCGTCAGAAGCAGGTCGATCCAGTCCTTGGCAGACCCGCTTGTCGCACCGAGCCAGTTCACCAGGATGATCGAGCAGAATACCGACCCGAGCATGAACAGGTCGCCGTGGGCGAAGTTGATCAGTTCGATGATGCCGTACACCAGGGTGTAGCCGAGTGCGACGAGCGCGTAGATGGCGCCGATGCGCAGGCCGTCGAGTGCGACGTTGATCCACTGTGTCGGCGACGCGAAGAAGTTCCACACGAGCCAGGCGACGAGCCCGACGAGCAGCGCGATACCCACCCAGCGCTCGGCCTTCTCGCGTCGCAGGAGTACAGGGCGAGAGTCGGCCACTTCGACTGCGGTGATGGTCATCCGGCGAACCCTTCGTCAGCGTGCGAACATCGCCCGGAACCTAGCAGGTCGGGCGGGGCCACAGGCCCCGCCCGACCAACTTGTCGCTAGTTTCTTGCCTGGTCTGTCAGCCGGAGACTGGCCAGACCTGGACCTTGGCTTCGTCGTTGCTCTTGATCTGCAGGATGGTGATGTCCTTGACGTTGACGTCACCCGTGGCCTGGTCGATCTTGATCTCCTTGCCGATGGCAGAGACGTCGGCCGGGATGTCGATCCCGGCGCCGCTGAACACCGCCTTGGTCACGCCAGCACGCGTTCCGTCGGACTGCTTGATCGCGTCGAGGATGACCTGGACCGCGGCGACACCGTACAGGGCGTAGGGGGTGTCGGGCGGGCCGCCGTAGGTGCTCGTGTAGTCAGCGAGAAGCTTCGCCGCCGCGCCACCCTGCGCCTTGAGGTCGTCGAGCGCGAGACCGGGGAAGGACAGGTACATGCCCTGGCCCTGCGGCAGCGCCTTGAGCTCCTTGAAGCCCTCGAAGCCGTCGGGACCCATGAACTTGACCTTCTCGTTGTCACCGAGCACGGCGACCTTGTCCTTGACGAGCTGGCCGCCGTTCTTGTCGTAGATGCCGCCGACGTAGATGCAGTCCGGGTTCTTCGCCTTGATCTTCTCGAACAGGGCGGTGTAGCTGGGCTGCTTGCTGTCCCAGGGGTCGTTGCCCAGGACGGTGATGCCGACCTTGGGAGCCTCGTCGGCGAACGCCTTGGCGACTCCCTGACCGTAGGTCTCGTTGTCGTTGAGGACGTAGCACTGCTTGACGCCGAGCTTCTGCGCCATGAACTGCGCGGCAGCACGACCCTGGTTGTCGTCGGTGGTCACCACACGGGCGTAGTTGCGCTTCCCGGAGGGGTAGTACTTGTCAGGCTCGCCCGGGTCCCAGCTCTTCGTGAGGCCAGGGTTGGTGTTCGCCTGCGAGACCATGAGCATCGGACCCGAGGGGTCCTGGTTGAGCACCGGCACCTCGATCTTGGCGCAGCCGGAGTTGTACGTTCCCATGACGGCGACCTCGTCGGTGTTGGCGACGTGGTCCTGCGCGTTCTTCGTGCACTGCGCCTGGTCCCACTGCCCGGCAGCGGCCGTGGAGTCGTCGTACTTCTTGAACTGGATGGTGTAGTCGCCGACCTTGTTCCCGATCTGCTTGAGGTACAGCTCGATCGCATTGTTGGTGGAGTCGGAGGCGTCCTTCGACGACCCCTGCAGCGGCAGGTCGGTCGAGATGACGACCGTCTTGCCGCCGGCGGCAGCGCTGGAGCTGCCGCTGCCCGACGACGAGCCGCAGGCGGCCAGTGCCAGGCTGCCCGCGATCGCGAGGGCACCGATCTTGTAAGCGTTACGCATATCCCGTCCTACCGTGAGAAACGCCCGATTTTTCCGGGTCTGGATGGCCCCGAAACCTAGCAGCGATCTCGACCGGCGGGGTCTCGGGAGACCCAAGAATGCGTCACTGTCGGATCACGCTTTGGTGACGACCGGCGAGGTCCGCGCTCACGACTCGCGACCGTCACGGTCCCGTTACTCGGTGGTGACCTCGCGGATGACGACATCGGCCACCTCGCGCATGGACAAGCGCCGGTCCATGGCCGACTTCTGCAGCCACCGGAAGGCGTCCGCCTCGGTCAACGCGTACTTCTGTTGCAGCAACGACTTGGCCCGTTCCACCCGTTTGCGCGTCTCGAACCGCTCCTCGAGATCGGCCACCTCGGACTCGAGCGTGGTGATCTCGGCGTAGCGGGAGACCGCGAGCTCGATCGCGGGGACGAGGTCGCCCTTCGTGAACGGCTTCACGAGGTAGGCCATCGCGCCGGCGTCACGAGCGCGCTCGACGAGCTCGCGCTGGCTGAAGGCCGTGAGCATGACGACGGGCGCGATGCGCGCCGATGCGATGCGCTCGGCGGCGCTGATGCCGTCGAGTACCGGCATCTTCACGTCGAGCATGACGACGTCGGGCCGAATCTCCTCGGCCAGTCGAACCGCCTGCTCGCCGTCCCCGGCCTCACCGACGACGACGTAGCCCTCCTCGCGGAGCATCTCCACCAGGTCGAGGCGGATGAGCGCCTCGTCCTCGGCGACGACGACACGCAGGGCAGCTGGCTCGCTGGGGGTCTCGGTCACGCCCGAAGCCTACGGAAGGGGCCGAGACATCCGCGGCCGGTAGTCTTCCTCCGCCGCCCCGATAGCCCAACCGGCAGAGGCAGTGGTCTCAAACACCATCCAGTGTGGGTTCGAATCCCACTCGGGGCACCCCGCTCCTCGGTCCGGCTCACCCGGTCGAGGCGGACGACGCGGCACCGTCTGCCGCCAGACGACGCAGCTCGGCCTCGGTCAGCCGGTAACGGCGCAGCACCGGCAGGCTCACGAGCATGAGCACCGCCGGCAGGACTCCGAACCCCACGGCGATGGCGGTGAGGGCGGACGCCGGCTGCTCCACGGTCTGTCCGGACGTCGTCGAGACGAATCCGCCGAGCGCCAGGACCAGCCCGAAGGCGGCCGGGCCCAGCGCGAAGCCCAGGGTCTCCCCCGCGGTCCAGACGCCGGTGAACGCCCCGGACCGGCGGCGCCCGGTGCGCAGCGAGTCGGCCTGGATCGTGTCCGGCAGCATCGCGAGCGGGAACAGCTGCTGACCGGCGTACCCGATGCCTGCCACTCCGACGCCGACGAGCAGCACCCATGTGGGCGAGTGCCCCGCGGTCGCCATCACGACCGCACCCGCGAGGAAGCACAGGGTGGCCCACCGGAACCCGGTCTCCTTGCCGCGCCGCTCCGCGACGAGGCGCCACACCGGGACCAGCAGGATCGCCGGCGCCACGAGCGCCACGAACAGCACGGTCGTCAGCCCCTTGGCCCCGAGGAGGTACTCCGCGACGTACGGCGCACCCGCGAGCGCCGCGGACGTGCCGAGCGCCTGGATCACGAACGCGGCGAACAGGACGCGGAAGTCGGGGTTGTCGCGCACCGCCCGCAGCTGGTCGCCGATCCCGCCGCCGGGCTCCGCGCGCAGGACCGACGGCACCGCGCGCGTCGCGAGGATCGCCGTGAGGAACCCGACCAGGAACAGTCCCGCGCAGACCAGCCCCATGAAGCGGTAGCCCGACGCCCCGTCCCCCCCGGCCTTCACCAGCGCGGGCGCCCCCGCACCGAACACGAGGATGGCCAGGGTCAGGAAGGCGATGCGGTAGGTCATGAGCGAGGTGCGCTCGGCGTAGTCGTCGGTGAGCTCGGCGGGCTGGGCGACGTAGGGGACCTGGAAGAACGAGAAGCCGGTCGCGGCGCCGATGAACGTCACGGTGACGTAGGCCGCCGCGGCGCCGCCCGTGATGCCGCCGGGCCCGAAGAACATCAGGGCGAAGAAGACGGGAAGCACGATCGCACCGCGCACCATCCACGGGATGCGAGATCCCCACCGCGACTCGGTGTGGTCGCTCCAGTTCCCCACCAGCGGGTTGAGGACGACGTCCCAGGCCTTGGGCAGCAGCACGACCAGACCCGCGACGACGGCGGTGACTCCGAGCTCGTCGGTGAGGTAGTACAGGAGCAGCAGCCCGGGCACCGTCGAGAAGCCCCCGGTCCCCACCGAGCCGAACGCATACCCGATCTTCGTCCCGAGACCCAACCGAGGATGACTCACGACGCGGACGCTAGCGCCTGCACGGCGTGATGGACGGCCGATGCAGTGCGCCGAAGCGAAGCGGCCCGAGGCCGAAGTGGGCCCCCGAAGGGGGTCCGCGAGGCCGAGAGGGAGTCGCCCGAAGGGGGACGACCAGGCCGCGATGCGGAGGCGAGGCCGACGCTCGACGCCCGGAGGGCGGCGAGCTTGGAGGCCCAAACTAGTCGAGCGCCAGCTTCGGCTTGATCTCGAGGATGCGGGCCAGCAGACCGTTGACGAACGACGCCGACTCCTCGGTTGAGAGGCTCTTCGCGAGCTCGACGGCCTCCGAGATCGCGACCGCGGGCGGGACGTCGTCGGACCAGAGCAGCTCGTAGGTGCCTATCCGGAGGAGGTTGCGGTCGACCGCAGGCATCCGGTCGAGGGTCCAGCCCATCGAGTACGTCGAGAGCAAGTCGTCGATGCGGTCGGCGTGCTCGACGACGCCGTAGACGAGCTCGCTCGTGTACGGGTTGACGACCTGGTCGGCGTCGTCGGCCTTGGCGTCGAGGACCTCGACGGCGGACAGGCCTCGCAGATCCGCCTCGTACAGGACGTCGAGCGCCTTCTTGCGTGCCTTGCCGCGGGCCGTCACGACTAGTTGACGCGGCCCAGGTACGACCCGTCGCGGGTGTCCACCTTGACCTTGGTGTCGTTCTCGATGAACAGCGGGACGGCGATCTCGGCACCGGTCTCGAGCGTCGCGGGCTTGGTGCCGCCCGTCGAGCGGTCGCCCTGCAGCCCCGGCTCGGTGTAGGTGATCATCAGCTCGACCGAGGCAGGGAGCTCGACGTAGAGCGGCACGCCGTCGTGGGTCGCGACGATGGCGCCCTGGCCCTCGAGCATCCACTTGGCGTTGTCGCCGACGACCGCGGGGCTGACGTGCAGCTGCTCGTAGGAATCGGTGTCCATGAACACGAAGTCGTCGCCGTCGCGGTAGAGGTACTGGAAGTCGCGCTTGTCGACGTTGGCCGTCTCGACCTTGACCCCCGCGTTGAAGGTCCTGTCGACCACCTTGCCAGAGAGCACCGCCTTGAGCTTCGTGCGCACGAAGGCCGGGCCCTTGCCGGGCTTGACGTGCTGGAACTCGACGACGGTCCACAGCTGGCCGTCGATGTTGAGCACGAGCCCGTTCTTGAGGTCGTTCGTGGTGGCCACGGAAGGTCTCCTGGTCGGATGTCTAGAGGACGAGCAGGTCGCGGGTCGTCGTGGTGAGCGACACTGGCCCACCGGTCCGGACCACGAGGGTGTCCTCGATGCGGACCCCGCCGCGCCCGGGGAGATAGACCCCCGGCTCGACGGTCACCGGCGTGCGGTCGCCCAGGATACCGGTCGCGGAGTGCCCGAGCATCGGCGCCTCGTGGATGTCGAGCCCGACGCCGTGGCCCAGGCCGTGGCCGAAGTGCTCCGCGTGCCCGGCCGCGGCGATGACCGACCGCGCCGCGTGATCGACGTCACGGACGTCAGCGCCGACGGCGAGGGCCTCGACGCCCGCCCGTTGCGCACGCGCCACCAGCTCGTGCAGGTCGCGCTGCCACGGCTCCGGGTCCGCACCGACGACGAACGTCCGGGTCTCGTCGGCGTGGTAGCCGTCGTGCAGCGCGCCGAAGTCGATCTTGAGCAGGTCGCCGCGCTCGAGCGGGCGGTCGGTCGGGCTGTGGTGCGGGATCGCCGAGTTCGGGCCCGCCGCGACGATTGAGTCGAACGACACGGCGTCCGCACCGACCTCGAGCATCAGCCATTCGAGGCGACGGGCGATCTGGCGCTCGGTCAGCCCGACGCGGATCTCCGGGAGCAGCTGCGCGAGGGCCACGTCGCTCAGCCGGCAGGCCTCGGCGAGCATCGCGAGCTCGCCGTCGTCCTTCGCCGTCCGGAGCTGCTCGACCTCGCCGCTGGTGGGGACCAGCTCGAGGTCACGATGCTCGTCGGACACGGCGGCGTGCCCGGCCACGCTCAGGTGGGCCGCCTCGAAGCCCACGCGCCCGAGGCCCGTGGACACGGCGTACACCGCAAGTCCGTCCACGACGGACCGGGCCTCGACGACCTCGATGTCCGGGCACTGGTCGCCGACCTG
>Ga0302299_10000596_pt1 | contig 20068 bp, 19 predicted proteins | sample III_Fen_N3_4_FD_198795 | JGI IMG/M metagenome (GOLD analysis project Ga0302299, IMG submission 198795) | Peat permafrost microbial communities from Stordalen Mire near Abisko, Sweden - III_Fen_N3_4 | ecosystem: Environmental > Terrestrial > Soil > Wetlands > Permafrost | place: Sweden: Abisko... | reverse complement strand
GGTGGGAGGGCACGGCCCTGCTGGTCCCCGGCTCGGCCGACGTGCTGGCGCAGGCCCGCCGGGCGTTGCCCTGAGCCAGCCCGCCCCAAGGCTCGTGACCCGAGGGTGCGCCCGCTGGAGGATTCCCGACTGCGCTGAGCGAGCCCGACCGGCATACTCCCCGTCATGGACGACCGCACGGTGCTGGTGCTCAACGGCCCCAACCTCAACCTGCTCGGCGAGCGCGAGCCCGAGGTCTACGGCAGCGCCACCCTCGCCGACGTCGAGGCCCTCTGCCTGGCGGCCACCGAGCGCGCGGGGCTCACCCTCGACTTCCGGCAGAGCAACTCCGAGGGCACCCTGATCGACTGGGTGCAGGAGGGCCGGGCCGGAACCGCCGGGATCGTCATCAACGCCGCGGGCTACACACACACCTCGGTCGCCCTGCGCGACGCGCTCTCGGCCTGCCGCGTGCCTCGCGTCGAGGTGCACATCAGCGACATCTCGGCCCGCGAGGAGTTCCGCCACCACAGCTACCTCACCGACGTCTGCGACCACCACGTCATCGGCCACGGGGTCGCCGGTTACGCCGAGGCCATCGAGTGGGTCGCGGAGCGCCGTGCCGGCGCCTGACCTCCCCGCCGTCTGGGAGAGCGAGCAGTGGCTGGCCGACCTCGAGGCCTGGCTGGTGCCGGCGCTCGGGGCCGTTGGGGTGCGCACCATCGCCCCGGTGGTTCGCGAGCGGGTGCGCTTCTGGTCGGTCGTCGCCCGCGTGGAGACCGACACGGGCCGGGTGTGGGTCAAGGAGAACGCCCCCTCGCAGGCCTTCGAGGCCGCCCTCGTCGCGGTCGTCGACCGGCTCGTGCCGGATGCCGTGGCCACGCCGCTCGCCGTCGATCCCGACCGCGGCTGGCTCGCGACCGCCGACCTCGGGATGCCGATGTGGCACGAGGACGTCCCGCCGGTCGGGGACTGGGTCGACGTCGTCCAGGGCTACGGCGCCGTGCAGGCGGCGCTCACCGACCACGCCACGGAGGTTCTCGCGGCCGGTGTCCCGGCCTTCCCGCTGCACCCCGACGACGTGGTCGGCTGGGTCGAGGCGCGGGTCGACGACTCCCGCGCGCTGCCGGATGCCGACCCGAGGCGGCTCGACGACGCCGAAGCGGCTGCGGTTGCCGACGGCATCCCGCGGATCCGGGCCGCGGCCGAGCGGCTGGCCGCGAGCGGCATCCCGCCCTCGTTGCAGCACAACGACCTGCACCTGGGCAACGCGTTCCGCCGGCCCGGGGGATCCATCGCCTACATCGACCTCGGCGACGCGTTGTGGACCCACCCGCTCACCGCAGCCCGGATCCCGGTGTGGATCATGCGCAACCGGCTCGAGCTCGACCCCGACGGGCCCGACCTGCGGCGGGCGGTCGACGCCTACCTCGAGCCGTGGACCGACAGGTGGGACCGCGCCGTGCTGCGTGAACTGCTCGTCGACGCGGAGCGGATCTCGTGCCTGCACCGCGCCGAGTCGTGGCGGCGACTGCAGGCCGATGTGCCCGTGCACCGGGTCGACGAGCCGTTCCTGCGCGCCGTGCCGGAGTGGCTGGTGGATGCCGCCGCGCCGGACCCGTACGCGTCCGCCGTCGCCCGCTGACCCCGCGGCACCTTTCCCGCCCGGCGGAGCGAGAAGGTTGACGCTCGCACCGGAAACGTTCTGCTGCGAAGGTGACTGTTCGCATCGGGCGAGAAGGGTGGGGAGCGCGCCGGTGACTTCCGAGTAGGTACTAGGACGTCCTAGTATCGGGAGAACGCCACGAAAGGGACCCCCATGGCAGCGCAGCCGACCACCTCGACGCCCGACCTGCACGTGCCCGAGCACCCGGTGCGCATCGTCACCGCGTCGGCCCTGTTCGACGGGCACGACGCCTCGATCAACATCATGCGGCGGATCATGCAGGCGCAGGGGGCCGAGGTCGTCCACCTCGGGCACAACCGCAGCGTGCGCGAGGTCGTCGACGCGGCCATCGAGGAGGACGTGCAGGGCGTCGCGGTCAGCTCGTACCAGGGCGGGCACGTCGAGTACTTCGAGTACCTCGTGCAGCTGCTGCGCGAGTCGGGCGCCGGGCACGTCAAGGTCGTCGGGGGCGGCGGCGGGGTCATCGTGCCGGCCGAGATCGAGCGGCTGCGCGCGGCCGGCGTCACCATCTTCAGCCCGCAGGACGGCCAGCGGCTCGGCCTGCCCGGCATGGTCAACCAGGTCATCGCGGCCTGCGACACCGACCTGTGGGACGAGCACCCCACCACCGCGGCGGCCGTCATCTCCGGCGAGCGCTCGGCGGTGGCGCGCGCCATCACGGCGGCCGAGACCGGCCACCTCGACGACGACCTGCGCGCCGAGCTCGAGCAGGCTGCGGCCACCCGCCGCACGCCGGTGCTCGGCATCACCGGTACCGGCGGGTCGGGCAAGTCGAGCCTCACCGACGAGCTCGTGCGGCGGCTGCGGGTCGACCAGCAGGACAAGCTGCGAGTCGCGTGCGTCGCGATCGACCCGACCCGTCGCCGCGGTGGGGGAGCGCTGCTGGGCGACCGGATCCGGATGAACGCCCTCGACGGCGACCGCATCTACTTCCGCTCGCTCGCCACCCGCGGCAGCCGCGAGGTGCCCGAGGCGCTCGGTGACGTGCTCACCATCCTCAAGGCCGCCGGGTTCGACCTCGTCGTGGTCGAGACCCCGGGCATCGGGCAGGGGGATGCCGCGATCACCACCTTCGCCGACGTCAACCTCTACGTCATGACGCCGGAGTTCGGCGCTGCCAGCCAGCTCGAGAAGATCGACATGCTCGACTTCGCCGACGTCGTCGCGATCAACAAGTTCGAGCGGCGCGGTGCGCTGGACGCCCTGCGAGACGTCGGCCGCCAGATGGTGCGCAACCGCGGCGCCTTCGGCAAGAAGCCCGACGACATGCCGGTGTTCGGCACCTCGGCCGCCACCTTCAACGACGACGGCGTGACCGCCCTCTACCAGGAGCTGCGTGGTCTGCTCGGTGACGCCGGGCTCGAGGTCTCGGAGGGCGCGCTGGCACCGGTCAGCGTGCGGCACTCCTCGGTGCTGCGCCAGGTCGTGCCGCCCCAGCGGGTGCGCTACCTCGCCGAGATCGCCGAGACCGTGCGCGGCTACCACGACGACACCAAGCGGTATGCCGAGGCCGCACGTCGCGTGCAGCGGCTCACCGAGGTGGGCAGCGAGCTCGAGCGGGCCGGCAGCGACCGCGCCGGCGTCGACGCCCTGCTCGACCGCGCGCAGGACGACCTGCCGCTGTCGATCGCCCGCCAGCTCGCCGGCTGGTCCTCGGTCGTCGAGGCCTACTCCGGTGACGAGCTGGTGGTCACCGTGCGCGACAAGGAGATCCACACCTCTCTGGTGCGGGAGTCGTTGTCCGGCAACCGCATCCGCCGAGTGTCCCTTCCGCGGTACTCCGATGACGGCGACCTCGTGTCGTTCCTGCGCCGCGAGAACCTCCCCGGCTACTTCCCGTTCACCGCCGGGGTCTTCCCGTTCAAGCGCGACAACGAGGACCCCGCCCGGATGTTCGCCGGCGAGGGCGACCCGTTCCGCACCAACCGGCGCTTCAAGATGCTCTCGCAGGGCCAGCCCGCCACCCGGCTCTCCACGGCTTTCGACTCGGTAACCCTCTACGGCCGCGACCCCGACAAGCGCCCGGACATCTACGGCAAGGTCGGCACCTCCGGCGTCTCGGTCGCGACGCTCGACGACATGCGCGAGCTGTACGCCGGCTTCGACCTCACCTCGCCCACCACGAGCGTCTCGATGACGATCAACGGCCCGGCGCCCACCATCCTCGCGTTCTTCCTCAACACCGTCATGGACCGAGCCGTCGAGGCGTGGGCGACCGAGCACGGGCGCGAGCCGGACGCGCAGGAGGCGCGCGGCATCCGGGCGAGGGCGCTGCAGGTGGTGCGCGGCACGGTGCAGGCCGACATCCTCAAGGAGGACCAGGGCCAGAACACCTGCCTGTTCTCCACCGAGTTCTCGCTGCGGATGATGGCCGACATCCAGGAGTGGTTCATCGCCCAGCAGGTGCGCAACTTCTACTCGGTGTCGATCAGCGGCTACCACATCGCCGAGGCGGGGGCGAACCCCATCAGCCAGCTCGCCTTCACCCTCGCGAACGGCTTCACCTACGTCGAGGCCTACCTCGCGCGCGGCATGGACATCGACGACTTCGCGCCGAACCTGTCGTTCTTCTTCTCCAACGGCATGGACCCCGAGTACACCGTCATCGGCCGGGTCGCGCGGCGCATCTGGGCCATCGCGATGAATGAGAAGTACGGCGCCAACGAGCGCAGCCAGAAGCTGAAGTACCACGTGCAGACCAGCGGCCGCAGCCTGCACGCGCAGGAGATGGACTTCAACGACATCCGCACCACGCTGCAGGCGCTCGTGGCGATCTACGACAACGCCAACAGCCTGCACACCAACGCGTACGACGAGGCCGTCACGACGCCGTCGGAGGAGTCGGTGCGGCGCGCGCTCGCCATCCAGATGATCATCACCAAGGAGTGGGGCCTGGCCGTCAACGAGAACCCGCTGCAGGGCGCGTTCGTCGTCGACGAGCTGACCGACCTCGTCGAGGCCGCTGTGCTGGCCGAGTTCGACCGGATCTCCGAGCGCGGAGGGGTGCTCGGAGCGATGGAGACCGGCTACCAGCGCGGGCGGATCCAGGACGAGTCGATGCTCTACGAGCACCGCAAGCACGACGGCTCGCTGCCGATCGTCGGCGTCAACACCTTCCGCAACCCGCACGAAGGCGAGTCGCCGCGCGAGGTCGTGCTCGCGCGCGCCTCCGAGAGCGAGAAGGAGGGCCAGCTCGACCGCGTCACGGCCTACAAGGCCGAGCATCGGGTCGAGGCGCAGGAGGCGCTGGCGCGGCTCAAGGCCTCCGCGACGTCCGGCGAGAACGTCTTCGCGGTGCTCATGGATGCCGCGCGGGTGTGTTCGCTGCAGCAGGTCACCGAGGCCTTCTTCGAGGTGGGCGGGCAGTACCGGCGCAACGTCTGACGCTCCCGGCCGGGCGCCTGCACGCCGTCCCGGCTCACCCCTGACGGGTGGGTGAGGACCCCCGTGGTCGGCGCTACGTTGGGCCGGTCCCGGGGTTCCGGGGCTCGTGTCGCAGTGCCCTCGAGGAGGCAGATCCCGGTGAGCGTCCCGTCCGCACCCCCGTCTCCGCCACCGTCCGCCCCCGCGTCGCCGGGCGCGGCGAACCTGGACCCGGCCACGGTGGTGCGGTCCAAGGCGTACCTGTCCGCCCTGGTGCTCGCCGCCCTGCTCGGCATCCCGATCGCGGTGGTCGCCTACCTCTTCCTGGCGCTGGTGGCCAAGCTGCAGGCCTACCTCTTCACCGACCTGCCCGGCAGCCTCTTCGACTCCGGTACCCCCGCGTGGTGGCCGGTCCCGTGGCTGATGCTGTGTGGGCTGCTCGTGTCGCTGTCCATCAAGTACCTGCCCGGCCCGGGCGGCCACTCACCCGCTCTCGGCTTCCACGTCGGCGGCGGGCCGCCGGTCAACAGCCACCTGCCCGGCGTCATCCTGGCCTCGCTCGCGACCCTGGGCCTGGGTGCGGTGCTCGGTCCGGAGGCGCCGCTCATCGCGATCGGTGCGGGTCTCGCCGCCCTGACCGTCCGGCTGGTCAAGAAGGACGCCCCGCCGATGGCGGTGACGATCATGGCGTCGGCCGGTAGCTTCGCCGCCATCAGCACCCTGCTCGGCTCGCCCATCCTCGGGGCGTTCCTGATCATGGAGGCCGCCGGCATCGCCGGAGCCACCCTGAGCCTGGTGGCGCTCCCCGGGCTGCTCGCCTCCGGCATCGGCGCGCTGGTGTTCGTCGGGATGGACAACTGGACCGGCCTGGGCAGCTTCTCACTGGCCCTGACCACCGTGCCCCCCGGCGTCGAGCCCACCGTCGCGACGCTGCTGTGGGCGGTTCCGGTCGGCCTGGTCGGTGCGGCGCTGGGGTGGGCCATCCGCTGGGTCGGCCTGTCGGTGCGCCCCCTCGTGCACCGCAACCGAGTGCCCGCGACGGTGGGGCTGGGCCTGCTCGTCGGCCTGTGCGCCACCGCCTACCAGCTCACCACCGACCACCCGTTCACCGAGGTGCTCTTCTCGGGCCAGTCCGCCCTGCCGAACCTCGTGGCGAATGCCACCGACTACTCGGTGGGCGTGCTCGTGCTGCTGGGGGCCTTCAAGGCGCTGGCCTACGGGCTGTCGCTGAGCGGCCTTCGCGGTGGCCCGGTGTTCCCCGCCATGTTCATCGGCGCGGTGCTCGGCATCGCGGTGAGCGGCCTGCCAGGGATGGACCTGGCCCCGGCCATCGGCATGGGCATCGGCGCGATGTGCTGCGCCATGCTGCGACTGCCCCTCACCTCGGCGCTGCTGGCGACCCTGCTGATGGGCGCCGACGGGCTCAAGATCACCCCCCAGGTGGTCGTCGCCGTGGCGGTGTCGTTCGTCGTCACCCTGATCCTGCCCACGCCCGGACCGGCCCAGCCCGACGAGCCGGCCCCGGCGGCGGAGCCCGCACCGGCGCCGGCCACTGCCGGGGATGCCGCGGGCGCGCCTGCCTGAGCCATCGCGCCGGGCGCTCGGACGGCTCACCCCGTCAGGGTGAGCCGCGACGTCCGGTGCCCGCTCGATAGTGGAACGGTCGGCCCGTCGAGCAGGGAGCCCACCAGATGACCGTGCGACCAGTGCGCCTCAACGCGGCGATCGCCTGGCTGTTCATGATCGGCTCGGCCTGCTTCGTGCTCGGTTCGGTGCCGGCCTTCGTCAACGCGGTGGGTGGCCGGCTCGACGGCGTCACCTACTTCGTCGGGTCGGTGTTCTTCACCAGCGCGTCGTACTGCCAGCTCGTGCAGGCCCAGAGCCCCGGCACCACCGGGGTCGACAGCACCGGCCAGGACGTGCCGGTGCCCGTGCACCGCTGGGGGTGGCTGCCCCACGACCGCGGCTGGATGGCTGCCGCCACCCAGTTCCCCGGGACGCTCTTCTTCAACATCAGCACCTTCGCCGCGGTGGTCCACAACGCCACGGCCGCCGAGAGCGACCGCTACGTGTGGCGACCGGACTTCTTCGGGTCGGTGCTGTTCCTCGTCGCCAGCACCTACGGCATCCTCGCGCTGGGCCGCTTCCTGACCTGGGACCCGTCCTCGGTGCCGTGGCGGATCGGGTGGGTCAACATGCTCGGCTCGGTGCTCTTCATGGCGTCGGCCGTCGCGAGCTACGTGCTGCCCACGACCGACGAGACGCTCGACACACGCGTCGCCGTCGCCGGGACCCTGCTCGGAGCCGCCTGCTTCTTCATCGGTGCGGCACTGATGTTCCCGGCCTGGCGGCAGGAGCTGCGCGCGGTCTCTGCCGACGCCCCCGGCAGCCCCCGCACCACGTAGGCCCGCCCGATCCCAGCCCCGCACGATCCGCCCCCACCATCTCGACCCCCACCATCTCGACCCCCACCATCTCGACCCCGCCCCACAAGGAGAAGCCGATGACCACCTACGTCCCGTCCGACGCCGACGCCGCCCTGTTCGGCAACCGCTTCGCCACCGCTGAGGTGCCGAGCACGACCTTCCCGGAGGTCGGGATGTCGCCGACCGACGCCATGCGCCTCGTCGCGGAGGACCTCGCCCTCGAGGGCGACCCGGCCCGCAACCTGGCCACCTTCGTCACGACGTGGATGGAGCCGCAGGCCCAGCAGATCATCGCCGCGAACCTGCACCGCAACTTCATCGACCACGCCGAGTACCCGCGCACGGCCGAGATCGAGCAGCGCTGCATCCGGATGCTGGCCGACCTGTTCCACGCCCCGGGCGAGACCACCGGCGCGCGCACCCAGGGCTCGTCCGAGGCGATCATGCTCGGGGCGCTGTCGCTGAAGTGGAACTGGCGCACCCGGCAGACGGCCGCGGGGAAGCCGACCGACCGGCCCAACCTGGTCTTCGGCGGCGACGTGCACGTGGTGTGGGAGAAGTTCTGCCGCTACTTCGACGTCGAGCCGCGGATCGTGCCGCTCGCCCCCGGCAAGTACACGATCGGCCCGGACGACGTCGCCGCGCACGTCGACGAGAACACCATCGGGGTGGCCGCGGTGCTCGGCACCACCTTCACCGGGCACAAGGACGACATCGTCGGCATCAACGACCTACTGGTCCGGCTGAAGAAGGAGCAGGGCCTCGACGTGCCGCTGCACGTCGACGGGGCGAGCGGTGGTTTCGTCTGGCCGTTCCTCTACCCCGACTCGCCGTGGGACTTCCGCCTGGAGCAGGTGCGCTCGATCAACGTCTCCGGCCACAAGTTCGGGCTGGTCTACCCGGGCATCGGCTGGCTGATCTTCCGCGAGAAGGCCGACCTCGCCCCCGACCTGGTCTTCGAGGAGAACTACCTCGGCAAGACCGACGCCACCTTCACCCTGAACTTCTCCACCGGCTCCTCGATGGTGCTGGCGCAGTACTACAACTTCGTCCGCTACGGGCGTCCCGGCTACGCGTACATCATGAAGAACATGCAGGAGAACGCCCGGGTGCTCGCCGACCAGCTCGAGGCGATGGGCCGCTTCGAGATCATCGGCCGCGAGGAGGAGCAGCTGCCCCTGGTGGCCTTCCGGCTCGCCGGCGATGAGAACTACGACGAGTTCGACATCGCCTGGCAGCTCTCGGCCGAGCGCGGATGGATGGTGCCCGCGTACACCCTCCCGCCCGACGCGCAGAACGTGAAGATCATGCGCGCGCTGGTCAAGGAGACGATGAGCCGCGAGCACGTCGACACCCTCGCCCGCGACATCGAGGAGGCCTGCTCCACCCTGGCCCGCAAGGGTGGGGCGCACCCCAGCGAGCGCGCCAAGATGGTCACCGGCCCCGGCCACTGAGCCGTCCCCGACCCTGCACCGCGGCGCCGACCGGCGCCGCACCCACCACCCGCGCGACCAGCGCACCGAAGGAGCACCACCATGGGATGTCTGTTCGCGATCTTCGCAGGGCTCTTCCCGCGCCTGGGTCTGCTGATCATCTGGATCGCCCGCCCGACCCGCGTCGACGCCGCGTTCGACTCGTGGATCTGGCCCCTGCTCGGCCTGATCTTCCTGCCGTTCGCGACGCTGATCTACGTCATCCTCTGGCAGGCCGGCGGCCTGAGCGGCTGGGACTGGTTCTGGGTCGGCCTGGCGGCCCTGTTCGACATCGGCCACTGGGGCGCTGGCGCAGCCCAGCGGCGCCAGCAGACGTCCCCCGCGGTCTGACGGCGTTCTCCACCCCGGCCGGATGACGCCCGGCCGGGGTGGGTGCCCGTTGTCGTCAGGCGCCCAGCCGGTCGCGCAGCCAGGCGATGTCGGCCGACTGGCCCGGGGCGCCACCGGGGGTCTCGACGACCACCGGCGCCCCGGCATCGCGCACCACGTCGGCGAGGTCGGCGCCGTCGATGTGGCCCGACCCGAGGTTGGTGTGCCGGTCGGCGCCGGTGTCGAACTCGTCGCGGCTGTCGTTGCAGTGCACCAGGTCGATGCGCCCGGTGACGGCTCGCACCTTCTCGACGACGCTGCCGAGGTCGTTGCCGCCGGCATGGGCGTGGCAGGTGTCCAGGCAGAACCCGACGGTGTCGCCGCCCTCGGCCCGGCCGATCGCCTCCCAGAGCCGCTCGATCGCCTCGAGCCGGCGCGCCATCGCGTTGTCGCCGCCGGCGGTGTTCTCGATGAGCAGGGGCACCGGCATCTCGAGGCCGTCGACGCACTTGCGCCAGTTGTCGAAGCCGACCACGGCGTCCTCGTCCTTGCCGAGGTGCCCGCCGTGCACGATGACGCCCTTCGCGCCGATCTCGGCGGCGGCGAGCAGGTGTTGCTGGAGCAGCTTGCGGCCGGGGATGCGGATGCGGTTGTTCGTCGACGCCACGTTGATCGGGTACGGCGCGTGCACGAACAGGTCGATGCCGGCCGCCTCGGCGGAGGCCTTCAGCGCCGCAGCACCGCCCTCGAACTGCACGACCGGCCCCTTGTAGCTCTGCGGGTCACCGAGGAAGAACTGGCTCAGCGTGGCCCCCCGGGCGGCGGCCTCCGCCACCGGGTCGGCCTGGTCGACGTGTCCTCCGATGCGCAGCTCCATGCCTCTTACGGTACGGGCCGCCACCGACGCCGGGGGCAGCCGCGACCGATGGCAGGATGACGGCCATGCAGCTCGCCAACACCACAGCCATCGTCACCGGAGGGGCGTCCGGCCTCGGGGCCGCCACCGCGCAGGCCCTCGCCGCGGCCGGCGCCCGCGTCGTCGCCCTCGACCTGCCGGAGGCCTGCGCCGCCGGGCCCGCCGTCGAGAGGGTCGAGTACGCCCCGACCGACGTGACGTCGGAGGAGCAGGTGCGCGCGGCCGTCGCGCAGGCGTCCGACGACCCGGCCCGGCCGCTGCGCACGGTCGTCAACTGCGCCGGCATCGGCCCCTCGGCCCGCATCGTCGGGCGCAAGGGGGTCCACGACCTCGGGCTGTTCCGGAAGGTCGTCGAGATCAACCTGATCGGGTCGTTCACCGTGCTCGCCGTGGCCGCGGAGGCCATCGCCGCAACCGACCCCGACGCCGACGGGCAGCGCGGTGTCGTCATCAACACCGCCAGCATCGCCGCGTTCGACGGCCAGGTCGGTCAGGCTGCCTACAGCGCGAGCAAGGGCGGCATCGTCGGCCTCACCCTGCCGGCGGCGCGCGACCTCGCCCAGTACGGCATCCGGGTCGTCACCATCGCGCCCGGCATCGTCGAGACGCCGATGCTCGCGACGGTGTCCGACGAGTTCCGGGCCGGGCTCGCGGCCGGCGTGCCGTTCCCGCCGCGGCTCGCCCGCCCCGAGGAGTACGCGAAGCTGGCGCTCGCGGTCATCGACCACGACTACCTCAACGGCGAGACGATCCGGATGGACGGCGCGCTGCGGATGGCGCCGCGCTGAGCCCCCCAGCCCGGATGCCGCGGACCCTCGTCGACGACCTCGGGCACCCTGTCCCGCTGCCCGACGTCGTCGGGCGGGTGGTCTCGCTGGTGCCCTCGCTCACCGAGGCCCTCGCGGCCAGCTGCCCCGAGCGGCTGGTCGGGGCGACCGACTGGTGCACTCATCCGGCCGACCTGTCCGCCCGCGGGGTCAGCCGGGTGCGCGGCACCAAGAACCCCGACCTGGGGGCGGTTGCCGCCCTGGGCCCGGATCTCGTCGTCGCGAACAAGGAGGAGAACCGCGAGCTCGACGTCCGGCGGATGCGCGAGCGCGGCATCCCGGTGTGGGTCACCGACATCGAGACGGTGCCAGCGGCTGTTGCCTCGATGCGGCGGCTGCTGCGTGACGTCCTCGGGCTCGGGGAGGACCCGGCGTGGCTGGTCGAGGCGGAGGCGAGGTGGTGCGGCCACCTGCCGCCGGTGTCGGCGCGGGTGGTCGTGCCGGTCTGGCGCGACCCGTGGATGGTGGTCGGCCGGCCCACGTTCACCGCCGACCTGCTGCGGCGCGCGGGGTGCGAGGTGTCGACGGCGGGGGTGCCGGGGCGGTACCCGGCGGTCGACCTCGAGGTGCTCGACGACCCCGCGCTGGCCGACCTCGTCCTGCTGCCGGACGAGCCGTACGTGTTCACCGCGACCGACGGTCCGGAGGCGTTCCGGGGGCTCCCGACCCGCCTGGTGTCCGGCCGCCTGCTCACCTGGTACGGCCCTGCGCTGGTCGATGCAGCGATTTCGCTGGACCGATCCTGAGCGTGTAATGTCTCCGTCGCGCCCGGGCGGTCTCCGCGGGTGGCGCACGCCCCCTTAGCTCAGTCGGTAGAGCGTTTCCATGGTAAGGAAAAGGTCGTCGGTTCGATTCCGACAGGGGGCTCTGGTCCGACCGGGACCGGTCGAGAGGCACGTCCGGTCGAACCCCCCTGGCGGGGTAGCTCAGCTGGTTAGAGCGCACGACTCATAATCGTGAGGTCGCGGGATCGAGCCCCGCTCCCGCTACCGAGGTCGCGATTTCGGGGAATGCCCGGGCCCGCGTATCCTGTTGTGCTGGTGTCGCGCGAGCCCACGAGTGCTGGCCCGACGCCCCTTCATCGAAACACTTTTTCTGAGAGCAGGTTGCCCCCATGGCCAAGGCCACCGACGTCCGCCCCAAGATCACCCTGGCGTGCACGGAGTGCAAGGAGCGCAACTACATCACCAAGAAGAACCGCCGCAACGACCCCGACCGGCTCGAGCTGGCGAAGTTCTGCCCCCGTTGCAAGAAGCACACCGCGCACCGCGAGACCCGCTGACCCCACTCGTCAGCACGAGAGGCCGCCGCACCCGTCCGGGTGTCGGCGGCCTCTCGCTGTGCCCGTCGTTCTCCTAGAGTGGTCGCCATGCCCGTGAACCCTGACTTCGTCGGGCGGACCTACCCGCCCAGTGGACCGTATGCCGTCGACGCGGCCCTGATCGCGGCGTTCGCCGCCGCCGTCGGCTCGGCCGACCCCGTGCACACCGACGCCGAGGCCGCCCGCGCGGCCGGCTACGCCGACGTCATCGCCCCGCCCACGATGGCGGTGCGCTTCTCGCAGGCCGCCGAGCGGGCCTACGTCGTCGACCCGGAGGCTGGCATCGACTACAGCCGGGTGGTCCACGGCGAGCAGCGCTTCGTGCACCACCGCCCGATCACCGCGGGCGACCAGGTGCTCGGCACCACCACCGTCGACTCGGTGCGCTCGGCCGGCGGGCACTCGATGGTGACCACCCGCACCGAGCTGTCGACGAGCGAGGGCGATGCCCTGACCACGTCGACGTCCACGATCGTCGTGCGCGGCGGGGAGGAGTGAGCATGGCTGCCCGTCCGCTCTCGGAGGTCTCGGTCGGCGACGTCGTCGGCCCGGTGACCGTGCCGGTCTCTCGCGAGACCCTCGTCGGGTACGCCAACGCGTCCGGCGACCAGAACCCCATTCACCAGGACGAGGCGTTCGCCCGCTCGGTGGGCCTGCCCGACGTCATCGCACACGGCATGTGGACGATGGGCGCCTCGGCCACCGTCGTCACCGACTGGGCCGGCGACGCCGGTCGGGTCGTCGAGTTCGGCACCCGCTTCACCAAGCCGGTCATCGTGCCCACCGCCGGCAACGAGCTGGTCGTGCAGGGTGTCGTGAAGGCCGTGGATGCCGAGACCGGTCGGGTGACCGTCGACGTCACCACCACCTGTGAGGGCGAGAAGGTGCTCGGCCGCTGCATCGCGGTCGTGCGGCTCGACTGATGCGCGAGCTGAACGACGAGCCGATCGCCGCGCACACGACGATGCGGGTCGGCGGCCCCGCCGCGCGGATGGTGGTGGTCGAGACACCCGACGAGCTGGTCGATGCGGTGCGTGAGGTCGACGACGCCGACGAGCCGCTGCTCGTGCTCGGCGGGGGGTCGAACCTCGTCGTCGCGGATGCCGGGTTCGCCGGGACGGTCGTGAAGGTGGCGACGTCGGGTGTGGTGGTCGACTCCGAGGACCAGTGCGGTGGGGCCAACATCGTCGTGGCTGCGGGGGAGGACTGGGACGGCTTCGTGGCGCTGGCCGTCGAGCAGGGGTGGTCGGGGGTCGAGGCGCTGTCCGGCATCCCGGGGTCGACCGGCGCCACCCCGGTGCAGAACGTCGGGGCCTACGGCCAGGACGTGGCTGAGACCATCGCCCGGGTGCGCGTCTGGGACCGGCTCGAGGAACGGGTCCGGACGATGACCTCACTGGACTGCCGCTTCACCTACCGGCACTCGCTGTTCAAGGGCACGGACCGGTACGTCGTCATCGACGTGATGTTCCAGCTGATCCCGGGCACGTTGTCGCAGCCGGTGCGCTACGGCGACCTCGCCACCCAGCTCGGCGTCGAGGTGGGGGAGCGGGTGGCCCTGGCCGAGGCGCGCGAGGCGGTGCTCGCCCAGCGGCGGCGACGCGGGATGGTGCTCGACGCGGCCGACCCGGACACGTGGAGCTGCGGGTCCTTCTTCACCAACCCCATCCTCTCGGCGGCGGACTTCGCCGCGCTCGAGGCCCGGGTTGCCGAGCGGCTGGGTGGCGACGCCGGTGCGCCGCCGCGTTTCTCTGCCGGCAACGGGGACGTCAAGACCAGTGCCGCATGGCTGATCGAGCGCGCCGGCTTCCCGAAGGGTTACGGGCTGCCCGGACCGGCGTCGTTGTCGACCAAGCACACGCTGGCGGTGACCAACCGTGGGTCGGCGACGGCAGCCGACGTCGCAGCGCTCGCGGGGACGGTCCGCGACGGCGTGCGCGACGCCTTCGGCGTCACGCTGGAGAACGAACCGGTTCTGGTGGGCCAGTCGCTCTGAGGTCGCGCCGCGAGCGTGCTTGCCCGGCCGTGCTCCGGCAGGTGTGGCACACCGCGAGATCGCTTGCCGGCCACCCCATGTCCGCCCCCGAGACCACCTCCTCCAGAGACGTCCGGATGCTCCGCTCCCCGCGCGCGCCGAGACCAAGTCGGCCTTGCTCCACGAGCTGCCACAGCGACGGGGCACCTCGGGGATGCCCCACCGCGGCCGTGCGCCGTGCAGCACTTCGGGCTTGCTTCCTGAGGAGTGATTCGGTGACGCAGGCCGGGGTTGCTTCGAAGGAGGGCGCGCGGTGGAGCACATCGGGTTTGCTCTTGGGGGAGCGGTTCGGCGAAGCACGTCGGGTTGCTCCACGAGGTGAGCCGATCCGTGGGCAACGACTTCCTGTCTGGGGGGCGGTCGCTCGAGGGGATCTGGGGGGCGCTGGCTCGAGGGGATCTGGGGGGCGCTGGCTCGAAGTGTGGGGCGCGAGGCCCTGGCTGTTGCCTTCAGGCGGCCCCGGCGTCCGTGCTCTGGTCGGGCTCTTCGGACAGGGGCCTCCAGTGCGCCCGACCCGTCGGATGAACGGGGGCGTACCACTGCGGTTCCTCGGAGGGGCCGGAGAAGAACTCATGCATCCACCACCAGATGGGTGGATCGATCACCGCCCTCACCTCCCGGTGCGCCGGAAAGCGTCGCGAACCGCCGCGGACTCGGGCGATGAGGTCGGTCGGCTCCCACGCATCCGGGGGTACGGCTTCCTCGGAGTGGGCACCCGGCAGCACCGTTCTGGGGCACGCAGCCTGCCCGGCGCCGGCAGGGAGATCGGGGGGCGTCGGCGCCATGGCAACCCTGAGCTCGAAGCCCGTTCCCCGCAGGGCTGCGACGACCGTGTCGAAGCCCAGGTGCTCGGAGCCGGCCTCGAGTCGGGCGACCATGGTGCGACTGAGCCCACGATGCGCCGCGTAGGTGCGCTGGTTCATCCCGAGCCGGCGCCGGTGCTCGCGCAGCGCGAGCCCAACCTCATCGACCACGGTCAAGCGCTCCCGTGCTCGGGTCAGCTGTGGCCAGTACTTGGTGGGAAGCCCCCGCATGTCCGTCATTCCTCGATCCTGCTCACGCAGTTCGGCTCGCGGAACCGTGACCTCAGTCCTGTGGATGACGCCACGCGACGGCGGGGCACTGTGGACGGCCAGCCGGTTGGCTCACCGGCTGGGGCATCCGGACGTCTCTGTACGAGGTGCTGGTGCTGGCTTCTGCGCAGCAAGGGGACGATGTGGACGGCCAGCCGGTTGGCTCACCGGCTGGGGCATCCGGACGTCTCTGCACGAGGTGCTGGTGCTGGCTTCGGCGCGCCAGCGGGACGATGTGGACGGCCAGTCGGTTGGCTCACCGGCTGGGGCATCCGGACGTCGCCGTACGGAGGTACAGGCCGACCCCGGCCGGGGAGCGCTCAGGTCCCGAGCCAGGCGTCGATGTCCGACGAAGCGTCCGCCAGCACGTCCGACGGCGCGCGGCTCGCTGCGAGCGACGCCCGCGCCAGGGCCGCCAGATCCGCGTCGGTGAACCCGTGGTCGACCCGTGCCGTCGCGTACTGGTCGGCCAGCCGCGACCCGAAGATCAGCGGGTCGTCGGCCCCCAGCGCCACCCGCGCCCCCGCATCCACCAGGGTCCGCAACGGCACCTGCGCGGCCACGTCGTAGACCCCCAGCGACACGTTCGAGAGCGGACACACCTCCAGAGCCACGCCCTCGCGCACCACCCGCTCGAGCACCCGCGGGTCCTCCACCGACCGCACTCCGTGACCGAGCCGCTCGGGCCCGATCGCGTCCAACGTCTGGGCCACCGCCGCTGCGCCGAGCAGCTCCCCCGCGTGCGGCGCCAGCATCAGCCCGGCCCGGCGGGCGATCGAGAACGCATGGGCGAACTCCTCGGTCACCCCACGGCGCTCGTCGTTCGACAACCCGAACCCGACCACCGCACCTGCCCCCGACCCGGCGTGCCGGGCCGCCAGTCGGGCCAGCGTGTTCGCCTCCAGGGGGTGTCGCATCCGGCTCGCTGCCACGATCACGCCGACCTGCGCCGCCCCTGGCTCGCCGGACACCGAACGCGCCTCGTCGAGCACGATCTCCAGCGCCGGCGTGATCCCCCCGACATACGGTGCGTACGACGTCGGGTCGACCTGCAGCTCCAGCCACCGCGATCCCTCGGCCCCGTCATCCAGTGCCGCCTCGCGCACGATCCGGCGCATGTCGGCCTCGCCGCGCACGCAGGCCCGGGCCGCGTCGTAGAGGCGCTGGAACCGGAACCACCCGCGCTCGTCGGCCGTGTCGAAGCGCGGCGGCCACTGCGTGGTCAGGGACGACGGCAGCCGGATGCCGTGCTGCGCCGCCAGCTCGCGGACGGTCGCCACCCGCATCGAGCCGGTGAAGTGCAGGTGGAGGTGGGCCTTGGGCAGGTCCGTGACGGACCGCTGGGGCTCAGCGGCCGCGTCGCTCACCCGAGGTCGGAGTCCTCGTCGAACGGCTCCTGGATGACGTGCACGGCTGCCTCCTCGGCGGACGCCCCGGCACCGTCGATGCCGACGTCCTCGCCGACGAGGTCCTTCTCGTCGTCGGAGCCCAGGCCCTCGTCGGGGGCCACGAGCCGCCCGGCGCGCACGTCGCCGACCTCGCCGTCGCCCAGCCAGTCGTCCTCTGCCGAGATGGCGTCGGGGTCGTCGCCGCCGATCCGGTCATCGTCGTCGAGGCCCGACTCGTTGTCCGGGGCGCCGTAGGCCGTGCCCTCCTCAGGGATCTCCTGAAGGATGCGCTCGTCGATCGTCTCGTCCCGGTGCTGCTCCTCCGCGGTCACACCGTGAGCCAGCGACCCGCGCGCGTGGTCGGCGGGGGAGTAGCCGCGGTCGAGCACGTCGTCGACGTCCTCCTGCACCAGCGTGTCCTCGGGCTGCAGCTGGTCCTCGTCGTCGAGGCTGTAGTCACCGAGGTCGTCGATCGCGTTCTCCTGCTGTTCGGACATGCCTTCACCCTATGTCGGCGAGCCGCTCCGCCGTGGCGAGGGCGACGCACGTCGCTACCCCGGCCATGGCGGTCTCGACCTCGCCGAGCTCTGGGAAAGAGGGCGCGAGGCGGATGTTGCGGTCGCGCGGGTCGCGACCATGCGGGAACGACGCCCCGGCCGGGGTCAGGGCGATGCCGGCCTCCTTGGCCAGCGCGACGACCCGGGACGCACAGCCGTCGACCACGTCCAGGCTGACGAAGTAGCCACCGGCCGGGCGGGTCCACTCGGCCACGCCCAGCCCCCCGAGCTCGGCGGTCAGCGCCGCGTCGACCGCGGCGAACTTCGGCGCGAGGATGGCGCGGTGCCGGGCCATGTGCTCGCGCACGCCCTGCGCCGACCCGAACAGCTGCGCGTGGCGCAGCTGGTTGACCTTGTCCGGCCCGATGGAGGCGAACTGCTGGTGGCCGACGTACCAGGCGATCGTCTCGCGCGACCCGGCCAGGAACGCCACGCCGGCACCGGCGTAGGTGATCTTGCTCGTCGAGGCGAACATCACCGGCCGGTGCGGGTGCCCGGCCGCGGACGCCAGCGACAGGATGTCGGCCGACTTGGCCTCGACCTCGGTCAGGTGGTGGAAGGCGTACGCGTTGTCCCAGAAGATCCGGAAGTCGGGGGCAGCGGTCGGCATCGAGGCCAGGCGGCTGGCGACCTCCTGGGTGACCACCGAACCGGCCGGGTTGGCGTAGGTGGGCACGATCCACATCCCCTTGACCGACGGGTCGTCCTTGACCAGCGCCTCGACGGCCGCGACGTCCGGCCCGTCGTCGAGCATCGGCACGGTCACCATCTCGATGCCGTACGACGCGAGCATCGTGAAGTGCCGGTCGTAGCCCGGCACCGGGCAGACGAACGTGACCTTCTCCTCGTCCTTCCACGGCCGTGGCGAGTCGACCCCGCCGTGCAGCAGGTGCTGCACGAGGACGTCGTGCATCATCGTCAGGCTCGAGCTGCCGCCCGCCACCAGCTGGTCGGGGTCGACCCACAGCAGCTCCGCGAACATCTCGCGCAGCGCACGCAGCCCGGTCAGGCCGCCGTAGTTGCGCACGTCCACCCCGTCGGCGTCCTTGACCCCGTCCGGCAGGGCCAGCAGGCCGTCGGAGAGGTCGAGCTGCGCGACGCTCGGCTTTCCCCGGGTCAGGTCGAGGGCGAGCCCACGCTCCTGCAGCCGCGCGTAGGCCGAGCGCTGCTTCTCGAGATAGGCCGCGAGCGCCTCCGGGGAGCGCTCGGCGAGGGGGGTGCGGTCGGCGGCGGCGGGGCTCTGGGTGGTCACGCCCATATCGTGGCAGAGGCCACGGGGGCAGGGTCGGGCGAGTTCGCGCCGGGGCCGGGCCGTCCCGTATGCTTGCGATTCGGTGTGATCACCCAACCTTCGGCGTGCCCGGTGGGTGGTGGTCGTGCCGGCGGAGCACCCTCCCGACCGGGCGCTCCGTAGGGCAGTGGCTCAATTGGTAGAGCACCGGTCTCCAAAACCGGCGGTTGGGGGTTCGAGTCCCTCCTGCCCTGCGTCGCACGTGTGGTTCGTCCACGACTGCAGCCGTTCCGGTTGCCCTCGCGGTCGGGCCGCGCGCAAGGCAACCGACAACACAGCTCGACGTGAAGAGGCACCGTGACTGACGTGGGTCAGACCAGGACTCCCTCCAAGCCCACCAAGGGCAAGGAGCGGGGCGGCAACCCCATCTCCCGGTGGTACCGGGCGCTCGCGCTGTTCGTCAGCCAGATCCTCGACGAGCTGCGCAAGGTCGTCCGCCCCACCCGCTCAGAGCTCTGGAACTACACGCTCGTGGTCATCGTGTTCGTCACGTTCATGATGGCGCTGGTGTCCTTGCTCGACATGGGCTTCAGCAGGCTCGTCGCGCTGGTGTTCGGCACCTGAGGCGGCGCCGCCGCGCGCCCCCACGAACGCACCACCCGACATCCCCAGAACAAGGAAGAGGTCACCCGTGTCCGACCAGTGGACCGACAACGCCGACGTGGCGACCGACGGCGCCCCAGCGGCGCTGCCCGAGAGCGCCCCCGAGGGCTCGCCCCAGGTCGACGACGTCGCCACCGACCAGGTCGAGGATGCCGCTGACGTTCTCGACGCGGCCGACGCCGTCGAGGCCGACGTCGAGGACCCCACCGCCGCCGACGAGGTCGTCGAGGACACCGACGAGGTCGCTGACGCTCCCGACGAGGTCGTCACCGACGAGGCGGGCGTCGACGCCGACGCCGAGCCCGTCCTGCCGACCGACGAGGACGGCGACCTGCTCGAGGCCGTCGACCCGGTCAAGGCGTTCAAGGACGACCTGGCGAGCAAGTTCGGCGACTGGTACGTCGTGCACTCCTACGCGGGCTACGAGAACCGCGTCAAGGCCAACCTCGAGACCCGGATCACCTCCTTGAACATGGAGGAGTACATCTTCGAGATCCAGGTGCCGATGGAAGAGGTCACCGAGATCAAGAGCGGTCAGCGCAAGCTGGTCCGCCGGGTCCGGATGCCCGGGTACGTCCTGGTGCGCATGGAGCTCACCGACGAGTCGTGGGGCGCCGTGCGGCACACCCCCGGCGTCACCGGGTTCGTCGGCAACGCCCACCAGCCGGTGCCGCTCACCCTCGACGAGGTCTACGGCATGATCAAGCCCGCCGACCTCGAGACCTCCGCAGGCGCCCCAGGCGCTGCTGGCGGCTCGGCCGGTGCGACCGGCGGTCAGCGCGAGGCGGCAGTCGTCGACT
>Ga0302299_10000595_pt1 | contig 20086 bp, 18 predicted proteins | sample III_Fen_N3_4_FD_198795 | JGI IMG/M metagenome (GOLD analysis project Ga0302299, IMG submission 198795) | Peat permafrost microbial communities from Stordalen Mire near Abisko, Sweden - III_Fen_N3_4 | ecosystem: Environmental > Terrestrial > Soil > Wetlands > Permafrost | place: Sweden: Abisko... | reverse complement strand
TCGCGGAGAGCCGTGAGCCGTCGGTGCCGCCGCGGATCAGCGAGCGCACCGGCTCGAGCCCCTGCCGGCGGATTGCCTCCTCGGCCGCCGAGATCACACGTGGATGCTGCTCGATCACGCCCCGCATGTTCGAGTAGGTCTCCTGGACCTCGACCGTGACCCGGGCGCGCGGCTCGCGCTCGCCGATCGCGTCGGCGAGGCGTCGCAGCAGCTGCGTGTGCTCCTCGAGCAACGCATCGTCGTGGTCGCGCACGATGAACGTCACCACCGCCTCCTCCGCCGATGCGTTCAGCCGGGTGGGATGGACGAATCCCTCACGCCCCTCGGTCGTCTCCGGTGAGAGCGACCCCTGCGGCAGCGACGCGATGAGCTCGGCCGCCAGCTTGACCGCGTTCACCAGCTTCCCCTTCGCGGTTCCGGGGTGGACGCCCCGGCCGCGGATGAGGACCTTGACCTGACGCGCCGAGAACGTCTCGATCTCGAGCTCGGCGAGCCCTGACCCGTCCAGAGTGTAGGCCGCCTCGGCGCCGAACGCCTCGACATCGAAGTGCTCCACTCCCCTTCCGACCTCCTCGTCGACCGTGAAGGCGATCCTGACGTTCGCCCGCGTCTCGCTCGTGCCATGGAGGTACGCGACTGCGGTCATGATCTCCGCCACACCGGCCTTGTCGTCGGCGCCTAGGAGCGTGGTGCCGTCGCTCGTGACGATGTCGTGGCCGACGCGGGCCGCCAGCTCGCTCTCGGCCGCGGGGTCGAGCACCTGCGTTGGATCGCCGGGAAGCACGAGGGGGCCGCCGGCATAGTCCTCGTGAACGACCGGCGTCACTCCGCCGCCGGGCGAGTCGGGCGTGGTGTCCACGTGCGCGATGAGGCCGATCACCGGCGCACCCGGCGTGCCGGGCAGCGTCGCGAGCACGTAGCCGTGCTCGTTCAGCACGACGTCGTCCAGCCCGATCTCGCGCAGCTCCTCGACGAGGAGCCGGGAGAGGTCGAGCTGCTTGGCCGTGCTGGGGAACGTCGGAGCGTCCTCGAGCGCCTGTGTGTCGATGCGGACGTATCGGAGGAAGCGCTCGAGCAAGCCCTCGGCGAGCTCCTCGGCGAGCGGTGAGACGAACGGCGAGCTACCCAAGGTCGGCGAGGCGGCGGTAGAGCGCGGCGGCGGTCTCGATCCCTCGCGACAGGTACGCGGCAGGGATCCGCTCGTTCGGCGAGTGGATGTTGGACTCGTTCAGTGCGAATCCCGTCAGCACGGTGGCGACTCCCCGGGCGGCGAGCTCGGAGACGAGCGGGATCGCACCGCCGGAGCGAACGAGCAGCGGCCGCACCCCGAGCGTCTCCTCGAACGCATCGAGCCCGAGCTGAACGGCGGGTGCACCGGCCGGCACGAGCCCGGGAGGAGCCGACGACCACAACTCGACCTCCACCTCCGCCCCTTCCGGGGCGGCCTCGCGCAGGAGCGCCTCGAACGCGGGCGCGATCACGGCGGGATCCTGGTTGCCGACGAGCCTGATCGACACGTTCGCCTCGGCCTCGACGGCTATCACGGTCTTCTGCAGGATCGGGGAGCCCCCCTGGATGCCGTGCACGTCGACGGACGGCTCGGCCCAGGTGCGGATGTAGAACTCGTCGCCCGCCTCGGCGTCAGCTGGGCGCGAGCCCGCTGCCGCGATCTCGGCCGGCCCGGCGGGGAGCTGCTGCCAGCCCTCGACCTCCGCAGCGGAAGGGGCGACGACTCCGGTCCGCAGGCGCTCCGGAACGCGCCCGTTCCGCGGCAGCACGCCCGAGAGCGTCTGCATCAGGGCATGCATCGCGTTGAGCGAGGCGCCGCCGTACATGCCCGAGTGGAGGTCACGGCTGCCGGTGCGCACCTTGACGTGGAAGTAGCAGAGGCCGCGCACCGCGATGTTGAAGCCGGGCACGTCCCGCTCGACCATGCCGCTGTCGAACACGATCGCCGCGTCGGCGCCGCGCTCGTCGGACTCCAACCAATCCACGATCGCGTGGCCGCCGACTTCCTCCTCACCGTCGCAGGCGATCCGGAGGTTGACAGGAAGCTCTCCCGCGCCCGCGAGCAGCTCCGCCGCCTTGAGCAGCATGAAGAGTTGGCCCTTGTCGTCGGCGATGCCGCGGCCGTAGAGCCAGCCGTCGCGCTCTACGAGCTCGAACGGCTCCGAGTCCCAGAGCTCGAGCGGGTCGGGCGGCTGCACGTCGAAGTGCCCGTAGACGAGGATCGTCGGCGCGGAGTCCGGGTCGACGGAGGCGCGGATCTCGCCGACGACGAGCGGGCGCTCGCCCCAGGGGATCACCTCGGCGCTGCCCCCGGCGCGCCGGACGCGGTCTCCGACCCAGCCGGCCGCCGCGGCAACGTCCGCCTGGTGGGCAGGATCGGCGCTGACGGAGGGGATCGCGATCAGCTCAGCGAGCTCTGCAACGAGGGCATCGTGAGAGGGGAGGTTCACGCGGCGAGTCTAGCTCCGGCACGACTATGGGCGAGGCTCAAGCCTCACCCACCGTCGCTACGTGACGGGCATCGGACCACCGTCTGCGAAGAGAGGGGTCACAGCGAACCCTAGGTTCCCGGCTTCAGGGTCGCGCAAAGCGTGCAGAAAGCAGAGGCGTAACGGGAACCGCGATACCCTCGGCCATCGCGGCTTGCCTCACGCGACGTCTCTGACGTTGTTCGCCTCGGCCAGCGCGCGCAGCTTCTTCAGGCTCTGGTGCTCGATCTGGCGGATCCGCTCGCGGGTGACGTTGAACGTGCGGCCGACCTCGTCGAGCGTCCGCGGCTGCTGGCCGTCGAGCCCGTAGCGAAGCTCCAGCACGGCGCGCTCGCGAGGCGAAAGCGAGCCGAGGATCGAGCGGAGCGCCTCGCGGCGCAGCGCGACCTCGGCCGCCTCGTCCGGCAGCGGCGCGGTCACATCGGTGAGGAAGTGCCCGAACTCGGACTCGTCGTCGTCGCCGACCGGCTTCTCCAGCGAGACCGGCGTCTGGGCCGAGCGGCGGATCTGCTCCACCTCCTCGATCGTGAAGTCGAGGTCGTGAGCGATCTCGGCCGCCGTTGGCTCGCGCGCGAGCTCCGCTCGCAGCTTCCGCTCGGAGCGGTGGATCTTGTTCAGCTTTTCGACGACGTGCACGGGCATCCGGATCGTGCGGCCCTTGTCCGCGATCGCCCGGGCCACCGCCTGGCGAATCCACCAGGTGGCGTACGTCGAGAACTTGAAGCCCTTGCGGTAGTCGAACTTCTCGGCGGCGCGCACGAGCCCGATCGTCCCTTCCTGGATCAGGTCGAGGAACGGCAGCCCCTGGTTGCGGTAGCGCTTGGCGATCGAGACGACGAGCCGGAGGTTCGCCTCGACCATGGCCTGCTTCGCCGCGTGCTCGCCGAGCTCGATCCGCTTCGCGAGCTCGACTTCCTGGGCGGCGGTCAGCAGCGGGACCTTGCCGATGTCCTTGAGGAAGAGCTGCAGTGTGTCGGTGGAGATGTCCGCCTCGGACGCCCACTCCCGCTCGGCCTCGGCCTCGGCCTGGTCGGCGCTCACGACGTCGACCTGCGCCTCCTCCAGGGCCGTGTAGAACTCGTCCATTTGCGCGGGCTCGAGGTCGAGCTCGTCGAGCGCAAGGGCGATCTCCTCCGCATCGAGCTTGCCGGCGCCCTTGCCGGACTCGAAGAGCGTGCGAACCTCGAGCAGGTCGAGCACGCCCGCGCTGCCGGGCGACGGAGCCGTGCCGGTCGTTTCAGTCGCGCCCAGAACGCCCCCTTTCGATCGAACCGATCTGACCGTAGCGGCAAGAGACGCCCTACGTCAAAAAAAGTTCCCGACTCAGACGCCTGCTTTGCGGAGCTCGTCGAGGTACTGCCTCGCAACGGCGACGAGCGGCGAGCCCGGCTCCGCTCTGGAGACGAGCTGGAGCTGGTGTCGCGCCTCCTTCACCTGGCCCGACCAGAGCAGCAGGAGACCGAGGTGAAACCGCACCGTGGCGGCCGTCGGGAACGTCTGCGTCAACGGCCCGAGCCGGGAGAAGGCACCCGCCGGCTTGGCCTTGTCGAAGAGGCCCACCGCCGCAGCGACACGTGCCTCAGGGTCATTCGGCGCGAGCCTGGCCGCCCGGGCATACACGCGCTCGGCCGACCGCTGCTGCCCCAGCCGCTGCAACGCGACCCCGTAGAAGAGGCGGTCGGCGGTAGAGCCGGTACGGGCGCGCCGCTCGAGCAACGCGACCTGTGCCGGCGCGGAGAGCGTTGCCACGGACGCGGGCACGCTCTCCGACGGCACGAAAACAGGGAGGTTGCGTGCGAAGTTCGGGTACAGCAGGTTCCCGGCGGTGACCGCGTAGGCCGTGTCGGGCTCGAGGCTCGCCGCGGACAGCCAGGCGTCCCTGGAACCGGGCTCGCCGGCCCAGAACCGCGCGATCCCGAGGTTGAGCTGGACGGCCGCGCTCTTCGGATGAAGCCCCGACAGCTGCGTGAGCTGATCGACTGTCCCGTCCGGCCAGCTGCTGAACGACTCGCCGATCCGAGCCTCGAGCGAGTCGTGGCGCGCAAAGATCTTCCCCGCCGCCTGCCTCCGGCCGGCGGCATAGAGACCGATCGCCTGTCGGAGGTCGTTCGCCTCGCGGTCGGTGCGCACCCCCAGGTCGAGGGAGAGAGGCGGCGCCCCGGATCGGGCCTGCGGCGCCGCCGCGGGGTCACCCGTGGGGTTGCTGCTCGTCGCCGCAGTGATGCCCACGACCGCTGCGGCAGCGACGGAGGCCGCAGCAGCGACGATCAGGATCGTGCGATTTCGAGCGGTCACGATGCGCACCGTACCCACGGATGCGTTGCGATCCGTTGAAGGTCGTGCGATGTCGACGGACGTGCCGTTGCCGGCCCCTGCGGCACGCGAACTCCCGCGCGAGGCCCGATCGCTCACGACCCACCGCGGAGAGGCAGGCGGGGCGTTCCGCCGGGTTGCGGCAGCCGACTTGCTCGGCGCTATACTCTTGAAAGTAATGGCGACGTACCGAGAGCTTCTCGCGCAGGTCAAAGCGGAGATCGACGAGGTCTCCTCTGCCGACGTGCTCCCACGACTGGAGGACAACGACCGCCCGCTGCTCCTCGACGTTCGCGAGCAGGACGAGTGGCAAGAGGGTCATCTCCCCCATGCGATCCACGTTCCACGGGGGAACCTGGAGTCGCGCGTCGAGGCACTCGTCCCCGACAAGTCGCGTGAGATCGTCGTCTACTGCGCAGTCGGCGCCCGTTCGGCGTTCGCGGCCAGGACAATGGTCGATCTCGGCTACGACAACGTCTCTTCTCTGATCGGCGGCTTCACCGACTGGAAGCGGAACGGCTACGTGTTCGAGACGCCGCGCGGGCTGAGCGTGGAGCAACGCGCGCGCTACTCGCGACACATCCTCATCCCCGAGGTCGGCGAGGTGGGCCAGCAGAAGCTGCTCGACGCGCGCGTGCTCCTGATCGGGGCGGGAGGGCTCGGCTCGCCGGCTTCCCTGTACCTGGCCGCCGCCGGCGTCGGCACCCTCGGCATCGTCGACGCAGACATCGTCGACGACTCGAACCTGCAGCGCCAGATCGTCCATTCGACCAACACGCTCGGCGAGCCGAAGGTGCTCTCGGCAAAGCGCACGATCGAGGCGCTCAACCCCGACGTGCAGGTGCTCGCCTATCAGGAGCGGCTCACCTCCGAGAACGTCGAACGGATCCTCGCCGACGGCTGGGACGTGATCGTCGACGGCGCCGACAACTTCCCGACGCGCTACCTCGTCAACGACGCCTCGGTCTGGAACGACATCCCGGTGGTGCACGGCTCGATCTACCGCTTCGAGGGCCAGGCGACGGTCTTCCACCCGCACGTCGGCCCCTGCTACCGCTGCCTCTATCCGGCCCCGCCTCCGCCCGAGCTCGCGCCCAGCTGCGCCGAGGGCGGCGTCCTCGGGGTGCTGCCGGGCATCGTCGGCTCGTTGCAGGCGAGCGAGGCGCTGAAACTGATCCTGGGCGCCGGCGACACCCTCACCGGCCGGCTACTGCTCTTCGACGCCCTCCACACGACCTTCGACGAGGTGTCCGTGAAGAAGGATCCGAACTGCCCCGTTTGCGGAGACTCGCCGACCATCACCGAGTACGTCGACTACGTCGAGTTCTGCGCAGGCCCGGTGCACGCATGACCCAGGTTCGGATTCCCCCCACACTGCGCGCCGAGGTCGGCGGCCGGCGCCAGGTCGAGGCCGACGGCGACACCGTCCGCGCCGTGCTCGAGAACCTCGTCGATGCGTACCCGGCGCTCGGATCGCAGATCTTCAACGGCGGCGAGATTGCCACGTTCGTGAACGTCTACCTCGGTGGTGAGGACGTGCGCACGCTCGACGGCCTTGACACGGCCGTCGCGCCCGGCCAGACGGTGATCCTGCTGCCGGCGATGGCCGGCGGCGCCACGCCGCCCCGCTCGCGCCTGGTGGTGACGTCGCTCCTCGATCTCGTCGGCAACACGCCGCTCGTCGAGCTCCGGCACATCTCGCCGAAGCCGTCCGTGAAGATCTACGGGAAGCTCGAGGGCCAGAACCCGACGGGGTCGATCAAAGACCGGGTCGCGAAGTCGATGATCGAGTCCGCCGAGGCCTCGGGCGAGTTGACCGCGGGACGCCACCTGCTCGAACCGACGTCCGGCAACACCGGTCATTCGCTCGCGATGATCGCGAAGCTGAAGGGCTACCCGCTCACGGTCGTGATGCCCGAGAACGCGACCGAGGAGCGCAAGCGGATGCTGCGGCTCTACGGCGCGGAGATCGTGCTCTCTCCGGGCGCGGAGGGCTCCAACGGCGCCGTCAGGCTGGCGCTCGAGCTGGCCGAACGCGACCCGAAGTACTTCATGCCGTTCCAGTACGCGAACCCCGCCAACCCGCGGGCGCACTACGAGGGCACCGGCGCCGAGATTGCCGAGGCGCTCGACCGCGTTGACGTGCTCGTGGCGGGGCTCGGGACCGGCGGCACGCTGATGGGCGCGGGTGAGCGGCTCCGGGAGACGTTCCCCGACATCGTGATCGCCGCCGCCGAGCCACTCCCGGGCGACTCGGTGATGGGCCTGCGCTCGCTCGAAGACGGCTACGTGCCGCCGATCCTCGACGTCACGAAACTCGACCGGAAGATGCTCGTCTCGAACGAGGAGTCGGTGCACGCGGTGCGCGCGCTCCTCGACCTCGAGGGCATCTTCGCCGGTGTCTCCTGCGGCGCGGCCATCCACGTGGCGCGGAAGATCGCCGAAGAGATGGAGGAGGGCGTGATCGTCACGATCCTCACCGACGCCGGCTGGAAGTACCTCTCCGCGGACTTCTGGGAGGCCTCCGACGAGGATCTCGCAGAGTCCATGGAACGCACGATCTGGTGGTAGTGCCGGCGGAGGTTCGCGCGGCGCTCGTCGCGCACGCGAACGCGGAGCTTCCGAACGAGGCGTGCGGCCTCGTCCTGTTCGAGGACGACGTCGCCGTCGACTACGTGCCCGGCCGGAACGCCTCGCCGTCGCCGTACCACTTCGAGCTCGAGATCGACCCGCTCACCTGGGCCGACCTCAACGACCGGGACGTGACGCAGGCCGTCTTCCACTCGCATATCTCGTCACCGCCTCGGCCCTCGCGCACCGACGTGCAGAACATCGGCCTGTGGGCCGGCCAGCCGTACCTGATCTACACCGTCCGCACCGACGAGCTCGCCGCCTGGCGGATCCTCGACGGCGGCATCGAACCGCTCACGCTGACCTCCGCGTAGAGGCTCGCGCACCCGGCCGAGGTGAGGCGGGCCCCCACCCCGAACCGGCTGCGTGCTACTTGACGGTGAACGACCCCTTCATGAAGGGATGCGGGTCACAGATGAACTTGTACGTGCCCGGCTTGAGCGTGACGCTGAAGGTGCTCACGCCCAGCTTCGGCACGGACGTCTTCACGTTCACACCCGGCCCCGTCAGGTGGAAGTTATGGACGTCCGACTTGTCGGCGACGATGAGCTTGATCGCACCCGCCTTGGTCGGCTTCGTGGCCATCGAGATGACGAACCCGGGCCCGACGGTCCCCTTGTAGACCGGGGTTGCGGCGATAGCCGGCAACGCTGCAGCGAGCCCCATGACGAGCGCTACCGCGACGACGATCTTCTTCATACCGCTCCTCGTTCGTGAACTGGTGCAAGACAACCGGTGCAGCGTAGCGACCGCCGGGCGCGTCGGAGTCACAGTGCGACCTGCCTGCCCACGGCGGCGGATTCGAACAGCGCGTGGATCGCCCTCGCCTGGCCGAGAGCGTCCTCGCGGCCGAGAAGCAACGGTCGCTCACCGCGGATCGCGGCATTCATCCCCTCGAGCTCGAGCCGATACGGGTTGCCGCCCTCCACCTCGATCCGCTCCACGCGGCCGTCCCGGCGCAGCTCGATCACGGGCTCGTTGCAGTGCCACGGGTCGTCGAGGAAGATCGACCCCTCGGTGCCGATCGCCTCGAGCTCGTCGCGGTTCGGCAGCGAGGTGCCGCAGTCGAACAGCGCGGTGACGTCGCCCGGGAAGCGCATCATTCCGGCGAACACCCAGTCGGTGCCGCTCGAGCCGATGTGGGCGGAGCCCGCGACCGCGACGGGCTCACCCGCGAGCAGCCGGGCCCCGCTGACGCAGTAGCACCCCACGTCCATCAGCGCACCGCCCTCCATGTCGGTGCGAAGGCGGATGTTGTCGGCGTCGTAGAGCGAGTAGCTGAACGCAGAGCGGATCACGCGGAGCTCACCGATCGCACCCGAGCCGACGAGCTCGACGAGCTTCGCCGCCTGCGGATGATGCCGGTACATGAACGCCTCAGAGAGCAGCCTGCCGGCCGCATCGGCCGCGTCCCAAGCCGCCTCGATCTCTTTAACATGCCGGCTGAACGGCTTCTCGCAGAGCACGTGCTTACCTGCCTCGACCGCCTTGATCGACCACTCCGCGTGCATCGTGTTGGGCAGCGGGATATAGACCGCCTCGACCTCGGGGTCGGCGAGGAGCTCGTCGTAGGAGCCGTAGGCACGTCCGATCCCCCACCGCGCGGCGAATGACTCGGCCCGCGCGAGATCGCGGCTGCAGACAGCCACCACCTCGACGTCGTCAGACTCTGCCGCGCCGGCGAGGAGCTTGTTGTTGATGTCGGCCGTCGAGAGGATGCCCCACTTCACCGCCATGCCTAGCCCCAGCTCGTCTCGGTCATGGGCCGGAACGCCACCTCGAGGATCCGGTGGCCGCGCGGGCGCGTCAGCACGAACATGACCGCCTCGGCCACGTCCTCCGCGGACATCATGCCGGCGAGCTCCGGCATCTCGGGCGTGCGCCCGCGACCCTCCTCCATGGCGAAGTCGGTGGCGACGCCGCCGGGGCAGACGTTTGTGCAGCGAACGCCCTGCGGCCGCAGCTCGTGGTCGAGCGCGGCCGTGAAGCCGACCTGGGCGAACTTGGAGGCGCAGTACACCGCCTCGAACGGCAGCCCGCGGCGCCCGGCCTCGGAGGCGACCGCGACGAAGTCGCCCCCGCCCCGGGCGAGCAGGTGCGGGACGGCGGCCGCCGCCGTGTTGATGGTGCCGGTCGCGTTGACGTCCATCATCTCGTCGCAGAGACCGGGGTCCAGGTCGACGAAGGGGCCGTAGGCGCCGACGCCGGCGTTCGCGACGGCGATGTCGAGGCCGCCGTGGGCCGCGACGGTCGCGTCGACGAGTGCCTGCACCTGCGCGCGATCGCGGACGTCGGTCGGCATCGCGACGGCACCGACGATGCCGAGATCGTCGCCCGAGCGAGAGGCGAGCCCGAGCTTCACTCCCTGGTCGGCGAGCATCAGGGCGAGCGCGGCTCCGATGCCACGGCTCGCGCCCGTGACGACGGCGACCTTTCCTTCGAGGCTGATCACGATGTGCGCTCCTTCACGGATTCGAGTGCGGGGTACAGCGCGCGGAAGCGCGCGTAGGTCTCGTCGTAGACCGCCTGCCAGGCAGGGTCGGGCTCGACGGTCGAGCGAACGCGGACGCACCGGCCGACCGCATCCGGCACGTCCGAGAAGATACCGCCGGCGACGCCGCCGAGGAGCGCCGCACCGTAGGCGGAGCCCTCCTCGACCGCGGTCAGCTCGATCGGCAGGCCGAGCGCCGAGGCGACGATCTGCAGCCAGAGGCCGCGCGCCCCGCCACCGGAGGCCCGCGCCCGGTCGACCGGGCCGCCGAGGCCGCGGACGAGCTCGAGCGAGTCGCGCAGGCCGAAGGCGACACCTTCGAGCACCGCCCGGACGAGCGCTCCGCGATCGTGCCTGAGCTCGAGACCGGTGAAGGCGGCGCGGGCCGAGGGATCGGCGTGCGGCGTCCGCTCACCCGCCAGGTAGGGGGCGAAGAGCAGTCCGTCGACCCCAGGCCCCCAGGCCTCGGCCTCGGCGACGAGATCCGCAAACGGCACCTCCGGAGCGAGCCTGTCGCGCAGCCACTGCAGAGAGCCGGCCGCCGACAGCATCACGCCCATGGCGTGCCACTGCCCCGGGACGGCGTGGCAGAAAGCGTGCACCCGCGCCTGCGGCTCGGACGCGAACGCCGGCAGCGCGGCGAAGACGACGCCCGATGTCCCCATCACGATCGAGAGCGGCCCAGGCCGGTCGATCCCGACTCCCACCGCTGCCGCGGCGCAGTCCCCCGCTCCAGCGGCGACCGGGATCCCTCCCGGCACAGCGTCGGACGCAAGCGTCAGCCCGCTCACCTCCGGGGACTCGAGCACGGGCGGCAGCCACTCGGCGGGGATCTCGAGCGCCTCGAGCACCTCGGCCGACCAGCGCCGCCGGGCGACGTCGAGCAGCAGCGTGCCGGAGGCGTCGGCGACGTCGATCGCCCATTCGCCCGTGAGCCTGAGCCGGACGTAGTCCTTCGGCAGCATCACCCGGGCGATGCGGGCATAGGCGTCGTGCTCGTGGCGCCGCAGCCAGAGTAGCTTGGGGGCCGTGAAGCCCGTGAGGGCGCGGTTGCCGGTCAGCCCGATCAGCCGCTGGAGGCCGATCCGCTCCTCGATCGCGGCGCACTCGGCCGCCGTTCGCTGGTCGTTCCAAAGGATCGCGGGCCGGATCACGCGGCCGGCGGCGTCGAGCGTGACGAGCCCGTGCATCTGGCCCGAGAGCCCGATGCCGGCGATCCCGGCCGCCGGGCCGAGCCGAGCCCGCAGCTCACCCAGCACGACCTGCGTCGCCCGCCACCAGTCCTCCGGATCCTGTTCCGACCACCCGGCGCGCGGTGTCGAGAGCGGGTAGCCGCGCTCCGCCACGGCGGCGACGCGACCGCGGGGCTCGACGGCGATCGCCTTGACCCCGGTGGTGCCGACGTCGAGGCCGACGACGACCTCGACGGCCTCAGCCATCGAGCGCCTCCTGCAGCGTGGCGACCGCGACGGCGAGGCCTTCTTCCCGCGAGAGCAGCGGGTCCTCGTGCTCGATCGAGAGGGCGCCGTCGTAGTCCGCGGCCCGGAGCGCGGCCACGAGCTCGCGCCACCACGCGGCGGGGTGTCCCTCGCCGACCGAGCGGAAGAGCCAGCTCCGCTCGCCGGGGCGGTCGCTCGGGACCGGATCGAGGACGCCGTTGAGCGCCAGGGCCTCGGCCTGGAAGGCCGTGTCCTTCGCGTGCACGTGGAAGATCGAGCCGGACAGTGCCGCTGCGCAGGCGAGCGGGTCCATCCCCTGCCAGAAGAGGTGGGACGGGTCGAAGTTGACGCCCACCGCGTCGCCCGCGGCCCCGCGCAGGCGGAGCATCGTGGCGGTGTTGTAGACGACGAAGCCCGGGTGCGGCTCGATCGCGACGCGCACGCCCCGGGCGGCGGCGAAGGATCCCGCGTCGGCCCAGTACGGCAGCACCCGCTCCTTCCACTGCCAGGCGAGCGTCTCGGGATAGTCGGTCGGCCAGGAGCACGTAACCCAGCTCGGGCGCAGGGAGCGCTCGGACTCGCCGGGGCAGCCCGAGAAGGTGATCACGGTCTCGATGCCGAGCTCGGCCGCGAGCAGGACGGTGTCGCGATAGTCGCGATCGGCGGCGGCCGCGACATGGTCGTCGGGGTGGAGCGGGTTGCCGTGGCAGGAGAGCGCGGAGACGACGAGGCCCCGCTCGGCCACGAGGTGGGCGAACCGCTCGCGCGCGTCCGCGTGCCGCAGCAGCTCGGCCGGCCGGCAGTGGCCGCTCGCCGCCTTCGACTCGATCTCGACGGCCTGACAGCCCACGCCGACGGCTGCGTCGAGCGCTTCCGCGAGCGGCCGGTCTCCGTAGAGGGCGAGGAAGAGCCCGATCGTCATCCCTCGAGCACCTCCGCCACGCGCACCGGCCGGCGCTCCTCGGTGGAGCGGGCGATCGCGAGGATCAGGCCGAGGCTGCGCAGGTTGTCGGCCACCGACGTCTCGGGCTCCTCGCCCGCGGCCAGCGACCGCCGGAGCTCCGCGAGGACGCCCGCCCGATCCGACGCGGGCAGCGCCGGCAACGCCAGCCGTTGCACCGGCTCGCCGTGAGGACCGAACCTGACCGTTCCACGCAGGGCATCGTCGACGCCGCCCGACCACGTCGCGCGGCCGTGCGCGCCGACGAGCTCCCAGTCGCCGTTCCACGACGTCTCGGAGAGCGGCTCGGCCCAGGTTCCGGCGTACGAGACGGGCGTGCCGTCGTCGAGGGTGAGCAGGGCCGCCACGGTCGGGTCGTGCCTGAACGGCGAGTCCGGGGCCCGCCAGCCGCGCGCGTCGACCTCGGTCACCTCGCGACCGGCGATCATGCGCAGCATGTCGACGTGGTGAATCGCCATGTCGAGCAGGTACGGGTGCGGCATCCGGCCGCGCCAGTCCCGGCGGGTGATGTGGGCCGTCCGCAGGTCACGCCGGCACGTGATGCGGACGCCGACCAGCGGGCCGAGCGCCCCCCGGCGGACAAGGTCGCGCAGCGCCCGCGACTGACGCCGGAAGCGGTAATTCTGAGCGACCATCGCCTTCTGCCCGGTCACAGCTGCCGCGGCCGCTATGGCCGCCGCGTCGGCGAGGTCGAGCGCGAGCGGCTTCTCGGAGATCACGTGGCACCCTTCTGCGAGCGCGAGCTCCGCCAGCGGGCGGTGGGTCGAGGGCGGCGAGGCGAGGACGACGACGTCCGCACCCGTCGCCCTGATCGCCCGGCCGAGGTCGCGGAACGCCGGGACGCCGAGATCCTGCTCTGCCCAGGCACGCCCGGCGGTGCTCGCCTCCGCGACTCCTACGAGGCGGTAGCCGGGGGATCGGGCGATCAACTCGGCCCAGCTGCGCCCCCATAGCCCCACGCCGACGTGAACCGCCCGCAACCTGCTCACGCGCAGATCTCCCGGGCGACCGCGAGGTACGCGCCGTGGCACCGCTCCAGCGAGGCGAGGTCGACCCACTCGTCGACGCCGTGGATGCCACCGACGATCGGGCCGAAGACGACAGTGGGGATGCCCGCGTCCGCAAGGAGCGCCGAGTCGGCCCAGAACGCGACGCCGCCGACCTCCTCGTGGCCGAGAGCCCGCTGCAGCGCCGTGACGACATCCTCGTCCGCGGCCGTCTCGAACGGCGAGCGGTGAAACGGGAGGCGCACGGAGGCGCCCGTGCCCGCGCAGATCGCCTCGAGCTCGGCATGCACGGCGTCCACCGTCTCGCCCGGGATCGTGCGGCGCTCGCCGAGGAGGAGGCAGCGCGCGGGATAGCTGGAGTACTCCTGCCCGCCCTCGATCACGGAGGCATGGAGGGAGCCCGTGCCGAGCAGCGGATGGCCCGCTCCCGACCGCAGGTGCGCGTCGAGCGCGGCTATGCCGGAGAGCACCGGGCCCATCGCCGAGATCGCGTCGACGCCGAGGTCGGGCCGCGAGCCGTGCGCCGCGTTCCCCTCCGTCTCGATCTCGAAGGCGGCGAAGCCCTTGTGGGCGATCGCGACGACCTCCTCGGTCGGCTCGGCGACGATGGCCGCATCGGCCGTGAGACGGCGAACGACGTCCTCGGTGCCGACGCTCCCCACCTCTTCGTCTGCGACCGCAGTGACGATCACGTCGCCGCGGAGCCCCTCGCGGGCTGCCGCGGCGCCGACGAGCATGATCGCGGCAAGGGAGCCCTTCATGTCGCCTGCCCCTCGGCCGTACAGGCGCCCTTCGCGCACCACCGGCATGAACGGGCTCTCCATCCCCGCCACCCCGACGGTGTCCAGGTGGGCGTTCAGGAGCAGCGACCGCCCGCCGCCCGACCCGCGGGCGACGCCGACGACGTTCGGCCGGCCCGGCGCGGCCTCGTGCACCTCGACCTCGAGCCCGGCGCGGCGCAGCCAGTCCGCGACGGAGGCGGCGATCTCCTCCTCCCCGGCCCCGCCGGGACCGAGGTCGGGATTTGTGGAGTCGATCGCGACGAGCTGCCCGGTCAGCTCGGCCAGCAGGCGTTGCAGGGCGGTGCTGTCAGGCACCGAGTGCGGCGTAGACGATCTCGTAGGCGCGAACGGCGTCCTTGCGGCTCTGCGCCTCGCGCAGGGCCACGTCGTCGATCTTCGCCGCCACCGAGTCGATGAAGTTCCACTGCAGTACCGAGCGCTTCACCGCGGCGACCGCATCTTCGGTGTAGGGGTAGAGATCGAAGCCGAGGCGCTCGCCGCCGGCCCCGTAGTTCGCCCGCCGGAGCTCGAGCGCGAGCTCGAGGGTCTCCATGAAGGCGGTCGCACCGACCATGTTGTCGTCGTCGAAAGTGCCCCAGCCGGAGTTGGCGTGCTGGTGGCCGAGGAGCCCCTCGGCGGCGAGCAGGGCGGCGTACTCCGCCAGGTTCTCGCCGTTCATGATCAGGTGCTGCCAGTCCATGTTCACCTGCACGTTGGTGATCCCCTGGGCCCGCAGGGTGTGGATCACGTGCAACGTCATGCCGATGTTGCGCATGAAGATCTTCATCGCGGGCTCGGAGTTCTTATGCTCGAGGAAGAGCTTCACGCCCTGCTTTGCGCAGGTCTCCGCCGCCTCGGCGATGCCCTCGATGAACCACTCCCACGACTGCGCGTACGGGGTCTGGAACGGGTAGTTGTAGCCCTCGATCCCCGGCCAGCAGATCATGTTCGCGCCCACCGCACCGGCAAGCTCGGCCGTCTCACGTGTCAGCCGGCGCGCTTCCGCCCGCGTGGCCGCGTCGATCGAGGTGAGGCCGCCGCGCCCGAAGCGGGAGTCAGTGTGGAGCCCGGTGCAGACGGCCGCGATGCCGTGACCGTCGAGCGCGTCGCGCACCTCGTCGAGGTTGTCCGGGTTGAGCTCACCCGGATAGTGGAACTCGTAGTCGTCCATCAGGTCGCCGAGGCCGTCGATCGCGCGGCGCACCTTGACGGCGGTGGGCTCGTTCGCGTGCTCTGGCTGGTAGCCCTCGGGGACGAACCGGGTGATCATGGGGCCAAGGGCCCAGATGCCGAGTGATGTCTTCATTGCCGGTTCTCCTCGCAGTCGTGGGGCGCCTCGTAGTATCTCGCAAGTCACCACGGCGTTGCGCCGCCGCCGTGCGACGATAGAGCTTGTCACACGGCTTTGGCGCCCCGCCTGATTACATGGGGCGTTGCGCCGCCGTACAGGACGGACCGGACACGGGTACCAAGCGAGAGGAGCAGGCACGTGAGCGAGGGACAAACGGGGATCGGTGCGAAGCCGGTCGTCGAGGAGGTCGCAGAGATCCCGGAGATCGGGATCGGCATGCTCGGCTACGCGTTCATGGGAAAGGCCCACTCGAACGCGTTCCACAAGGTCTCGTACATGGCGTGGCCGCCGCCGCTGATGCCGCGGCTCGTGGCGATAGCCGGCCGGGACGAGGCCGCCGTCGCGGACGCAGCGCGCCGCTACGGCTACGAGCGCTGGACGACCGACTGGCGCGACATCGTCGCCGACCCGTCGATCGGGCTGTTCGACAACGGCGGCCCGAACTCCATGCACGCCGAGCCGACGATCGCTGCGGCGGAGGCCGGGAAGCACGTCCTCTGCGAGAAGCCGCTCGGCCGCGACGCCGCCGAGAGCTACGACATCTGGCAGCGGGTGGCGGCCACGGGCGTCAAGCACCTCTGCGCCTTCAACTACCGCTTCGTGCCCGCCGTCCGCCTGGCGCGAGAGATGATCGAGGCCGGCGAGCTCGGCGAGATCCGGCACTTCCGCGGGCGCTACCTGCAGGACTGGGGCGACGACCCGACGCTCGACACGTGGCGCTTCGACGCCCAGGCCGCAGGCTCGGGCGCGCTCGGCGACCTCGGCACGCACGTCATCGACCTCGCCCGCTTCCTCAGCGGTGAGATCTCGAGCGTGTCCGCCCTCGTGCGGACGTTCCTGGCCGGCCGCGAGGTCGACGACGCGATCGAGGCCGCGGTCGAGTTCGAGAACGGGGCCGTAGGCACGATCGAGGCGACGCGGTTCGCCCTCGGGCGGCGCAACGCCTTCCAGTGGGAGATCAACGGCTCCAAGGGCTCGATCGCCTTCGACATGGAGCGGCTGAACGAGCTCCAGGTCTTCCGCGCCGACGGCGACCGGGCCCGCGGCTTTAAGACGGTGCTCGTCTCCGAGGCCGACCATCCGTTCTGGAGCTTCTGGTTCCCGCCCGGGCACATCATCGGCTGGGGCGAGACGTTCGTGCACGAGATCCACCACCTGCTGGGCGCGATCGCAAACGACACGGACGTGGCGCCGTACGGCGCGACCTTCGAGGACGGCTACCGGGCCGCCGAGGTCTGCGACGCGATCGTCCGCTCCAGTGCGAGTGGCGCGCGCGAGACCGTCAGCTACCGCTGAGAAGGAGAGACGGTGTGGGGGTGAGGCTGAAGCCTCACCCCCACACCGTCGATCTCCGCCGTTCGTCTACCGGCCGGAGCGCTCGAGGCGCCGGCGCGAGATCGTGTCGAGGGTCACAGCTGCCAACAGGATCAGGCCGGTGACCATGAACTTGATCGCTGAGCTGTAGCCGAGGAGGTCGATCCCGCTCGCGACGGTCGTGATCACGAGGGCGCCCATGAGGGCACTGAGAACCCGGCCGCGACCACCGAACAGGCTCGTGCCGCCGATCACGGCAGCGGCGATGGCGTCGAGCAGGAGGGTGCCGCCGCCGGCGTTGAGGTCGACCGAGTTCAGCCGGGCCGCCAGGATGACGCCGCCGAGGCCGGCCATGCCGGAGCAGATCATGAACACGAGCACCTTGATCTTCCGCGTGTCGATGCCGGCGCGGCGGGCCGCTTCCTCGTTGCCGCCGACCGCGTAGACGTGCCTGCCGAACGTCGTCCGTTCCGCTACGAACGTCCAGAACACGAGCAGGATGATCACGAGCAGCGCCGCGAACGGGAAGCCACGCTCCTTGTTCGCCCACCAGATCGCACCGAAGGCGACGAGGCCGAAGCCGACGAGCTTGAGCCCGACGAGGATCAGGTTGTCGGAGTGGATCCCGTGCCGGCGACGGCTGACGACGCCCGTGAGCACCGAGGCGGTGAACAGGCCCACCGCGGTTATCGCGATGATCCAGCCGGCCTTGTCCGAGAAGAAGTAGTTGGCGATGTTGTTGATCAGCGTGCTCTGGATCACGATCACGCCCTGGTTGCCGATCGCCTGCAAGATCACGCCTTGCCAGAAGAGGTAGCCGGCGAGGGTGACGACGAACGACGGCACCCCGATGTAGGCGACGAAGCCGCCCTGCAGCATCCCGATCAGCGCGGTCACGATCACGGCCACGACGATCCCGACGAGCGCGTACTTGACCTCGAAGCGTCCGTTCGGCAACTGCATCTCGGCGACGACGACGCCGGCCACGCCGGAGACGTAGCCGATCGAGAGGTCGATCTCGCCGAGCAGCAGTACGAACACGACGCCGATGGCAATCGTGGTCAGGCCCGCCATCTGCGTGAGCATGCTCGTGAAGTTGCCGGCGGAGAGGTAGTTCGAGTTCTTCGAGTAGAAGAAGGCGATGATGATGACGAGCGCGAGGATGACGGGCAGCGTTCCCACGTCGCCCTGCTTGACCGCCTCGTAACGACGGCGCGTCACCTCGCCGAGGCTGTTGCCCTGTGGGCCCTCGAGCTGGTTCACCGGGCCTTCGCCGAAGGACGTGGCGTCGGCGCTCATAGCACCTCCTCCAAGCCCGTCCCGGCTATCCCGGAGACCTTCGTCGGAACGCCCGCAGTGATGGCGTGCACGACCTCCTGCTGGGTCGCCTCCCGGCGCTCGAAGACCGCGACGTTGCGGCCGAGCCTCAGGCACGTGATCCGGTCGGCCACCTCGAAGACGTCGTGCAGGTTGTGCGAGATGATGACGACGGCGAGGCCCTGGCTCGAGAGCCGGGCGACGAGGTCGAGCACCTGGCGTGTCTGGGCGACGCCGAGTGCCGCGGTCGGCTCGTCGAGGATGACGACCTTCGAGTTCCACATCACCGCCCGGCCGATCGCGACCGACTGGCGCTGGCCGCCCGACAGGCTCGCAACCTGCTGGCGCATCGAGCGGATCGTCGTGACGGCGAGGCTCTTCATCGTCGCCGCCGTGCGCGCCTCCATCTCGGGCTCCTTCAGCCGTCGGATGACGTCATGCTCCTCGCGCCCCAGATACATGTTCTGGACGATGTCGAGGTTGTCGCAGAGAGCGAGATCCTGGTAGACGACTTCGATACCGAGATCGGCCGCCGCCTTCGGGCTGCCGATCGAGACCTTCTTGCCGTCGAAGTAGACGTCACCGCTGTCGATCGGGTAGATCCCGGCGATGCACTTGATCAACGTCGACTTGCCGGCACCGTTGTCGCCCACGAGCGCCATGACCTCACCGGCGTGCACCGCGAAATCGACCTCGGCCAGAGCCTGGACGGATCCGAAGCTCTTCGTGACGTTCCGCGCCTCGAGCAGCGGAGTGCCCGCGCCGGCGATCGTGGGGACTTCCATGGTCTCGGTCACGTGGCTCCTCGAATGTCGCTGGAAGAGGGGTGGAGGCGCCCCGAAGGGCGCCTCCACCATGGTTCGTGCTTCTACTTGCAGTACTGCGCGTACGTGCCGTTGCATACGTCCGACTTCTTGAGGAAGCCGTCCGTGAACAGCCGCGTGTAGTTGGCCTTCGTGACCCAGATCGGCTTCGCGAGCACGGACGGAACACCACGCTGCCCGTTGTTCGTGGAGCCGTTGACCTTGACCTTCTGGCCCTTGATCAGGGCGATGGCCACGTTCGCGGCAGCATTCGCCTCGAGCTGGATCGGCTTGTAGACCGTCCCCGACTGCCAACCCGAGATGATGTTCTGCACGCCCTGCGACGTCGCGTCCTGCCCGGAGACCGGGATCGGCGAGAGCTTCTTCGCCTTCAGGGCCGAGACGACGGCGTTCGCGAGGCCGTCGTTCGCCGCAGCGACGATCTTGATGTTGTTACCGGTCTTCGCCAGCATCGCCTCGAAGATGCTCCGCGCCTTCTGGTTGTCCCACTGCGGCACCCACTGGTCCGCGACCTTCTTCAGCGCCCCTGCCTTGATGTAGGGCTGCAGGACCGACAGGTAGCCGTTCCGGAACAACGTTGCGTTGTTGTCCGTCGGGCCGCCGTTGAGCAGCGCCAGCGGAGTGCCCTTCGGGATCGTGCCGCCGTTCTTCGCCTTCAGTGCGGCCGCGATTCCCAGGCCCTGCAGCTTGCCGACCTGGACGTTGTCGAACGAGACGTAGTACGACGAGCCGCCGTTGAGCGTGAGCCGGTCGTAGTCGATCGACTTCGCGCCCTTCGCCTTCGCGGCCGCCTCGATCGCGGCACCCGAGCCGGAGTCGAGGTTGACGAGCAGGACGACCTTGGCGCCGTTCGCGAGGCACGTGTCGGCCTGCGACTTCTGCGTCTGGGCCGAGCCCTCGGCGTTGACGATGCTGTAGGACACGCCGGCCCGCTTGAAGTTCTGGGCGAGGTAGCGCCGGTCCTGCGTCTCCCAGCGCACCGACGACTTGCTGTCGGGGAGCAGGACGCAGACGTCGGCGTTCGCCGACTTCGACGAGGTCTTCGCGAGCGCTGCCGTCACGGCCACGCTGAGCGCGGCGACGACGACGAGCGACACGATGAGATACTTCTTCACGATCGTTCTCCTCCTGGTATGTGCCGTGACGTACGGCGGGGCA
>Ga0302299_10000594_pt1 | contig 20110 bp, 17 predicted proteins | sample III_Fen_N3_4_FD_198795 | JGI IMG/M metagenome (GOLD analysis project Ga0302299, IMG submission 198795) | Peat permafrost microbial communities from Stordalen Mire near Abisko, Sweden - III_Fen_N3_4 | ecosystem: Environmental > Terrestrial > Soil > Wetlands > Permafrost | place: Sweden: Abisko... | reverse complement strand
TCGACACCGGCGCCACCTGGCTGGTCGACGTGCCCGGCGGCCGGCTCACCGTGCGCCTGCTGCCCGACCACGGCGTCGAGCTGGCCGGGCCGGCCGTCCTCGTGGCCGACGGCACCATCGACCTCGCGGCGCTCAGCGTGCCAGCGCTGACCTGACGTCGCGGCCGACGAACTCGACGAGGCTCTCGAGGTCGGGCTCGTCCTGCGTCGGCTGGAACACCACGCTCGTGGCGCCGATCCCCGCGAGCCGGCGCACGGCATCCGCCACGGTCGTCGCGTCGCCGGCCACACCCCGCCCGAGGGCGCCGTCGGTGCGGTCCCACCGGCGCAGCTCGTCGGCGAGCCGCTGTTCAGCCCCCGGCCCGGTCGCGGCCATGAGGTGCGTGACGACCGGCATCCGGCCCGCGCCGGCGCCGCGACCCTCGACCCAACCGGCGCGCGCGACCGCCACCGCGTCGATGAGCTCGGCGTCCGAGGTGACCGAGCCGATGATGATGCCGTCACCCAAGCGGCCGGCGAGCTCGAGGGTGCGCGGGCCGGTGCCGCCGACGAGCAGCGGGGTGCCGGGCTCCGGGGGCCAGTCCAGGCGCACCCGGTCGAGGGCGACATAGCGTCCGGAGACGGTGACCTCCTGCCCGTCGAGCAGCAGCCGCAGCGCCTCGGTGTACTCGCGCAACAGGGTCAGGGGCGAGGCCGCCCGGGCGCCGACCTGGTCCATCCAGTCCTGCACGCCGTGCCCGACGCCGGGCAGCAGGCGGCCGGGGAAGAGCCGGTGCAGCGTGGCCAGCTCCATGGCCAGCAGGGCGACGTTGCGCAGCGGCACCGGCGCCAGACCGATGCCGACCCGCACCCTGTCGGTCCAGGCCAGCGCCGCCCCGGCCGCGGCGATCGACGACTCCTTGAAGCAGTCCTCCCACACCCACAGCTCGTCGAGGTGTCGGTCGGCCGCCGCGGCCAGGGGACGCAGCGCCTCCGGGGGCAGGGTCGGCACCAGGACGATGCCCAGGGCGGGCACGGGGGCGGTGGTCATGGATGCCTCACTTCCAGGACCCGGAAGCCCTTGGTCGACGTCAGCCGGGTGCACGGCATACCGAGGTCGGCGGAGATCCAGCGCTGCAGGCTGTCCGAGCCCAGGTTGCGCTGCACGACGAGGTGGGCCACGCCGGCGGGGGCCAGTCGCGGGAGCCAGGTGCGCAGCAGCTCGTGGAGCACCGCCTTGCCCACCCGGATGGGCGGGTTGGACCAGATCCGGTCGAAGCGCACGTCGGGCGGGATGCCGTCGGCCGGAGTCGCGCGCACGCCGTCCAGCCCCAGCGCGGTGGCGTTGCGCCGGGTCAGGTCCAGGGCCCGCTCGTTGACGTCGAGCGCCCACACGGTCGCCGCGGGGGAGCGCAGGGCCAGGCTGAGCGCGACCGGGCCCCAGCCGCAGCCCAGGTCGAGGAAGGTGCCGGTGGCCGGTGGGTCCGGGGCGTCGTCGAGCAGCACCGCAGTGCCCTTGTCGAGCCCGCCGGGCGAGAAGATGCCGGGCGCCACCTCGACGTCGACCGTGCGTCCGGCCAACCGCACCTGCAGCCGACGGCGCTCGTCGGCACTCGCCGGGGTGGCCGTGAAGTAGTGGTCGGGCGTCTCCATCGCGAGCACACGCTACCGAGCAGCGGAAGAAACCGTTGGCCGCCGGGCGTTGCGCGATGAGACCCTAGGGGGAACATGGCTGCGAACAACTTCCTTTCCGGGCGGGCCGAGGCGCTCGCCGACGACACCACCTTCGATACGGCGACATTGAACGACTCCGGCTTCGTGCTGGACGACGACGTCTCCTTCGACGGCGACCAGCTCGACCGCGAGGAGCGCGCCTCGCTGCGACGCGTCGCCGGGCTCTCGACCGAGCTCGAGGACGTCACCGAGGTCGAGTACCGCCAGCTGCGGCTCGAGCGCGTCGTGCTCGCGGCCGTCTGGAGCGCGGGCACGGCCGACGACGCCGAGAACTCGATGCGCGAGCTCGCCGCCCTGGCCGAGACCGCCGGCTCGGAGGTGCTCGCCGGCGTCGTCCAGCGGCGCGCGAACCCCGACCCGGCCACCTACCTCGGCAAGGGCAAGGCCGCCGAGCTGCGCGACATCGTCATCGCCGAGGGCGCTGACACCGTCATCTGCGACACCGAGCTCGCGCCCAGCCAGCGCCGTGCCCTCGAGGACGTCGTCAAGGTCAAGGTCATCGACCGCACGGCGCTGATCCTCGACATCTTCGCCCAGCACGCGAAGAGCAAGGAGGGCAAGGCGCAGGTCGAGCTGGCCCAGCTGCAGTACCTCCTGCCGCGGCTGCGCGGCTGGGGCGAGTCGATGTCGCGCCAGGCCGGTGGCCAGGCCGCCGGCGGCCAGGGGATGGGCTCGCGCGGACCGGGTGAGACCAAGATCGAGCTCGACCGGCGCCGGATCAACACCCGCATCGCCAAGCTGCGGCGTGAGATCAAGGAGATGAAGACGGTCCGGGACACCAAGCGCGGCAGCCGTCGGGCCAATGCCGTCCCGAGCGTGGCCATCGCCGGCTACACCAACGCCGGCAAGTCCTCCATCCTGAACCGGCTCACCGGCGCGGGGGTGCTCGTCGAGAACCAGCTGTTCGCGACCCTCGACCCCACCGTGCGCCGCTCCGAGACCCCGGACGGCCGGCTCTACACGCTGGTCGACACCGTCGGGTTCGTGCGCGCGCTGCCGCACCAGCTCGTCGAGGCCTTCCGCTCCACGCTCGAGGAGGTCGCCGAGGCCGACCTGCTGCTGCACGTCGTCGACGGCTCGCACCCCGACCCCGAGGGCCAGATCTCGGCGGTGCGCACCGTGCTCGCCGACGTCGACGCCACCGACGTGCGTGAGGTCATCGTCATCAACAAGGCCGACCTCGCCGACCCCGAGGTGGTCGACCGGCTCCGGCGGCACGAGAAGCACTCCATCGTCGTCTCGGCCCGTACCGGCGAGGGGCTCGAGCAGCTGCGCGCCCTCATCGCCGACGAGCTGCCGCAGCCCGACATCGATGTCGAGGTGCTCGTGCCGTACGACCGGGGCGACCTGGTCAGCCGCATCCACGAGACGGGCGAGGTGCTCGCCAGCGAGCACGTCGCCACGGGCACCCGGATGACCGCGCGGGTGACGCCCGACCTGGCCGGCGACCTCACGGCCTACGGCGTCTGAGCGGGCGCAGCCGCAGGTTGGAGATGCGGCGCCTGCCCGGCGCCGAAGGCTCCAGCGGGTTACCCCCACCGGTACCCTCGCGAGGTGCAGAAGGCGCCGAGTGAGCTGACGACGAACCGGTTGACGCTGCGCCCACCGCGGCCGGGGGACCGGTCGCTGTGGGTGGGGCTGCACCGTGACCCGGCGCTCTACGAGTACGCGCCGGGCGCGATGGCCGACAGTGACGACGCGGCGTCCCGGAGCTTCACCGACTGCCTGGACCGGTGGGAGAGCGCGGGGGTCGACTACGACGTCGTCGAGGAGACCAACACCCGCACCGGGATCGGCGTGGGGGGACTGCGGCGGCAGCACGACGACGACGGCGACCTGGTGCTCAACCTCTACTACCGCCTCGCCGCAGCAGTGCACGGCCGTGGGCTCGCCACCGAGGCGGCCCGGGCGTGGAGCGCCCACGCCCTGGAGTGGCTGCCCGACCTACCGGTCGTCGCGACCAGCAGGGCAGCCAACCTGGCCTCGGTGCGCACGGCGCTCGCGGCCGGCCTGCAGCCCGTCGGGCCACCGCGTGGTGGCGACGGGGGCTCGCCCACCACCGTGCTGCGGGCGCCGCGGGTCGAGGCTCGGAACTGGCTGGACGAGGAGACCCGCGAGTCGCTGCTCGACCTGTGGTGTGCGGTGAACGACTCGGGCGGGGCGGTCGGCTTCCTGCCCGGTGCGCCTCGCTCCCGGGTGGTGCAGGCGCTGTCGGCGCACGAGGCTGGGATGGCCGACGGGACCACCACCTGCGTGCTGCTGCGCGGCCCCGACACGCGGGTCGTGGGGGCCGGGTTCTGGGTCGCCGGGAGCAACACCCTGCTCGCGCACACCCGCGCCGCGTACCGGATCATGACCGCCCCCGACCTGCGCGGGCGCAACCTCGGCAGGCTGCTGATGGCCGCGATGCACCGGGTGGCGCGCGAGCAGCACGTGGAGGTGGCCGTGCTCGAGGTGCGCAGCGGGCTGGGCACCACGCGCTTCTACGAGGCGTGCGGCTACGTCGAGGTCGGCCGGGTGCCCGGCGTCATCCGGGTGACGCCCGGCGACGACCGGGACAGCGTGGTGATGGCCCGCCGCCTCGACGACCAGCCGATGGTCGCCGACGGCCGCGCCTGACCGTCCCGACCGCTCAGCTCAGGCCGACGACCCGGCCCTCGTCGTCGACATCGATGCGGTGCGCGGCCGGCACCTTGGGCAGTCCCGGCATCGTCATGATGTCGCCGGTGACGAGCACGACGAACCCGGCGCCGGCTGCCAGGCGCACCTCTCGCACGGTGACGGTGTGCCCGGATGGCGCGCCACGCTGCGAGGCGTCGGTCGAGAAGGACGACTGGGTCTTGGCCATGCAGATCGGCAGGTTGCCGTAGCCGGCGGCCTCGATCTGGTCGAGCCGGCGACGGGCCTTCGGCTCGAACGCCACCCGCGCCGCGCCGTAGACCCGGGTCGCCACCGCCTCGGCCTTCTTCTCGAGCGAGAGGTGGTCGTCGTAGACGAAGCGCATGTCGCTCTTGCCCTCGCGCACCGCCTCGATGACGCCGCGGGCCAGGGCCTCGGCGCCGACTCCGCCGTCGCGCACGTGGGTGGCCGCGTACGCCCGCACGCCTTCGTTCGAGCACATCCGCACGACGAGGTCGACGTCGGCGTCGGTGTCGCTGGGGAAGCGGTTGACCGCGACGACCGGGGTGAGCCCGTAGACGCCGCGCACGTTCTCGAGGTGCCGCCGCAGGTTGGTCATGCCGGCCCGCACCGCCGGAAGGTTCTCGTGGTCGACCTCGGCCACCGGCACGCCGCCGTGGAACTTCAGCGCGCGGATGGTCACGACCACGACGGCCACCTCGGGGCGCAGGCCGCTGGCCCGGCACTTGATGTCGATGAACTTCTCGGCCCCGAGGTCGGCCCCGAAACCGGCCTCGGTGATGACCCAGTCGCCGAGCTTGAGGGCGGCCCGGGTGGCCATCACCGAGTTGCAGCCGTGCGCGATGTTGGCGAAGGGGCCGCCATGGATGAAGGCGGGGGTGTGCTCGAGGGTCTGCACGAGGTTGGGGGCGAGGGCGTCGCGCAGCAGCACGGTCATCGCGCCGTCGGCCTGCAGGTCGCGTGCCGTGACCTGCGCCTTGCCGCGGGTGTAGCCGACGACGATGTCGCCGAGCCGGCGCTTGAGGTCGCGCAGCGAGTCGGCCAGGCAGAGGATCGCCATCACCTCGGAGGCCACGACGATGTCGAAGCCGTCCTCGCGCGGCACCCCGTTGGTGACGCCGCCGAGGCCGATGACGATCTGGCGCAGGGCCCGGTCGTTGAGGTCGACGACCCGCTTCCAGGTGACGGTGCGCGGGTCGATGTCGAGGGCGTTGCCCTGGTGCAGGTGGTTGTCGAGCATCGCGGCGAGCAGGTTGTTCGCAGCCGCGATCGCGGCGAAGTCGCCGGTGAAGGCGAGGTTGATGTCGACCATCGGCACGACCTGGCTGTAGCCGCCCCCGGCCGCACCACCCTTGATGCCGAACACCGGTCCCATCGAGGGCTCGCGCAGCGCGACGATGCTCTTCTCGCCGATGCGGCGCAGCGCGTCGGCGAGCCCGACCGACGTCGTCGTCTTGCCCTCGCCCGCGGGAGTCGGGCTCATCGCCGTGACCAGCACCAGGTGCCCGTCCGGGCGGTCCTCGAGGGTGCGCAGGTAGGGCAGCGAGACCTTGGCCTTGGTGTGGCCGTACGGGACGAGGGCCTCGGCCGGGATGCCGAGGTCGTCTCGCGCCAGGTCGACGACGGGGGTGATGTCAGCCGCCTCGGCGATCTCGATGTCGGACGGGAACGGGGTCGGTGCGTCGACGTCGATGCTCACGGGCCCCATCGTGGCACGCGGCCTGTGGAGGGCGGGCGGACTTGGGTCGGCAACGGCATACCCTGCTCTGGTGCCAACCCTCGACGAGCTCCTCCACGCGGCCGTCGGCGGGGTCGGCGGCACCGAGCGCCCGGGGCAGGTCGAGATGGCGCACGCCGTCGCCGACGCCATCGACGGCAAGGGGCACCTGCTCGTGCAGGCCGGCACGGGCACCGGGAAGTCGCTCGCCTACCTCGTGCCCGCGGTGCAGCACGCGATGGACACCGGCACTCCCACGGTGGTCGCCACCGCGACGCTGGCGCTGCAGGCACAGATCGTCGACCGCGACATGCCGCGGCTGGCCGAGTCGCTCGCCCCGCTGCTCGGCCGGCGCCCGACCTACGCGCTCGTCAAGGGGCGGCGCAACTACCTGTGCGCCCACAAGCTGGAGGGCGGCTTTCCCGACGACGACGCCGACGCCCTGATGTCGGTCGGGTCGGTCGACCAGCAGGCCTCCCGGCTGGGTGCCGAGGTCGTGCGGCTGCGCGACTGGGCGGAGGTCACCGAGTCCGGCGACCGTGACGAGCTCGTGCCCGGGGTTTCCGAGCGGGCCTGGCGACAGGTGTCGGTGTCGGCGCACGAGTGCCTGGGCGGTCGCTGCCCGATGGTCTCGGAGTGCTTCGTCGAGCGCTCCCGCGAGGCCGCCCGCGACGTCGACGTCATCGTCACCAACCACTCCTTCATGGCCATCGACGCGTTCGAGGGCCGGCAGATGCTGCCCGAGCACGACGTGCTGGTCATCGACGAGGGGCACGAGCTCGTCGACCGGGTCACCTCCACGATCACCGACGAGGTGACCCCCGCGATGGTGCGCGCGGCGGCCAAACGGGCCGGGCGGCAGGCCGACTCGAGCTCGACCATGGACGAGGCCGCCGACCTGCTCGAGTCGGTGCTCGAGCCGGCACCTGAAGGGCGCCTCACCGGCATCCCCGACTCGTTGACGATGGCGCTGGGCCGGGTGCGTGACACCGCCCGCGCCGTGCAGAGCGAGCTGAAGCCGCAGCAGGGCGAGGAGCCCGACGGTGGGCGGCAGGTGGCCCGGGCCGCCGTCGACGAGGTCTTCGAGAACGCCTCGCGCGTCCTCGAGGAGCGCGAGCTCGACGTCGTCTGGCTCAACCGCGACCTGCGACGCGGCCCGGTGCTGCGGGTGGCGCCGATGAGCGTGGCGATGCTGGTGCGCGAGCGGGTGTTCTCCGAGCGCACCGTCATCCTCACCTCCGCGACGCTCGAGCTCGGCGGGTCCTTCGACGCCGTGGCCGGCACCATCGGGCTGCGCGGCGAGGGGGCGCCGACCTGGCGGGGGCTCGACGTCGGCAGCCCGTTCGCCTACCCCGAGCAGGGCATCGCCTACGTGGCGCGGCACCTCCCACCGCCGGGCCGTGACGGCCTCGCCACCGAGACACTCGACGAGATCGAGGCGCTCGTGCGGGCTGCCGGCGGGCGCACGCTCGGCCTGTTCTCCTCGATGCGCGCGGCCAAGGAGGCCACCGAGGCGATGCGCGAGCGGTTCGCCGACGTCGAAGGCGAGATCGCCTTCCTCTGCCAGGGCGAGGACCAGATCAGCACGCTGGTGCGCCAGTTCGCCCGCGACCCGCGCACCTGCCTGTTCGGCACGCTGTCGCTGTGGCAGGGCGTCGACGTGCCCGGCTCGTCGTGCCAGCTCGTCATCATCGACCGCATCCCGTTCCCGCGGCCCGACGACCCGCTGGCCTCGGCGCGCTCGCAGGCCATCGCCCGGATGGGCGGCAACGGCTTCATGGCCGTCTCGGCCACCCACGCGGCGCTGCGGCTGGCACAGGGGGCGGGGCGCCTCATCCGCCGGGCCGACGACCGCGGCGTCGTCGCGTTCCTCGACAACCGGATGATGACCGCCAGGTACGCCGGGTTCCTCCAGCGCTCGTTGCCACCGTTCTGGCCGACCGCCGACCGGGCGATGGTGCTGGCCGCCCTGAAACGGCTCGACGAGACGGCCGAGCCGCCGCAGCCGGTGGCCGAGCCGGCGCTTCGAGGGCTCACCGGTGCGGTTGCGGCTCCGGTGGGGGACACCGACCGAGGCGCGGATGCCGCGGCGCCCGTGCCGCTCGACCGGCCCGTCGCCGAGGACCCACCCCCGCCCGAGTCGTCGCGCACCGCGGTCACCCACGGGCACGCGTGGACCGAGCAGGAGGACGAGGAGCTGCGTGACGGCATCGAGCTGGGCCTGACCCTCGACGAGCTGGCCGAGTCGATGGAGCTGCCGGTGGAGGCCGTCTCGGCCCGGCTCGGCGGTCTCGGCCTCGAGGCCGGCAGCGGTCCGACCCTCGCCTTCGACTGAGTGGGTTCCACCCACGGGACGTTCTGGCCCGTGGGACCAGCGGATCACCTCGACCCGTCGGCAGCCGGGCTGGTGGGCCCGCTCCAGGACCACCGGTCGCGTCGCCGTCCACAGGGCATCCATGGCCCAGGTCGGCTGCGCGGCATACGGGCGGATCGGCTCGACCTGCTCCTGCGCCGAGATCTGCACCCAGCCACGGCGCCACATCAGGTCGTCGACCGAGACGTGCGGTGGACCGGTGAGCGCTGCCAGCCGGGCCGCCAGGGTCGACTTCCCCGAGCCGATGACCCCGTGCAGCACGACGCGGGGAAAGCTGCGCAGGTGCGGAGGAGGGTCGACGAGCACCGGGGAATCCTCTGCGCGTGGTGTCGGCGGCTCGTGGCAGAGTGACGCCCATGTCGGACGAGGTCGCGGTGCACCACCGGGTGCCGCCCTACGTCCTGGTCGCCGGCCCCGAGCAGCTGCTCGCGGAGCGCGCGCTGGCCCAGACGATCGACGACCTCAAGGTCACCGAGCCCGAGCTCGAGACGATCCGGCTCTACGCCGCGGCCTACACCGCCGGCGAGCTGATCCTGCACGCCAGCCCCTCGCTCTTCGGCGGCGCCAAGTGCATCGTCGTGCATGACCTCGACGAGGCCGACGACGAGCTGCAGGCCGACCTCCTCGCAGCGCTCGCCGGCGAGCCCGAGCCCGACCTCACCCTTGTCGTGCTGCACAAGGGCGGCGCCCGCGGCAAGAAGGTGCTCGACACCCTCAAGGGGTCCGGTGCCCGGGTCGTCGACGCCCCGGCGATCAAGACCGACCGCGACAAGGCCGAGTTCGCCGCCCACGAGTTCCGCCGGGCGCGGCGCAAGGCCACCGGCGAGGCGGTGCACGCGCTGGTCGAGGCCGTCGGCAAGGACGTCCGCGAGCTGGCGTCGGCCTGCCAGCAGCTCGTCGACGACACCACCGGCGTCATCGACGAGCAGGTGGTGCTCACCTACCACGGGGGCAAGGTCGAGGCGACCGGCTTCCGGGTGGCCGACGCCGCGATGGCCGGCGACACCGGTGAGGCGCTGCGGCTGCTGCGGCACGCCATCGCCGTCGGGGTCGACCCGGTGCCGATCGTCGCCGTGCTCGCCCAGCAGGCCCGCCAGCTGATCAAGGTCGGCTCGGCCGGTCGGGGCCGCTCGGCCGACCTTGCCCGTGACCTGGGGATGGCGCCCTGGCAGGTCGACAAGGCCCGCCGGGCCCTCGGCGGCTGGACCGCAGAGGCGCTGGCCACCTGTGTCACCGCCATCGCCGCCGCCGACTTCGAGGTCAAGGGCGGCGGCCGCGACCCGGTCTACGCCGTCGAGCGCTGCGTGCTCACCATCACCAGCCAGCACGGCCGGAACCGCGCGTGAGCGCATGCCGGCGATCGGCATCCGGCGTTTTGGTCGAGAGGCTGCCCCACTGGTAACTTTGACCCTTGCGTGCGCGCTTGAGGTCGTGCGCGTACCGCAGCACCACCCAGCGCACGTCAACCACGGATGTCCCCACGTCCGGTCCCGACGCGCGACTGCCGCCCTCTAACGGCATACCGACCCCAGAGAAAGCATTCACACGTGGCAAACATCAAGTCCCAGCTCAAGCGGATCAAGACGAACCGCCTGGCGACCGAGCGCAACAAGGCGATCAAGTCGGAGTTCAAGACCGCGATCCGCAAGTTCCGCGACGCCGCCGACGCCGGTGACGCCGAGGCGACCCAGGCAGCACTGGTGAACGCCTCGACCAAGCTCGACAAGGCCGTGAGCAAGGGCGTCATCCACAAGAACCAGGCCGCGAACAAGAAGTCCGCGATGGCCAAGAAGGCCGCCGCTCTCTGAGCGAACGCGACCCCGAGGGGGCCCGTCACCGATCGCGGTGACGGGCCCCCTCACACGTCCTGGCAGGGGCGGCGCCCCGCTCACCGGTGCAGGTCGGCCACGGCGCGAGCGACGGCCTCGAACTGGGGGCGGGGTAGCACCGCGCCCTCGCGCCGCACGGCCTGCGGGTCGACCCGCACGACCCGGTCGACCCGCACCTCACTCGGCCGGCGCTGGCGGTCCCAGGCGCCCGACCCGATGTCGACCCAGCGCGGCCGGCCGCTCCGGCCCGGGTAGCCGTCGTGGTCCTTGCTGGTCAGCTGCAGCGCGAGCAGCCAGGGTCCGTCACGCCCGACCAGCAGGACCGGGCGGTCCTTGCCCTGACGGTGGTCCTCCTCGAACGGCACCCAGGTCCAGACGATTTCGCCGGGGTCGGGCCGCCCGTCGGGCTTGGGGGAGTAGGCCGGCACCAGGCGCCCGGTGAAGTCGCCGGGGTAGCCGGCCGGGGATGCCGTGCTGGGCACCGTCGAGCGCCCGGCGAGCCACCGCCGCACCGCGGCGGTGGCACTGCGCAGGAGACCGGGACGGCGTGGGGTCGAGGGGTCGGTGGCCACCCGAGGAGCCTAGTGCGAGGCGTTCGATCGCGGTCTGGACCTGCTGCGCGTCTAGGATCACCGGACGCGCCGGCGCAGAGGGGATGCCGGCCCGACCCGGGAGAGACATGACCACGCCCACGTCGGCGACGCAGCACGGCAGCGAGACCGACCCGGACCGGCCGGGAGGTCGCCGACGGCCCGGGCTGGTGGCTCCGCTGCACCCCCAGGTGCTCGGCGGGCTCGTCGGAGCCGTCGGCGCAAGCGTCTTCGTGCTCGTGAACCGCACCCGGCTCGCGGAGCCCTGGCCGACGGTGGCCCTGGTCCTCTGGCTCCTCGCCCTGGTGGCCTACATCTGGTTCGCGCTGCTGCGTCCGCGCGTGCTGCCTGAGCTCGTGCCCCCGTCACCCCGGGCCGGCGCGGTCTACGGGCTGTCCGTCGTGGGGATGCTCGGCCTCATCGCCGTCGGCGGTGGGCTGCTGCGCGCCAACGGCCATGCCGACCTCCAGCCGGCCCTCGTGGCCATGGCCGTCGGCCTGCACTTCCTGCCCTTCGCGGCGGCGTTCGGGGCGCCGGTCTTCCGGCTGCTCGGCGCCGCGGTCGCGTCGGTCGGGGCGGTCGGGCTCGTTCTCGGCCTGTTGGTCGGCACGTCCGCCGCCGCCGGGGCCGCCGTGGTCGCAGGCCTGGTGATGCTCGTGCTGATCACGGTCGACGCCCGGCGCGACTGAGCGGGCGTGCGCGGGCGCGTGATCGGCATCCGTGGATCGTGGGAGACTGGGGCACAGTGCCCTGAACTCCTCCCACGCAAGGAACCCACCCGCTCGTGTCCCCCCGCGCCCGCATCGCGCTGCAGCCGCACGCCACGCCGCAGGAGGCGATCCGCAACTTCTGCATCATCGCCCACATCGACCACGGCAAGTCGACCCTGGCCGACCGGATGCTGCAGACCACCGGGGTCGTCGACGGCCGGTCGATGCGGGCGCAGTACCTCGACCGGATGGACATCGAGCGCGAGCGCGGCATCACGATCAAGAGCCAGGCCGTGCGGATGCCGTGGGACCTCGGCGGCGCCCACCACGTGCTCAACATGATCGACACCCCCGGGCACGTCGACTTCACCTACGAGGTGAGCCGCAGCCTGGCCGCGTGCGAGGGCGCCGTGCTGCTGGTCGACGCGGCGCAGGGCATCGAGGCGCAGACGCTGGCGAACCTCTACCTCGCCATGGAGAACGAGCTCACGATCATCCCGGTGCTCAACAAGATCGACCTGCCCGCGGCCCAGCCCGAGAAGTATGCCGAGGAGCTCGCCAAGCTGATCGGGTGCGAGCCCGACGACTGCTTCCAGGTGTCCGGCAAGACCGGCGCGGGCGTCGAGCCGCTGCTCGACGAGATCGTGCGGCAGATCCCGTCGCCGTCGGGCGACCCGGGGGCCCCGGCGCGCGCGATGATCTTCGACTCGGTCTACGACACCTACCGCGGCGTGGTCACCTACGTGCGGGTCATCGACGGCAACCTCAACCCGCGCGAGCGCATCATCATGATGTCGACCCGGGCCACCCACGAGCTGCTCGAGATCGGCGTGATCAGCCCCGAGCCGGTGCCCAGCAAGGGCCTGGGCGTCGGTGAGGTCGGCTACCTCATCACCGGCGTGAAGGACGTGCGCCAGAGCCGCGTCGGCGACACGGTGACCAACCTGGGCAAGCCGGCATCCACCGCCCTCGGCGGCTACCGCGACCCGAAGCCGATGGTGTTCTCGGGCCTGTTCCCGCTCGACGGCTCCGACTACCCCGACCTGCGCGAGGCCCTCGACAAGCTCAAGCTCAACGACGCCGCCCTGGTCTACGAGCCCGAGACCTCGGTGGCCCTCGGGTTCGGCTTCCGCTGCGGCTTCCTGGGCCTGCTCCACCTCGAGATCGTGCGCGAGCGGCTCGAGCGCGAGTTCGACCTCGAGCTCATCTCGACCCAGCCGAACGTCGTCTACGAGGTTGCGATGGACGACGGCACCGAGATCACGGTGACCAACCCCAGCGAGTTTCCCGGAGGCAAGATCGCCGAGGTGCGCGAGCCCAAGGTGCGCGCCACCATCCTGGCCCCGAGCGAGTTCATCGGCGCCATCATGGAGCTCTGCCAGGGCAAGCGCGGCACCCTGCTCGGCATGGACTACATCTCCGCCGAGCGCGTCGAGATGCGCTACACCCTGCCGCTAGCCGAGGTCGTCTTCGACTTCTTCGACCAGCTGAAGTCGCGCACCCGCGGCTACGCCAGCCTCGACTACGAGCCCGACGGCGACCAGGCCGCCGACCTGGTCAAGGTCGACATCCTGCTGCAGGGCGAGACCGTCGACGCCTTCTCCGCGATCGTGCACAAGGACAAGGCCTACGGCTACGGTGTGATGATGGCCGGCAAGCTCAAGGAGCTCATCCCGCGCCAGCAGTTCGAGGTACCGATCCAGGCCGCCGTCGGTGCCCGGGTCATCGCCCGCGAGAACATCCGCGCCATCCGCAAGGACGTCCTGGCCAAGTGCTACGGCGGCGACATCTCGCGCAAGCGCAAGCTGCTCGAGAAGCAGAAGGCGGGCAAGAAGCGGATGAAGAACATCGGCTCGGTCGAGGTGCCGCCCGAGGCCTTCATCGCCGCGCTGACCTCGGACGGCGCCGGCGCGCAGGCGACCAAGAAGTAGCTCGTCGTCGGCTCAGGCGTCGTCGACGTCCACCGGGATGGTCGCGGTGAGCACGGCGCCCGTCTCCTTGCCGGGGCGCAGGGTCAGCCGTCCGCCGAAGTCCTTGAGGTTCTCGTCCAGCAGCTGCAGCCCGACGTGCCCGATCCCGGGCCCGCTGCCCTCGACCAGGCCCCTGCCGTCGTCGCGAACCACCACGTGCACGTCGGCCCCCTTGCGGCGGGCGCTGACGGCCGCGTAGGACGCTCCCGAGTGGGCCACCACGTTGCGCAACCCCTCCTGCAGCACGCGGTAGACCAGGCGGGAGGTGCCGACCGACCAGTCCGGCTCGGTGGGCACGTCCAGGTCGACGGTGGTGCCCGACAGCTCCACCCGGTCGACCAGGTCGCGGGCGGCCTCCTCCAGGCCGGGGCCCTCCAGGTCGGGCGGATGGATGTCGATGATCAGCAGGCGCAGCGCCTCGACGTCCTTGCCGAGCATGTCGTAGGCGTCGGCCACGGTCTGCCGGGCCAGCGAGGCGGCGGGCGTGTCCGGCAGCTGGTTCGCGACGAGGGGCATGGCGTACCTCAGCCCGGCGAGGTCCTGCACCACGCCGTCGTGCAGGTCGTGGGCGATGCGCAGCCGTTCCCGGTGCGTCGCCAGCAGTGACCGCCGAAGCGCCTGCGCGTGGTGCTCCTGGCCGCGCTCGACGCGCCGCGCCAGGCTCACCGCGAGCGGCACCACCACGAGGAAGTACGCGAAGAGCACCCCGCCGGCCAGCGAGAGCAGCGCGACCATGATCACCCGCTGCTGGGCCCGCAGCTGCGCGGTCGACAGGTAGGCCTCGACGACGATGGGAGCGCCGGTGCCGTCGACGGCCCCGGCGTACACCTCGAGGAGCTCGCCCTCGGGGCGTTCGGCCGTGTTCTCCGCCCTGGTCAGCGTCGAGAGCTGGGCGGTGACGTCCCGGGTGCCGAACAGCTTCTCGACGTCGTAGGTCAGCTCGAACCGGCGACCCACGACCGCGGTCTCGTCCGACCAGATGACCTTCCCGTCCCGGGTCCACAGCTTGACGTGGTCGATGTCTCCCTCGGACATCGCGTCGCGCATGACGGTGTCCATCCGGGCGAGGGCGCCCGGGTCCCCGGCGCGGACCCGGTCATCGACCAGCGGCCCGGCGATCGCGTGGGCGACGGCAGCGCCGCGCAGCCGGGCGTCCTCGATGGCCCACTGCTTGGCGATCCGCTCGCCGACCACGACCGCCCCGACGGCGAGCAGGACCAGGGTGACCACGCTCAGCGCAATGAAGCGCACCAGGGCCGTACGAGTGGCCGCAGCGGTCGTGGTGGCGACATCGCGGCGCCGGGAGTCACCCCGACTCACGCAACAGCCCCTTGCGCTTGGCGACCGCGACCGCCTCGAGCTGCGAGTGGGCGTCGAGCTTGCCGAAGAGGGCACCGACGTAGCCCCGGCAGGTGTTGCGCGAGATGCCGAGCCGTCGGGCGATCGCCGTGGTGTCCAGGCCCTCGGCGAGCAGGTGCAGCACCTGGTCCTCCCGGGTGGTCAGCATGACCGCGCGGCGGCCCGGCTCGCGCCGCGCGACGAGCAGCCTGCGCAGCAGTGCCGGGTCGACGTTGAACTCGTCCGGTCCGGCGGGCCGAAGGGCGGCGAGGAGGTCCTCGACCGCGCCGTCCTTGGCCAGCAGCGCGCTCGCGCCCGCGCTCACCGCACGGCGCAGGAGCGGCTCGGTCGAGAACGCGGTGAGGACGACGACCCGCATCCCGGGGTACTTGCGCACGAGCTCGGCGGTCGCGGCAATGCCGTCCTCCGAGCCGATCTGGACGTCCATGATCACGACATCCGGGCGCAGCGCCTCGATCATCGCGAACCCGTCGGTGAGGTTGTCGACCGTGCCCACGCAGGCCATCTCGGGGTCGGTGGAGATCACGCGTCGGAGCAGCTCACCGAACATGCGGTGGTCGTCGACCACCACAACCGTGACCGGCGAGCCGTTCACCCCCTGCGGGTCGCTCATCCGCACAGTGTGGACCGTGCGGCCCTCACCTGTCCGACCGTTCCGCCGAAATGGGCCGATCTGGCCGGTCGTGGCGGTTCGCCGTCGAACCTTCGGCCCGCCGTCAGTGCGCGTTGAGGGCCTGCCCGGCCACCTGCGCCAGGGCGCGGTCCACGCTGCCGACGTCGACTCCCGGCATCCGCGCCAGGGTGTCGCGCAGCAGCTCGACCAGCCCGCGCAGCTCCCCCCGCGAGGGGATGGCGTCGGAGCCGGTGTCGGAGTCGCTGGTCAGCACCTGCAGGTAGAGCGCACGGGTCTGCGGGCCCGGCTCCACCCCGAGCTCCTCGACGAGGCGGCGGCGCAGGTCCTGGAAGGCGCTCAGGGCGCCGGCCCGGCGGCCCGCCGTGCTGAGCGCGTGCATCAGGTCGCGGGCGAGGGCCTCGTCGTAGGGCTCGAGGGCGACGCCCCGTGAGGCGAGCTGCACGGCGTCGTCGACATCGCCCAGCACCCGGGCGGCACGCGAGGCGCGACCACAGGCGGCGGCCAGCGCCTGGCGGAACTCGTCACGCGTCTGGTCCGCCCACCCGGCCCGGGTCTCGCTGGCGAGCAGCGGCTGCTCGCACATCCGCAGCGCCCGCCGGGTCAGGGTCAGCGCCTGCCCGTCGTCGGCCGAGGCGGCCCGGGCCAGCAGTGACTGGCACCGGTGGAGGTCGACGACGACGCGCTCCGGGTCGAGGCGGTAGCCCGCGGAGGTCGTGACGATGGGGGCGCGGGTGCCCTTGCCGGGCCCCATCGCCCGCCGCAGCACGCAGACATAGGACTCGAGGGTCGCCACCGCCGAGGTCGGCGGGCTGTCTCCCCACAGCACCTGCACCAGCCGGTCCTTGGTCACGGGGGCAAGCCCGGCGAGGGCCAGCACCTCGAGGACCTGGCGCGGTTTGATGCCGCCGAGCTGTGATCCCGCCACCTCGGTGGTCGTACTGCGGACCGTTGTGGTCCCGAACAGCCTGATGTCGAACATGGTCACCCCTGCACGGTGCCCGTCGCGTTACCTTGCCGTCCCGCGATCTGCCTCAAGAATCAAGCACCGGCGAAGGGCCGGGTAGCGGCATCGGGAGGGTCATCGGACCCTGCACGTGGCGGGGCCCGAATGGGTGATGCCGGTCGGCCGAACGGCTGATCTCGGTGCAGTGGATGCGCGGCGGTGGGGGGCCCAACGGCACCAGAACGCCAGCCCGGCCTTGGGAAGACCCTGTGATGGTGCCCACGAGGGGCCTCAACCGTCGGTCGTCGCCCCGCCCGGCGAGCGCAAGGCGATGTCCCGCAGCCTGGCGGCGTAGGCCTCCCACCACGCCGTGTCGACGTCGGGCAGGTTGCTGCCGCCGTCGCGCAGCCCCCGCGCCCCGTCGAGCTGCTCGCGCAGGATGTCGAGCTGCCCGGCGTGCCGCGCGGTCTCGACCGCCATGTGCACCAGCAGGGTGTGCAGGTCGGTCCGGGTCGTGCGCCACCAGGGCACGGTGGCCGGCGCGTCGAGACCCAGCGGCTCGATGCTCTCGTCGGCGAAGGCGGTCACCCGGCGGTAGAGGTCGAGGACCTCCGCCGGCGACTCCTCCTCGGTGGCCCACATGTCGGCGTTCGGCTCGGCGTCGACGGCCAGGAACGGCATCGGCTCGGGCCACGGCCGGCCGAGGCAGAGCCCGAAGTACTCCGCCTCGCACCCGGCCAGGTGTTTCACCACGCCGAGCAGGTTGGTGCCCGTGGGGGTCAACGGCATCCGCTGGTCACGCTCGGAGAGCCCCTCGACCTTCCAGATCACCGCCGCACGCTGGGACCGGAGGTACCCCCACGCCGTCGCCTTCGCATCCATCCCGCCAATCTGTTCCGAGGCGGGGACACTCGACTCCTCGACCGACAGTGCCTGCACCGGGCCGTCGCGCCACTCGTCGGGGCGCGACGCCAGCGCCAGCACGTCGAGCACGTCCCGCGGCCACACGTCGTCCGCTGTCGTGGCGAGGTCCGCGAGCGACCACCACCGGATGTCGGCGACGGTCAGCCGCTCCTCCTCGGTGTGCGCGGTGGTGTCGACCTCGAAGGCCGGCACCCGCACCACGTAGAACACCTCGACCTGGTCCACGACCTTGTCGCTGTAGCCGTGCACCACGACGCGGGTCAGCAGCGGGCCGACGAGGGCGCTGGCGTCGACCACCAGCCCGGTCTCCTCCCAGAGCTCGCGCACGCCCGCCTCGAGGTCGCTCTCGCCCGGGTCGACCCCGCCACCGGGGGTGACCCACCAGTGCGCCACCGGGTCGAGCCCGAGGTCTGAGTCCTGGAAGAGCAGCATCCGGTCGGTGTCGTCGAGCACCAGCACGCGCACCGCCCGGCGGTCGTACCGGGGCCGGTCCTGCGGTGCGGGCACGACGAAACCGGGCTGACCGGGCAGGGGCTGGGTGGGCATTGCCACACGCTAACCCGAGCCCGGATACCGGCGCGTAACCTCGGGCGGGTGCCCGACACCTACGCCCTCTACCGCTCGATGTCCGCCCGGCCGTTCGGCAAGCAGGCCTTCTCGCTGATGTTCGCGAACAAGGCCCCCTACTTCCGCACGGTGCGCCCGCAGGTGCGCGACGTGCGCCCGCACCATGCCGAGCTGAGCATTCGCAAGCGGCGGGCCGTGCAGAACCACATCGGCACCCTGCACGCCATCGCGGTGTGCAACGGGCTGGAGGCTGCGATGGGGCTGCTGGCGGAGGCCACGACTCCCAAGGACCGGCGCTGGATCCCCAAGGGGATGCAGGTGTCCTACCTCGCGAAGTCGACGACCGACCTGCTCTGCGTCGCCGAGACCGACCCCGCCGACTGGGCCGAGGTGGGCGACGTGCCGGTGCGGGTTCGCGCCGTGCGCACCGACGGCGTCGTGGTCGTACAGGGCGTCATCACCATCTATGTCAGCGAGAAGCCGGCTCGGTGAGCCGCCGGCGGAGCCGCTCGACGTCCGCCTCGCTCCAGCCCTGGGCGCGCAGCCAGCCGGCCGCACCGCCCCACTCCTCCTGGACGGCGTCGAGGATGGCGCGGATCGAGTCGGCCTGGGGCAGCTGGTCGGCGAGCTCCTGCTTGGCCAGCGCCGCACCGTAGGCCTCCCGGGGCATCAGCCGGCCGACGATCTGCTCGAGCCGCTCCCCGGTGAGCACGTAGTCGGCGACGATCTCGTCGTGCGGCACCCCGGCCACGTCGAGGGCCATCGCGACCACGGTTCCGGTGCGGTCCTTGCCGGCCGCGCAGTGCACGACGACGGCGCCCTGCGCGGTGGCCACCACCTCGAGGGCGGCGGCGACCGAGTCGGGGCGACGCGCGAGGTAGCCGAGGTAGTGCTCGGCCCAGAACGAGGCGTCCCGCACCGGGTCGTCGTCACGCCAGGGCAGCGCCCGTGCCCCGACCGCCTCGGCGCTCTCGTCAGGGGTCCGCTCCTGGATGAGCGAGTGGTGGTGGTGGGTGAGGCTCTCGACCCGCTGCAGCGGCCCGGGGCCCTCCAGGTGCAGCTCGGTGCCCGTGCGCAGGTCGACCACGTCGGTGACGCCGAGCGCCTCGACGAGGTGCTGCACGTCGGACTCGGTGAGGTCCTGCAGGTTGTCGGAACGGATCAACCGCCCGGATGCCGTGTGCCCGCCGTCGCGCGTCGGGAGCCCCCCGAGGTCACGCATGTTGACGATGCCGTCGAGCTCGATCCACCGGTCCGTCACGGTGTCATCGTAGGTCGGGCCGCCGGGGGAGAATGGCGCGGTGCCCCGACTGCCTGACGGCGACCCCGCGCCGGAGAACGGCGAGCTGCCGCCAGAGGCGCTCGCCACCCTGGGTGGGTCGAAGCTGGGGATGTACGTCCACGTGCCGTTCTGCGCCGTGCGCTGCGGCTACTGCGACTTCAACACCTACACCCTCACCGAGCTCGGACCGGGAGCGTCGACATCGACCTACGTCGACTCGGCGCTGGTCGAGCTCGACCTCGCCGCAACGGTGCTGGGCCCGGGGGTCAGGCCGGTCGACACCGTCTTCGTGGGGGGTGGCACCCCGACGCTGCTGCCGGCGGCCGACCTCGTGCGGTGCGTCGACGGCATCCGGGAGCGGTTCGGGCTGGCGCCCGACGCCGAGGTGACGACCGAGGCCAACCCCGACTCGGTGACCGCCGCCGACCTCGAGGTCCTCGCGGCCGGGGGCTTCACCCGGGTGTCGGTGGGGATGCAGTCGGTGGTGCCCCACGTGCTCGCGACGCTCGAGCGCACCCACGACCCGGCGCGGGTCGGGACGGCCGTGGCCGCGGCCAGGGCTGCCGGCCTCGCGACGAGCGTCGACCTCATCTACGGAACGCCCGGCGAGAGCCTGGCCGACTGGCGCGCCAGCCTCGACGCCGCGGTGGCGCTCGAGCCCGACCACGTCTCGGCCTATGCGCTCGTCGTCGAGGAGGGCACCAAGCTGGCCGCCCAGGTGCGCCGCGGCGAGGTCGACCTGCCCACCGGCGACGACGAGGCCGACAAGTACGAGCTCGTCGATCGCGTTCTGGCACAGGCGGGTTACGGCTGGTACGAGGTGAGCAACTGGTCGCGCGACGACATCGGGCGGTGCCGC
>Ga0302299_10000593_pt1 | contig 20111 bp, 18 predicted proteins | sample III_Fen_N3_4_FD_198795 | JGI IMG/M metagenome (GOLD analysis project Ga0302299, IMG submission 198795) | Peat permafrost microbial communities from Stordalen Mire near Abisko, Sweden - III_Fen_N3_4 | ecosystem: Environmental > Terrestrial > Soil > Wetlands > Permafrost | place: Sweden: Abisko... | reverse complement strand
CATTCCGAACCCGGAAGCTAAGCCCTTCAGCGCCGATGGTACTGCGTGGGAGACTGCGTGGGAGAGTAGGACACCGCCGGACATTCTTTCGACGAGGGTCACCCGATTTCGGGTGGCCCTCGTCGCTTGTCCGAGGCCGACCGTCGGCCATGATGCTGCAGTCGATCGAGGAGTGCTCCATGTCCAAGCCACCACCCAGGCGCGGGGATCATTCGCAGCGCGGTGCCGCCGGCGCGGCGCGGGGCCGTGGTGGGACCGGCGGCTCCCGACCCCGACGGCCCGAGCCCGACGGCTCGGCCGGGCCGAGTCGCCCGCGCGTCCCGCGGCCGCCCCTGCCCGAGGGCGTGGACTGGTTGGCCCTCGACGTCGATGTCCGCGGGCAGCTGCGGAGCCTGCCCAAGAGTCTCGCCGAGACCGTTGGCTCTCATCTGGCGGCCGCGGGGCTGCTCCTCGACGAGGATGCCGACGCGGCCTACGAGCACGCGCTGACGGCGCGACGGCTGGCGTCGCGGGTCGCCGCCGCCCGTGAGGCGGCCGGCGTCACTGCGTACCGGTCCGGTCGGTGGGCCGAGGCGATCGCGGAACTGCGCGCGTACCGTCGGATGACCGGGTCGGAGGAACATCTTCCGCTGCTCGCCGACGCCGAGCGGGCCCTGGGCCGGCCGGAGCGGGCCCTGGAGCTGGCCGGCGCGCCGCAGACCCTGGCTCTGGAGCCGCACACCCGCGCCGAGCTGCTGCTGGTCGTCGCGGGTGCCCGCCGCGACCTCGGCCAGCTGGAGGCCGCCCTGGTCGAGCTCCACGGGCCGGCCAAGCGGTCGCTGCCCAACCAGCCGTGGGCGGCCCGGCTCCGGTACGCCTACGCCGACGCCCTGCTGGCGGCCGACCGGGTCGATGAGGCCGTGCGCTGGTTCGAGTCTGCCGCGCAGGTCGACCCCGAGGGCCAGACCGACGCCGACGAACGGTTGTTGGCGCTGTCCGGCGTGGTCCTCTCCGACGTGGACGACGACCGTCGCGATGACGACGGCTAGAGCGGATCCGAGGCGGAGTCCTCACGGGTCCACGTGGTTCCGGTGCCGTCTACGGGAGCGGGCTCGCCCTCGCGGAGCGCCCGCTGATACCTGGGCGGAACGCCGGTGAGCGCCGCCCAGATCAGCTGCGTGACGGACACCCCGACGACCCGGTGTGGGGAGCGGGTGAAGCCCTCGGTGTTGCGGGCCAGGGCCCACAGGATCGGGCCGAGGACGATGAACGCGATGAGGAGCACGACGATCACGTTCGGCGGCACGTTCAGCAGCTTCAGGCCGCTGGCCAGCAGGACCAGCGCCAGGGCACGACGAACGATGCCCGCCTGGCCGGTACCCGATGACACCCGCGAGCCCAGGTACGCGCCCGGCAGGGCACCGACCAGCAGCCACACAGTGGTGGTGAAGTCGAAGTCACCGATCAGCACGTGGCCCAGTGCTGCGGCACCGACCAGCGGAACCGCCTGGACCAGGTCGGTGCCGACCAGGTCGCTGGCCCGCAGCAGCGGGTAGAGCAGCAGCAGGCCGACGATGATCAGCGATCCGGACCCGACCGAGGTCATGCCGACCACGACGCCGCCGAGGAACCCGACGACGATCGTGGGTGCGGGGCGGGCGACCACGTCGAAGACGGTGGAATGCGTCAGGGCGACGCCGGCGGCCCGGTCGCGGTAGTACTGGCGCAAGGTGACGAGGGCCTTCCCGAGCATGAACGTCACGGACAGCAGCAAGGCGACCCCGAGCGCCGTCTTGATGAAGTTCTGCGTCTGCTCGTCGTTGCCCATGAGCTTGATGAAGTAGACGCCGACGAAAGCGCCGGGCACCGAACCGGTCACCAGCCACCGGACCAGCGTCCAGTTCACCGTGCCGCGCCGGATGTGGTTGTAGGCGCCCACCGGCTTCATGAACAGCGACACCACGAGGTCGCTGGAGACCGCCTTGGTCGGGTCGACGCCGAAGACGAGGATCAGGATCGGGGTCATCAGCGCCCCGCCACCCATGCCGGTCAGACCGACCACGAAACCGACGATCAGGCCCGCGACGGCCAGAGTCCAAGAACCCACGTCAGGTCCCTCCCGAGAAGCCGAGCGCCACGGCCGGCCCGGCCGGGGAGCATTTCCCACCACTTAGATCGGAAAAGCATACCCGGTCGGGAAGGGGAGTTGGCAACTTCCGGCGGGTCGCCGACGGTTTCACCCGCTCGGGCTACCGCGCCGTGGCTACCGAGCGTCCGGGAGCGGGCCGGTGACCGGACCGGACGCCCCCTCGACCTGGTCGAGCCAGCGGTTGATGCCCGCCAGGTTAGCGGCGGTCGAGTTCAAGGCCTCGAACTTCTCGCAAAGGCGGGCGTCGGCCAGAAATGCCGCGTACCGCGCGGCCGTGCGTTCGGTGACCCAGGCGACGGCGTGGTCGAGGTCGAGCTGGCGGTCCCGGGCCTGGCCCGCCAGCTCGACCCAGAGCTCCAGCTCGTGGGCGCTGCGTGCCAACGTCGTCACCACGTCGTCGACCGGACCGAAGTGACTGAACAGCAGGCGACGGGGCTGACGGGCCCCGAAGGCGTGCAGCGACTCCAGAGCCTGGCCGAGGTCGAAGTCGGGGGGCGGCGTCGCCGGCCGGATGTCGCCGGTCTCTGGGACGTACACCCCCGCGGCGTCACCGACGTAGAGGTCACCGGTCGCGCGATCGACGAACCCCATGTGGTGCCGGGCGTGGCCGGGGGAGTGCAGCGCATCGAGGGCACGTCCGTCGCCGAGGTCGATCACCCCCTTCTCGCCCAACGCCACGACCCGTTGGTCGTCGGTGGGTGTCATGGTGCCCAGCACGTCGTCGACCACATCCGTGCCGAACACGCGACGCGCACTGGACATCAAGCGCGACGGATCGACCAGATGTCGGGCTCCGGACTCGTGGACCACGACCTGGGCGCGCGGGTACGCAGCGGCCAGCTCGCCGACCCCGCCGGCGTGGTCGAGATGGATGTGGGTAACCACGATGGTCGCCAAGTCGTCGGCGCCGATGCCCAGCTCGGTCAGGGCACGAGCCACCTCAGGGGCCGAGCGGGCCGAACCGGTCTCGACCAGGCACGGGGCCGAGCTGCGGATCAGGTACGCGGCCGTGATGCCGGCGTACCCGGACATGCGGGTGTCGATCGCGAACACGTCATGGCCCAGGTCGTCGATCCGGGGCCGAGCCGGGTTGTCCACCACTGACCTCCTCGCGCGTCGCGCGTCCCCAGCCTGGCACGGCCCACCGGGGTTCGGTCGGGACCGGTCGCCAGGCTGGCCAGCAGCCCTCGGCGTCCACGACGTCCACCACGTCCCAGCAGACCGCCGGCAGACAGCCGGCAGACAGCCAGCAAGGAGAGCGCATGGACACCAACGAAGTGCAGCTGACCGGTCGGCTCCCCACGTCGCCCCAAGCCCGCGAGCTGCCCAGCGGGGACACGATCTGGTCGTTCCGGCTGGTGGTCCGCCGTCCCGAAGATCCCGGCCGACGCGCCAGTGTCGACACCGTCGAGTGTGCCGCCTACGGCGCCGGCGCGGTGCGCAGCGTGCGGGCCTGGAAGGAGGGCGATGAGGTCGAGGTGACCGGGGCACTGCGCCGACGGTTCTGGCGATCACCGACCGGACCGCGCAGCCGGTACGAGGTCGAGGTGGCGCGCGGACGGCGGGTCGGCCGCGCCGGTCCGTAGCGTCGGCGGGCGCGTCGGGGCGCAGATCGCCGCGACGACGAGGCACAGTGGTCCGGTGAGCCCGGCAGAACCCGACCTCGGCCCCGACTCCGGCCCTGGCCCCGGCCCGGACCACGGTTTTCCTGGGCGCCCCGTCGGGGAGGTCTACGACTGGTACGTCCGTGGACTGGCGATGCTGGAGTCCGGACACCCCCAGGCGGCCACCGTGCTCCTGGCGCGGGTCGCCGAGGTGGAGGGTCCCACCCGCAGCGTCTCGGAGGCACTCGGGCGGGCGCACTTCGACAGCCGTCGGTTCGCCGAGGCCGCCGAGGCTTTCGCGGCCATCGTCGAGGCGCACCCCGACGACCACTACGCGCGGTTCGGCCTGGGGCTGAGTGCGGCCCGACTCGGCGACTTCGCGCGCGCGGCCGAGCACCTGGCCCTGGCGGTCGCCATGCGCCCTGATCTCGACCACTACGAGCGGGCCCTGCGCGAGGTGCGGGCCACGATCGAGGCCCGGCGAGGGACGCGGTGAACCAGCCGCTCGACCCGTCGAGCCCGGCGGCCCGCCATGACGCCTTCCTGCTGGACCTCGACGGCGTGGTCTTTCGTGGCTCGACGCCGATCCCCGGGGCGTCGGCCGCGGTGTCCCGACTGCGCGAGTGTGGCCCGGTGCGGTTCGTCACCAACAACGCATCGCGCACTCCCGACCAGGTGGCGCAGCACCTGGCGCGCCTCGGTGTCGGGGCGGTGGCCGCAGAGGTGAGCACGGCGGCCCAGGCGGCCGTCGCCAGGTTGGCTGAACGGGTCGGGCCCGGGCGGGGTCGACCGGTGCTGGTGGTCGGCGGGGACGGACTGGCGGCAGCGCTGGTCGGGGCCGGATTCGAGCCGGTCCGGTCGGCCACTCAGCGGCCGATCGCCGTCGTCCAGGGATTCGCCGTCGACACCACCTGGGCCGACCTCGCCGAGGCTGCCTACGCCCTCGCCGACGGTGTCGTCTGGATCGCGTCGAACCTGGACTCGACCCTGCCCACGGACCGCGGCCAGGCGCCGGGGAACGGGGCCCTCGTGGCCGCGCTGGTCACGGCGACCGGTCGCCGGCCGGAGTCGACGGGCAAGCCCGATGCGGCGATCCTCGGCGTGGCCCTGGCGGGCACGAACGCGTCGTCGCCGGTCATGGTCGGCGACCGGTTGGACACCGACGTTGCGGCTGCCGCCGCGGCCGGGGTCGCCGCGGCGGTGGTGCTGACGGGCGTGACGCGGCCCCTCGACGTGTGCCGGGCGCCGGACGGCATTCGTCCCACGTACGTCCTCGACGACGTCAGCGGGCTGCTTCGGCCCTACGTGCCGGCGGACCCTCGACCGGGCCAGGTCCTCGGCGTCGGGTGCGGGGGATGGCAGTTCGTCCGCGAGGGCGCGAACGTCGTGGTCGGCGGCGAGGGACCGGCCATCGAAGGGGTGCGGGGTCTCGTCGCCCTGGCGTGGGCGGCGGCCGATCGTCACGAGCCGTTGGCCGAGCCGAGTCTGGCGGCTGCTGTCGAGGTCGTGCGCGCAGCGGGGTAGCGTGACGTCGTCACTGGGATCCTTCGCGAGCCCTCGTCCACACCCCCCGGGAGTCACCGTGAAAGACGCCGTCATCGGCTACCTGCAGGTGGCCAGCGGGCTCACCGACGTCACCCGCCAGCGGGCGACCGCCACGGCGAAGTCGCTGCTCGGCGACGGCGGTCTGGGCGGTGCCTCCGACAAGGTCAGCGTCGGGCAGGTGCAGAGCCTGGCCGAGGAGCTGGTCGCCGCGAGCAAGGCCAACCGCGAGCTCCTGAGCGGCCTGGTCCGGGCCGAGGTCGACCGTGCGGTGGCCGCACTGGGCCTCGCCACCCGCGACGACGTGGCGGCCCTGCGCCGTCAGGTCGACCGGATCCAGCACGACCTCGACGGCGGGAAGTCGACGACGCGGACCAAGACCGCCACCGCGGCCAAGAAGGCGACCCGGCCGGCCACCAAGAAGACCGCCACGACCGCCCCGCGTCGGGCCACGAAACCGGCGGCCGCGAAGTCGGCCGGTGCGCCTGCCGCCCGGCCGACCGCTCCGCCGGTGCCGCCCGCGTCCGCCGAGCCTTCCGAGTCCGCCGCGCCCACTGCGGCCGCTGCGCCGGCGACCCCCACCGCGTCGTCATGAGCGAGGAGGCAGCGCCGGTCGAGGGGGCGGTGGAGCCGGCCGAGGAACCGGTCGAGTACGCCCAGCAGTCGCTGCTGCCGCCGACGTCGACCGGTGACGTCCGCGTCGACGCGGCCCTGGCCGGGCTGGACGACCTGTCACAGGTTCCGGTCCACGAGCACATCGAGGCCTACGAGCGCGTCCACAACCAGATGGCCCGGGCCCTGGGCGACGCCGACCAGGCCTGACCTCTTCGTCCCGCCCCACCCGTCCCGCTCCACCCGTCCCGCCCCGCCCCGCCCCGGCCGCGAGTCCGGTTTCGGGGGTCCGTGCGCGCCCCAGTGCCCGACCGGTCAAGTCTGCGCGCCTGGGCGTCGATGAGCACCAGGACGGTGCCCGCGCGGACGCCCGGTCCGGCGCGCGCACTGCCGTGTCGTTTGCGCGCCAGAAGGGACCCGTCGATGACCCAGGCTCCACCGGCACCCGACAGCGACGTCGCGGATCCGTGGCTGGGCGAGATCGGTCGTCGGTTGATCGTGGCGGTGGAATCGGTCGTGCGCGGTCGTGGTGCCGCGGTCGAGCAGGTCGTGATCGCCCTGCTGGCGGGCGGGCACGTGTTGATCGAGGACCTGCCCGGCACCGGCAAGACCACGTTGGCCCGGTCGCTGGCGCGCAGTGTCGCCGGCAGCTTCCAACGGATCCAGGGGACCGCCGACCTGCTCCCGGCCGACATCACCGGGTCGTCGGTCTTCGACCAACCGAGCGGTTCGTTTCGTTTCGTCCCGGGTCCGGTGTTCGCCAACGTCTTGCTGGTCGACGAGGTGAACCGGACGCCGCCCCGCACGCAGGCTGCCTTCCTGGAGGTGATGGAGGAGCACGCAGTGACCGTCGACGGTCTTCGGCATCCGGTGCCCGACCCGTTCTTCCTGATCGCGACGCAGAACCCGGTGGAGCAGCACGGGACGTATCCGCTCCCGGAGAGCCAGCTCGACCGGTTCGCCGTCCGCGTGCGCTTCACCGCCATCCCTGGACCGGAGGAGGTGCAGGTGGTGCGCGACCAGCTGCGCCGGGCCACGGTCGACGACCTCGAGCCGGTGGTCGACGTCACGGGCCTGTCGGCGGCCCAGCGGGCCGTCCGGGAGATCTACGTGGCCGACGCCGTGCTCGAGTACGCGGTGAACCTGGCGCGAGCGACCCGGGAGGACCCGCGGCTTCGGTTCGGTGCGAGCTCGCGGGCTGCGCTCGCCCTGGCCCACTGTGCCCAGGCACTCGCGGCGATCCAGGGTCGTGACTACGTGACTCCGACCGACGTCAAGGCGCAGGCGGTCCCCGTGCTGGGGCACCGGGTGGCGCCGGACTCGGTTGCCCTGGACGGCGAGCAGGTGGTGGCCGACATCGTGGCCCGGTTGCCCGTGCCCATCCACGCCTGAGTGCCATGACCGGCGTCACGGACCCGCGCAGCACCCGACTCGGCCGGGCGGTGCTGGCCGGCGGGGCCGTCCTGCTCGTGCTCGGTCTGTTGAAGGGTGGCGTCTGGCTGGAGCTGCTGGGGGCCCTGCTCCTCGGCGCCCGCCTGAGCGCGTCGTTGCTGGATCCGGGTCGCGGCCAGCCTCTGGCGGTCACCCTCGACCAGCCGAGGCGGGTCACCGTGGGCGACGAGTTCGTTGCCGAGGTCGTCGTGGCCAACGTCGGATCTCGGCGTCTGCCGTCGGCGACGATCGCGATCGTGTCCCCGGGGCTCAGTGACGTGCTGGTCGGGCTGCCCTCCCTGGCGCCCGGCGTCCGGGTGCAGGTCGAGGTCCGACGGCGGGCGGTGCACCGGGGGCTGGTCGACCACCACGAGGTCGAGGTCGTGACGGCGGACTGGTTCGCGATGGTGCAACGACGCCGTGCCGACCCGCTCGCGCAGCCCGTCACGATCGTCCACCCGCCGCTGGTTGCTGCGGACTGGTCGAGCCGGGCCGCGGGAATGGGTGCGTACTCCGCAGATCGGGCCGACCGGGCCGGACTCGACGTCTTGGCCGTTCGTGAGTGGCAGGTCGGCGACCAGCTGCGGCACGTGCACTGGCGCAGTACGGCGCGTCATGGGCAGGTGATGGTGGCCGCGCGGGCGGAGCCGGGCGACGAGCGCTTGTGCCTGTTGGTCGCGTCCGCATCGGGGGAGCGGCTCACCGACGACTTCGTCGGGCGGGTCGCGGCGGGCGGGGTCAGCGAGCTGCGCGGCGGCCGCGGGGTCAGTCTGTTCGCGGTTCAGCCCGGACTGCCCCCTCTGGATCACGCCCGGCCCGCCGACGTCCTGGACTGGTGTGCGCAGCTGTCCGCCCCGTCGCTGCCCAGCGAGGCCGAGCTGGCGACGATCGCCGAGCGGGTGCCACCGGGGCAGGAGATCCGGCTGGTGTGCGACGTCGCACCCCCTCCCGGCTGGTGGTCGGCGGCGAGCTCGGCGCTGGCGCGGCGACGGCTGACGCTGCGATGACGGCGGACGCTGCGGCAGGGAGCCCGACCGATCCGGACCGCTGGCTTCGGGCCGGAGTTGCCGTCACGACCGCCTTCGGCCTGGCGACGCTGGTCGCAGCCGGGTTGCTGCCCTTCCCGGTGGCCGGGATCACGTGGGGCTTGGCCTTGATCGGTGGCCAGGTCTCGGCGCAGGCGCGCTCGCCGGTGGTGCGCAGCGCCCTGCGCGTCGTCGGTCTCGGCCTGGCGGCGGTCGTCCTCGCGGTCACGCTGGCCAGCGGGCTGTCGACCCAGGGCCTGGGGAACCTGGGCGGCGCGCTGGCCCTGGCGTTGTGTGCCCTCATCGTCGGGCAGGCGTTGGCCCAGCGGTCGCGGCACGACCGACTGGTCGCCTTGCTGCTCGCCGGGCTCGGGCCGGTGCTGGCGGCCGGCCTGGCGCCTGGACCCCGGGTGATGGTGCCGGCCCTGGCCTGCTGGCTGAGCCTGGCCACGACCTTGGCGGCCGCGCAGCTGCTGCCGCTCGAAGGGTCCGACGGGGTCGAACCACGGGTGACCGAGGTCTTCGCACCGGGTGCAGCGGCGCGGAGGTCCACGTCGGTCGTGGGCTCGATCGGTGCTGTTGTGGCCGCGAGCACTGCCCTGGGCCTGGTCGTCTTCCTTCTCGTCCCCCGACCGCCCGGCCTGGCCCTCCTGGCCGCAGACGGTGGTGACACCCCGCTGACGACCCGCGCGGTCGACAACTACTCCGGGCAGCACTCGATGGATCTGCGCAGTCAAGGTGGTCTCCCCGACGACCCGTTGTTCCTGGTTCCGGCCGATGCCCCGCCGCTTTGGCGCGGCACCGTGCTGGCGGTCTACGACGACGGGGCCTGGCTGGCGCCGTCGGCGGACGTCGGGGTGTCGCTGGGCTCGGGGCACGTGTCCGTTCCGCAGTCGTCGGTGGACGCGGGCACGGCCGGCCGGCCGTTGCGTTCGGACCGGGTGACCGTGCTGCCCCAGGCGGTGATGGTCTTCGGGACCCCTCCGGTGCTGGCGCCGGGCCGGGTGGTTGCCGTGGACACCACCGAGGCCGTGACCCGACAAAGCGGTGGGGGTCTCGCCCTGGGGACCGGCGCCGTGGCGGCGTCCTTCCGCTATCGGGTCACCTCGGTCGTGCAGCCCACCGTCAGCACTCCAGGCGGCTCTGCCTCGGCATCCTGGACGGAGCCCGACCCACAGGTCTGGCTGCAGCTGCCCTGGAACCTGCCGCCCGAAGTGATGGACCTGGCCCATCAACTGATCGATCCGGCACCCACCCGGGCCGCGGCGGTGGCCGCGGTCGAGGACTACTTGCGCGCGCACGAGCAGTACACGTTGAACCCCCCGGTGGCGTCGGCGCAGCAGGACCCGGTCGACTACTTCCTGTTCGGCTCCCACCTCGGGTTCTGTGAGCAGTTCGCCGCGGCCGAGGCGGTGCTGCTGCGGTCGGCCGGCATCCCGGCGCGAGTGGTCACCGGGTTCGCCGTAGGGGCCCAGCCGCAGCCGGGCGACGTGACCGCCGACGGGCGTCTGGTGGTCCGGGCCAACCAGGCGCACGCGTGGGTCGAGGTGTGGTTGCCCGGTGTCGGCTGGGCGACGTCGGACCCGACGCAGGGCGCCGTGCCGGCGGCCGCGCCGTTCGACCCGCTCGGGGCTGCGGGTCGCTGGCTGCAGACGATCGTGGCGCAGCCGGCCAAGCGGATGGCGACCGCCGCGCTGATCGTGGTGGTGGCGGCGCTGGTGGTGGCGGTGTCGGTGCTGCGGTCGCGACGACGCCCGCGGCGATCCGTCGAGTTCCGCGGGCGGCCGGGGCGGCCGACGTCGGAGCCGTTCGCCGCGTTCGAGCGACTGGAACGACGACTGGCCGGCGTGGGGCGAGGTCGCCAGCCGAGCGAAACCCCGGTCGAGCTGTTGGACCGGCTTCCCGCGCGGGCCCGGGAGCCGCTGGAGGTGGTGGAGCGGGCCAGCTACGCCTCGAGGCGACCGGGGTCCTCGGAGGTGGCCACGGCGGCGGCGACGCTCGACGACCTGCCTGTGGGGGAGCGTCGTTGCTGATCCGGGCTGGGATCGGGCAGCATCGCTGGCCATGCGCGACGGTGCGGCGGGCGACTCCCTGACGACACCGACGTCGCGATGACTCGGCGAAGGCTCGATGCCGAGCTCGTCCGGCGCGGGCTGGCCCGCAGCCGTGAGCAGGCTGGCGAGCTGGTGGCGGCCGGACGGGTCATCGTCGACGGAGCGGTTGCCGCCAAGTCGGCCACCCAGGTCGACGCCGCCGCGGCCGTGGTGGTCCGAGCCGGTGCCCGTCCCGACTACGTCTCGCGCGGCGCCCACAAGCTGGTCGGAGCCCTGGCCGCGTTCGCCCCTGAGGGCCTGCGGGTGCGGGGTCGTCGATGCCTCGACGCCGGGGCGTCCACGGGAGGGTTCACCGACGTCCTGCTGCGCGAAGGGGCGCGCGAGGTGGTGGCCGTCGACGTGGGCTACGGGCAGCTGGCGTGGCGGCTGCGCACCGACGAGCGGGTGACCGTCGTGGACCGGACCAACGTGCGGACGCTGTCCGTCGAGCGGATCGGCGGCGCCGTCGACCTCGTGGTGGCCGACCTGAGCTTCATCTCACTGGCTCTCGTGCTGCCCGCCCTGCACACGGTCAGCCGAGCCGACGCCGACCTGGTCCTGATGGTCAAACCTCAGTTCGAGGTCGGTCGGGAGCGCCTGGGCGACGGCGGCGTGGTGCGTGATCCGGAGCTGCGGTCACAGGCCGTCCGTAAGATCGCCGATGCGGCGGCACAGCTGGAGCTGGGTGTCGCCGGAGTCACCGCCAGTCCGCTGCCCGGGCCGGCGGGAAACGTCGAGTACTTCTTGTGGCTGCGGGCCGGGGCACCGGACCTGGAGCCGGCCGCGCTCGACCGGGCCGTCACGGAGGGACCGCAATGACCGACCAGACCGCCGGTCGCGCCGAGCCGCGCGCCGTGCTGCTGGTGACCCACACGGGGCGCGAGCCGGCGCCCTCGGTCGCGGCTGACCTGGTGGGACGGCTGCGGGCGGCTGACGTCCAGGTGCGGGTGCCGGTCGAGGAGGCCGCCGACCTCGGCGTCGCCGGGGTGACTCCGGTCAGTCCCGACGAGCGGGCGGCCGACGGCTGCTCACTGGTCGTGGTGATCGGCGGGGACGGCACGATCCTGCGCGGCGCCGAGCTGGCCCGTCACGCCGGGGTCCCGCTGCTCGGCGTCAACCTCGGTCGCGTCGGCTTCTTGGCCGAGGCGGAGCCGTCGGATCTGGCCGCGGTCGCCGACCACATCATTCGCGGCGACTTCTCCGTCGAGGAGCGCCTGGCCATCGACGTGGTCGTCAGCCTCGACGGAACCGTGCTGCACCACGACTGGGCGCTGAACGAGATCTCGGTCGAAAAGGTGGCCCGTGAGCGCATGCTCGAGGTCGAGCTCGAGGTCGACCGTCGACCGTTGTCCCGCTGGGGCTGCGACGGCGTGGTCGTCGCCACGCCCACCGGGTCCACGGCCTACGCCTTCTCGGCCGGTGGCCCCGTCGTGTGGCCCGAGGTGGCCGCCATGCTGGTGGTTCCGCTGTCGGCGCACGCGTTGTTCGCGCGGCCGATCGTCGTGGCGCCGAATGCGATCATCTCGGTGGGGCTGCGACCCGACACCCAACGGGGCGTGCTGTGGGCCGACGGCCGTCGCACCGCGGAGCTGCCACCCGGCGCGTTGATCGAGGTCCGCGCCAGCCGGCAGCCGGTCGCCTTCGCCCGCCTGCACCAGACGCCCTTCTCGGAGCGACTCGTGGCCAAGTTCGCCCTGCCGGTGCAGGGCTGGCGCGGCGATCCCGGCCCGTGAGCCCGTCGCACCGCGGGCGGGTCCTGATCGGTGGGCGACCGTGATCGAGGAGCTGCGGATCCAGGGCCTCGGGGTGATCGAGGACGCCACGCTGGAACTGGCGCCCGGGCTGACCGTCGTCACCGGTGAGACCGGTGCCGGAAAGACGATGGTGGTCACCGGGGTCGGGCTCCTGCTGGGGGAACGGGCCGACCCGGGTCGGGTGCGCGCGGGGGCCGGCCGGCTGCTGGTCGAGGGCCGGTGGCGGCTCTCGCCGGAGGAGGCCGTGGCCCGTCGGGTGAACCAGGCCGGGGCGGTCCTCGACGAGGACGGCACCCTCCTGGTCACCCGCCAGGTCGCCGACCACGGACGCTCCCGGGCTTCGGTCGGCGGCGTCGCCGTGCCGGTCTCCCTGCTCGCCGAGGTCGGGAACGAGCTCGTCGCCCTGCACGGACAGTCCGACCAGCGACTGCTCCTGGCCCCGCAGCGCCAACGACAGGCGCTGGACCGGTTCGCGGGTGCCGCCGACGTTCTCGCGCAGTACCGCGGCACGTACCAACGACTGCACGACCTCGACGCCGAACTGGTCGAGCTCACGACCCGAGCGCGGGAGCGGGCGCAAGAGGCCGACGTCCTGCGGGTGGGTGTCGCCGAGGTGGCCGCCGCAGCCCCGCAGTCCGGCGAGGACGTCCGGCGCACCGAGGAGGCTCGGCGACTCGCGCACGCCGAAGAGCTCCGCGGCGCCGCCGAGGTTGCCCGGACTGCGCTGCGCGACGACGACGGCATCGACGTGGGCACCCTGATCGGCCAGGCCCGCAAGGCCGTGTCGACGCAGCGCGACAACGACCCCGTGCTGGCCGCGCTGGACGACCGGCTGGCCGAGCTGGGTTTCCTGGCCGCCGACCTGGCCACCGACCTCGCCACCTACGCGACGTCGGTAGAGACCGATCCGCAGCGCCTGGCCACGGTCGAGGAACGCCGGTCGGTGCTGCAGTCGCTGACCCGAAGGTACGGCGACACGGTCGACGACGTCCTCGCCTGGGCGCAGAGTGCCTCCGAGCGACTGGTGGACCTCGACCGCTCCGACGACCGGGTCGGCGAGCTCAGGGTCGAACGGGCCGCCCTGCACGAGACGTTGGGGGCGCAGGCCGCGGCGCTGTCCCGGCTGCGCCAGGCGGCGGCGCAAGCGTTCGGCGCCGCGGTGACGCTGGAGATGCACGCGCTGGCGATGCCGAACTCAGCGCTGCAGGTTGCGGTGGACCAGCACAGCGCTGAGCCGGGGTTGCCGCTCCCGGACGGGCGCGAGGTGGCCTTCGGCCCCGACGGCGTCGACGACGTCGAGCTGCGCCTCGTCGGCCACCCGGGCGCCCCGGCCCGACCGCTGGCGAAGGCGGCATCCGGCGGCGAGCTGTCGCGGGTGATGCTCGCCATCGAGGTGGTCTTCGCCGGCGCCGACCCCACGGCGACCTTCGTCTTCGACGAGGTCGACGCCGGCGTGGGGGGTGCGGCGGCCGTCGAAGTCGGCCGTCGACTCGCGCGGCTGGCCCGCACGGCCCAGGTCCTGGTCGTCACCCACCTCGCCCAGGTCGCGGCGTTCGGCGATCGCCAGCTGGTGGTGCGCAAGACCGACGACGGAGCGGTCACCAGCAGCGGGGTCCATCAGGTGGAAGGTGACGATCGAGCCCATGAGCTGGCCCGCATGCTCGGCGGGCTGGCCGACTCGGCGAGCGCGCAGGCCCACGCGCACGAGCTGCTCCAGCTCGCGGCGGAGGAACGCGGCGAGCCGTGACCCAAGCTGTCCGTCCGGCGTGGGCCGGACTGGCAGGATGAGTCCGATGAGACTGTCCCCGTTGCGTGCGCGTCGCCGTCCGGACTTCCCCGGGCCGGCTGGCGTGGCCCGACTGGACCGGCGGACCAAGAACCTGACCAAGCGGCTCAAGCCGGGCGACGTCGCGATCATCGACCATCTCGACCTCGACCGGGTCAGTGCCGAGGCGCTCGTCGCCTGCAGCCCGTCGGCGGTGGTCAACACCGAACGCAGCATCAGCGGCCGCTACCCCAACCTCGGCCCGGAGATCCTCGTCCAAGCCGGGATCCCCCTGCTCGATGCGGCCGACCCCGAGCTGTTCACGAGCATCCGCGAGGGTGACTACGTGCACCTCGACGGGTCCACGCTCTACGCGGGCGACGACGCCGTGGCGACCGGGACGATGCTGTCCGAGGAAGCCGTGCACGAGGCGATGGAGGCGGCGCGGTCGGGGCTGTCCACGCAGCTCGAGGCGTTCGCCGGCAACACCATGGAGTACCTCAAGCGCGAACGCGACCTCCTGATCGACGGAGTCGGCGTCCCTTCGGTGCGGACCCGGATCGAGGGTCGACAGGTCCTGATCGTGGTCCGCGGGTACCACTACAAAGAGGACCTCGCGATGCTCAAGCCGTACATCCGCGAGTTCCGTCCGGTCCTGATCGGCGTCGACGGCGGCGCCGACGCACTCCTGGAGGCCGGCTACCGGCCGGCCATGATCGTGGGCGACATGGACTCGGTGTCCGACGCGGCGCTGGTCAGCGGGGCGGAGATCGTGGTGCACGCCTACCGCGACGGGACGGCCCCCGGCCAGGCACGCGTCGAGCAGCTCGGGCTGGTGCCCGTCGTCTTCCCCGCCACCGGCACGAGCGAGGACATCGCGATGCTGCTCGCCGACGACATGGGTGCCGAGCTCATCGTGGCGGTGGGCAGCCACGCCACCTTGGTGGAGTTCCTCGACAAGGGCCGCGCCGGCATGGCCAGCACCTTCCTGACCCGGTTGCGGGTCGGGGGCAAGCTCGTCGACGCCAAGGGCGTCAGTCGTCTGTACCGGAGCCGCATCTCCACGCTGCAGGTGGCCCTGCTGATCGTGGCCGGCGTGGTGGCCCTGCTCGTGGCGCTCGCCTCGACCGAGACCGGACGCAGCTTCCTGGAGTACCTCGGCTCCCGCTGGGACGACTTCGTGTTCTGGCTACGGGGGCTGTTCTGACGTGATCGACTTCCGGTACTTCCTGGTGACGATCGTCGCCATCTTCTTCGCCCTGGCCGTAGGCATCGTCTTGGGTTCTGGTCCGCTGGAGACCACCATCAACGGAGCGATCCAGGGACAGACCGACCAGTTGGTCGCCCAGAAGCGCGCTCTGCAGGACCAGGTGGCGCAGCTGGAGTCCGACGTGAACGCGCGCGACACGTTCACCAAGGCCATGGAGCCGGTCATCGTCGAGGGCACCCTCACCGGACGGGCCGTCACGCTGGTCGCGCTGCCCGGTGCGTCGCCCGACGACGTCCGCGCCAGCAACGACGTGGTGACCGAGGCGGGAGCCACCGTCGGGGGAACGGTGACGATCACCCCCTCCTGGACCGACCCGGGGCAACGCGACGTGCTCCAGCAGCTCACGACCAGCCTGGCACCGGCGACGCAGCAGCTGCCCTCGGACCCGTACCAGGCTGCCGCAGCGGTGCTCTCGGGCGCGCTGATGGACAAGGTGAACCACGGGTCCGACCGGTTGTCCCCGGACGACGCGGGAGTCCTGGCCGGCTACCAGGAAGGCGGCTTCATCACGTTGGGTGGTGACGATCCGTCGACGGTCCGCAAGGGGACGCTCGCGGTCGTCGTCGCGGCGCCCGTGGACTCCGGGGCGGACACGACCTTCCTGGGTGACGAGAACGCCAGCCTGCTGCCGCTGTCCGACGAGCTCTACCGCAACGGACAGGGCGCGGTCGCGGCCGGCCCCGGCAGCGCGGCCCAGCCGGGCGGGTACCTGAGCGCGGTCCGCGACTCCACGTTGTCGGGCCAGGTATCCACCGTCGATCTCCTCCCCGAGGCGATCGGTCGGGTCGTCCTCGTCTTCGCGCTCGAGGAGCAGATCAACGGCGGCTCCGGCCATTACGGCACCGGCCCCGGCGCGGACTCGGTGGCACCACCGGTCACCACTGCGACCCCGTGACCGTGGTGCCTGATCGCCTCATCGGATCGTGCGTCGCGGCGGCCACCTCGACGGCCGCCTACCGGCTGGGCCGTCGGAACCCGCCCGGCGGTGCCGCCCGGTGGACCCGCACCAACCATCGCGGTGAGTCCCTCACCTTGCTCGGTGGCCCGTCCGTCGCGGTCGGTTCACTGGTGGGCACCGCCATCGCGCCGGGGCTCCCGACCCGGCTTCGCTGTGCCGCCTTGCTGGCCGGGGGAACCGCTGCGGTCCTCGGCGCCTACGACGACCTCGCCGGGGGAGCGGACGCCAAGGGGCTGCGCGGACATCTCGGCTCGCTGGCTCGCGGACAGCTCACGACCGGCTCGGCCAAGCTCGTGGGGATCGGGGCGGCGGGCCTGGTGGCCGGCGGGCTGACCCGACCGCGGGGGAGCGGTCCGACTGACCGGCTGGTGGCCGGCGTGCTGGTGGCCGGAACCGCGAACCTCGTCAACCTGCTCGACCTGCGTCCTGGCCGGGCCACCAAGGCGGTGGTCGTGGCGGCGCTGCCGGCGTTGGTCCGTGGCGGAAGCGGGGGTGACTGCCTCGCGCCACCGGTCGGCGCGGCCCTGGCCTTGCTCGCGCCCGACCTGGCCGAGCAGACCATGCTCGGCGACGCCGGAGCCAACTGCCTGGGTGCCCTCCTCGGGGTGGCGGCCGCGGCCGGATTGCGCCGACGTCGCTCGCTTTTCGCCGCGACGGCGGTCGTCACCGCGCTGACGTTGGCCAGCGAGCGGGTGAGCTTCACCGCAGTGATCGAGTCGACGCCAGGACTGCGGGAGTTCGACGCGTGGGGTCGTCGGCCGGTGACCGGACCCACGCCGTGACACCGGCGGCCCGGCGAGTCGCGACCGGCCTCGCCGGCGCGGCCGCGTTGATCGCCGCCATCACCGTCGCGTCCCGCCTCGTGGGCTTCGTCCGTCTCCAGGTGATGGCCCAGACCGTCGGGACGAGTTGTCTGGGAACGGCGTACACCACCGCCAACGCCGTCCCCAACGTCGTGTTCGAGGTGGTGGTCGGCGGCGCGCTGGCCGGCAGTGTCGTGCCGCTGCTGGCTGGGTCCATGGCTCGCGGCGATCACCGGGTGACCCGCCAGACCGTGGCCGCGCTGTACGGGTGGGTGCTCGCGCTGCTGCTCCCCGCCATGGTGGCCGTGGCCGTTCTCCGTGGGCCGCTGGCCACCGCGTTGCTGGGCGACGCCGGGAACGCGTGCCCCACGAACGACGTGCACGACACCGCCGCCACCTTCCTGGCGATCTTCGCCTTGCAGATCCCGTTGTACGGGCTGACCGTGGTCAGCCAGGGCGCACTTCAGGCCGGCCACCGGTTCGCATCGCCGGCATTGGCCCCGCTGGTGTCGAGTCTGGTCGTGATCGGGGTCTACCTCGCCTACGCCGAGTCGGCGGGGCACGATGCCGGCTCGCTCCAGACCCTGACCACGGCGCAGCTGTCCTTGCTCGGCTTCGGGACCACGCTGGGCGTCCTCGTGCTTCTCCTGGTCCAGCTGCCGGCGTCGGTGCGGCAAGGTCTGCTCGTGTGGCCACGGCTGCACTTCCCGGCCACGGTGGGCCCGCGAGCCAGGGCGCTGGCCGGGGCGGGCCTGGCCACGGTGGCCGCCCAGTGGATCGCCTACGCGGTGGCGTTGCGCCTGGTCAACGACCACGGCCCCGAAGGGGCATCGGTGGTGTTCGTCCTGGGGTGGACGGTGTTCCTCCTGCCCTGGGCGGTGCTGGTGTTCCCCGTGGCCACCAGCGTCTTCCCGCGGCTGGCCACGCTGCACGACCACGCAGAGCCGGACCAGTTCGCCGCCACGACGGCCGACGCGACGCGCGCGGTGGTGCTGCTGGCCACGCTCGGTGCCGCAGGGCTGGCCACCGTCGCCGCGCCGTTGGCGCGGTTCCTGGTCGAGGGTGCGCCCGGTCGACCCAGCACCACCGAGCTGGCGGCGACGATCACCGCGTTCGCGCTCGGCGTGATCGGTTTCGGACTGGTCGGTTTCGCCGGTCGGGTGCTCTACGCCGCGCATCGGGGCCGGTTGGCGGCGACCGTCACGGTGGCCGGCTGGGTCATCGGCCTCGGTCTGGCCGTCATCGGCAGCTTCTCGCTTTCGGAGTCGGCCGTCGTTCCCGGAGTGGCCGCAGCGGCGAGCGTGGGGCTGCTCGTTGCCGGTCTGGTCCTGGTCGGCGTCCTCGGGCGGGTCGTCGGTCGGCGGGCACTGCACGGACTGGGTCGTGCCGCGGCGGCAGCCGCGGTCGGGGGAGTGGTCGCGACGGGGCTCGGGCGGTTGGTCGTGGCCGGCTGTCCCTGGCACGGCGTCTGGGGCTCGGCGCTGACCGCCGTCCTCGGCGGTGTCGCCGTCGTCGCGGCGTTCCTCGCGATGGTGGCCTGGGTCGACCCCGATGACCTCCGTCGGCTGGCGCGTCGCGGGGGCGAGGCCGGCGTCGTCGGCTGATAGCCTGGTGGCCCGTGGATCGATGACGCACTGTTCGGTCTCGAAGGTTCGAAGTCGAAGGTTCGATATCGAATGTTCGGTGTCGGATTTCGAGTCGAACGCAGCGTCCATCGCCCGCATCCTGATCGGGAACGACCACGGGAGCTCCTCTTGGCCGCTACGCAGACCACCAAGCACATCTTCGTGACCGGCGGCGTGGCCTCGTCGCTCGGCAAGGGCCTCACCGCCTCGAGCCTCGGGAACCTGCTCAAGGCGCGTGGCCTCCGGGTGACCATGCAGAAGCTCGACCCCTACCTGAACGTTGATCCGGGCACGATGAACCCGTTCCAGCACGGCGAGGTCTTCGTCACCGACGACGGCACCGAGACCGATCTCGACATCGGTCACTACGAGCGCTTCCTCGACCGCGATCTCGCCGGGTCGGCCAACGTGACCACCGGTCAGGTGTACTCCACGGTCATCGCGAAGGAGCGGCGCGGTGAGTACCTCGGCGACACCGTGCAGGTGATCCCGCACATCACCAACGAGATCAAGAGCCGGATCCGGCGCATGGCCGGCCCCGAGGTCGACGTCGTCATCACCGAGGTGGGTGGCACCGTCGGCGACATCGAGTCCTTGCCCTTCCTCGAAGCGGTCCGTCAGGTGCGTCACGAGGTGGGCCGCGACAACACGTTCGTCGTCCATGTCTCGTTGCTGCCGTACATCGGGCCGTCGGGGGAGCTGAAGACCAAGCCGACTCAGCACTCCGTGGCCGCGCTGCGCAGCATCGGTATCCAGCCGGACGCTGTCGTGCTGCGCGCCGACCGACCGGTGCCGCCTCAGATCAAGTCGAAGATCGGCCTGATGTGCGACGTCGACAACGAAGCTGTCGTGGCGGCGGTGGACGCGCCGTCGATCTACGACATTCCGAAGGTGCTGCACGCCGAAGGCCTCGACGCGTATGTCGTTCGTCGGCTGGATCTGCCGTTCCGCGACGTCGACTGGACGGAGTGGGACGAGCTCCTGCGCCGGGTGCACCGACCCGCGCACGAAGTGCGGGTCGCGCTGGTCGGCAAGTACATCGACCTCCCCGACGCCTACTTGTCCGTGACCGAGGCGTTGCGGGCCGGTGGGTTCGCCAACGATGCGCGCGTCACCGTGGTGTGGGTGTCCTCCGACGAGTGCGCGACTCCTGACGGCGCGGCCCGTCAGCTCGGCGACGTGGACGCAGTCTGCGTACCCGGTGGGTTCGGTGTTCGTGGCATCGAAGGCAAGCTCGGGGCGCTGCGCTACGCGCGGGAGCACCGGATTCCGACGCTCGGGCTCTGCCTGGGACTTCAGTGCATGGTCATCGAGTACGCCCGCAACATCGCCGGTCTCGACGACGCCAACTCGGCGGAATTCGACGACAGCACGTCCCACCCGGTGATTGCGACCATGGCCGACCAGCGCGAAGTCGTCGCAGGCCAACGCGACATGGGTGGGACGATGCGTCTGGGCCTGTACCCCGCCAAGCTGCTCGAGGGCTCCGTGGCGCGCGAGC
>Ga0302299_10000590_pt1 | contig 20139 bp, 20 predicted proteins | sample III_Fen_N3_4_FD_198795 | JGI IMG/M metagenome (GOLD analysis project Ga0302299, IMG submission 198795) | Peat permafrost microbial communities from Stordalen Mire near Abisko, Sweden - III_Fen_N3_4 | ecosystem: Environmental > Terrestrial > Soil > Wetlands > Permafrost | place: Sweden: Abisko... | reverse complement strand
GTAGACCTGCATCCACCACGGCGCCCCCATCGCCGCCGCCTCGGTGCCGAATTCGAGCGCGAGCGTGGAGCCCAGAGTCGACAGCGTCATGAGCGACTCGGCGTCGGTCGTGCCGCGCAGCGTCTCGAGCTCCGCGCGCGGGTGGTAGCGCAGGTGCGTCGCCGTCGGTGCCACCAGGATCGGGTGCGCGAGGTCGAGCCCGAGGAGCGACGTCCGGGTCGAGAGCCCGGAGACGTCGACCATCGCATGCGGCAGCAGGCCCTTGCGGCCCCACGCGTCCGTGCTCTGCTGGAGGGAGTGCTCGTCGCCGGCGCCGCCGGTCACGTAGTCCCACGTGGGGCCAGCCAGCCGGCGCGCAGCGGGTTCCTCGAGGTCGCGGATGGCGACCACGCCGTCGGCCACGGGGTCGCCCGACCCCGCCGGAGTCCATGCGTCCATGAGCCCAACGTACTCACGGTGCGCGGACGACGACGGTCAGGCGCCACGCATCGCTCTGCGGCTCAGACGACGACGCGCACCAGCGACATGTCGGGCACGTAGGCACCGCGCACGTGGCCGAACGGCGCTCCCGCGATCTCCCGCAGGAACGTGAGGTTCTCGGCGGTGATCTCCTCGCCGGGCATGAGGTTCGGGATGCCCGGAGGGTACGCCGCGACGCTGTCGGCAGACACCCGGCCGACGGCCTCGTCGGCCGGCACGACCTCCGCGTGGGAGAACCACGCCTGACGTACGGTCATGCGCCGAGGTCCCGCGGGCGGTGGGCTCGACACCGAGCGGTGCGCAGACGACCCCTGCGGCAGCCGCAGCAGTGCATCGGCGAACTCGTCGGCGTCGGGCTCGACACCGGCGCCGATGATCGCGACGAGGACGTCGTCGGTCGACAGCTCGAGGTGGTGGCCGAGCTCGTGGAAGAGCAGACGCCGTGCCTCGTTGCCGCTGATGCCACCGGCGCGGGTGTCGATGACGACGCGCAGCGGGTCGATGTCGACGACCGACGGGAACTCACGCAGCCGCGGGGTCGCGTCGCGGAAGCGACCGTCGCCCTCGACACGGGCGCGGAGCCGGTCGGCGGCCGCGATGCTGCGGCCGATCGTCTCCGGGCCGCGCACCGCGATCTGGCGGCGAGCGAGGTCGAGCGAGGCGAGCAGCAGGGTCGACTCCGAGGTCGAGCGCATCGAGCGCATCGAGCGGTCGACGAGCGGCTCGAGCCGGTCGGCGTACGGGCCGTGACCGAGGTGGAGGAGAGCGGTCTGGCCGAGCGACCCGCCGAGCTTGTGCATCGACGACACGACGAGGTCGGCGCCGAGCCGCGCTGCGTTGGTGGGCAGGTCGGGGTGGAAGCCGAGGTGCGCTCCCCACGCCTCGTCGACGACGAGCGCGGCGCCGTGACGGTGCGCCGCCTCGACGAGGGCGGGGAGGTCGGCGCACGCCCCGAAGTACGACGGCGTCACGACGAGCGCGGCCGTGGCACCCGGGCTCGCCTCGAGGGCGGCATCGAGCGCGGCGGGCGTGAGGGTGTGCGCGATGCCGAGGCTCTCGTCGATGTCAGGCGCCACGAACGCCGCCTCGAGACCGCTCATCGCGAGCGCGTCGACGACCGACGAGTGCACGCTGCGCTGGGCCACGAGCGAGCCGCCGAGGCCTGCGATCGCGAGGCCGGCCACGAGGTTCCCCTGGCTCGACCCGTTGGTGAGGAACCACGTGCGCCGCGCGCCCCACGCCTCGGCCGCGAGCGCGAGGGACTGGTCGAACGGGTTGTCCGGGCCGAGGTCGATGCCCTCGACCATCGTCTGCACGTCGAGGGTGAGCAGCTCCTCGCCGACGTACTCGGCCAACCAGGTCTGCGCGTCGGGGCTGCCCTGGTGCCCCGGGATGCCCCAGCGCGTGTGGTCGGCGTCGATGAAGGCGCGCAGCGCGTCGACATAGGGCGACGCGTCCTGGCGCGCGGGGTCCAGAGGGGTCCAAGGAAGACGCATGCGCAGATCCTCGCGCACCTGCGCTGTGGCCGCTGCGACGGGTGTGACCCGCGAGCCGCGAGTCGGGTGCCGTTGGGCTTGGGAACGGGGTGGCGGACGGCCGGAGACCACCTCGTGCCGTTCCTCCTCGTGCGCCGGCTCCTGGGGCTGGCCGTCTCTCTCGTGCTCATCTCGGCCGTGTGCGACCACCTCGGCCCCGGGGTCGCCGCGCGCTCGATGACCGGCGTCATGCAGGAGGTCGACGCCGCGCAGCACGGCGACACGGCGCGTGCGCGGTCGATCAGCCACGACCTCGTCGGGCAGCGGACGGCGCTTCAGGCTCAGGTGGCCGACGTCCTGCACAGGGCCGAGGTCGAGGTCGAGAAGCTCGCCCCCTCCCACTGACCCGAGCAGCTGCCCGAAACGGCTGAGTTGCTCGCGGCGCGTCGGGGTCAGGCGCCCTTCTCACGCAGCTCGAGGCGGCGGCCGCCGATGCGGCTGCGGCCGGACGAGTCGCGAGCGCCGGGCGACCGCACGACGATGCGCATCCGGTCGGCCACGAACAGGTCGTGCGAGTACTCGAAGGGGACGTCGTCCTCGTCGACGGTCGTCCGCGTCACCGACAGCAGCGGCTCGGCGACGTGCAGGCCGAGGATCGAGGCCACCTCGCGCGAGGCCAGCGAGACCTCGATGCGCTCGGTCGCCTCGTGCGGGACGACGTCGTACTCGCGCTCGAGCAGCTCGTAGAGCGACCCGGACAGCTCGCGCTCCGGGAGGCCGGGCACGCGGTCGGCCGGAAGCTGCGCGTGCTCGAGCGAGATCGGCACACCGTCGGCGAGCCGGATGCGCACCACGTCGACCACGAGGTCGCTTGGCGCGAGCCGCAGGGCTTCGGCGGCGTCGCCGCTCGGCGGCGCGACGGAGATGCTCACGATGCGCGACCCCGCGGTGAACCCCTGGTCGCGCAGCAGGGCCGGGACGCCGACGATGCGCGACAGGTCGCGGTCGATCTTGCCCTGGGAGACGAACGTGCCCCCGCCGCGACCGGGGACGCGGCGTACGAGCCCGTCGCCCTCGAGCGCAGCCAGCGCCTGGCGCAGCGTCGAGCGGCTCACGCCGAGCTGGACGGCGAGGTCGCGCTCCGCACCGAGCCGTTGGCCCGGCCGGAGCGACCCGTCGTGCACCATCACCTCGAGGCGACGGCGGGTGTCGTCGGCGGTGGGGCCGAGCGTCCCCTCGTCCTCCGCCATGGCGTCCCCCTGCTGAGTCCGGATCGCGGTCACCTTACGCCGCGGTCAGTCCTTCGCCGCCTCGAGCGCCGCCAGCGACTCGGGCAGCACCTGACCGCCGTCGACGACGAGGGCCTGACCAGTCACGTACGACGCCTCGTCGGTCGCGAAGTAGAGCGCGGCGTACCCGATGTCCTCGACCTCGCCGAGCACGCCGAGCGGGATGGTGGCCTCCATCGCGGCGCGGTAGTCCGGCCCCATCTCGGCGAGACCCTCGGTGGCCACGTTGCCCGGCAGCACGGCGTTCACCGTGATGCCCTTGGGTGCGAGCTCCATGGCGGCCGTACGCATGAAGCCGAGCTGGGCGGCCTTGCTCGCGCCGTAGTGCGACCAGCCCGGGAAACCGGTGATGGGGCCGGTGATCGACGACGTGAGGATCACGCGGCCGTGGCCGGACGCGGTCAGCGCGTCGATCGCCGCCTGCACCACGAACATCGTGCCCTTCACGTTCGTGCCGAAGACGCGGTCGATGTCGGCCTCGGTCATCGTCGCGAGCTTCGAGTCGGGGAAGATGCCGGCGTTCGCGCACAGCACGTCGAGGCCGCCGTGGCGCTCGACCGCGGCCGCCACCATCGCGCGGCAGGCCTCCTGCTCGGCGACGTCGCCCAGGACGTAGCTGACGCGTCCGCCGCCGAGAGCCGAGAGCTCGTCGGCCGCCGCGGCAGCCGACGCCTCGTCGCGACCGGTGATCACGACGTGGGCACCGGACCTGGCGAACACGCGCGCGATGCCCTTGCCGATGCCCTTGGTGCCGCCGGTGACCAGCACGGAACGGCCGGCGATCGAGCTGAACATGGGTCCTCCGAGAGTCAACCGAAGTTCGAGAGGTACGTCTCGGCGAGGTCGCACGAGACGGTCGTGAACGGTGCACCCAGCGCCTGGGCCTCGGGCACGGCCGAGTGCGAGCCGATCCAGGCCACCAGCAGCAGCCGGCGCAGCATGACGAAGGTGGGGAGCTCGTCGATCTCGTCCTGCGACAGCGGCGCGACCCGCTGGTAGCCCTCGACCCAGGAGTCGATCAGCTCGGGGACGACGGGGAGGTGCTCGATGAACGACAGCGACGACCCGAGGTCGTAGAGGTACCAGGAAAGGCCGCAGTCGTCGAAGTCGATGACGCAGACGTCGGGGCCGTCGACGAGCAGGTTGGCCAGGCGCATGTCGGCGTGCACCAGCCCGAACCGGTCGGGGCTCTTGCCGAAGGCGTCGAGCCGCCGCTGCAGCGTCGCCGCACAACGGCCGAGCACGTCGAGCTCGGGGTCGCCGACGCCGAGGCCGTCCTGCCAGCGCCCCCAGTGGCCGCGGTCACCGAGCGAGGTGTCGAAGTCCCACGTGAAGCGCGTGAACCCGGCGGGTCGCTCCCACTGCCTGGCATGCACGTGCAGCCTCGCCGCGATGGAGCCCAGCGTGCGGAAGTCGTCGACGAGCCGGTCCTCCGGCGGCTCGACGCCGTTCATCCACTCGAAGCCGACGACGTAGCGCTCCTCGCCGTCCGGGTGCGCCACCTGCACGATGTCGCGGCCGTCGGGCGTCGCCACGACCGGCGCGGTATGGACGATGCCGTCGTCGCGCAGCGCGTCGATCCACGTCAGCTCGCTGTGGATCGCCTCGCGCGTGTGGTAACCGGTGCGGTGCACGCGCAGCACTACCCGGCGGTCGCCCTGGTCGAGCCGGTAGGTCGCGTTCTCGGACACGTTGAGCAGCGTGAGCTCGCCGTCGGGCATCCCGTGCTCGGCAGCGGCTGCGCGCGCGAACACCTCGAGGCGCTCGGTGTCGAGCTCCGTGGTCACCTGGACTCCCATCCCTGCCGGTCCCAGCGTCACCGGCGTCAGTGTCGTGAGACCCGCCTGGTCTTCGACACGTGGACCAGTGGCATGCGTACTGAGTACACCTGGTGCAGTGTGCTCGCCTAGTGCGCGCGGCCCTCGATCGCAGCGAGCGCAGCGGTGATCGCGTCGCGTGCGCGCTGGACCCCCTCCGCCGTGCCGCCGATGTAGACGCGGCCGGCCGCCCCGATCATCTGGACGTCGACCAGCGTGTTCTCCGGCGCGACCTTCTCGGCCTCGTTCGCCGCGACGGCGGCGAACAGCGCGGGCGTCATCTCGTAGACGAGCAGCGACTGCCCCGGCAGCAGCATCGAGGCCTGCCGGTTGCGGTTGATGATCACCGCGTGCTGGTCGGTGACGTTCTCGATGACGTCGTGGTAGAGCACGCGCGGCGCGAGCTGGTGCGACGCCTCCGCCTCGAGGCCGTCGAGGATCGCGTCCCCGGCCGCCGTGACGTCGGCGAGCGACGACCCGTGCACCTCGAGCACGCCGAACTGACGCTCGACGAAGAGGATGCCCGGCTCGACGTCGGGCACCGACGTCAGCGCGAGGTGGGTCACGCGCTCGATGGCGAGGCCGGGAGCGACCTCGACGATCAGCGCGTGCTGCCCGGCGTACGGCGGGTAGCCGCGGGCCCGCGTCGGCGTCCCGAGGTACGCCGCGAACTGCTGCTGCAGGTCCTCGATCAGCAGGTAGACGCGCAGCTCAGGTCCCGCGATGGGGACCGAGCTCACGCCGACTCGCCGCTGACCGTGAAGTGCTTGGACAGCTCGGAGTGCGGACGCGGGATGACGTGCACGGAGACGAGCTCGCCCACGCTGCTGGCGGTCTCGGCACCGGCCTCGGTCGCGGCCTTCACCGCGCCGACGTCGCCCAGGATCGTGACGGCGACGAGGCCGTCACCGACGGTGTCCTTGCTCACGATGGTCACGTTGGCGGCCTTCACCATCGCGTCGGCGGCGGCGAGGGCGGCGACGTAGCCCTTGGTCTCGATGAGACCGATCGCGTTGTTCGACATGTGTGTCTCCATCTGTTCAGCCACGGGAGGACCGTGGTCGTCTCGGTGCCGGTCAGCTGCCGGCGGGGGAGGCTGCCTTCTCGTCGACGATCCCGATGATGAGCGCATCGATGGGCGGGGTCGTGTGGTTGGCGAACCACGCGGAGGCCACCGACCCGGTGGCGACGAGGACGGACTCGCCCACGCCGGTGCCGAGGACGTCGAAGGCCACGAGGTGCGACCCGCCCTCGACCTCGAGCTCGAGGAAGGCGCCGTTGGGCACCTCGTCCAGCCGACGGCTGGACCACACGTTGCCGATCACCCGTGCGCGCAGCATCACTTCTCCTTCGTGATCTCGACGCCGGCCGCCCGTGCGCGGTCGCGCGCGAGCGGGGTCAGGACGGCCTTGCGGCCCAGGACGAGCACCGCGCCCACCGAGGCGGCCTCACGGACGTGGCGCTCGGTGACGGCGCCCTTCTCGACCCGCACCGTGGCAGCCGCCACCTCCGACGACAGCGCGTCGGTCGAGCCCACCACGCGGAGGCGGAAGCCCAGCGTGCCGGCCACGATCGCGTCGCGCTCCGCCTGCGGCGCGGCGGCGACCCGACGCGCGAACGCCTGGAGGTCGGCGTCGCTCGCGATCGTCACGGGCTCGGGCGCACCCTCAGGGCCGCTCGACATCGTCTGCGGGACGATCTCCTGCAGCACCTGCCGCACCATCTGGCGCAGCAGGTCCGACTCGGGGGCGGGCAGGCTCATCCGACGCTCCGCAGGGCGGCCTCGGCGGCCTCCGCCGCCTGACGGACGTCGCCCTCCTTGCCGGCGAGGTACACGCGCCCCGTCGCACCGATCATGCGGTAGTCGACGACCTTGATGGCGGCGGCCTTCTCGGCCTCGTTCGTCGCCAGGATCGCGTACGACGCCGGCGCCATCTCGAGCACGAACAGCGACTCCCCGGGCAGGGCCATCGAGCCGATCTTGTTGCGGTTGATGAGGAAGGCGTGCTGCCGGTCGAGCATCGTGACGATGCGGGAGGCCAGCACCTGCGGCCGCGTCGCGGCGTCCTGGGTGGTGCCCAGCGCGTCGAGCACCGCCTCGCCGGCCGCCTTCACCTGGCCGGTCGGGCCATGGATCTCGAGGTAGCCGAACTGCCGCTCCACCACCAGGATGCCGGCCTGCACCTCGGCGTACTTGAGGGCGACGTCGGTGAGCGGCTCGATGTCGAGACCGGGCGCGACCTCGATGATCTGCGCGGCCACGTCGGCGCGCGGCAGCGCGCCGCGCACCCACGTGCCCAGGTACGACATGGTCTGCGGCTGCAGCCTGTCGAGAAAGATGAACGACCGGAGCTCGGCCACCTCAGCCCCTCACGATCGCGTTGAGCTCTTCGATGATCAGGCGCCGGATCTCCTCGCGCAGCTCGCCGTCGGGCGAGGACGAGAGCGAGTCGGTTGCCGGCGGGAGAGTGAGCGGGTTGCCGCCGTCGTTGGACGCGCGCGGGTACGGCGGTACCGCACCCACGGGCTCCTGCCACGGCGTGAGCGCGCTGAAGTCGGCCATCGGAACCGACGCGTCGGAGTTGTAGGCGATGCGCGTCCAGTTCACGAGGTGCTTCGGCTCGAGGTTCTCGCCGACCGACGAGCGGCCGAAGAAGCCGGTACCGATCGTCATCGACGGTGCGAGCCCGGTGGAGAGCCCGGAGCTGCCCAGGCTGTTTCCCACGTTGACCGACACGCGCAGCACGCGCACGGCCGCGGAGAACTCCATGATCGTGCGGGCGTCGGTCGAGTGGATCGCCGCCGAGTGGCCCTCGCCGGTGATGCGCAGCACCGCCCGGGCGGCGTCGATCCCGCGCGAGGCGGTCGGCACGCGCACGAGGCCGAGCACGGGGAACAGCTTCTCGTGCGCCAACATCTCCTCGGGCACGACGAGGTCGAACGGCGCGAGCAGCACGCGCGTGCGCGGCTGCACGCGCACGCCGGCCGCCTTCGCGATCTCGGTGGCGTCCTTGCCGATCCACTGCGTGTCGAGGTGCCCGTCGGGGAAGGTGAGCGCCCGCACCTTGTCCCGGTCGGCGTCGGAGAGCAGGTGCGCACCCGCGCGCTGCAGGTGGTCGACGAGGCGGTCGGCCACCTTCTCCTCGACGATGAGCACGCTCTCGTTCGTGCACAGGATCGAGTTGTCGAACGCCTTGCTGTCCACGACGAGCCTCGCGGCGGCCGCGAGGTCGGCGGTGGCGTCGACGAGCACCGGCACGTTGCCGGGCCCCACGCCGATCGCAGGGTTCCCGCTGCGGTACGCCGCGCGCACCATCGGCGTCCCGCCGGTGGCCACGATGACGTCGGTCCGCGGGTCGGTCATGAGCGCGTTGATGAGCGGGATCGACGGCTCATCGACGACCTGCACGCAACCGTCGGGCGCACCAGCTGCGACGGCGGCATCGGCCATGGTGCGGGCGGCCTCGACGCACACGCCCTTCGCGAACGGGTGCGGGCTGATGACGATGGCGTTGCGGGTGAGCAGCGCGAGCAGGATCTTGAAGTAGACGGTCGCCACCGGGTTGGTCGACGGCGTCAGCGCGAGGATCACGCCGGCCGGGCGCGGCACCGCCACGATCTTGCGCTCGGCGTCGATCACCGGCTCGACGAAGTCGGCCGCACGGTAGGCAGCGGCGAGGCCGGCCGAGCACGCGCGGTTCTTGAGCACCTTGTGCGCTGCGACGCCGAACCCCGTCTCGCGCACGGCCATCGCGGCGAGCTCCTCGGCGCGCGCAGCCCCCGCCGTGGCGGCGGCGTCGACGATGCGCTGCACCGTGGCGGCGTCGTACGAGGCGAACGCGCGGGCGGCCCACTCGGCGCGCTCGATCATCGCGCGGCCGCGGGGGACGCCGGCGGGCTCGAGGGGCATCTCGAACAGCGTGTCGCTCATCAGGCCACGCTCCGTCCGCGACCGAGGACGTCGTTGCGCGCCTGGCCGATGCTCACCTCGACGCGGTCGAGCAGCTCGGCCGCCACCTCGGGCTTGAGCAGGATGCCCGGCTTGAACTGCAGCACCCGCGGGTCGAGCGTGGAGAAGATCGCCCAGACGCCGTTCTCGTAGAGCCGCTTCATGACGAACTTGGCACCCTGCGGGTGTGCGAACTCGAGGCCCATCACGACACCGTTCTGGCGGATGCCGATGAACCAGTCGGGGTACGTGGCCTGGATCGCGCGCAGGCCCGACCCGACGAAGTCGCTGATGTAGTGCACCATCGAGCGGGTCTCGGGCCGGCTGCAGATCTCGAGCGCCTTGAGGCCGGCGATGCAGCCGAGCTCGGCGCCGCCGAACGTCGAGATGTGGCCGAAGCCGTCCTCGTTGAGCCACCCGGCCGCACGCTCGCTCACCAGCACCGCGGCGATCGGGTACATGCCGCCGGAGATGCCTTTGCCGCTCACCATGATGTCGGGCTCGATGCCGTGCTTGGTGATGCCCCACAGCTCACCGGTGCGCATGAGGCCGGTCTGCACCTCGTCGGCGATGTAGAGCGCGTCGTACTTCTCGCACAGGCGCTTCACGGCCTCGAGGTAGCCGGGGTCGGGCAGGGGGAAGCCGTACGTCGCGGGGATCGTCTCCATGATCACGGCGGCGACGTCGCGGCCGCGCAGCGCGTCCTCCATCGCCTCGAGGTCGTTGAAGGGGACGTGCGGGAAGTCCTCGGGCTGGTCGGACAGGAACAGCTTGGAGAAGCGGTCGTCGCCGGTGCCGACCGCCAGGCCGGTGTGCCCGTGGTAGGCCTTCACGATCGAGACGATCTTGCGCTTCTGGGTCGCATGCCGCGCCGTCTTGAGCGCGATGTCGATCGCCTCGCCGCCACCCGACCCGTAGATGACCTTGGTGAGGTTCTGCGGTGCCGACTTCACCAGCGCCTCGGCCAGCGCGGTGCGGGCCAGCGAGGGGAAGTGGTGGTTGCCGATGTCGAAGTGCTGCATCGCGACGGTGATGGCCTGCACCATCTCGGGGTTGCGGTGGCCGAGGTTGTAGGTGCCGCCGTTGAGGTGCACGTCGATGAGCCGCTTGCCGCTCATGTCGTAGATGAAGTAGTCCTCGCGCCGGTCGATGACGAGCGGGACGCCGGACTCCGACCAGAACGTCGTCTTGTCGGGGTTCCAGAACTCCTTGGACTTCTCGAGCACCTCGTTCTTGCTGGCGAACGAGAAGAAGCCGTAGTCGAGGGGGGTCTCCTCGGTCACGGGCACCTCCGGCGAAGCGGGCGAACTCGCGGTCCGGGGCCGGGCGTCATGCCGCGAGGTGGCACGACCGAGCATACCGATTGACCAGACCAAATCAAGACCGAATATGTCCACCTACGAGAAGGCTTGGCTAGGTTTGTGACGGAATGACCGGATTACACGCCCGGTTTCCGTGAGGTTTCGGCCTGCGCATCGGCCTGCCGTCGGGTGCGCGACCCTGTTACACCCGGGTAAACGGTTTGCCGAACCCCTTGTTTCGGTACGCAGGCGGTGCCACACTCCGGCCACCGTGTGACCGGCATCACGCCGGGCACCAGACCCCCCGCACCGCACCCCCGAACGGCCCCCCAGGCTCGGGAAAGGACGGCTCGTCGATGTCCAGCGAGATGCAGCCCGCAGGCCCCACGGCCCTGCCGGGCGACCACCACCCCTCACCCAAGGACGAGGTCCGGCTCAAGGCCGGCGCCGTCGGCCTCATCGGCGTCCTGTTCATGGCGGTCGCCAACGCGGCGCCGATCACCGCCATGAGCTTCAACGTCCCGATCGCGATCGGCTACGGCAACGGCACCGGCGCCTCGGCGGGCTTCCTGTTCGCCACGATCGTGCTCACGATCTTCACCGTCGGCTTCGTGGCCATGTCGCGCCACATCACGACCACCGGCGCCTTCTACGGCTTCATCTCCCACGGCCTCGGCCAGATGTGGGGCATGGCGTCGGGTCTGCTCGCCGCGGTGGCCTACATCATCTTCGAGGGCTCGCTCATCGGCGGCTTCGCCTACTTCGCCTCCGACGCGCTGTCGTCGTCGCTCGGCATCAGCATCAACTGGCTGCCGATCGCGATCGTGGGCATCGCGGTCATCGCGATCATGACCTACTACTCGATCACGCTCGCTGCCGGCGTTCTGTCCGTCACGCTGACCTGCGAGGTCGTCCTGCTCATCGCGCTCGGCGTCTCGGTCCTCGTCAAAGGCGGCCCCGACGGCCTCTCGGCCGGCAACCCGTTCAACATCAGCAACGCGTTCAGCTCGCTGCCGGAGAACGCGTTCGGCACCGGCGTCGCCGCCGGTACGGCCGCGGTCGGCATCTTCTTCGCCTTCTGGTCGTGGATCGGCTACGAGACCACTGCGGTCTACGGCGAGGAGTCCAAGGAGCCCAAGAAGATCGTGCCGCGGGCCACGATGATCGCGGTGATCGCCCTGGGCCTCTTCTACACGTTCATGTCGTGGATGGTCGTGGCGGGCAACGGCAACGCGACGGCCGTGAAGACCTCCGCCGGGGCCTCGCCGGTCGACCTCTGGCTCAACCTCACCCAGAACAACCTCGGCACCGTGGCCGTAGGCATCTACAAGATCCTGCTGGTCGTCGGCTCGTTCGCCTGCGCCATGGCGTTCCACAACGCGGCGTCCCGCTACCTCTACGCGATGGGTCGCGAGGCCGCGTGGCCCGGGCTGCGCAACACGCTCGGCGCCGTCAACGCCAAGCACGGATCCCCGGCGACCGCCTCGTTCGTGCAGAGCGCGATCACGCTGGTGCTCACGCTGCTGTTCTTCGCGTTCACCCACGTCTACGTCGCCGACTCGGCCGGCAACCCCGTCGACACCCCGGTGCTGGTGCCCTACGTGAACGAGTACGGCATCCTCGCGCTCATCGGCACGGCGATGATCCTCATCGTCCAGACGCTCACCTCGCTGGCTGTCATCGGCTACTTCTGGGGCAAGAAGACTCACAAGGGCAACGTGTTCAGTACGCTCATCGCCCCGATCATCGGAGCGCTGGGCATGATCTACGCCCTGTACCTCCTGTGGTCGAACCTCGCGTTCGCGGCAGGTCTCGCCAGCGACAGCCTGATCATGAAGGCGTTCCCATGGATCGTCGTCGGGACGTTCCTGGTCGGCATCCTGTACGCCCTCTACGTCCGGTCGAGCAAGCCGGACATCTACGCCGAGATCGGCCGCACCACGCTCGAAGAGGCGCACGAGCGCGTCTGACCGGTCTCCCTCGATGTTGTGATCACGTTTCCGCGAGCTAGCGCTCGCGGAAACGTGATCACATCTGTGTTCTGGACCGCACACGATGGTGGGAGCCTGCTGACGTGACCGAGCCGATGGTCTGGGGCCCCGACCCCGGCGACGACCCCACGACCTACACGTACACCTTCGGCGGCGCGGCACCCGTGGCGTCGCTGCGTCCCGGCACGGTCCTGTCGACCTGGACGTTCGACTGCTTCGGCGGCCGGGTGCGCTCGACGTCGGACCTGCCCAGCGAGGTCTGCGACCCTCGCCTGCTCAACCCGCAGACCGGGCCGTTCTACGTCGAGGGTGCCGAGCCGGGAGACACGCTCGCCGTGCACTTCGTGTCGATCGAGCCGCGCGAGGCGTGGGGCGTCTCGTCGACGGTGCCCTTCTTCGGCGCCCTCACGTCGACGCCGACCACGGCGACGCTGCAGGGCGCCCTCGAGGAGCGCACCTGGATCTACGAGATCGACCGCGAGAGCCGCTCGGTGCACTACAGCGCGCGCGACACGGCCTTCACGGCGGCGATGCCGCTCGACCCCATGCACGGCACCGTGGGGGTGGCGCCCGCGCTCGGCGAGGTGCGCTCGTCGCTGGCTCCCGGCGACTGGGGCGGCAACATGGACACCCCCGAGATGCGCGTCGGCGTCACCTGCTACCTCGGGGTCAACGTCGAGGGTGCGATGTTCTCCTTCGGTGACGGACATGCGCGCCAGGGCGAGGGTGAGACGTGCGGGGTCGCCGTCGAGTGCGCGATGGACTCCGTGGTGATCGTCGATCTCGTCAAGGGCGTGCCGACGCCGTGGCCCCGGCTGGAGAGCGACGCCGAGATCATGACGACGGGTTCCACCAGGCCGCTCGAGGACGCCTTCCGCATCTCCCACCAGCAGATGACGCGCTGGGTCGCCGAGCTGACGGGGATGTCGGAGCTCGACTCCTACCAGCTCGTGTCGCAGGCGTCGCTGTCACCGGTGGCCAACGTCGTCGACACGGCCTACACGATGGTCTGCAAGCTGCCGAAGTCGCTGCTCGGCGGCGTCGCGCCGATGCAGGGCGTGCACGCGAAGCTCCGCCGCCAGGCGGCCCACTGGGGAGGCGCAGCGTGAAGGTCATCCGCATGGAGGTCGACCTCGGTCTCGCGCTCGCGATGTGCGAGGCCGCCCGCGGCTCGGCCGCCGGCTCCGGTGCGCTCGTGTCGGTGGCCGTCGTCGACGCCGGAGGGCATCTCGTGGCGTTCACCAGGATGGACGGCGCCGAGATCGCCGGCCCGGTCCTCGCACGCGACAAGGCCTACACCGCCGTGGCCCACCGCTGCTCCACGCACGAGCTGTCCACGGCAGTCTCCCCGGGTGGCGACCTCGTGGGGATGAACTCCGCCGACGGCGGGCGCTACGTCGCCTTCGGCGGCGGTGTGCCGCTGTGGTCGGGCGACAGTGTCGTGGGCGGCATCGGGGTGAGCGGCGGTGCGGTCGAGCAGGACATCGCCGCCGCCGAGGCGGGGCTCGCCGTCTACCTCGACGCGGAGGCAACGTCGTGACCGTCGGGCGCTTCCGCTTCATGGACCAGCAGCGGGTCAACCTCGACGGGTTCGCAGTGGAGGACGCATCGCTCGGCCTCGTGGCCTTCGACTCGCCGAACGACCCGGTGCCCTCCCTCGTCGTCCGCGACGGACGCGTCGTCGAGATGGACGGACGAGCCGAAGGCGACTTCGACGCCGTCGACGAGTTCATCGCACGCCACGGGCTCGACCTCGTCGTCGCCGACGAGGTGATGGCGCTCGACGACACCGCGTTCGCCCGGATGGTCGTGAGCCCCGACGTCCCCCGCTCGGAGGTCGTGCGGCTGACGGCGGGCATGACGCCGGCGAAGCTGGCGCGCGTGCTCGCGACGCTGCGCCCCGCCGAGCTCGTGATGGCGATGACCAAGGCGCGCGCCCGACGCACGCCGTCCAACCAGGCGCACGTCACCAACCGCTCCGACGACCCGCTCCTCCTCGCCGCCGACGCCGCGACCGCTGCGGCCTTCGGCTTCCGCGAGATCGAGACCACTGTGCCGGTGCTCGGCGACGCGCCGAGCAACGCGATCGCCGTGAGCGTGGGGGCGGCCGTCGGCTCGCCGGGCGTGCTCGTGCAGTGCTCGGTCGAGGAGGCGCTCGAGCTCGAGATGGGCATGCGCGGTCTCGTGTCGTACGCCGAGACCGTGTCGCTCTACGGCACCGAGCAGATCTTCGTCGACGGCGACGACACCCCGTGGTCCAAGGCGTTCCTGACCTCGGCGTACGCGAGCCGCGGCATCAAGATGCGCGTGACGTCCGGTGGGGGCGCCGAGGCTCTCATGGGCGGCGCCGAGGGCTGCTCGATGTTCTACCTCGAGGCGCGCTGCGTCGCGCTCGCTCGTGCGATCGGCTCGCAGGGCGTCCAGAACGGCGGCATCGACTCGGCCGCCGTGGCCGGTGCGGTACCGCGGGGTGTGCGCTCGCTGATGGCGGAGAACCTCATGGTGATGCTGCGCAACCTCGAGGCCTGCACGGGCAACGACGCGCTCATGAGCGAGTCGGACGTGCGCCGCACGTCGCGCACGCACCCGATCTTCATCGCGGGCTCCGATTTCGTCTGCAGCGGCTTCGGCTCGATCCAGCGCTACGACAACATGTTCGGGCCGAGCCAGTGGAACTCCGAGGACATCGACGACTGGCTGGCCATGCAGCGCGACTGGGGTGTCGACGGCGGGCTCCGCACGGCGGCCGAGCCCGACGTCGCGGCCCTGCGTCGGCGCGCGGCGGAGGCGGTCCGCGACGTCTACGCGCACCTCGGGCTCGGCGACCTCGACGACGTCTGGCTCGAGCAGGCGGTGGATGCCGCGGGGTCCAAGGACGTGCCCGCAGCCGATCTCATGACGCCGCTGTCCGCCGCCCGCATCGTGCGCGACGCCGGCATCACGATGCTCGACGTCGCGTCGGCCCTCGACGAGTGCGGCTACGACGTCGAGGCGCAGCGGCTGCTCGACATGCTGCGCGCGAGGGTCGAGGGCGACTACCTGCAGACTGCGGCGATCTTCACCGAGGACATGCAGGTGCTCTCGCTCGTCACCGACCCCAACGACTACGCCGGCCCCGGCACCGGCTACGTCCCCTCGCCCGAACGTCAGCGCGAGATCGACGGCATCCGCCAGCAGCGGTCGGTGGCCGACTTCCGCGACGAGCAGGACGCGGCCAGCGACACACGGCTGCGCGTCGTGGGTGCCGCGGAGACCGGTTCCGACCCTCGCGAGGTCGTGGTCGGCGTCTCCGCCGCGGCGGGGCGGGCGCTATGGGTCGCGCTGTCCGGGCTCACGGTCAACGAGATCCTCGACGAGCTCCTCGCCGGTCTCGAGGAGGAGGGCGCGGTCGGGCGGATCGTGCGGATCAACGACACGGTCGACCTCGGCTGGATCGGTCTGTCGGCAGCGCGCCTGTCGGGATCCGGCGTCGCGATCGGCTTGCAGGCCAAGGGAACCGCGCTCATCACACGCCGCGACCTTTCGCCGCTGCAGAACCTCGAGCTCTACAGCGTCGCTCCCACCGTCACGCGCGAGCTCTATCGGCAGCTCGGCGTCAACGCGGCCCGGCACGCGAAGGGCTCGACGCCCGAGCCCACGCGCAACCCCTACTCCGACGAGGCCATCGAGGCTCGCTACCACACGAAGGTGGTGTCGCTCGTGGCCATCGAGCGCAGCTGCGTCGACGCGTCGGTCGGGCCGGAGGACCTCGAGCTCGACGGGGGTGCGCGATGACCCAGGCACGGTCGGGGCGTCCGGCGGTCGACGTCACGCTCGAGGCGCTGCGCCGCGGCGACCTCGCACCCGACGACGTGCGGATCCACCCTGAGACGCTCGAGCACCAGGCGCAGGTGGCCGAGGCGCACGCGAACCCGCAGCTCGCCGCCAACCTGCGTCGAGCCGCCGAGCTCACCGCGCTGCCCGACGACGAGGTGCTCTCGATCTACGAGGCGCTCCGTCCGCGGCGCTCGTCGTACGACGAGCTCGGGGCGCTCGCCGACTCCCTCGCCGAGCGCGGGGCGAGCCGCAACGCCGCGCTCGTGCGCGAGGCGGCCGAGCTCTACGCGCGGCGCGGCCTGCTGCGGTGACCCGGCTCGTCGCGGGTATCGACGTCGGGAACGCGACGACGGAGGTCGTCGTGGCCGACGTCTCCGTGCATCCGCCGCTCCCGGTGGTGTGGGACCGCGCCCCCACCCGTGGCGCCAAGGGGTCGTACGCCGCACTCGCCGCCGCCGTCGACCTGCTGCACCGCATCGAGCGCCGCAGCGGAGTCCGCGCGGATCTCCTGGCGGTGACGCCGCAGCGTCCCGTCGACACGACCAGTGCCGTGCTCGACGAGCCGGCGCCCGACACCGGGCGGCTGCACCTGCTCGCCACGGGTGGTTCGACGCCCGGCTCACCCGGGCTCGGTGTCGGTCGTCCGGTGCGCGCGGCCGACGACGCGCGCTCGGACCTCGGCCCGGTCGTGCTCGTCGCGGATGACCCGCTCGGCTACCGCCGCACCGTCGACGACGTACGCCGCTGGCGCGAGGCCGGGGCCGACGTCGTCGCGGTGCTGCTGGTCGGCGACGAGGCTGTTCTCGTCTCGCGCCGCATCGGGCTCGACGTCCCCGTCGTCGACCAGGCCGACGTCGCGACCGCGCTCGCGTCGTCGATGGTGGCGGTCGAGGTGGGTGGCGCCGGACGTCCGGTGCGTGCGCTCGCCGACCCGGTGCGGGTCGCGTCGCTGCTCGGCCTCGGGGTCGAGGAGCACGCGGCCGCCGAGGCGTTCGCCCGCTGCGTGCGGGGGCTCGGCGACGCGGCCGTCGCGCTGCGCGACAGCTCACCCGTGCCTGCGGCCGGGCTGCGCGGGTGGGTCGTGGACGCCGACGGGGCGCGCCACGACGTCGTCGCCGCCGTGCTCGACGGCCCCGAGGCGTGGCTGGGCGCGCGGGCGCTGGCCGTGCCCGACGCCCGCGGCGTCGTCGTCGAGCGTCGCGTCGACGACCTGTGGGCGGTCGACCTCACCGCGCTCGCCGAGGACGCCGTCCTGCGCCCCGGTGCCGTGCGGTCCCACGCCCTCGCGCTCGCCAGCCTCGTCGCCGCCGACGGGGTGCCGCTCGACGTCGCGACCGCGGCCCGCGAGCTGTCGGGTCGCGACGTCCGGCTGCTGCCGTCGGAGGCCGAGGCGGCCCGGGCCGGGGCGCTCACGACGCCGGGCGCCGACCCGGGCGCGACGGTCGTGGACATCGGCGGTGGCACCGTCGACCTCGTCCGTCCCGACGGCAGCGCCCGCGTGCTGGCCGGGGCGGGCGACCTCGTGACGGTCGCGACGGCGCGCCTGCTCGAGATCGCGCGCGGTCAGGCCGAGTGGGCCAAGCGCGGCCCGAGCGCTCGGGTGGAGGGCCCGCACGTGCTCGCCGAGGAGGACGGCACGCGCCGCTTCCTCGATGCGCCCGCGGCGCCCGGCACGGTGGGCTGGCTCGTCGTCCCGGGGCCTGCCGGACTGCTGCCGTTCGACCGGAGGCTGGCCCCGGCGGAGTGGCGGGCCCTGCGGCTGCGCCTCAAGCGAGCGGTGCTCGGCGACAACATCGCACGCGGCGCGGTCGACGACGTCGACGGCGACGTGATCGTGGTGGGTGGCCCGGCCGGTGACGACGAGGTGCTCGACTGCGTGGCGCGGGTGCTCCCGCGCGCCGTCCCGGGCAGGGGTGACGTCGCGGGCGCGCTGGGCCATCGTTGGGCCGTCGCCTACGGCCTCGTCGTCCTGGCCACCCTCGAGCAGGTGCCCGAGCATGCGGATTCCGGCGACCGGAACAGCGCTTTCGCAGTTACTCGCGGACGTCGAGGGGGGCGGCGGTGAGGTCGACGTCGGGAGCGAGGTCGTGCTCGAGCGCGGTGGCCTCGGCGTCGAGGCGACGCCGTGCCCGCCAGCGGTCCCAGCGCGACAGGCCGAACAGGACGCCGACGACGTAGACCGCGCCGATGAGCCCGTCGACGACGTAGTGCTCGCCGCTGTAGACGAGCATCGCGAGCATGGCGACGGGGTAGGCGATGAGCAGCGGCCAGGCCCACCAGCGCATGCGCCGAGGGAGGCGGGGCAGGAACCAGACGCAGATCAGGATCGCGAAAGCCGTGTGCAGGCTAGGGATCGCGGCGACGTCGTTGGTGAGCGAGGCGCCGTTGTCGATGAGCGTCTTCGCGCCGTGCAGGCCGAGGTCGTCGAGGCCGCGCGTCGAGATGCGCACCACCGGCGGGATGTAGCCGTCACGTGCGGCGTACCACGGCGGCGCGGTGGGCTGGAGCGCGAAGGTGACGAGGCCGGCGAACGAGAGCGCCACGAGGGCACGGGCCCAGCGGAACCACTCGTCGCGGTTGCGCAGGTAGAGCACCGCGGCGACGACCCACACCGCGAGGAAGTGGCTGACGTAGACGACGGAGCCCACGACGTCGTACCAGTGCGTCGCCGACGGGTCGTAGAAGTGCTGCTGCAGCCACGTGGTGGGCAGCGTGCCGAAGAAGAGCAGCTTGTCGGCGTCGATCTGCGGCGTGATCATCACCGGCCGGCCGAGCATGTCGGCGAAGTGCCGGGAGTAGTCGTAGGCGTAGAGGACGAGGACGAACACCATCCAGTCGACGAAGATGCGGACGACCTTGCGCCACGGGCGCCCGACGCTCGCGGCGACGAGACCCGTGAGGATCCAGACGGTCTGGAAGCCGCGGTCGAACGGGAAGCCCTGCGTCCAGACGAACCACACGAACGCGACGCACCAGACGGCGACGGCGACGTAGCCGAAGCGTCGACGCGTCACGCTGACGGTGGCGGGTGTCGCGGCCTCCGCCTCGAGGGCGTCGGGGATGCGGACGTCGGTCAACGCACTCCCCTTTCCCTGGCGGTGCGAGTGCGCCGCCCAGGATAGGTGACGCACGGCCAGACGTCAGAATCTCCGGATTCCTTGAGATCCCAACGCGGTTCGCGTCACCGGGTTCAGGTCACGCAGGGTCAGGCAGCGTGCGCAACCGGTCCAGCAGTGCGTCCAACCGGGCGACCTCGTCGTCGCTCCAGCCGGCGAAGGCCGCGCGCAGTCCGTCCTGGTGGCGCGCGAGAGCCGGTGCGAGGCGGTCGCGCCCGGCGTCGGTGATCGCGGCGTACAGCACGCGACGGTCGGACTTGCAGGGACGCCGCTCGACGAGGCCGGCCGCGGTCATGCGGTCGACCAGGCGCGTGACGCCGCCGCTCGTCAGTGCGATCTGCCGCGAGAGCTCGCCCATCGTGAGGATCCCCTCGGGCGATCGTGACAGGCGCAGCAGCACCTCCAGCCAGGTCAGGTCGAGGCCCGACTCGGCCTCGAGCTCGGGGCCCAGGCGTGCCTGGAGCACGTGGGTGGCCTCGAGCAGGCGACCGAACGTGGTCACGAGGGGGTCGAGGGTCTGCTGGTCTGCGCTGCGGTTCCGTGCCATGGGAACATCTTAGCAGGAAGTAGTTGACAAGTCAGAGATATGCGCCGTACGGTCCGATCACAAGATAGTTGAACACTCAAACATCTGGAGCAGCCATGAAGATCGCCGTCCTCGGAGCCGGCAACGTCGGCGCCGGTCTGGGCCGCGCGGCCGCCGCCGCCGGTCACACCGTCGTCATCACCGCCTCGACCCCCGAGAAGGCCGCCGCCGTGGCCGCCGACACCGGGGCCATCGCCGCCGCCTGGAACGCCGACGCCGTGGCCGGCGTCGACCTCGTCGTCCTGGCCGTCCCGCACACCGCCGTCGCCGCTGTCGCCGCCGAGCTCGCGGGCGCCGCCTCCGGCATCCCCGTCGTCGA
>Ga0302299_10000589_pt1 | contig 20152 bp, 12 predicted proteins | sample III_Fen_N3_4_FD_198795 | JGI IMG/M metagenome (GOLD analysis project Ga0302299, IMG submission 198795) | Peat permafrost microbial communities from Stordalen Mire near Abisko, Sweden - III_Fen_N3_4 | ecosystem: Environmental > Terrestrial > Soil > Wetlands > Permafrost | place: Sweden: Abisko... | reverse complement strand
TCACCTCAACGAGCCGGCCCATCGTCTCCCACCCGCCGACGACGGCAGACGGCCACGTGCAGTTCGTGACGGTTCCCTCCGGGGCGCTCAGCTGGAAGAGCCGGTAGAAGCCGTCGTTGACCGGCAGGTCCGGGTCGACGAGGCACTTGAGCGTGTAGGCGCACGCCGAGAACGTCATCGCGTAGGTCGAGTTGACGGGCGCCCGCCGCTGCGGGTCCGAGCCCGACGTGTCGAACCGGAGCCCGTCCGGGGTGATCTCGATCCGGGCCTGCAAGCGGACCGGCTGATCCGTGTAGCCGTCGTTGTCGACGAAGCCCTCGGCCTCGTAGGCCCCGGGCACGAGCTGGGCGACCTCGGCCCGCACGCGCCGCTCGGTGTACTCGAGCAGCTCCGTCATCGCGGCGAGGAGCGTCTCGCGGCCGTGGCGCCCGGAGAGCGCCAGCAGCCGGCGCACGCCGGTCGCGTTGGCCGCGATCTGCGCCCGGAAGTCGCCGGCGGTCTCGTGCTTGGACCGGATCTGCGCCAGGATCAGCCGGAAGACGTCGTCCACGATCTTCCCACCGGCGACGACCTTGACCGGCGGGATGATCACGCCCTCCTGGAAGACCTCCTGGAAGGCGCCGATCGACGCGGGAGCGCCGCCGCCGACGTCGACGTGGTGGGCCAGGTTCGCCACGTAGCCCAGCAGCTCGCCGTCGGCGTACACCGGCGAGATCAGGCTGACGTCGTTCAGGTGCACGCCCTTCGGGTGCGGGTCGTTCGTCACGATCGCGTCGCCGGGGCCGAGGTTCTCGGCTCCGTAGCGGCGGATAGCGTGCGGTACCTGCTGCACCATCGAGCCGAGGTGGACGGGCTGCGTGAACGCCTGCGCCACGGTGCGCAGCTCCGCGTCGAAGAAGGCGCACGAGAAGTCCGAGCGCGTCTTGATGTTCGTCGAGTAGGCGCTCCGCTTCAGCGCGAGCACCATCTCGTCGGTGGCTGCGACGAGCGCGTTCCGGATCACCTCGAAGGAGATCGGGTCGAGCGGGCGGTTGCTCATCGCCTCAGCTCCGCCGTCGCCGCGACGTCGAGCTCCCGCCCCACGACGGCCACCCGGTAGACGTCGCGGGCGCGCTTCACGCTCACCTTCTCCTCCAGCACGTCCCGTAGCACGCGCTCGGGGTCGCGCTCCTCGGGAGGGCCGTAGCCGCCGCCGCCGCACGTGCGGTAGCTGACGACGTCGCCCGCCTCGATCGAGACGGTCGCCTTCGCCGGCAGGCGCGTCTCCTCACCGTCCCTGATCAGGACGTACTCCGCGACGCGGCCGTCGTGCCCGCCGAACGCGCCGGCCGGGCCGGCCGTGGTGCGGTCGGACAGCACCGTGAACGTCGTCGGGCGCTCGAAGAGGAAGTCCTTGCGCAGCCCGAGCCCGCCACGGAAGCGGCCCGCGCCGTCGGAGTCGTCGACGAGCGATAGCCTGGCGACACGCACCGGGTAGTTGAGCTCGGTCTCCTCGACCGGCGCGTTCTCCGTGTTCTGCCCGTGCGCCTGCACGGCGTCCGGCCCGTCGCTCGCGAGGCGGCCGCCGTAGCCGCCGCCGAAGGTCTCGAGGAAGCACGTGTACTCGTTCGTGACCGGGTCGACGCCGCCGAAGCCGGCGTGGCACATCATCGCCTTCGTCGCGGCGGGGAGCACGGCGGGCAGGGCCGGCAGGATGGCCCGAAAGATGACGTCGACGAGGCGGGTCTGCGTCTCCCAGCCGCCGACGACCGGTGATGGCCAGGTGCAGTTCGTCACCGTGCCCCTGGGCGCGTCGACCGAAACGAGCCGGTAGAAGCCGTCGTTCACGGGCAGATCCGGATCGATCAGGCACTTCAGCGCGTAGGCGCAGGCCGAGAAGGTCTGCGCGAAGGTCGAGTTGACCGGTGCCCGCCGCTGCGGGTCACTGCCGGTCATGTCGAACGAGACCCCCTCGGCCGTCATCTCGACCCGCGCCCGCAGCTGCACCGGCTCGTCCGAGTAGCCGTCCACGTCGACCGACCCGGCCGCCTCGTAGACGCCCTGCGGCAGCGCCGCGATCTCGGCGCGGGTGCGCCGCTCGGTGTAGTCGAGGAGCTCGCGCATCGCGGTCTCGATCGTCGCGTGGCCGTGACGGGCGACGAGCGCCTCGAGCCGTCTCGACCCGGTCGCGTTTGCGGCTATCTGGGCGCGGAAGTCGCCGGCGGTCTCGTGCTTGGAGCGGATCTGGGCCAGGATCAACGCGAAGACGTCGTCCACGATCCTCCCACCCTCGACCACCTTCACCGGCGGGATGATCACGCCCTCCTGGAACACCTCCCGGAACGCGCCGATCGACGCGGGAGCGCCGCCGCCGACGTCGACGTGGTGCGCGAGATTGGCCACATAGCCGAGCAGTCTCCCGTCGGCGAACACCGGCGAGATCAGGCTGACGTCGTTCAGGTGCACACCGCTCGGGAACGGGTCGTTGGTGATGATCACGTCCCCCGGCCCGAGGTTCTCCGGGCCGTACGTCCTCACGGCCTGGGGCACCTGCTCCACCATCGAGCCCAGGTGCACCGGCTGGGTGAAACCCTGCGCCACCGCCCGCAACTCGGCGTCGAAGAAGGCGCACGAGAAGTCCGAGCGCGTCTTGATGTTCGTCGAGTAGGCGCTACGGCGCAGCGTCAGCACCATCTCGTCGGTCGCCGCGACGAGCGCGTTACGGATGACCTCGAAGGTGATCGGGTCGAGCATCAGGCGCGGTTTCCCGGGCCCCAGGTCGAGCCGAAGAGCCGGCCCTCGGAGAAGCGCGAGCCGGAGAGGCTGGAGATGTCGATCCGTGGCTCCTCCCCGGCGATCACCGCCGCAAGCGACTCGCCGATCGCAGGCCCGATCTTGAACCCGTGCCCGCTGCCGCCGAAGCACGAGTAGTACCCGCCGACCTCCTCCTCGCCCACGATCGGGTACCAGTCCTCGGTGATGTCGTAGACGCCCGAATAGCCGGTCACGTAGGCGCCGCCCCAGTTCGGCTGCGACAGCGCAGCGCGCATCGAGGGGACTCGGTTGAGGAGCAGCGGCACCATCGAGCGCAGGTGCGCCTCGTCGGTGCCGTCGTCGTAGGTCTCGGGGTCGGCGGGCTCAACACTCTTCGGCCAGCCCTGGCCGACGAGGACCCTGCCGCCGACGTAGGGCCGGCAGTAGAACCGCTGCGGGACGTCGGAGATGACGGGGAAGCCGCCGAAGCCCTCGGGCGCATCGAAGATCGCCTCGTGCTCGCGGCTGAACGTGATCGGATAGTCGACGCCGACCATGCGACCGATGCCGTCGCCCCAGGGGCCGGTCGCGTTGACGACGACGCCGGTCGCGATCTCGCCCTCGCCCGTGAGCACGCCGGTGACGCGGCCGTTCGCCGTCGAGATGCCGAGCACCTCCGATCCCTCGTAGACGTGGAGGCCGTGCTCCCGCTGGGCCGAGCGCACGAGCGACTCCACCGTCTGCACCGGGTCGGCGAAGCCCGAGGTCTGCTCGAAGCACGCGAGCGCGATGCCCTCGAGCCGCAGCTCGGGCCAGCGGTGCTCGACCTCGGACGGCTCGAGCATGACCGTGTCGACGCCGAAGCCCTGCTGCACCGGGACGACGTCCCGCAGCGCCTGCTCTCCCTCCGCGTCCGTGATCAGCATGTAGCCGATCTGGTGGAAGCCGGCCGGCCCGCCGAGCTCCTCCTCGGCAACGGCGAACATCTCGGCGCCGCGAACGGCGAGCCGGATGCCCACCTCGTTGGTGTAGTGCTGGCGCACGTGTGCGGCCGAGTACTGGGTCGACCCCCCGCAGATCTTCCGCTTCTCGACGAGCGCGACGTCGCCGAAGCCGAGCCTCGCCAGGAAGTGAGCCGTGCTCGCTCCCATGATCCCCCCGCCGATGACGACGGCGTCCGCCTTTGCGATCACGTCCTTCTCCTCTCGTCTCGTCGGGCGGCGGTCGCCGCCGGATTCACGTCACCGTTCGTCCCGAGGACGACGCCGTACAGCTCGAGCGCGGCCTCGACCGAGACCTTCTCGTTCGCGACGTCGTGTGCCACCGCCGCGGGGTCTCGCGCGAGCGGGTCGCCCCAGCCGCCGCCGCCCGCCATCCGATGGGCGTACACGTCTCCCGCTGCAATCGTCGTCGAGAACATCGCGGGCAGCACCTCCTCGGTCCCGTCCGGGTGGAAGAGCAGGTTCCGAGACGGCGCGCCACTGCCGCCACCCGAGAGCCCGTACGGCGGCCGGTCGGCCCGGTCCGACCGGACGATCAGCGAGGTGTCCGGAGTCAGGCAGCGCCACGTCCGCTCGATCGCGAGACCGCCGCGGTGCTCGCCGGCGCCGCCGGTGTCGGGGACGAGCCCGTACCGCTCCACGACGATGGGAAACTCGGACTCGGCCACCTCGATCGGGATGTTGGCGGCCAGGCTGGCCGGATTGGTGAGGCCGTCGTTGCCGTCGCTCTCGGGCGTTCCGCCCCAGGTGCCGACGACGAGCTCGTAGAAGACGAAGCGGTCGCCGCCGCCGGGCCGGTCGGCGCCGAAGATGGCGAGGGTGTTGCCACCCTCTCCGGCCGCGGGCACGCGACCGGGGATCAGCTGCGCGAGGGCGCCGTTGAGCGCGTCGAGCACCCGGAAACCGGTGACGCCGCGCATCGACGAGGCGCCGGGCATCACGACCTCCGCCACCGTGCCCGGCTTCGTGAGCACGTGGATCGGCCTGAACGCGCCCGCCGTGTTCGGCACCTCGAGCGTCAGCGCGCAGCGGACGGCCTGGTAGACGCACGCCATCACGAACGACCGCGTGCTGTTGAGCGAGCCGCGCACCATCGGCGACGACTCGGTCAGGTCGGCGGTCACCTCGTCGCCCGCGATCGTGACCGTGGCCGTGATCGGTACGTCCATCGCCTCGACGCCGTCCGACCCGAGGTAGTCCGTGAACGTCGCGGTGCCGTCGGGCCACGAGGCGATCTCCTGCCGCACCAGCCGCTCGGTGTAGTCGATCAGCGAGGCCATCAACTGCTTGAGCCGCTCGCGGCCGTGGCGCAGCGCCAGCGCCTGGAGGGCGCGCTCCGCCACCGAGCAGGCGGCGACCTGCGCCCCGAGGTCGCCGAAGGTCATCCGCGGGATCCGCATGTTGGCCTCGATCAGCCGGTGCACCTCCTCCACGGGCTCGCCCTCCGCGTAGAAGCGGAGCCAAGGCATCCGCAAGCCCTCCTGGAAGATCTCGGTGTTGTCGCACGCGCTCGACCCGGGCAGCCGCCCGCCCACGTCGCCGTGGTGCGCGGTCGTGACGGCCCAGCCGATCAGGGCGCCGTCGAGGTGCACGGGCTTCACGACGAAGATGTCCTGGAGGTGCATGCCCCCGTCGAAGGGGTCGTTCATGATGAAGACGTCGCCGGGACGGGCGCGGTCGCCGTACCGCTCCAGCAGCGAGTCCATCGCCGTCGGGATCGAGCCGAGGTGGAACGGCACGCTGACCGCCTGCGCGACCGTCACGCCGTGGGCGTCGCAGAGGGCCGAAGAGAAGTCCATGCCGTCGCGGACGACCGTCGAGTGCGCCGTGCGGACGATCGTCGTCGCCATCTCGTCGGCGATCGACTGGAGGCCGTTCGCGACGATCTGCAGCGTCACGGGGTCCGGTGTCGTGGTCACGCGCCTCCCTCCCGCTCGAGCACCAGGGTGCCGGTTCCGAGCTCGCGGTGGACGCTCCAGCCCGACGGGACGACCACCGTGGTGTCGTACTCGTCCACGAGCAGCGGCCCCGGCTCGGCTGCTGTCGTGACCGAGGCGCGCGAGCGCACCGGCACCTCGGCGGCGCTGCCGCCGAGCCACATCAGCCGGGTCGCGTGCCGGTCCGGCACGAGCGCGTCTGCGACGTCGAAGGAGAGACCGGCGGCCGAGGCGCCGAGCGCTGCGAGCCGCACCGCGCGCACCTGCACGGGCGAGCCCGGCTGCCCGCGAACGCCGTAGAGCACCTCGTGCTCGTCCTCGAAGCGGGCCCGCAGCAGCGCGAGCGAGGCACGGTCGACCGGGCCGTCCGGCAGCTCGACCTCGATCTCCCAGCTCTGGCCGCCGTAGCGGAGGTCGGCGGTCCGCACCCACGCCGGCTCCTCGCGCCCGGCGAAGGCCCGTGTGAGCTCGCTCTCCATCTCCCCGAGCAGACCTGCAACGACGGCCGGATCGACGCCGTCGACGTCCAGGTGACAGGAGCGCACCTCGTGGAACTCGGGCCGCGCGAACAACAGCCCGACGGCGCTGAACAGGCCTGCCACTGGCGGGACGAGGACGGTGGTGACGCCCAGGTCGTCCGCCAGCCCGCCGGCGTGCACGGGTCCCGAGCCGCCGTAGGCGATGATCGCGAAGTCGCGCGGGTCGCGGCCCTTCTCCGAGGAGACCGAGCGCAGCGCCCGGGTCATCCGCGCGTTGGCGATCCGGTGGATCCCGTCCGCCGCCTCGAGCAGGGACAGCCCGAGTGGGCGGGCGATCCGCTCCAGGGCGGCCTCGGCCAGCTCGCGCCGGATCGTGATCTGGCCATCGGCGACCTGGCCGGACGGCATGAACCCGAGCACGACGTTCGCATCGGTGACGGTCGGCTCGACGCCGCCGCGGCCGTAACAGGCAGGGCCGGGATCGGCGCCCGCGCTGCGCGGGCCGACCTGCAGCCCACCGGCCGGGTCGAGCCAGGCGATGCTGCCGCCGCCGGCGCCGACTTCGGCGATGTCGATCGTCGGGATCCGCAGCAACTCCCCGGCGCCGCGGATCAGCCGGCTGCCGGCGGAGATCGAGCCGCCGACCTCGTACTCGCGCCCCCTCGAGATCACCCCGTCCTCGATCAGCGAGGCCTTGGCGGTGGTCCCGCCCATGTCGAACGCGATCGCGTTGCCGACGCCGAGCCGCTGCGTCATCCCGAGGGCCGCGACGACGCCGGCGGCCGGGCCTGACTCGAGCGCGAACACGGGCCGCAGCTTGGAGTCCTCCGACGTCATCACGCCGCCGGAGGACTGCATGATCGAGAGCGGTGCCGCCTCCAGCCCGATGCCGTCCAGGCCGGTGCGGATCCGGTCGATGTACGACGACATCAGCGGGCGCACGTATGCGTTGACCACGGTCGTCGCCGAGCGCTCGTACTCGCGCTGCTCGCGCAGGATCTCGCTGGAGAGGGAGATCGTCGCCGCGGGAAGCTCGTCCGCCAGGATCGCGCCCACCCGCTGCTCGTGCTCCGGATAGAGATAGGAGTGGAGGAAGCAGACGGCGACCGAGTCGATCCCCAGCTTGCGCAGGCGCGCCGCGAGCGAGCGCACCTCGTCGTCGTCGAGCGGGCGCACGACGGTGCCGTCCGCCGCCACGCGCTCGGCCACCTCGAAGCGGAGGCGCCGCTCGACGAGGGGCGGCGGCTTGCGCCAGAAGAGGTCGTACATGTGCGGGATCCGCAGCCGGCGCAGCTCCAGCACGTCGCGGAAGCCCTCCGTCGTCACGAGCGCCGTCTCCGCGCCGAGCCGCTGCAGCACCGCGTTCGTGGCCACCGTCGTCCCGTGCACGACCTCTCCCACGGCACCGGCGCCCGGCGCACCGGCCAGGCCGGAAACGGCCTCCACGACCGCACGGTCGTACGTCGGCGGGGTCGAGAGCAGCTTGTGCACGCGGACACGGCCGTCGCCGGCGTGAAGGATGACGTCGGTGAACGTGCCCCCGACGTCGACGCCGATCCGCCCCGCGCGCACGTCCCTCACTTGCGATTTGAAATATCAAATTGCATTGCGGGCGAGCTTAGAGCAAACTGTCGGCCAATGGAAGGCCTGAGCACGCCGATCTCACCCCTCGAGGAACGAGAGTCGATCGAGCAGCGCGTCGCGCGGACGCTGCGCGAGCTGATCGTCGAGGGGCAGCTGCCCGCCGGGACGCCGCTCGTGCAGCGCGACCTCGCCCAGCAGCTCGGCGTCTCACCCACGCCCGTGCGCGCGGGGCTGTCCCAGCTCGAGCGGGAGGGCCTCGTGGCGATGACGCCGACGGGCCGCGCGATCGTGAGCCGCTTGACGCGGGAGGACTTCGAGGAGATCTACGCCGCCCGGCTCGGGCTGGAGGGGCTCGCGGCGTTCGTCGGCGCCCCTGCGGTCGGCCCGCAGGAGATCGCCCAGATGAAGGAGACGCTGGCGCTGTTGCGGCGGGATGCCGCCGAGCAGGACGTGAAGGCGTACCTCGAGCACCGCTGGGAGTTCCACGCGACCTGCTACCGGGCGAGCGGCCGGCAGCGGCTCGTCGACGAGGTGGGCCGCCTCTTCTGGCGGGCCGACCGCTACAACCGGATCGTCCTCTCGACCGCGGAGCGCTTCCGCGAGTCGGTCGGGCGCTACAAGGGCTTCCTCGCCGCGTGCGAGGAGAACGACGGCGCGCGGGCGGAGCTGATCGTGCAGGAGAGCATCCGCTGGGCCGTGACACGGGCGGCACCGAGCCTGCCCTCGGAGACCGAGGAGCCGTGAGCGTGGACGTCGCGGCGGCGCTCACCGCCGCGCTCGGCGCGGAGGCGGTGCGTGACGGCGACTCCGAGCGCGACCTCCATGGCGTCGACCTCACGTTCCACGAGCCGCGACGGCCCGACCTCGTCGTCTACCCCGCCACGACCGACCAGGTCGCCCAGGTGCTCGCGATCGCGAACGAGCGGCGCGTGCCCGTCACCCCCTTCGGCGTCGGCACCAGCCTCGAAGGACACGTCATCCCCGTCCACGGCGGCATCAGCCTCGACCTCAGCCGCCTCGACCGCATCCTCGAGATCTCCCCCGGCAACCTCACCGCCACCGTCCAGGCAGGCGTCACCCGGATGGCGCTCGAGCACGCCACCGCCCAACACGGCCTCTTCTTCCCCGTCGACCCCGGCGCCGACGCCACCCTCGGCGGCATGGCCGCCACCAACGCCGCCGGCACCACCACCGTCCGCTACGGCAAGATGCGCGCCAACACCCTCGCCCTCGAAGCCGTCCTCCCCAACGGCCGCACCATCCGCACCGGCTCCAAAGCCGCCAAGACCTCCGCCGGCTACGACCTCACCAGCCTCCTCATCGGCAGCGAAGGCACCCTCGCCGCCATCACCGAACTCACCGTCCGCCTGCACGCGATCCCCGAGCAGGCGGTCGCGCTGCGGATCTCGTTCCCCGACATCGAGAGCGCCTGCCGGACTGCGGCCGGCATCGTCGCGGCGGGCGCCGGGGTGACGCGGATCGAGTTCCTCGACGCGTGGTACGTCGCCGCCGTCAACGCCTACTCGGGGACATCGTTCCCGGAGGGCCCCTGCCTGTTCGTCGAGGCAGCAGGCAGCGAGGATCTCGTGCTCGGGGACCTCGAGCTGGTGCAGGCGATCGCCGCGGACGAGGGTGCGACCGAGGCCGTCCACGAGCGCGACCCGACGGCGCGCGCGAAGCTCTGGAAGGCGCGCCACGACGTCACCCACGCGATCGCGGCACGGTTTCCGGGCCGGAAGGAGCGCGCCACGGACGTCTGCGTGCCCCTCACCGAGCTCGCGGGCGCCGCCCACTTCGCGCGCGCGGAGGTCGAGCGGCTCGGCCTCGATGCCGGCATCGTCGGGCACGCGGGCGACGGCAACCTCCACGTCGCCGCCCTGATCGGCCCGGAGCAGGTGGCGCTCTCCGACGAGCTCGTGCACCGGATCGTCGACGACGCGCTCGCCCGGGGCGGCACCTGCACCGGCGAGCACGGGATCGGGCTCGGCAAGATCGGTGCGCTGGAGCAGGAGCACGGCGACCTGATTCCGCTGATGCAGGCGATCAAGCGTGCGTTCGACCCGAACGGGATCCTCAACCCCGGGAAGGTGCTGCGGGATGTCGCGGCCGGAGATTAGTCGGCAGCGGCAGGTCGGGGTGAGGCTTCAGCCTCACCCGCGCGTCGGCAGCGGGGATCGGGCGCCCGCGCCAATCCGCGAGCCGGTAGGAGCGGGCGAGGCTGAAGCCTCACCCTCGCGAGACCAACCTCCGAAGCGGGGTCGGTTCCGCCTCGGCATCGATATCGGCGGCACGTTCACCGACGTCGTCCTGCTCGGGGACGACGGCTCGGTGCGCACGGCGAAGGTGCTCTCGACGCCCGACGACTACGCACGCGGAGTCGTCGCCGGCGCCGTCGCGCTCCTGGGCGAGTGCGGCGTCGGCGGCGGCGAGATCGACGGCGTCGTCCACGCCTCGACGGTCGCGTCGAACACGATCCTGGAGGGCCACGGGGCGCGGACGGCGCTCGTCACGACGGAGGGCTTCCGCGACGTCCTCGAGATGCGGCGGTTGCGGATTCCCGTCCTCTACGACATCCAGTACGAGAGCCCTCGGCCCCTCGTCCCGCGCCGCCTTCGGTTCGAGGTCTCGGAGCGGCTCGGCCCGCGCGGCGAGGTCTGGGGAGAGCTCGATGAGGCCGGCGCGCACGAGGTTGCGAAGCGCCTGCGCGACGAGAACGTCGAGGCGGTCGCCATCGCGCTGCTGCACTCCTACGTCGACGACGCGCACGAGCGGCGGGTCGAGGAGATCGTGAGGGCGGCCGTCGGCGACGGCGTCTACGTGACGCGGTCGTCGGAGATCCTGCCCGAGATCCGCGAGTACGAGCGCACGAGCACCGCCGTCGTGAACGCCTACGTCGGTCCCGCGATCACACGCTACCTCGGCTCCCTCGTCGAGCGCCTGCGGGAGGTGGGGGTCACGGCGGAGCTCGAGGTGATGCAGTCGGCTGGTGGCACGCTGACGCCCGCGACCGCGCGGCGCAAGCCGGCGCACCTGATCGAGTCGGGCCCCGCCGCCGGCGTGATGGCGTGCAGCTACCTCGGCCGCCTCACGGGCCGCCGGCAGCTGATCTCGCTCGACATGGGCGGCACGACGGCAAAGGCCGCAATCGTCGAGGACGGACTGCCCGTGCGGACGAGCGAGTACGAGGTGGGCGCAGGCATCAACCTCTCCAGCAAGCTCGTCAAGGGCGGTGGCCATCCGATCAAGCTGCCCTTCATCGACGTCTCCGAGATCGGTGCCGGCGGCGGCAGTATCGTCGGGATCGACCGTCTCGGCACCGTCACGGTGGGGCCGGTCAGCGCGGGCGCGATGCCCGGCCCCGTCTGTTACGGGCTCGGCGGCGAGCAGCCGACGCTCACGGACGCCCTGCTCGCGCTCGGCTACCTCAATCCGACGCAGCTCGGCGGGGGCGCGATCACGCTCGATGCCGCCGCCTCGCGCGATGCGCTCGACCGGCTCGTGGCGACGCCGCTTCGCCGCTCCGTCGAGGAGGCCGCGCACGGGATCCTGATGCTGGCGGTGGCGACGATGACGCGCGCGGTGAAGGCGGTGACGACGTACCGCGGGCGCGACCCGCGCGACTTCGTGCTCTGCGCCTTCGGCGGCAACGGGCCCCTCACCGGCGTCGAGATCGCGCGCGCGCTACAGATCCGCCACGTGATCGTGCCGCCCGCCTCGGGCGTCTTCAGCGCGCTCGGGCTGCTCTTCTCGGACACCGAGCACGAGGTCGTGCGCACGCTGATGCTGCGCGGAGACGAGATCACCGCCGGCGCGCTGGCGGCTGCCTTCGCCGGGATCGAGCGAGAGGCGACGGCGCACCTCGGCAGGGCCGGCGAAGCGGCACCGACCGTGACGCGCTACGCCGACGTGCGCTACGCGGGGCAGGCGTACGAGCTGCCGGTGCTCGTGCCGCCGGGCGAGCTCGACGTTCCCCGCCTGATCGAGGGATTCGTCGCGGAGCACGTCCGCACCTACGGCCACGGCTCCTTCTCGGACCCGGTGGACGTCGTCTCGGTCCGCGTGCTCGCCCGGGTCGAGCGGACGGCCGCGCAGCGCTACGACCCGGTCGTGGCGATCCGCACCCTGCCGCGCGTGGAGGGCGTGCGTCTCGCCCACTTCGGCGCGGCGAGGGCGGTCGAGACGCCCACCTGCAACCGCGCGGGTCTTCTCGACGGCGAGCGCACGGGGCCGCTGCTCGTGGACGAGGCCGACTCCACCTGCGTCGTCCCGCCGGGCTGCATCGCAAGGCTGGACGAGCACGGCAACATCGAGATCGAGACCGGTGCCTGAGCCGACCGCCCACCACGCTGTCGACCCGATCACCCTCGAGGTGGTCAAGAACGCGCTCGCCTCGACGGCCGACGAGATGGCGCTCGTGATCATGCGCAGCGCCTATTCCCCCGTCGTGCGCGACACGATGGACTACTCGACCGCGCTCTGCGACCGCACCGGCAGGGTTGTCGCGCAGGGGCTCACGCTGGCGGTGCAGCTCGGCACGTTCCCGACGGTGATGGGGTACGTGCTCGCCGAGCTCGGGCCGACGGCCCACCCGGGCGACGTCTACATCACCAACGACCCCTACGGCTGCGGCGGACAGCACCTGCCGGACATCTACGTGATCAGGCCCGTCTTCGTGGACGGGGCACTCGAGGGCTGGGCGGCGACGATGGCCCATCACTCGGACGTCGGCGGGATCGCGCCCGGCAGCATCGCCGTGCACGCGACCGAGATCTACCAGGAGGGTCTCCGGATTCCGCTCTCGAAGCTCGTCGACGCGGGGGTCGAGAGCACGATGCTCCTGCGGCTGCTGGAGGCCAACACGCGGCAGCCCGTCCACGTGCTCGGCGACCTGCGGGCGCAGCTCGCGGCCTGCCGGGTCGGAGAGCGCGGGCTGACGGCCCTGCTCGAGGGCTACGGCGCAGATGCCCACCTCTACATGGACGAGCTGCAGCGTGTCGCCGAGCGGATGATGCGGGCTGAGCTGGCAAGCCTCCCGGACGGCGTGCACGAGTTCACCGACTACATCGACGGCGTCGGCGACGAGCCGGTGCCGATCCCGATCGTGGTACGGGTCGAGATAGCGGGCGACGAGGTGCTGGTCGACTTCGAGGGGACCTCGCCACAGGTCGAGGCCAGCGTCAACTGCCCGGTCGGGATGGTCTACGCGGCGTGCTACTGCGCGATCCGCGGCATCGTGCGCGGCGAGATCCCGAACTGCGAGGGCTACATGGCGCCGATCCGGGTCAACGCTCCGGCGGGGACGGTCGTCAACCCCGTGCTGCCGGCAGCCTGCGGCGCCCGCGGCGTGATCGGCTACCGGGTCTACGACGCGATCATGGGTGCGCTCGCGCCGCTCGTCCCCGACCGCGTGATCGCGGCGGGCGAGGGCGGGCCAACGCTCATTGCCTGGGGTGGATACGACGAGCGGCGCAAGCCGTTCGGCACGACGGAGGTCCTCGTCGGCAGCTGGGGCGCCCGCTCGCAGCGCGACGGCCTCGAGGGCGTCTCGAACCCCCTCGCCAACCTGGGAAACCAGCCCGTCGAGTTGATCGAGGCCGACCTGCCCCTGAAGATCGCGCGCTACGGGGTGGTGCCCGACTCCGGCGGCGCCGGACGGCAGCGCGGCGGGCTCGCCTACGTCCGCGAGTACGAGGTGCTGGCCCGCAGAGCGACCCTGACCTTCCGCACCGACAGGCGCGACCACCCGCCCTACGGGCTGGACGGAGGCGACCCCGGCGCGCCCTCGAGCAACGTCGTCGTCTCGAACGGCGTCGCGCGCGCGCTGCCGACGATGCCGATGCAGGCGTTCACGCTCGAGCAGGGAGACCGCTTCACGCACGTCTCGGCCGGAGGCGGAGGCTTCGGCGCCCCGCGCGAGCGCGACCCGGAGGCCGTGCTCGCGGACGTGCTCGACGGGAAGGTGTCGCCGCAGGCGGCACGGGAGCGGTACGGCGTCGTCATCGAGGAGGGAGCAGTGGACATGGCAGCGACCCGGGCTCTGCGGAGAGAGCGGTGAGCGTCGACATCGCGATCCGCAACGGCCTCGTCGTCGACGGCACGGGCACGGAAGGCCGCGCGGCCGATGTCGGGATCCGTGACGGCAGGGTCGTCGCGGTGGGCGACGTCCCCGAGGCGGGACAGGAGCTCGACGCCGCCGGCAGGGTCGTCACCCCGGGATTCGTCGACATCCACAGCCACTCCGACTTCACCCTGCTCGTCGATCCACGCGCCGCGAGCGCGGTCCACCAGGGGGTCACGACGGAGGTCGTCGGCAACTGCGGCTTCGGCTGCTTCCCGCTCCTGAACACGGAGCTGGCGCCGAAGGCGATCTACGGGCACAGCGACGCCGTGCCGCTGACATGGACGTCGGCGGCCGGCTACTTCGAGCGGCTCGAGCAGGCGTCACCGGCGATCAACGTCGCGAGCCTGGCGCCGAACGGCCAGATCCGCCTCTCCGTCGTCGGCCTCGCCGACCGGCCGGCGCGCCCCGACGAGCTCGCGCGGATGCGGTACCTCCTCGACGAGGCGCTCGAGCAGGGGGCGTGGGGCTACTCCACCGGGCTCGAATATGCGGCCGAGCGCGGCGCCGACGAGGACGAGCTCGTCTCGATGTGCGAGACGTGCGGGCGTCATCATGCGGTCTACGCCACACACACGCGCAGGCGCGACGCCGGCGCCGACCTGGCGGTGGAGGAGGCGCTCCGCACCGGCGAGCGATCGGGGGTGCGCCTGCAGGTGTCCCATCTCGTCCCTCGCAACGGCCTCGAGTCGGCGCGCCGCTGCGTGGAGCTCGTCGACGACGCGGCCGCGTCGGGAATGGACGTGGCCTTCGACATGCACACACGGCTCTACGGGACGACGTTCCTGCTCACGGCGCTGCCGCCGGCCGCGCTGGAGGATCCCTCGCGCCTGCGCGAGATCCTCTCGAGCGCCGAGCAGCGGCGGGGGCTGCGCGGGTACGAGAGCATCCTCAGCGCGGGCAACGACTGGGGCCGCGTCGTGCTGCTCGACAACGACGTCTGGCCGGACTATGCACGCCGCGACATCGCCTCGATCGCGGACGAGCGCGGGCAGGACGAGCTCGACGCCGTCTACGACCTCTTGCTCGGCGCCGCCGACGACCCCGGGAGGCTGATGGTGATCATCCACGCCTACACCGAGGCGCAGCAGCGGGAGGCGTTCGCGCACCCGCTCTGCGTGCCCGGGTCGGACGCGACCACGATGGCGCCCGACGGGCCGCTCGCAGGCGAGGTCTTCCACGGCGCCTACACGTGGGCTGCGTGGTACCTCCGTTTCTGCGTCCAGCAGGAGCAGGTTCTGAGCCTGCCGGAGGCGATCCACCGGCTCACCCTCCAGCCGGCCGAGCGCATCGGACTCGCCGGCCGCGGCGTGCTGCGCCCGGGGGCGCACGCCGACGTCGCGGTGTTCGACCCCCTCGCCTTCAGGGAGGAGGGGACGACGTTCGACCCGAGCCGGCTCGCGAGCGGCATGGACACCGTGATCGTCAACGGCGCCGTCACCCTCAGCGGGGGGCGCCTGACGGGAGCCCGTGCCGGGCAGGTGCTGCGGCGCGGCTGAGCACGCCGGGGACTACTCGGCGCCGCCCGTGTCCAGGCTGTACGCCTCCCAGAGCAGATCCGCTCCGTGCTGGCGGTGCTTCACGAGCCGCCCGAGCACGTGCTGGATCTCGTCCCTGGCGTCATCGACGGGGACTGCGTCGCGGGCCTCGAGCCTCGACCGCAGGGCGGAGGTCGCCGCCTGCATGTCGGGGTGCTCGTCGCGCAGCATCTGGACGCTACGGCTGAGCCGCGGCGCCGCCTCGACGATCTCGTCGTAGAGACCGTCGGGGCGCTCCGTGATGTCGATGTGGTCGGCGATCTCGTGGTCGAGCTCCGCGAGCGCGTCGAGGACACCGTCCACCCACTCGTCCTCGCGTCCGACCGCCGGCCGCGCGGCCGCGCGCTCCAGCCCCAGGATCGCCTGGTAGAGATCCGCTCGGCGGCGCACAACCTCGTGGAGGGTCGGCGTCACCTCCGGTGCAACGGTGTTCGTCCAGTCGGCCATCGATCCCCCTTCCGTCGGGACCCGACAGGATGACAGGTGACGGCCTCCGTGTCACGTGCCCGGCCCGGCCGGCCGGAGCGGTCGGTCAGGGTGAGCCGGTCGACGCCGCCGCTTCGACGGCGTCCGTGGTCGAGGCGGCGATGCGGCTGTCCACGTAGGCCGTGAGCGTGAGGCTGGTGAGGTAGGCGACGACGACCGCGACGATCACGAGCGGCGAGACGGCGAGCCCGGCGCTTGCGGTGAGCAGGAGCGCGATCATCACGGAGGACAGCGGTAGCCGTAGCACCGAGACGCACATCGCCCCGACGAGCGCCGCCACGGCCTGGGTCTCCGCGTAGCCGGGCAGATGGGATGCGATCAGCCCGGCGACGACGCCGAGGAAGATCGCCGGGAACGTCGGCCCGCCGCGGAAACTGCCGAGAGAGATGCTCCAGGCGGCTCCCTTGAAGAGGAAGAGCAGGATCAGCGTCGAGACCGAGACCGTCCCGACGGAGGCGAATAGGGTGCCGAACGACTCCTGCCCCGAGAAGAGCACGGCGTTCGCAGGCTCGTCGGTCGCCTGGCCGAAACCGATCGCGAGCAGCGCGACGACGATCCCGGCTGCGACGGTGAGGACGAACGGCCTCTCCTCGACGAGGCGCTTGCTCCAGCGGGCGAGCTCCATGATCGCGAAGGCGATCAGGGCAGCGACGATCGCCGCCACGACCGTCCACGCGAAGTCGCCCCAGCCAGGGCCGGCGTACGGCGGCAGATCGAACGGGCTCAGCTGCCAGGCGCTCGTGCTGAAGCCCGACCATGAGCCCAGGCCGATGAAGACCATCGAGCCGATCCCGGCGGCGAGCAGGCCCGGCAGCAGGACGAGCGGCAGCACCGCGCCGCCGAGGCCGGTCGCCTCGATGATCAGGACGGCGCCGATCACCGGCGAGCCGAAGATGGTAGACACGGCGGCGAAGCTCCCGGCAGCGGCCATCAGCCCGAGGGCCTGTTCGGGTGCGTCCTTCTTGATCAGCCGCATGGAGAGGATGCCGAGGCCCATCCCGAGCGCGATCAGCGGTGCCTCGGGACCGAGTACGAGGCCGAGGCCGAGCGTGGCGGTGGCGGCGAGAAGCACGCCCGGGAGCTCGACAGGCTTCGTCGGCGCGCCGCCCGTCTTGAGACCGTCGGCGGGAACGTGCCCTCCGCGCCCTGGCAGCCGCTCGATCGCGAAGGCCGTCAGCAGGCCCGCGAGCGCGAGCCAGGGGAGCGGCCACCACGTCGGCACGCTGTCGAACCCGAGCTGGCCGGGCAGCTTCTCGTAGACCTCGATCTGGATCTCGTGCACGAGCTCGAGGAAGCCCCACGACGCCACCGAGACGATCAGGCCGATCACCGAGGCGATCACGAGCAGCACCCGGTAGGGGCGGCTGCGGATCAGCGCGCTCGGGTCGGAAGGAAGCGAGATCGCGGTGGGCATCCGCGTACCCTAACCCCTCTGACCGACGGTATCGGGCGGTGCGGCCGGCCCGGAGCAGCCTGGTCGGGGAGCGCCCTTCTACCGCGCGTTGGTGAAGCGGCGTCGCTCGACCGAGACGAGGCGGTCGAGCCGCCGGTCGGCGATCGCGAGGTCGATGCCGGGACCGCCCTCAACGACGTCGCGGCGTCCGTCCTGCACCTGCAGGGTGTCGCTTCCGGGCCCGCCGCGGACCGTGTCGGCTCCGGCGCCGCCGCTGATCGTGTCCGCTCCCGGCCCGCCGTAGATCACGTCGTTGCCGCGGCCTCCGAGGATCGTGTCGTTGCCTCCGAGCCCGCAGATAACGTCGCGACCGCGGGTGCCCCGGAGGACGTCGGCCGCCTGTGTGCCGACGATGGTGCAGCGAACGGGCCGTCCCGATGGGTCATGCGGGCGCGGCGGCGTCGCGAAGGAGGCGTCGGAGCCGGCGCTCGTTCCGGCCGCACTGCGTGCGACGAGACGATAGTGCCATCGCAATCCGGGCGAGAGCCCCGTGAGGAGCGAACCGACCGGTGCGTCGATCGTGCCAGCCGCGGCGAGCTCGGCCGTTCGGAATCCGTAGCTGCGCGTGCGGCCGTACTCGAACCACCACGTCGTCGCGAGACCGCGTGGGCTGACGGTGCCGCTCACACGGGCCGACGTGAGGGACAACGTCGAGAACGCGACAGGGCCTGTCGCCACACCGGGTGTGCCGCTCGTCACGAAGCTGGCGTCCGTGCCCTGGCTCGTCCCGAGCGAGCTCGTCGCAACGACCCGGAAGTGGTATGTGGTGCCTGCCCTGAGGTTCGATGCGGTCGCGGAGACCGATACGGGCGCCGTGCCCGAGCCCACGCTCCGCGACGGGGTCTTCGAGCCATAGGACGGGCTCGTCCCGTACTCCACGTACCACGAGGTCGAGCGCCCGTTGGGGTTGACGGTGCCGCCGAGAGCGGCCGAGGTCGGGTCCACGGCGGCCGCCTGGCCGGTGACGACCGTAGGCGGGCTCAGGGTCGTGAACGCCAGATCCGCTCCCGTGGAGCTGCCCGCGTCACTCGTGGCGACGAGGCGGAAGTGGTAGGTGGCGCCTGCCTTGAGCCCGCCCACCGCCCGCGAGACGTTCATCGGATTGGCACCCGAGCCGGCACTCGAGGACGACGACTTGCTTCCGTAGGAGGTGGTCGCGCCGTACTCGAAGTAGTAGGTCGTCGCCCGTCCGTTCGGATCGACCTTGCCGTTCAGCGTCGCGCTCGTCGACCCGACCGAGCTCGCGGAGAGCGTCGTGGCCACAGGGGGCTCGGCGGTGAGGAACGTCGCCTCGCCGCCGTGGACCGTTCCTGCCGAGCTCGTGGCGACGAGGCGGAAGTGGTAGGTCTTGCCGGCCGCCAGGCCGCTGACGGCGACAGAGACGGGCTTCGAGACCGTGCCGGAGCCGGCGTCGGTCACCGCCGTCTTCGTGCCGTAGGAGGTCGACGTGCCGTACTCGACGTACCAGGTCGTCACCTCGCCGTTTGGATTCACCGTGCCTCCGAGGGTGGCCGTCGTCGGGCCGACCCCGGCCGCCGGCGAGGTGACGACGACCGGCGGCGAGGCGGTCGTGAACAGTCCGTCGCCGCCGTTCGTCGTCGTCGACGCGCTCCTGGCGACGAGGCGGTAGTGGTAGGTCGTCGCCGGCGAGAGGCCCGTCAGTGACTTCGAGACGGAGACGTTCGCCGAGCCCGAGCCGGCGGCCGTCGTCGCCGTCTTCGATCCGTACGAGGTCGAGGTGCCGTACTCGAACCACCAGTCGGTGGCGGCGCCACCCGGATTGACGGTGCCGTTCACCGTCGCAGACGTGCCGCCCACGGCGCTGACCGTCCCGGTCAAAGCCGTCGGCGCTGCCGCCGCAGCTTCCTGCACGATGACCACCGAGCAGAGCGCGACAACGACGACAACCCAGGCGTGGCGAAAGCCCTCCACCCTTCAGAACCTATGCCGCTCCCGTAAGCGATCGGTCGCCAGAACGTAAGCATTCCGTGTGGGCGCCGGCGGAAGCTCACGACTCGTCGGGGAAGCGCAGCCGGCCGAAACGGCGTGTTCGTATCGATGCGGAAGACGACTGCAAACGATTCGCTCGACGCACCGTTCATCGGGCGGAGTGCCGCACGTGACGTCGCGCCGTCCTGGCGTGACGACCGAGAGCCACGAGGCGGCTGCCGGTGTTACTCTTTGGCTAGCGCCGTACGCACACGGTGCTGCGAAGGGTTCCAGCGGGTGCCACATTGATCGGCTCCGCGTTCGCTCCATCCTCAACGACCGGGTGGTTCGGCTTCTCGCCGACATACCGCTGTCGGCGACTTGCAGAGGAAGATCGAGCGAAGGGAAAGATCGTGCCTCACTCATTCAGGAAACGCTGGACGTTCGGCGGGTTGATGGTTGGCGCCTGCGCCATGGTCGCGCTCGTCGTCAGCCTTGGCGCCGGCGCAGGCACAACAGCACTCGAGGCCGCTCCTCAGAACGGGTCTCCACCGACGATCACGGGAACGGCTCAGGAGGGCCAGAAGCTCGTCGGGAGCAGGGGCACCTGGAGTGGCAGCCCGACCGACTACAACGACTACTGGCAGCGCTGCAACAGCAACGGCGACAGCTGCGCGAACATCAGCGGCGCCGACGCCGTTGCCGGCTACACGCTTCAGGCTGCAGATGTGGGCAGAACGATCCGGTTCAAGGTCGAGGCGAAGAACGCGGACGGCAGCACGTTCGCGTCGTCTGTGCCCACGGCGGTGATCAAGGCCGCCCCGCCGAAGAACACTTCGCCGCCGACGGTTTCGGGCACCGCGAAAGAGGGCCAGAAGCTCGTGGGCCACCGGG
>Ga0302299_10000588_pt1 | contig 20152 bp, 25 predicted proteins | sample III_Fen_N3_4_FD_198795 | JGI IMG/M metagenome (GOLD analysis project Ga0302299, IMG submission 198795) | Peat permafrost microbial communities from Stordalen Mire near Abisko, Sweden - III_Fen_N3_4 | ecosystem: Environmental > Terrestrial > Soil > Wetlands > Permafrost | place: Sweden: Abisko... | reverse complement strand
CGCAGGGCAGCCGGTGCCATGGGCAAGTTTGCGCCACCCGCGCAACGCGCGGGCAGTCAAACGGGACTGTCCGGACGGCCCCGCGGTCACGGGATTGACCGGGTTCGAGGGGCCGTTTGGCACCCGATGCGGTCCGGAGGGCCCGCAACCTCCCCGGCCCCGGCGCCCAGCCGTCCGATCGGCTGCCATCCGGCGGACTCCCGTCCCCGGGCTGACCGAATCAGGGCACCATTGGCGCATGCCGATCGACCGCGATGCCACCCGCGACCACGCCTGGCGCGCCGTGCGCGCCGCCTCGCCCGCCGGAGCCGCGGGTCCCAGGCACGCCCGGCTGACGTTCCTGGGCCACTCGACCGTCCTGATCGAGGTGGACGACCTGCGGATCCTCACGGATCCCGTGCTGCGGGAGGGCCTGGGTCCGGTCCGGCGCCAGGTCCAGGCGGTCCTGCCGGAGCTGTTCGAGGACCTCGACGCGGTCTTCATCAGCCATGGCCACCACGACCACCTCGACCCGCCGTCCCTGCGCAGGATCCCCGGCAAGCCCACGGTCATCGTCCCACGGGGGTTCGGGCACCTGGTGGCGAAGACGGGTCTCGGGCCGGTGGAGGAGGTGGAGCCGGGTGACCGCCTGGTCATCGACCGCGTCCACCTCGAGGTGTTCCACGCGGAGCACTCCGGCCGGCGAGAGCCCTTCGGGCCCGTGGGGCCGGCGCTGGGCTGCGTGCTGGCCGGGTCGCGGACGGTCTACTTCCCGGGGGACACGGACATCTTCCCGGGGATGACCGCGCTGGCCGGCCGCCTGGATGTCGCCATGCTGCCGGTGTGGGGCTGGGGGCCGACGATCGGGGAGGGACACATGAACCCGGAGCGGGCGGCGGAAGCGGCGGCCGTGCTGCGGCCGCGCCTTGCCGTGCCGATCCACTGGGGAACGTTCTACCCGGCGGGGCTGCGCCGGGTCGTGCCGGCGCCGTTCGACACGCCTGGCCTGGAGTTCGAGGCGGCCGCCGCACGCCTGGCGCCGGGTGTGCCCGTCCGGGTGCTGGCCCCAGGGGAGTCCGTGGCGATCCCGGCTCGCTGAGAGGTCCCGGGCGCGGTTCAGCCTCGCCGTCCGCGGCGGCCCGATCCGGCAGGCCGTCTGCGGCTCGCGTCCACCACGGCTCGCGTCGCGTGACGGATGCCCGCTCAGCGGGCGTTCGCCACCGCAGTCGTCGGCCGCCAGCCCCTTCGTGTCCGTTCGCCGTTGCCGAGCGGTCGGGATGTTCACGGAGCGGACACCTGACCCGACGCCGAGCCTGCGCGATGGCCACGCCGGTGGCGTCTGCCCTCCCTGTGGGCATACATCCGTCGTGTGGCTCGGCAGCTGGGGAAGCGATGTCAACGACCCTGATAGGAATCCTGAATTGACAAAACCGCAATCCGGTATTAGAAATACGGAAGTTCGATTGCTATATAAGAGGTCTCACACGTGCCCCACGACGTCATTGCCACCTGCCCGGTCTGCGCCGGCGAGCTGGCCGTCACTCGCCTCCGCTGCGGGGGCTGCGGGACGACCATCGAGGGCGAGTTCGGCGTCGGGCGTTTCGCCCGCCTCACGCGCGACCAGACGGCGCTGCTCGAGAGCTTCCTGCGCAGCCGGGGGAACCTCAGGGACATGGAGCGGGAGCTGGGCATCAGCTACCCGACCGTCCGGGCCCGCGTCGAGGCGCTCGTGCGAGCCCTCGGGTTCGGGCCGCGTGACGAGGCAGACGGGGTCGCCGCGATGGCTGCGACCGCCGCCGCGACCGCCGACGAGATCCAGGCCGGACGGCGGGACGTGCTGGAGCGTCTCGCCCGCCACGAGCTGAGCGCAGAGGACGCCGCCGAGGCCATCCGCGCGCTCGGGAAGGACGTCCGATGACCGCAAACGCCACCCCGGGGGCCGGGACTTCCGCGACCGCCGCCGTCCGCATCCTGCCGCTCGACCCCGGCTCGAGCGTCGAGGTCTTCCTGGCCACCGGCAGCGTCCGCGTCCACGGCACCGACGACGCCCGGCTGACCGTCCGCTCCCGGGACGGCCGCGCCCTGGACGATGCGGTCGAGGTCGAGGCGTCCCCCGGCCGGGTGCGGATCCGCGACGCTGCAGGAGAGTTCCGCCTCGGTCCGATCCGGCTGCCGACGCGACGGTCCGCGGACCTGGACCTCGAGGTCCCTCGCGGCACGACGCTCACCGTCCGGACCCTGAGTGGCGATCTCGATGCGACGGGGATCAGGGGTGCCAGCCGCTGGACCACTGCCTCGGGCGACATCCGTCTCGTGGTCGAGACGGGTCCCGTCTCGATCGAGACGATGTCAGGCGACGCGCTGCTCACGGGCGAGGGGTCCCTGGCGGTCACCGGCCGCTCCGTGTCGGGTGACCTCCGCATCACCGCGCCGCTGCTCGACGGGCTCGACCTCGCGTCCACGAGCGGCGACGTCCGCGTCGAGGGGGGGCTGCGGGCGGGTGTCAGGCACGTCATCGCCTCGGTGAGCGGCGACGTCCACCTGGCGACCGCCAGCCCGGTGCGCGTCGACACGCGGACCATCGCCGGCGACGTGCGCGCGACCGGCCCCCATCGGACAGAGGGTGGACGCGGCCGGCGGATCGTCGTGATCGGCGCGGGCTCCACGCCGGTCGAGATCCGGACGACGTCGGGCGACATCTCGCTGCGCGCGCTGCCGGGCGGTGCGATCCCGATGCCGCCGCCTGCCGCGCCGGCTCCTTCGCCCGGCCCCGTCGCACCCGTGCCGGCCGCACCCGCTCCTTCGCCCGCGCCCGCGCCGCTCGCGCCGGCCGTCGCCGGCGGTCCGGAGCTGGGCGCCGAGCCCGCCACAGACCGCCGGGAGGCGGCACGCCTCGAGATCCTCCGGGCGCTCGAGCGGGGCGAGGTGGACGTCGAGACCGCGTCGGACCGGCTGGAGAACCTCGAGGAAGCCGGGCCGCTCAACGTCCAGGGGTGGTCCTGATGGCCGCGGACCCGCTGGAGCAGGTGCTCCGCCTGGTCGCCGAGGGTCGTCTCACCGCCGAGGAGGCCGCCCCGATCCTCGCGGCCCTCGACGCGCGCGAGGGCCCGGAGGCCGCCCCGGGGGAGGCCGGGTCCCGTTCCGGCACGTCCGGTGGCGACGACGCCACCCGGGGTGCCTCCGTCCTGCGGATCGAGGTCCGGGACCACGGCCGCCAGGTCGTCAACCTCCGGCTCCCGATCGCTGCCGGCCGGTTCGCGCTGGACAGCGTCCCGGGACTCTCGGGCGACCAGGTCGAACGCGTTCGCGAGGCCCTGCGCTCCGGCAGGACGGGACCGCTGCTCGAAGTTGACGACCACGGCGACGGCGTCCGGATCTCACTCGAATGACCGCCGCCGCCCGCGTCCGGGCGCTGCCGATGTGGCAGGCGTTCTCGGTGACCAACTTCCGGCTGCTGTGGGCGAGCGAGACCGTCTCTGTCCTCGGCGACCAGTTCCACTACGTGGCGCTCTCGTGGCTGGTGATCCGCCTGACCGGGTCCGGGCTTGCCCTCGGCACCGTGCTGATCGCGGTCGGGGTCCCCCGGGCGATCCTGATCGTGCCGTTCGGCGTGCTGGCCGACCGCCTCCCGGCTCGCACGATCATGGTCGCGGCCCACGTCGCCCGCGGGGTGATCGTCGGGGCCATCGCCGCGCTGGCGATCACCGGCACCGCATCGATCCCCGCGCTCGCGATCCTCGGTGCGCTGTTCGGCGCCGCCGACGCGGCCTACCTGCCGGCCCAGCAGGCGTTCCTGCCGCGGACCGTTGCGGCGGATCGCCTGCCGTCCGCGAACGCGCTCCTGCAGGGGACCCTCCAGATGGCATCGATCGCGGGTCCACCGGTGGCCGGCCTCGTCATCGTGCTGGCGGGGACCGGGGCAGCGTTCACGGTGGACGCCGTGTCCTTCTTCGTGGCCGCCATCGTGATCCTGCTGATGGCGCGTCCGGACGTCCCCGGGGCCGTGCCGACGGTGGTCGACGCGGCGGCAGACGAGCCACAGGCGGCCTCGTTCGGCGAGGAGCTGCGGGCCGGGATCCGGTACGTGACCGCCGATCCGGCGATCCGGACGCTGATGCTGATCGCGCTCGTGCTGAACTTCGCACTCAACGGTCCTGCGGCCGTGGGGATGGCGTGGCTCGCGGACCGGCGGTTCGACGCCGGCCCGTCAGGCCTCGGGCTGATGGCCGCGGGGTGGGCCGCCGGGGCGCTCGTCGGCACGCTCGTCGCCGGCAACGCCCGGCTCGACCACCAGGGGCGCGCGCTGCTCGGCGCGGTGGTGGCGGCCGGCGCCATGATGGTCGCCGTCGGGATCCTCGTCGGGCTGCCAGGCGTCGTCGCCGCGCTCGCGGTGATGGGCGTCGCAATCGGATACGTGAACATCGTCGCGATCTCGTGGATCCAGGCGCGCGTGGACCCGGCGATGGTCGGGCGGGTGATGAGCCTCGTCATGCTGATGTCGTTCGGGATCACGCCGATGTCGCTCGCCCTTGCGGGTGCCCTGATCGACGTCAATGCGACGGCCATGTTCGTCGGGGCGGGTGTCCTCACCATGCTGACGGCGCTGTTCGCCGGGCTGGTGGGCCTCCCCGCGATGCTGGACGTCGCCACGCCGGCGGGCACGGCTGACGGTCAGCCGGGTCCGGCCGCCACCCAGTAGGCCTCGGATCGGACGGCCTCGTCCGGCAGGCCGAACGCCCGCAACGCGGCACCCGCCGCCTCCGTCATGCCCGGGTTGCCGCAGATGAAGGCCACCGTCGAGCCGGGATCCGCGCCCGCTGTGGCCAGCACGGACGGCAGGAGCGCGTCGACCCGGCCCGTGGCACCAGCCCAGCCGGCGTTGGCGGGGTCCGCCGGGCGAGAGACCGCCGGGACGTAGGCGATCCGGCCCCGGGCGGCCAGCGCCTCGAACCGGGTGCGCCACGCGAGGTCCCCGGCATGCGCCACGCCGTGGAGCACGACCGGGCGGCGGTGCGACGGCCCGTCCTCCGCCTCCCGGAGGCGGGACTCCAGCATCGACAGCAGGGGCGCGATCCCCGTCCCGGTGGCCACGTAGACGGGTCGCCGCGCGTCTCTGGCATCGGCCGTGAAGAGACCCTTCGGGCGGCCGAGCCGCACCCGGCCGCCGGCCCCGAGCGGCCACAGTCGCGGCGTCAGGGCGCCATCCGGCACGAGCCGGACCAGGAACTCGAGGGCGTCCGTCTCGCCCCGGGCAGACGCGGTCGAGTACGGGCGCTGGAGCGGGCGGCCGTCCACCCCGAGACCCAGGGCCAGGTACTGGCCGGGCTCGAAGGCGGGCACGCCGTCGTCAGGACGGATGCGGAGGCGCACCACGCTGGGGGACACGTCCTCGCGCTCCGTGATCGTGGCATTGGGTTCGGTCAGGTCCACCCGCGGGGCGCGCACGGGCGGCGGGCGACGCGTGACGACGGCGTCCATCGTCAAGCCGCCGGGACCAGCTCGTCCACCACGTCGCGTGCCGCGTCCGGGTCCGAGAACCAGGTGGCGTCCACCCAGGCGAAGTCCGCCCAGGCGGTCTTCAGCTTCTTCTCCGGCATGATCGCCCCGTTCGGACAGGCCGATTCGCAGGACCCGCACTCGATGCACGCCTCCGGGTCCACGTAGAGCTTGCGGTCGACGGCGAGATCACCCCAGATGCAGTCGACCGGGCAGACGGCGACGCAGGCCTGGTCAGAGTGGTCGATGCACGGGGCGGCGATGACGTATGCCACGGGTTCGGCTCCTGGCTGCGGGCCGGCGCCCCGGGGGGCGGCAGCGATGTGACGGTGAGGTCGTTCCTCCCGAGGCAGATCGGGCCCCGCGGGTTTCATCCTCGCCGCAGCCGTCCGCCTTCAGCCTGTGGTGACCATGGGAGTTCGCCCATGTGGGCCGGGCAGGGTGACCGTGAACCGCGCGCCGATACCGGCGGGCGAGTCGGCCCGAATGGTCCCGCCGTGCGCGTCCACGATGCGGCGCGCGATCGCGAGGCCGAGGCCCGTTCCGCCGGAGCCGTGCCGCGTGGTGCCGGACAGGCGGGTGAAGGGCTCGAAGATGCGCTCGCGCTCCGGCGCCGGGATGCCCGGGCCACGGTCGTCCACGTCGATCGCGACGTCGTCGCCGGCCTTCCGGACACGCACGGTGACGGTCTCTCCGGAAGGGGAGTGGTCGATGGCATTGTCCACCAGGATCAGCAGCAGCTGGACGATGCGGTCACGGTCCGCGATGGCGGGTGCCGGGTCCGTGGCGTCCACCTCCAGCCCAACGCCCCGCTCGGCCGCGAGCGCCGTTGCCCCGCGGACCGTGTCGGCGGCCAGCGCCGCGAGGTCGAGCGCCACCGGCGACAGCGCCAGGTTGGTCTCGTCCCACGCCGCCAGCTGGAGCAGGTCCCCGACCAGACCGCCGAGACGGTCGGCCTCCCCGATGATGTCCGAGACCAGCGCGCTCCCGTCGCCCGTGACCAGCCGCTCGCGCTCGAGCACCTCCGCGTTCGCACGGATCAGGGCGGCGGGCGTGCGGAGCTCGTGCGAGGCGTCTGCCACGAACCGCCGCTGGGCCTCGAAGCCCTCGCGGATCGGCACGAGCGCGCGACCCGTGACCACGTAGGCGATCGCGGCCGCCGCGACCAGCCCCAGCGCGCCGACCACGAGGACCGCGAGCATGAGGCTCCGCGCCTGCTGGTCGTGGAGCGTAAGGTCGAAGCCGCCCTGGACGAACCCCGTCGGGGCGCCATCCTGGAGGATCGGCATCGTGAGCACCCGCACCTCGACCCCGCGGGTATCCACGGTCCGGATGTCCGGCCCGTGCGCTGCGTCCGCGATCGCGCTCAGGCCCGGGAGCCCCGGCAGTGTCTCGCCCGTCCGGTTGAGGAGGACTTTGCCCTTGGCGTCCAGCACCAGCAGCACGGTGTCCGCGACCGCCGGCGAGTTCTCGCCGGCCTCTTGCTGCTCCTCGCCACTCGGCAGCTCGCCGTTCAGTGCCGCAACCTGCGCCAGGACGGCGGCTTCGAGCGCCCGGTCCAGGTCCGCGTCGAGTGCCGAGGTCACCACCACCACCGTCGCGGCTCCCACGCCGACGACCAGGAGCGTCAGCAGGCCGAGCGTGACACCGAACAGGCGGCGCCGGGTGCGCCGGAGGAGGCGGTCGGTGGAGCTGAGCGGCACGACGCTCAGTCGCCGGCCTTGAGGGTGTAGCCCACGCCGCGGACGGTCCTCAGGCGGTCCGCCCGGTCAAGCTCGCCCAGCTTCCGACGCAGGTAGGACACGTACAGGTCCACCACGTTGGAGTAGACATCCGGTTCGGCGCCCCACACCTGGTCCAGGATCTGCTGCCGGGTGACCACCTGGCCCGCATGGCGGATGAAGAAGCCGAGCAGCGCGAACTCGCGCGCCGACAGGTCCACGGTCCGCTCGCCCACCTGGGCGACGTGACGCAGCTCGTCGAGGACCAGGTCGCCCGCCGCCATCCGGCTCTCCCCGGCGGGGGCGGGCCGGCGCCCCAGTGCCCGGATGCGCGCCAGCAGCTCAGAGAAGGCGAACGGCTTCGCCAGGTAGTCGTCCGCGCCGGCGTCGAGGCCGGCGACGCGGTCGTCCACGGAGCCGAGCGCGGTCAGGAGCAGGACCGGCGTCGCGATCCCCTTGGCCCGGAGCAGGCGCATCACCGTGATCCCATCGACGTCCGGCAGGCCGCGGTCGAGGACGGCCACGTCGTACGGAGAAGCCTCCGCGAGCGCGATCGCGGACACGCCGTCGGGGGCGATGTCGACCACGTGGCGCTCGGCCACGAGGACACGCTTGATCAGGGCGGCCATCTTCGGCTCGTCTTCGACAACAAGGACTCTCATCGCTCCGCATTGTGCGGCGGGCCGGGCCTCCGGTCGAGGGCTGGAGGCCTCCTCTGTGCAAACTCACATCCGGGGCTCACGGCCCGGTGGTCGGACGGGGTCGACAGTGGGGACCACAAGCCACTCCACCCCGGGAGAACCACCCCATGATCCAACGAGTCGCGATCCTCGCCGCGTCGCTGGTCGCCGCAGCCGCGCTTGCCGTCGGCTTCGCCATCGCCGGCCTCGCCCCGACGCCCGCCCCCGTCGCGGCGGAACCCGTCGCCGCGACGGCGGCCGCCCCGACGGCCGCCCCGGTCGTCCAGGTCGACACCGTCTATGTCACCCCGCAGGCGACGCCGCAGGACGTCATTGTCACCAACACCGTCAGCGCCCCCGGCGGCGGTGAGGGCAACGAGCACGAAGGAGCGGGCGACTGATGTCTGAAGACCGCCCGGTCCGCCCCATGCCTCCTGCGCGGACCAGCCCGGGACCTGGTCCACGTCCGGCCCCGGGCCTTCGGCCGGCCCCGCCGATCCGCGCAGCCGCCCCCTCCGGTGGCGCCCAGGCGCCGCGAGCGCCGCGCTCCAAGCCTGACCCCAATCCGATGCGACTCGTCCTCGGGCTGGCCGGCCTGGCCTCTGCGACGGCCCTCGTGACCGCGATGCTGCCGTCCGTGACCCCGTCCCCGGTCGCCGATGTCCAGGTCGTCGATACGAACACCGCCCTGGGCCCGGCGCCCTCCGTGGTGCACGTCACCAATGTCGTGACGCTCCAGGTCGGCCAGACGGCACCGCCGAACTCCTCGGTGGTGATCCAGCCGAATCCGACCCCCCGAGTGGTCGTGAGGACCGTCACCAGGCAGTCCGGCAAGCCGTGACCGCTGCCGCCGGGTCCGTGAGCCTCGATGTCAGTCGTCCGATGATGGGCGGGATGGTCTCCGTCCAGATCCTCGACCGGTCGGACGCGGTTCGTCTCGAGCGAGCGGCCCATCGCGTCCTCGACCGCATCGAGGCCTGGGCCGGCCGCCTGACCCGGTTCTCGCCTGACTCCGAGCTGATGCGCCTCAACGCGGCGACCGCGTCCCTCGTGCCGATCGGGCCCACGCTGACCGCAGCGCTCGACTGGGCGCGCATGGCCGAGGGGATGACGGACGGCCTGGTCGACGCGTCGATGCTCGACGAGCGCCTGGCCGCGGAGGCCGGGCTGGACCCGGCTGTCCACGCCCGGGCCGGCCGCCGCTGGTCGCTCCGCCGCACCGCCCGCGGTTCTGCAGTGGAGCGGGAGCCGGGCGTCCGTTTCGACCTCGACGGAGTCGCGAAGGGCTGGCTTGCGGACCGCGCACTGGCGATCACCCCCGGCCGGTCCGCCCTCGTGGACGGCGACGGCGACGTGGCGATCCGCGTCGCGCCCGGCGACAGCTGGGCCATCGGCATCGGTGATCCCCGTGAGCCCGGCACCCTGCTCGGCGCCCTCGACCTCGGCGCGGACGGCGACGTCACGCGCGAGTGGGGGATCGCGACCTCCGGCACCAGCGTCCACCGCTGGCTGCACGCCGGCGTCGAAGCCCACCACCTTATCGACCCGCGAACGCGGCGCCCGGCCGCGACGGACGTGGTCCAGGCCACGGTGCTGGCCGCGACGGCGCGCGCCGCGGAGATCTTCGCGAAGACGGCCGTGATCGCCGGGACCGACCGCGCGTTCGGCCTCCTCGACCACCCCGGTGTCCTCGGGGTGTTCCTCCTCACCCAGCACGGCGAAATCCGCGCGACGCCAGGGATGGTGCGATGGCTGCAGTGAAGTTCCGCGGGCTCAACCCCCGCACCGGCATGGCCCGCTGGGGCCTCGCGGCCGTGGCGATCGGGATCGTCGTGGGCGTTACCGCCCCGGCGGCGGCCCGCGGCCTCGCGAACGTCGTGGACGCGAACCCCCAGAGCCTCGTCTGGCTGTTCGAGCGGCTGTTTGCCTGGCTCGCCTACATCGCCCTGGCCGGTTCCGTGATTTACGGGCTGCTGCTGTCGACCAAGCTCCTGGATGCGATCGCGCACCGGCCGATCAGCTTCTCGCTCCACCAGGACCTGGCGGCGTTCGGGCTGGGTCTCGCCGGCATCCACGGGATGCTGCTGGGGCTGGACCACTCGGTCCCGTTCACGTTCGCCCAGATCCTGGTGCCGGGCCTGGCGCCGCACGCGCCGGTGGCCGTGGCGTTTGGCCAGGTGGCCCTGTACCTGATGGCCGCGGTGACGGCGAGCTTCTACCTGCGCAAGCGCATCGGGCAGCGGGCCTGGCGCACATTCCACTACGTGACGTTCCTCGCGTTCGCCGGCGCCACCATCCACGGCATCGCGTCCGGCTCGGACAGCAACGCGCCGTGGGCCGAGGCGATCTACGTGGTGTCGGCGGCGCTGGTGCTGTTCCTGCTCACCTACCGGATCGGGGTGTCGATCGCGACCCGGTCCGCGGCCCGCGCCGAGTCGGCCGACCTGGCGGCCGGAGATGCCTATCCGCGCGGCGGGGGGCGGTCCGACAGTTTCCCGGGCGCCGTGCAGCGAGCGGCGGCGATCGCCGACGTCCGGGCCATGGGTCGCTACCTGCCCATCCGCGAGGACGCGCCGGCCGCCCGGCCGCTCGAGGGGACCCGGTCGACGTCGATCCGTGATGGCGCATCGCTGCGCAGGAACCCGGTGGCCTGAGGCGAGGGCGGGCAATGGACCGGACGGGGCCGGTTCCGAGCCGGAACGAGGCTAGGCGTGGGCCGGGTTGGCCTCTTCGCCCGTGGCCCGTGGCGCCAGGTGTTCGCCGAAGAACCCGAGCACCCGGGTCCATGCATCCTCGGACGCAGGGCCGTCGAAGCCGGCATGCGTCGGCATGATCGGGTCAAGCGTGGCCATCAGCCCAGTGTGCCGGCTCATGAACGAGTGCCCGGCCTCCGGGTAGGTCTTGACGTCGTGCGGGATCCCGGCCGTGTCGAGCGCGGCCTGAAGCTTCGGTCCGTTCCTGCCGAAGACCCCGTCCCGGCCACCGTATGACGCCACCGTGGGGCAGACGTCCGGGATGATCGACTCGTCCGCCGGCATGGCGCCGTAGAACGGCGCGATGGCACGAAGCTTCCGCCTGCCCCGGGACGCGTACAGGAGCGCGAACCCGCCCCCGGCGCAGAACCCGGCCATCCCGACGCGGTCCGGATCGACGCCGGGCTGCTTCGCGAGCCAGTCATGGAAGGCGCGCATCTCGCGGTACGGGCGCCCGGTTCCAACCTTGCCCATCCCCTGGAAGAAGCGTGCGATGCAGAGGGGCGCCCAGCCCGCGCCGATCAGGTCCGGCGCGAGCGTGACGTAGCCGTTGTCGGCGAACCGCGAGGCGATGCGCCGGATGTCGTCGTTGAGGCCCATGGCCTCGTGGACCACGATGGCCGCAGGGGAAGCGGCGGGGGTCCCATCGGCGACGCCGGCAGGCTCCGCGAGGAAGGCTCTCAGGCTCCGGCCGGTGCCGGCATCGAAGGTGAGGTCGCGGCCCTCGATCATATGCACAGGGTAGCGGTTCACCAGCCGCGGCCCATGACGATCGTTCCAGGCAAGCGGCACGATCATGGCGCCCGCGCGGCTTGCAGGACCGCGATCGTTTCGCGTAGCTGGAATGATCGTCACGTGGACTGGACAAGGCGCGGTTTCCGTGGGGGCATGCGGAACTTCACGCGGCCGGGATGCGAGTCCAGCGGATGCCGCACCGCACGACATCCAGCGTCGGCGTGGCCCGATCTCCGACGAGGCGCACGACCGGAGGCTCGCCCGGAGTCCCGGACCGGAGCACCACGTGCTGCGCGCCCACGGCGGCCCGCCAGGCGTCAGAGAACGCGATCCCGATGGTGCGCCCGTACGCGTCGACCGTCGGCCCTGGTCTCGCGACGGGCAGCTCCAGCGCCGTCATCCGCACGCGGCCGCCCTCCGGCTGCCGGAAGGCCTGGCGCGCCGCCCTCGCCTCGTCGCCCCACTCTGCACCGGCGTACTCGTGCTCGATCAGGAACGGCGGCAGGTCCGGTCCGAGCGGCGGGAAGGCCGTCACCCAGCGCACCGCGCCCCCGTCCGGCCGCGTCCGGGAGCCTGCCACCGGTTCCCCGATGGATGATCCGCTGGCGCGCAGGCGCGCTGCTTCGCCCGTCACGTCATCGGTCGCGAGCGCGTACGTCGCCAGGCCCTCGCCACCCTCGTCCAGCACCGCCATTGCGGCGCGACCGACGGGGAACGTCGTCGACGAAGCCAGCAGCCCCCGGTCGAACAGGCCAATGAGCTCGAGGTAGGTGTCCCCCAGGAACGCGAGCCGGTTGAACGTGCCCATCGCCTCGTGGCGGCCGCCGCCGGTGAACGCGAGGCCGGTGTCCCGCTCCAGCTCCGCCGCGGCCGCGTCCGGGTCCCGGACGGCGATCACGAGGTGGTCGATCCCCAGCAGCATCGGCCGGTCGCCCGCCCTTCAGCCGGCGCGCGGGTCGAGCGCGACGCGCCCGTAGAACCGCATGGGTCGTCCCGCAGGGACGGCGAGGCGGCTGCGGGCAACGGCGCTCGGGGCGGGGATCTTCATGCGGGTGATCGTAGTCTCGCGGCGATCGGCGTGGTGCCTGCGCCGTGTCCGGCCGTCGCTGCGCCCGGCCGTCGCCGCGCTCCGGCGCATCCGCGTAGGATTGCGCCATGAGCCTGCCCGTCCCGCCCGACCACCTCCCGTTCACCGGCAACCCCGAGGCCGATGCCCTGATCGCCACCGATCCCCTGGCGTTGCTGATCGGCTTCGCCCTCGACCAGCAGGTCACGGTCCAGAAGGCGTTCTCGGGTCCCCTCGAGCTGCGCAACCGCATCGGCAGCCTCGACGCCGCAGCCATCGCGACCATGGACTTCGAGGCCCTCGAAACCGCCTTCCGCACCCCGCCGGCGCTCCACCGATTCCCCGGCAGCATGGCCGGGCGGGTTCGCGACCTCTGCGCGGTGATCGCGGACGACTACGGCAACGACGCCTCCCGCGTCTGGACAGAGGCCGCCGACGCAGCGAACCTGAGCGCCCGCCTGATGGGCCTGCCGGGGATCGGCGAGATGAAGGCCGGCACGATCCTCGGTCTGCTCGGCACCCGCTACGGGATCAGACCCGCGGGCTGGGAGGGCCTCCGCCCGAACCATCCCACGCTCGCCGACGTGGACTCCCCGGAAGCTCTCGCCGAGTACCAGGCAGGCAAGCGGGCGATGAAGGCGGAGATGCGGGCACGGGGCAAGCCGGGCTGACCCTGGCGGACGTTCGGCCTGGCTACCGGCGCCCTTTCGTCATGGAGGGCTGCAGGCCGAAGACAGACCACGTGGTGCGCCTCAGCGGATCCCCGTGTCGTACTCGAGGTCGATGCGTTCGACCTCGCTCGGGGAGGACAGGCCGACGCTCACAGGTGCGGGTGGCATGGCGAGCCCGACAACCGGCTGCGCCGTGACGAGCACGGTTCCCGTTTCCCCGACAATCAGCTCGTAGGAGCCGTCCGCGCCGCTCGTGGTGCGACCGACCTCCTGGCCGCCGGTGTTCGTCGCGACGATGGTCGCGCCGGCGACCGGCCGGGGAGCGCATTGCGGGTCGGGCGGGATCTGCTCGACCGGGCAGACGGGGCCGGCGGTGACGGTGCCCGTCACACGGGGTGGGCCCCCAGCCGGTGAGACGGCCGGCGACGGACTGGGCCGTGGGGAGGCCCCGCTCGGCGGACCGCAGGCTACGACCAGTGCACAGACCACGAGCGGGAGCAGCCTGACCACGTTCATGCGCCCACGACGCCGGGGAGGCTCCTGCGGTTGCACGGATCCATGGTGCGCCCCACGGCACGGCACGACGATTCGAGCCTTCATGGCCGGATGGGTTCGCACGTCGGAAGGCGAATCCGGCGACCGTTCGAGGCCACGCGGCGTCACGCCGAGCCCCGAGCGCGCGTCATCGCTGCCGAACAGCCACGTGCGAGGATGTCACTCTGCAGCGGGGACGGACGATCATCGTGACGGCGGCGCCCAGCACGAACGCAGCGGCCCGGCGGTGAGCGCGCGCGTGCGGCTTCGGCCGGGGAGGCCGCGCCATCCCCTCCTGTCCGCGCTGCGCACGCGGCAGCGCCGTCACGGGCGTGTCCTGCGTGACCACCTCGTGCGCACCCGCTTCGCGGACCGGCAGGCGGCGGAGCCGCTGCCCGTCGTGGTGGTGCGCCACGCCTCGCCGCTGCGGCGGCGGCTTGCCGGCGCCGACCCGCGGCTGCAGGAGACGAAGATCGAGAACCTGCGGCTGGCCACTGCCTCGCTCGACCGTCTCGTGCTCGCGCCCGGCGAGACGATGTCGTTCTGGCGCCGCGTGGGGAGGCCATCCGGTGCGCGCGGCTACCGCGAGGGGCTCGTGCTCGTTGGCGGACGGCCCGGCGTCGGGACCGGCGGTGGGCTCTGCCAGCTCTCGAACCTGCTCCACTGGATGGCGCTCCACACCGAGCTCGAGGTGACCGAGCGCCACCACCACAGCGTCGATGCCTTCCCGGACGACCGCCGCGAGCTGCCGTTCGGGACCGGTGCCTCGGTCGCTTTCGGCCTCACCGACTTCCGGCTCCGTAACCCGACCGACCGGCCGTTCCAGCTCGAGGTCCGGGTCGGTGACGTCGATCTTGTCGGTGCGATCCGCACGACCGAAGCGCCGGGCGTCCGCTTCGAGGTCGTCGAGCTCGGCCACCGGTTCGAGCGCGACGGGGACGTGGTCTTCCGGTGCAACGAGGTCCGGCGACGGCGGGTCGACGCCGCGACCGGTGCGGTGCTCGGTGAGGAGCTGTTGCTGCGGAACCGGTCGCGGGTCGCCTACCCGGTCGACGAGGCGATTCTCGCGGCTGACGCGGCGCCGCGCAGCCTGGCATGAACGGGAGCGTTCGGCGATACGGCGGCATCGTGCTGGCCCTCGTCACGGCTGGCTTCGCAGCCGGCTGCCAGGAGGGAACGTCGCCATCGCCCTCGGCAGCCTCACAGCCGCCATTGAGCATCTCCAACGGGACCTCGATCCCGGTCACGCTGGTTGTGAACGGGTCGGTCGTGGAGACGGTCGCGCCGGGCGGCCGGCAGGATCCGATCACGGCACCGCTTCCCGCACGGCCATGGACGATCGAGGCGAGGTCTCCCAGTGGGCGGGTCCTCTCGACCCTGACGGTTGGCGCGGCGGACTACATCAGCAGCGCGTCCGGCCGCGCGGTTCGCGCAGACCTCTCGTGCGGACGCCTCGACGTGTGGTCCGGCCCGCCCCTTCTCGGGCCGATGTACAGTCCCGGGCCGTCGGGCGACTGCGAGTGACCGCGGCGGGCGGTCCGCATCGCGCACGACCGAGCCCGGGAGTGCTCCGGGTCTCCTTGACGCTGCGCATCCGCCAGCCGACGATGGGCGCGAGGACCTTCATGCACTGCCCTTGGGGGGACCGTGGATCACGAGTCGAGCGAAACGCCCGCGCCGGATGACGCGCCGGCTGGCACGAAGGCCGGCCGCCGCAGCGGCGGCCTGGGCTGCGTGGTGGAGGTCGTGGAGACCCTCGCCCTCACGCTCGTCATCTTCTTCGTGATCCAGACCTTCGTGGCACAGCCGTTCCAGGTGCAGCAGCACTCGATGGAGCGTACGTTCGCCCAGGGCGACTATGTCCTCGTGGATCGCCTGACGGGTCGTTGGAGCCCGTACACCCGAGGGCAGGTGGTCGTGTTCCAGCCGCCCGCAGGCGCGGCCGAGGGGAAGAACCCGTTCATCAAGCGCGTCATCGGCGTCGGCGGCGACACCGTCGAGGTCGGGGACGGCAAGGTGCTCGTGAACGGGGTCGCGCTCGACGAGCCCTACCTGTTCCGCGACCAGGCCGGCGTGGTGCAGCCGACGGAGGCCGGCGACCAGGCCCGCTGGGTCGTGCCCGAGGGCGACCTGTTCGTCATGGGCGACCACCGGCAGGTGTCGGAGGACAGCCGGGTCTTCGGTCCGATCCCCGTCTCGTCGGTGATCGGGCGTGGCGTCGTGCGTTACTGGCCGCTCTCGGAGCTCGGGATCATCGCCACGCCGTCCTACGAGAACGTGCCGGCCCCCTGAAGGGGGCCAGCGGTGCAGGCCGCGCTGGTGGGATGCCATGTCCGTGTGACGAGGACGCTCGTCGACCTGGCGCTCCGTGTCAGCGGCGTGCCGAAGGTGGCACCCAGGCCGGGCCCCCGCCATTCGGGAGCCAGCCGCCGACCAGCTCCTTGCCGTCGCGCTTGTACTGGTCCTCGACCTGGATCCAGGCCACGGCGGGGCTCGGCCAGTAGCCTGTCTGGACGGAGAGCATCCAGGCCGCCACCACGTAGTCGAGGTAGGCGCGCGAGTACCAGACGATCTTGGGCAGGTCGTCCGCGAGCCAGCCGTCGTACCAGTCGATCCTGGGACTGGCGCATGGCGACACGATGTCGTGCACGCGGATCGCCCGCAGGGTCGTCGGGAACGGGCCGGGTCCGGCCTCGTCGTCCTTCGCCGCGATCGAGAGCTCCTCGCCGCCCGAGCCCAGGGTCATGGTGCCCGTGCCCCGGTCGGCCTTCTTGGCGGCTGCGTAGGATCCCCCGCGCCACCAGCGGAAGGCGACGCCATCGCCGCTGACGGTGCCGGAAAGCGAGACGCCCATCTCCGAGGTGCCGGAGAGCGACGAGCCGCGCTGGACCAGGTCGATCCCGCTGGTGCCCGCGATGGCCCAGTGACCGGTCAGGGTAATGGCGCCCGATGCCTGGGGCGAGGGCGAGGCAGACGCCCCGGAAGCCGGCGGCGCCAGGGCGCCAAGCAGGAGCGCCAGCGCGGTGCAGACGGCCCACAGGCGGATGCGCCCTCTGTCACGTCGGCCGAGCCCGGCGGGATCCGCGGTGGCACCAGCTCTTCCGATCTCACCGTTCATGGGCGGATCCTCCTCCGCTGCACGGCGGGGCTCTTCGCCAAGGACTCGATTCAGGCAATGAGGGGGCACCTGCGCAAGTGCCCTCCGAGCATGGGCAGGTCGGCCAGACGGCACGCGACCGTCGTCCGGCCGGTGGCCTCTGGCTCATCGACCCCGGACCCGACGCGGCCGGGCCGCCGGTCTCGGGCCTGATCGCAGTCACCAGGCCGGGGCAAGTCTCACGAGTGACTCCCTACCGTCAGCGGACAGGCCGGTCAGGACCCGTTCCCGCCGATGCCGGCACGGGCCCGCACGGACGGCGCCGCGAGGGTGATCGCCAGGAGCACGAACAGCACCACCCCGGCCACCAGCCAGTACAGCGCCGGGGCCTCGAGCAGCGCGGGATCGAGTGCCCCGGCGAGCCCCGCCGAACCGGCTGCCAGGACGCCGACCACGAAGACGGCAAGGCCCGCGGCCCAGCCCCATCCCGCGCCGAGCCACGTTCCGATGGCCGCCGCGATCGCCAGGATGCCGTACACGATGAGCGTCCCGAGCGTGACCAGCAGCATCTCGAGAGGCACCGTGTCCGAGCCTCCGACGGTTCGTCCGACGATGCCGGCGGCAGCGATCGAACCCGCGCCGATGATCCCCAGGACCACGGCGCCCGTCACGGCGGAAAGGGGAATCCCCTTGGGCATGGTTCCTCCTCCTACCGGCGGACGAGCGTCCGGAACAGGTGCTGGAGGGTGGCCTCCGGGTCCGCCGTCAGGCCCGTGTGGACGGCCGACGGCTGGATGATCGTGGACGAGGGGGACACGAGCCAGTGGAATCGTTCCGGGGCGGAGAGCGCGGCGATCGGACCGGCCGCGGGGTCGCCCTCTGCGATGCCGACGATGGACGCCAGGTGGTCGCGGACAATCTCCGGGTCGCCGTCCGGCGACATCGCCGCGAGCAGCCCCGCATCCAGCTCCACCCGTGCCCCGAGGTACCGGAGGGCGCGCGACATGAGCACGATGCCGGCGTTGAACTCCTCACCCCGTTCGACGCGCGGCATCACCCGCACGATGGCGTACTCGAACGGGCTCAGGTCCCGGGCGTCGGGCGCCGTCGCGTCAGGCGGCACGGCGTCAGGCGGCCCGGTCACGATCCGCCTCCTCCACGAACGCCTGCCGCGCCTCGAGACGCGTGACGAGGTAGTCCACGTAGGCCCGCCGGTGGGCGCCCGGGTCCGGGAGACCCGCCTCGGCCTGCAGCCAATCGTCCGGGATCGAGGCGGCCATCGCCTCCAGGGTGTCCCGGTCCAGCTGCGACGCCAGCCGCGCGTCAGCGTCCGCGATGGAGCCCGCGAAGGGGAGGAGGACGTGGTCACGGATCTGGACGAACGGCCGCCGGGCATGGGCGTCCGGGTCCTGCCAGCTGTGGTGGATGTAGAGCGCGGACCCGTGGTCGATCAGGTGGAGGCGCCGGTGCCAGACGATGAGGTTCGGGTTGCGCGGCGTGCGGTCCACGTTGGTCGTGAGCGCGTCGAGCCACACGATGTCCGCGGCCAGGGCCGGCTCCGGGCGCGGCCCCACGGCCGGGGCGAACGGGAGCGATCCGGGCAGGAAGTCGAGGCCGAAGTTGGTGCCGGCCGATCGCTCCAGCAGGTCCTGGATCTCCTGGTCAGGCTCGGCCTTCGCCAGCTCCGCGGCCAGCTCGACCAGGACCAGGTCCGGGACCGGCAGGCCCAGGTGGCGGGCTATCTCGCCGGTGAGCAGCTCCGCAACGAGTGCCTTCCGACCGTGGCCGGCGCCCAGCAGCTTGACGACGTACAGGCCGTCGTCGTCCGCCTCCACGAGCGCGGGCACGGAGCCGCCCTCGCGCAGGGGCGTGACGTAGCGGGTGGCGACGACGGTGCGGAGCATCACGGGGAGTGTAGGCCCGCCGGTCCGGCGCTTGTGGCAGGCGTGGCTCGGGCGTATGATTGCATGTGCAACTATCTGTCCGGCGGACCGAGCTCCCGCCCTCACCCCGGAGCCACTCCATGGACGACACCATCCGCGCCGCGCTCGGCCGCAACCAGGTCATCGACATCACCACCACCGGCCGGCGCAGCGGCGAGCCCCGGCGGATCGAGATCTACCTCCACAGCCTGGGTGGCAGGCTGGTGATCAGCGGGATGCCCATGCCGGGCCGCACCAGGGCATGGCTCCACAACGTGGAGGCGAACCCCGCGCTGACCCTCCACCTCAAGGGGCCGCAGGTGGTTGCCGACGTGCACGGGACCGCGCGCATCATCACCGATCCGGCGGAGCGCGGCGAGCTGCTCGCGGCCGTGGCCCGGAACTGGAGGCGGACGGACCTGGACGCGATGGTCGCGCACAGCCCGCTGATCGAGGTGACGGTTCCGGGCTTCCCGGCCTGAGGTCCGCGCGGCGTCCGCGACGCGACCGACGGGTGTGGCGGACCGATCAGCCGGGCTCGTCGTCCATCAGCGCGCGGAACCGCGCCATCGACGCCGGCAGCTCGGCCTGGATCCGGCGCTCCGCCTCCTTGGCGATGAACCCGAGGAACGGTGGCGTGGACAGGTCCAGCTCCAGCGTGATGCGCGTGGACGCATCGCCCAGCGATTCCAGCCGCGTCCGCACCTGGACCTGGAGTGGCCCGCCGGACCCGGCGATCACCAGCTTCGAGGGCTCCGACAGCTCCGAGACCGTCCCGGTGATCTCCGCGCCTCCCGTCGCCGGACCCAGCTTGAGCCGCACGCGGCTGCCTGCCCGCAGCGTCGGGTCCAGGAGCTCTGCGGCCATTACCTCGGGCAGCCACCTCGGGAGGTCCGGGATCCGCGTCGCGACGCGGAAGACGTCCTTGATCGGGTAGGGGAGCTCGACGGCGGCGGTGATGGTGCCCATGCCGGCATGGTACGCGGCCCGCGCGGTCAGGCTCCGTCGGGCTCCGTCAGGCGAAGGACCAGATCGTCCAGCTCCCCGTCGGTGATGCCCTGGCCGCGGAGCAGGCTGCGGGCGCCTCCGTGCGCCTCGTCGAGGTGCGCGAGCGCGCTGGCGATGAACTCCGGCGGGCTGTCCACGACGAGGCTCCCGTGGCGCCAGTCGTCGAAGTCCATGCGGGCGACCGGCGAGGCGAAGAACGCCGCGGAGAGCGCATAGTCCTCCACGATCACGTCGCGCGGCACCCCGCACAGGTCCAGCAGGAGGGCGATCGTGACGCCGGTCCGGTCCTTGCCCGCGGCGCAGCCGATGACCGCCGGCAGGCCGCCCTCTGCCGCCAGGGCCCGGACCACCTCGCCCAGCTGCGGCGCCCGGGCGTCCAGGACGTGGCGGTACATCCCGGCGAGGCCCGCGTGCGGCGTCGGGTCGTCCGCGAGGAGAGGGATGCTCGTGTAGCGCACGTCCGGCGAGCCCTCGAAGGCATTGGGCGAGA